>OBLK01000125.1_pt1 | contig 26666 bp, 27 predicted proteins | sample 1518871 | NCBI WGS metagenome assembly OBLK01 (sample SAMEA2464837, study PRJEB22497) | soil metagenome | biome: Grassland; feature: Farmland; material: Clay | place: Australia | collected 2013-02-01 | depth 0.8 m
TGCACCGCCGCAACGTCGGCCGCGAGCGCGACGTCCGCGGCCCGCCGTGGTGCGCGCCCGCCCCTATCGGCGCTGACGGCGCCTCGCGCCGGGCCGTGCTCGCACGCCACCTCCGGCGGCAGCGGCGTGCTGCGCAAGGTGCCGGGCGCGATGGCCTCCAGCACCTCGACCGCGTCGTGGATCGCGACGCCGTCGTTGCCGTAGACGTCGTGGTACCGCCTCCGGTAGTGCTGCAGCACCCCGGCCAGCACCGTGCCCATCGGGCCGCCGGCTCCCAGCGAGTCGAGCCAGTCCGCGCCGACCCAGCCGCGCATGGTGAGGTCGAGCGGCACGAGCGTGGTCGGCACCGACTCCTCGACCAGCACCCGCCTGGCCGCCTCCGGGTCGCTCCAGACGTTGAACTCCGCGGCCGGCGTGGTGTTCCCGCCACCGAGCGCCCCGCCCATCACCACCAGCCGGCCGATCCGAGGCGCCAGGCCGGGGTGCGCGGCGAGCAGCAGCGCGATGTTGGTCAGCGGGCCGATCGCGGCGATCGTCACCGGCTCGGCCGACCTCGACAGCACCTCGGTCAGCAGCGTCACGGCGTCGCGCGGGTCGGCGCTCGAGGCAGGGGCAGGCAGCCGGTCGGACTGGCCCCCGAGGCCGTCGTCGCCGTGCCACTCCTTGGCCCGGAACGGCTGCGGGTGCACGAGCGGCCGGTCGGCGCCGGCGGCGACCGGGATGTCCGGCCGGCCGCCGAGCGCCAGCAGGCGCAGGGCGTTGATCGTCGTGGTCGGCAGGTCGACGTTGCCGTACACCGTGGTCACGGCCTCGACGCGTACCTCGGGGCTGCGCAGCGCCAGCAGCAGCGCGACCGCATCGTCGACGCCAGGGTCGGTGTCGATCACGAGCGGGGTCATCGCGCCAGCATCCCGGCGACCTCGGCGGCGGTCGGCAGCGACGGCTGCGCGCCGCGCCTCGACGCGGTCAGCGCCCCGGCCGCGCACGCCGCGCGCAGCGCGTGGTCCTCGCGATCGCCGCGCGTGAGCCCGAGCACGAGCGCCGCGGTGAACGCGTCCCCGGCCGCGGTCCCGTCGACCGCGGTCACCACCGGAGCCGCGGCCGTGCACACCTGCGTGCCGTTTCGCAGCAGCACCGCCCCGTCGGCGCCGAGGGTGATCGCCAGCAGGCGTGCCTTCGCCAGGCCAGGCACTTTCGGGTACTCGGCGCGGTTGACCACCACGAGGTCGGCGCCCTCCACCGTGCCGCCGGTGATCGGCCGGGCCGGCGCGGCGTGGATCGCCAAGAACTCGGGCCCCCCGGCCGCCGCCGCGCTCACCGCCTCGGCCGGCACCTCCAGGACGGTCAGCACCGCCTGGGCGGCCTCGAGCTGGTCCGGGTCGACCCACAACTGCGCGGTCGCGCCCGGCACCACCACGATCGTCGTCTCGCCGGCGTCGTCAACCTCGATCAACGCCAGCCCGGTCGGCGCGCCGCGCACGGTCGCCACCGCGGTCGTGTCGACGCCCTCCGCGGTCAACAGCGCCAGCGCCTCGGCGGCCAGCGGATCGTCGCCGACCGCGGCGACCAGCCGCACGTCGCCGCCAAGCCGCCGGGCCGCGAGCGCCTGGTTCGCGCCCTTGCCGCCGGGCACCCGGTCGAAGCCCGTCGCGCTCAACGTCTCGCCCGCGGCCGGCAGCCTCGGCAGCCGCGCCACCAGGTCCAGGTTGACACTGCCGACGACCGCGATCACGAGGGCGAGCCTACGGTGACGCCATGACGACGATGTGGGGTGCGCCGCTGCGAAACCGCTGGCGGCACCGTCGCCGCGACCCGAGGCAGGCCCGCTTCCTGACCGTTGCGTCGCTGCGCTGGGTGCTGCGGCACCGCGCGTGGACCCCCTGGTACCTGGTGCGGTACTGGCGGCTGCTGCGGTTCCGGCTGGCCAACCCGCACGTCATCCTGCACGGCATGGTGTTCCTCGGCCGGCGGGTCGAACTGCACTGCCGGCCCGGCTACGGGCGACTGGAGATCGGCCGCTGGGTGCACATCGGCGACGGCAACGCCATCCGCTGCCACGAGGGTTCGATGCGGATCGGCGACAAGGCCGTGTTCGGCCGCGAGAACACCGTCAACTGCTACCTCGACGTCGAGATCGGTTCAGCCACCCTCGTGGCCGACTGGGTCTACATCTGCGACTTCGACCACATCACCGCCGACGTGCACCGGCCGATCAAGGACCAGGGCATCGTCAAGACCCCGGTCCGGATCGGGCCGGACTGCTGGCTCGGCACCAAGGTCACCGTGCTGCGCGGGACCCGGATCGGCCGCGGCTGCGTGCTCGGCGCGCACTCGGTCGTGCGCGGCGACATCCCCGACTACTCGATCGCCGTCGGCTCCCCGGCCAAGATCGTCCGCAACCGGCTCGACGACTACGAGGCCGCCGCCGGACTCCGCGCCGCCCGGGACGCCGCCGTTGCCGACATGGCGCGCAAGGCCGCGGAGGCGCTCGACCGGGCCTGACCGTGTCGTCCGGTCATAGCGCGCCGAAGGCGTTCCCCGTGGCGATCTTGGGGCGGCCGAGCGTGGCGGGTGGGCGCCGGCGGGCGTTGGCGTAGACGGCGGCGGTGCCGGCGGCGATCCTCGTCCAGTCGAAGTCCGTGGCGAGCCTGGCGCGGGCGGCGGCTGCACGGCTAGCGGCGGCGACCGGGTCGTCGAGCACCCGGCGGACGGCGTCGACCAGGGCGTCGCGATCGCCCGGCTCGACGGACAGGCCCGTCCGGCCGTCGAGAACTACCTCACCCAGACCGCCGGCGGTGGAAGCGACGAGCGGCGTGCCGGCCGCGGCGGCCTCCAGGGCGACCATGCCGAACGGCTCGTAGCGGCTGGGCAGCACCACGGCGTCGGCGGCGGTGAGCACCGCGGCCAGTTCGGCGTCGGGCAGGTGGCCGGCGAAGTGGACGGCGCGGCGAACCCTCAGCTTGCGGGCCTGGGCCAGCAGCGGCCCGGCCATCCGTCCCTGGCCGGCGACCACCAGCCTGGTTCCGGGGTGGGAGTCGCGGATCGCCCGCAGCCCGGCGATCAGATCCTGCACGCCCTTCTCCCACTCCAGGCGCCCGAAGTACAGCAGCAGCGGCGCTCCGTCCGGGGCGTAGGCCGACCTCGCGGCTGTGACATCGGCGTCGGGCACCCGCCAGCGGCGTGGCTCGATGCCGTTGTGCAGCACGGTGATCGCTTCCCGGTCCAGGTCGAACAGCGTGGCGACCTCGGAGCGCATGGCAGCCGAGCAGGTGATCACCTCGTCGGCACTGTTGGCCAGCCACCACTCGACAGAGTGCACCTGCTGGTTGAGCACGTCGGTGAGCCAGCCACCGTGGCGGCCGGCCTCGGTCGCGTGCACGGTGGCCACGAGCGGGACGTCGGCGGCGCCGGCCAGTGCGATCGCCGGGTGGGCCACCAGCCAGTCGTGGGCGTGCACCACGTCCGGCCTCCACTCCCGCAGCAGCTGCCAGCCGGCACGCACCATCGCGTGCCCCATGGCCAACGTCCACGGCACCAGGTCGCGGGCGAACTCCAGGTGCGGCGGGTCCTCGGCGACGCGCACGATCCGGACCCCGCCCACCACGGTGTCGACGTTCGGGTGGGTGCTCGCGTCGGTGCCGTCCGGCTGCCGGCACAGCACCACGACGTCGTGCCCGGCGCCGGCCAGCCGCCGGGCCAGCGCGTGCACGTGCCGCCCGAGCCCGCCGACCACCACCGGCGGGTACTCCCAGGACAGCATCAACACCCGCACGAGCGACGATCCTGGCAGGTACCGTTGGGTCGACCCGCCGGAAGGGTGGTGACCATGCCCGAATGGCTGTGGGCCGCAGCGTTCATCGCCGTGCTGCTGGCCGTCGTCCTGGTCGTCGACCGGCGCGCGATCCGCCCCTCTCGCCAATCCCGCAGCGCCCGTTAGAAACGCCGTACCATCGACGTTTCAGGGCGGAGCATCGCGAAGGTGGACGGGGGTGGGGGAATGCCAGGTTGGGTGTGGATCCTGCTGGTGGTCGGGGTCCTGCTGGCGTTCGGTTGGTATTACGACAGGAGGCGCCGCATTCGTGACGCCGACGCACCGGCGTCGATCGGGAAACGGACACCGAAGCAGATCAGCGACGCGACCTGGGGCGAGGGCGAGAAGTACGGCGCGTTCTAACGGAGTAGCCGCGCATCCAGCTGACCGAACGGGTCGTCCTGGGCTCGGAATTGCGCCGCCACGGCGGCGGCCTTCTCGGTCGCCCCGGCCTCCAGCAGATCGGCCAGCTCGGCGAATCGTCCACCGTGGACGAACGCGCGGCGGCGGGCGTAGTCGACGGCCGAGTTCTTGCTGACCATGAACACCCAGTCGCTCGACAGCGCCAGCAGCGCCTGGATGACGAGCTGGTCGCGCACCGGGTCGCGGGTGGTGCGCGGACCGTGAGGCATGGACAGCAGCCGTTTCTGCAGCTCGGCGTTGTCGGCGACGAGGTCGGCGACCTGCTCGCCGTCCCACACCCGCCAGTCCTTGCCCGAGCCCCACGACGACGCGGGCAGCTTGACCGGCCCGCCGAGGCACCCGGCGTCCAGCGCGCCGCGCAGCGTGGTGACGCGCACCCCGACGCCCGGCAGCGCGGTCAGCACCGCTTCCAGCCAGGCCGGGCCCTCGTGCCACCAGTGTCCGAAGAGCTCTGTGTCGTAGGCCGCCACGACCAGCGCCGGGCGGCCGTGCCGCGCGGCGAGGTCGTGCAGCCGGCGCACCACGACGTCGACGAAGTCCGCGGCATGGTGGCGGATCGCCGCCTCTGCCAGCGCGGCGTCGTAAGGTTTCTTCGCCTCCGGCGGCACGTGCCGCCCGGTCACGCGGGCCGGTTTGAGCCCGCTGGGGTGGTCGAACGTGTGGAAGTCGCGGTACGCCGGGTCGCCCGGGTAGCCGGCCCGGGGCGACCAGACCCGGTAGGTGACGTCGAGGTCGCGCCCGAAGCACACCACGTCGCTGCCGGCGACCGTCCTGGCGAACGCGGTGTCGCCGTGCAGCGCCGGCCCGTCGACCACGAACCGCTGCACGCCGGCCGCCGCGTAGCTCGTTTCCATGCCGGGCGCGTAGCCGCACTCGGGCGCCCAGATCCCGTCAGGTGCCTGCCCCAGCCGAAGCGCCGTGTCGGTCAGGCCCGCCCGCAGCGCGAACGCCCGCAGCCGCTCGTCGAGCAGCGGTTGGAACGGGTGCGTCGCCGGCCCGCCGAGCAGCTCGACGACCCCGCCGTCGACCAGCGGGCGCAGCACCGGCGAGAACCCGTGCCGCCACCGGGACTCGAACGCCGATAGTGCGCCGGTGGCCGCTCGGAACTCCGCCCCGGCCAGCTCGCGCAGCGCCGGGTCGTCACGCCGGCCGGCGGCGTACTCGGCCCGCAGTCGCCAGCCGCCCAGCCAGTGGTGCATCGCGTCCAGGCAATAAGGACTGTCCAGCTGCGCGGCCAGCACCGGCGTCACGCCGAGCGTCAGGACATCGCGCCGGCCCTGCGCGGCGAGCCGTTCCAGCAGCTCCACCACCGGCAGGTACGAGTGCGCCCACGCCTGGTACAGCCACTCCTCGCCGACCGGCCACCGGCCGTGGTGCGCCAGCCAGGGCAGGTGGCTGTGCAACACCAGGCAGAACGTGCCGACCGGCTCGCTCACCGGCGGACCGCGATCGCCACCAGGTCGATGCTGGCCTCGACGTCCTCGTCGGTGATCAGGAAGTCGTCCCGCCGGACCGCGGCCACATCGGCCAGCAGCGCGGGCGTCCACTCGTCGCGGATCGAGGCGACGATCTGCGCCCTGACCAACGAGCCGTCGTGCCGCTCGTCCAGTTCATCCAGCCGTGGCCCGTGGTGAAGCCCGCCCAGCCAGTCCACCCGCAGACCTGCCGCGACCAGCAGCTCGGCGAGCTCGGCCGGCGACAGCTCCCTGGTGTGGAACGGGTTGAGCGGCACCCGGCCGGGGGAGAACGTGATTCGGTTCGGCGTCGTCACCACCAGCTGGCCACCCGGCCGCAGCACCCGCGCGCACTCGGCAAGGAACGCCTCCTGGTCCCACAGGTGCTCGATCGTCTGCAGGCTCGCCACCACGTCGACGCCCGCGTTCGCCAGCGGTAGCTGGACCAGGTTCCCGCGGATCGCTCGCACCCGCGGGTAGGCCCGCCGGACGTGCGTGATCGTCGCCTGGTCGTAGTCCAGCGCCACCACCGACCGCGCGACCGAGGCCAGCAGGTCAGCGCCGTACCCCTCGCCGCACCCGGCCTCCAGCACCACCGCGTCCCGGCACACGTCCGTGATCGCCGCGTAGGCCGCCTCGTGCCGCCGGTACCAATAGTTCTCCTTGGGCACTCCCGGCACGGTCCGCTCACCGGTCAGCGGCAGGCTCGCGGCTACGTCCTCCATGCCCGGCATCCTCCCGCAGCGGGACCTGCGTGGTCCCCGGCAGGGCCTCCGCGGCGCCGCCCGGTTGAGCCGCGGGTCGGGCGTAGGCTCATTGTCGTGGGTCAGATCGGGCCGCTCGTCGCCGTGCTCGTCGGCTTCGCCGCGGTCATCGGCGGCCTCGCCTGGCTATCGTCGCGCGCTCGCAGTCGCAGTTTCGGCAGCGCGTTCATGGGTCCGCTCGACGAGATCTTCAACCCGGCCGCCCACCGCGCCCGCATCGAAATCCACCAACAAGCCGAACACGCAATCCCCTTGCCCTCCGCGGACGACAAACCGTCTTGACCGGCCGGCCCCCTGATCAGCCAGGCCACCCGGCACGAAGCACCCCGACCACCACCGTGGTCGCCAACGACAGGACCTCTAGCGCGGTCCGAGCCACCGACGGTGAACATCGCCGGCAATTCTCGGTGCTACCCCGCTGGTTCAACGACTCGGTCGTGGACTCGGTGGCTGGTGTGGTTGTCATTTGTGACCTCCCGGCTCATCCGGCTTTCGTGCCGGTGTGACCAGGAAACCGCTCACCTCGGGTCGTGGACGCACGACGTTGACGAGGACGCATGACGTTTGCATCGTGCGCAAGCGGCCTGGCATTCGTGGCGGCCGGCTGGATACGCTCGACAGACCAGGCCTGAGCAACGGGGGCGCAGGCAATGGAGGCTCATCGCCCTGCTCATGACGGCGGCCAAGCGCCCGCCGCGCGTATTCCTGATGACCTCTGCGGCTATTCAGCATCGGCGCTGTCCCGGATGGAAACCGGAAAGCAGCCACTGCGCGACGTGAAGGTCATTCGCAGTCTCGCCGATGCTCTCGGCGTTGCCCCGCAGGTGTTGGGACTTGCCGACACTCCGCAGCGAAATGTGGACACTCCGGACTGCGGCACTATCGTCTGGCAAACCAGGATGCCGGCCGAGGAGACCGATCCGATGCGACGCCGTACCTTGCTCGCCGGGCTCGCAGGCGTCGCCGGCACAACCGTCTTCGACCCGGTACCCACTTCCGCCGTCGCAGCGGAGTCAAGCCTGGCGCCGGCCCTGAACGGCCTGCTCAATCCGCCGCCGTTCACGGGACGTCCGGAGCCGCTCGCGCGCCTGCACGGCCAGGCCGTGGCGGCCAGGACCACCTTCGGGTATGGGCGTTACCGCGAACTCGTGGCCAGGTTGCCCGGTCTGGTCTCGACGGCCCTGGCCACGCGCGCGGAACAGACCACCGGCGACGAGATCGCGGCAGTCAACCGCCATCTTTCAGTGCTGTACACCCTCGCCAGCGAGTTGATGATCAAGCTCGGTCACGACCGGCTCGCCTGGACCTCCGCCGACCGGGCCGTGCAGGCCGCGCAGCTCGGCGGCGACGTGCTCACCGAGGCGGAGGCGCGCCGGGCGTGGGCGATCGTGCTGCGCCGTGCTGGCGACGTGGACACCGCGCAGCGGCTCGTCGCCGACACCGCCGCCGGATTGCAGCCCGAGCTGAACCGGAGCCCCGCACACCGGTCGGTGTACGCCTCCCTGCTGGCCACCGCCGCCTATACCGCCGCCGGCAACGGCGACCGTGGCACCGCCAGCACGCTCATCGCCGAGGCCACCGACGCTGCCGGCAGGGTCGGGGCCGACGGCGGCAACCGCCGCACCAGCTTCGGCCCAACCGCCGTGGGCCTCTACCAGATCAGCATCGCCCGCGTCCTGGGCGATGCCGGCATCGCCGTCGAGACCGCACGCCGCCTCGACCGCACCGCCATCCCAACCGCCGAGCAGCGCGCCCGGCATTGGGCCGACGTCGCCCGCGCCTACCACCAGTGGGGCAAACCCGAGCCGTGCTACCGGGCCCTGCTCGCCGCCGAGCGGGCGGCGCCGGACGAGGTCCGCTACCGCAAGCCCATCCAGCGCATCACGGCGAGCCTCGTCCGTAACCCGGGGGCCAACACCCTGCCCGGCCTGCGTGCATTCGCCACCCGAACCGGAGTGTCCTTATAGCGGCCGGCGCCGACGCCGCCCTGACCTCCCGCTAGCCGAACGAGCAATACCGCCAGGACCGTCAACACCGCCCTACACGTCATCGCCCAGCGTTGTGCCACATCGCGGACAGGGGGAGGGCCATCATGCGGTCGCCGAACGGATGGGTCTGCGTTCCCAAGTGCAGGACGTACCCTCCGGCGAACCGGTCGCCCAACCGGTCGGCCAACCACCGAAGGTGCCGGAAGTCCTGGGCGCCGACGGTTGAGCTCGCCTTGACCTCGATGGCGACGACCTGGCCGTTGCGCCGTTCGAGCAGGAAGTCGATCTCGCGGCCGTCGCGGTCGCGGTAGAAGTACAGTGCGGCGCCGAGGTCGCCGGCGGCCAGCAGCCGGGTCAGTTCGGCGTAGACGAAGGTTTCGACGAGAGTCCCGGTGGCAGGATGGCCGGGTGCCGCCAGGGCCTCCGTGTCGACCTGGAGCAGGTGTGCGGCGAGCCCGGAGTCGGTCGGGAACACCTTGGGTGTCTTGACCAGCTTGGCGTTCAGGTTCGACGACCACGGCGAAAGTCGTCCGGTGAGGAACACCGTGTCGAGGTAGCTCAGGTAGTTCCGGATGGTCACGTTGTTGAGCTGCAGATCCTTGGCCAGGTCGGAGATCACCGTCTGCCCGCCGGCCCTCGCGGCGAGGATGCCCAGGAGCCGGGGGATCAGGTCGCCGTGCTGGATCTGGGCGAAGCTGGCCACGTCACGCAGCACGACCGTGCTCAGGTATCCGTCGAACCAGCCCTGCCGCAGGGTCGGGTTGTCGATGCCCAGGACCTCGGGGTAGCCGCCCGCGCAGATCAGCCGGAGGTAGTCCGGCCGGGTCCACGGGGACTCGGCGGCACCGGAGAAGGACTGCCGGCCGGCGAACAGCAGCTCACAGAAGTCGCCCGGAGTGCCGAACCGCTCGGCGGCGGCGAACGGCCACAGCTCGACGAACACGGCACGGCCAGCCAGCGACTCCGACAGTGTGGGCACCGTCAGGAAGCGGGTGGAGCCGGACAGGACGAACTGCCCCTTGCTGTTGTCGCGATCAACCAGGTATTTGATCGCGAGCACGAGCGCGTCGCCGCCACGCTGGATCTCGTCGATGACCCTGGGCGTCGCGCCGTAGTTGGCGAACTCGGTCGGGTCGTCCCGGGCGACGGCGAGCGTGGTCGCGTCGTCCAGGGACCTGAACGATCCGCCGTGATCGCGGTGAAACAGGTCCAACAGCGTCGTCTTCCCGGCCTGCCGAGGTCCGTTCACGACAACGACCCGGAACGCCGCGGCACGCTCGCTAAGCCGCCGCAGCGCGAACCGCGGGACCATGATCATGCGGCCAGGCTAACGGAAATGCCGACACTGCACTAACACAATTGCCGCGCCTCGAGGGAGTTGCAGGGCCCGCTCGGACCGCGGGTTGGTCGTGATCAACAGCAAGTCGGTCACCAGCAAGCGGGTCTGGGTGAGGGCTGTCACCCTGTGCTGTGCTTGCAGGAGCTTGCACCTAACCTACTGACGAGTACAAGGATTGACCGCGAGAGGTCAACGCGCGGGACACCGGGAGGGCGAAACCGGCTCATGGACATCGTGGTTCTGATCAAGCAGGTGCCGGACACGTGGTCGGAGCGCAAGCTGTCCGGCGACGACTTCACGCTGGACCGCGAGGCTGCCGACGCGGTGCTCGACGAGATCAACGAGCGGGCGGTCGAGGCGGCGCTGCAGTTGCAGGAGGCGCAAAGCGGCGATACGGCCGGCACTGTCACGGTCGTCTGCATGGGGCCGGACCGGGCGACCGACGCGATCCGCAAGGCGCTGTCGATGGGGGCGGACAAGGCGGTGCACCTGCTCGATCCTGCGCTGCACGGTTCTGACTCGATCCAGACGGCGAAGGCGCTGGCCAAGGCGGTCGGTACGGTCGGCAAGTTCGACCTGGTGATCGCCGGCGACGAGTCGACCGACGGCGGGATGGGGGCGGTGCCGGCGATGCTGGCGGAGTTGCTGGACCTGCCGCAGCTCACGCACGCCCGCAAGCTGGAGACCGACGGCTCGACGATCACGATCGAGCGGGAGACCGATGAGGGGCTGACGACGGCGTCGGCTCCGCTGCCGGCCGTGGTGAGCGTCAACGAGAAGATCAACGAACCGCGGTACCCGTCGTTCAAGGGGATCATGGCGGCCAAGAAGAAGCCGGTGAGCACGCTGAGCCTGGCCGACGCCGGGATCGACCCGAGCGACGTCGGGCTGGCCAACGCCGCCTCGACCGTGCTGGAGGCGTCGCCGCGGCCGCCGCGCACCGCTGGCCAGAAGGTGCCCGACGAGGGCGACGGCGGGGCCAAGATCGCCCAGTACCTGATCTCCCAGAAGCTGATCTGACCGGAGAGGAACGCGAGCGCAGATGTCCGAGGTCCTGGTCCTCGTCGACCACGTCGCCGGTGAGGTCAAGAAGGTCACCGCCGAGCTGCTCACCGCCGCCCGGCAGCTGGGCGAGCCGGCCGCGGTCGTGGTCGGCGGCGCCGGCACCGCGGCCAAGATGCGCGACGCCCTGGCCCGCTACGGCGCCACCAAGGTGTACGTCGCCGAGTCAGACGACGCCGCGCAGTACCTGGTCAAACCGAAGGTCGACGTGCTGGCCGGGCTGGTCGAGCGGGTCGCGCCGGCGGCCGTGCTGCTGTCGGGCAGTCAGGAGGGCAAGGAGGTCGCCGGGCGGCTGGCACTGCGCACCGGCAGCGGGCTGCTCGCCGACGTGATCGACCTGGACGGCGACGGTGTGGCCACTCAGTCGGTGTTCGGCGGGGCGTTCGTGGTGAAGTCCAAGGTCGCCAAGGGCACGCCGGTGATCACCGTGCGGCCCGGCGGCGTCGAGGCTGCCGAGTCGCCGAGCGAGCCGGCCGAGGAGGCCGTCGAGGTGCCCGCGGTCGACCCGACGAAGGCCGCCAAGATCGTCAACGTGCAGCCGATCGAGGGCGGCGACCGCCCCGAGCTCACCGAGGCCTCTGTCGTGGTGTCCGGTGGCCGCGGCGTCGGCTCGGCCGACAACTTCGCGGTCGTCGAGCAGCTCGCCGACGTGCTCGGCGCCGCCGTGGGCGCGTCCCGGGCCGCGGTCGACTCCGGCTACTACCCGCACCAGTTCCAGGTCGGCCAGACCGGCAAGACGGTCTCCCCGCAGCTCTACATCGCGCTGGGCATCTCCGGGGCCATCCAGCACCGGGCCGGCATGCAGACCGCCAAGACGATCATCGCGGTGAACAAGGACGCCGACGCGCCGATCTTCGAGATCGCCGACTTCGGGGTCGTCGGCGACCTGTTCAAGGTGGCGCCCCAGCTCACCGAAGAGGTCACCAAGCGCAAGGGCTGACGGTCTCCGCGGGGGCGGCACCCCGAGATCAGCCGGCGGTGCCGCCCGATAGCCGACGTTGAGCGGTGGCGCCGATAATGGCTACACGAGAATGCTTCTCACAGATTCCACCCCTAATCACACTTCTAATCAAATTGCGTAGGCGATGATGTTGTCGAGGTAGTTAGCAAGCGTTGATCAGTGCGGTGATAAGCGCAGAAATTGTAATTCGGATCACCACCATATTCCAATGACGGGGAGAGTCGCCCCGAGGTTGGTTCAACCGCTCGAATTCACCTGGTCGCTGGACCTCGAGTGTGCTTGATGATGCACAGTGGATGCGTGACGGTTACAGCTGGCAGGACCGGGAGCGCGATGTGGACGCCGCAGCGGCGTGGGACCACGATCGGCGTGCTGCTGCTGGTGACGGTGTTCGCGTTCGAGGCGATGAGCCTTGGCACGGCGCTGCCGACGATGGTCCGCGAGCTGGACGGGGAGGCGCTGTACTCGTGGCCGTTCACGGCGTTCCTCGCGGCCAGTGTGGTGGGCACGGTGCTGGCGGGCTGGCTGAGCGACACCAGGGGACCGCGCCTTCCGCTGCTCGGCGCGCCGGCGGTGTTCACGGTTGGGCTAGCGCTGGCGGCGCTGGCGCCGAACATGGCGGTGCTGCTGGCCGGCCGGGTGCTGCAGGGGCTCGGCGCCGGGGTCGGCGTGGTGGTGATGTACGTCCTGGTCGCGCAGGTCTACGAGGAGCGCGACCGGCCGGCGGCGTTCGGCCTGATCTCCGCGGCGTGGGTGCTGCCGTCGCTGATCGGGCCGACGGTGGCCGGGCTGCTCACCGAGCACGCGAGCTGGCGGTGGGTGTTCGGCGGGCTGGTGCCGGTCGTGCTGCTGGCCGCGGCGTTGCTGGTGCCGGTCGCGCGGCAACTGCCGCCGTACGGCGAGACAGCGCACAGCCAGACGGCGCACGGCGAGACAGCCGATCAACCAGCAAAGCGGCCGGTCCGGCGGGGTGTGCTGCTGGCCGCGCTCGGTGCCAGCGCCGGGCTCTCGGCGCTGACCTGGGCGGCGCAGCACCCCACTCCGGCAACGGCGGTGCTCGCGGCGGCCGGGGTGGCGGTGCTGGTGCCGTCGCTGCGCCGGGTGCTGCCGCCCCGCACGGTCACGGCCGGCCGCGGGCTGCCCACGATCGTGCTCTCGCGCGGCCTGCTGACCGGCGCGTTCTTCGGGGTGGAGGCTTACCTGCCGCTCACGCTGACCGCGGTGCACGACCAGTCGCCGGCGATGGCCGGGCTGCCGCTGACCATCGGCGCGCTCGGCTGGTCGGCGGCGTCGGCCTGGCAGGGGCGGCACCCCGACTACCGCCGTGACCGCCTGCTGCGCGCCGGCTTCCTGATGCTGGCCGCGGGCCTCGCCGGCACGACGCTGGTGGCGTTGGAGACCGTGACGCCGTGGGTGGTGCTGCCGTTCTGGGTGGTGGCCGGCCTCGGGATGGGCCTGGCGATGCCGAGCCTGAGCGTGCGGCTGCTCGAGCTGTCGCCGGCACAGGACCGCGGCTTCAACTCCGCGGCGCTGCAGATCTGGGACATGCTCATGGCCGCGGCCTGCATCGGTCTTGGCGGCGTGCTCCTGGTGGGGATCGCCAGCACCGCCGAACCGAGCCCGGCCGTGCTCGTGCTCGGCGTGCTGATGGTCGGCGTCGCGCTGCTGGGCGCCGCGCTGGCATCGCGTACCCGGACGGCTACCCTGGACAACTGATGACATATCTGGACCACGCGGCGACAACACCCATGCTGCCGGAGGCCGCCGCCGCCATGAGCGAGGCGCTGACCAGCTTGGGCAACGCCTCGTCGCTGCACTCGTCCGGGCGCCGCGCCCGCCGCGTCGTCGAGGAGTCCAGGGAGCGGATCGCCGCCGCGCTCGGCGCCGGTCCATCGGAGGTGATCTTCACCACCGGTGGCACCGAGGCCGACAACCTCGCCGTCAAGGGCACCTTCTGGGCCCGCCGCCAGGTCGAGCCGAACCGCCGCCGGGTGCTGGTGTCGGCCGTGGAGCATCACGCCGTGCACGACGCCGCGCAGTGGCTGGTCGAGCACGAGGGCGCCGAGGTGACCTGGCTCGAGGTCGACGCCTACGGCCGCGTGCACGCCGACACGCTCGCCGCCGCGCTCGCCGAGCACCCTGACGAGGCCGCCGTGGTCAGCGTGATGTGGGCCAACAACGAGGTCGGCACGGTCAACCCCATCCACGAGCTGGCTCAGGTGTGCGCCCAGTACGGGGTGCCGCTGCACACCGATGCCGTGCAGGCCGTCGGCTCGCTGCCGGTCGACTTCGGCGCCAGCGGCGCCGCCGCGCTCACCATGACCGGACACAAGATCGGCGGCCCGTACGGCGCCGGCGTGCTGCTGCTGGGCCGCGACGTCGCGTGCGTGCCGCTGATGCACGGCGGGGGTCAGGAGCGTGAGGTCCGGTCGGGGACGCTGGACGTGCCGGCGATCGTCGCGCTGGCCACCGCCGCCGAGACCGCCGTCGCGCAGACCGCCAGGCGGGCCGCGGCGATGGCGGCGCTGCGTGACCAGCTCGTGCGCAAGCTGCAGGCGATCGTGCCGAGTGCGGTGTTCAACGGCGATCCGGGCGTGTCGACAGTCGGCACCGGCCCGTCGCGGCTGCCCGGCAACGCGCACTTCTCGTTCTCCGACTGCGAGGGTGACTCGCTGATCATGCTGCTGGACGCCAGGGGCATCGAGTGCTCGACCGGTTCGGCCTGCACCGCCGGCGTCGCCCAGCCCTCGCACGTGCTGCTGGCGATGGGCGTCGAGCCGAGGCTGGCGCGCGGGTCGCTGCGGTTCTCGCTCGGCCACACCTCAACCCAGGCCGACGTCGACGCGCTGGTCGAGGCGATCGGTCCGGTCGTGGAGCGGGCCCGCAAGGCGGGCCTGGCCGGCCTGCGCCGGGGCTAGTCCGATGCGTGTGCTTGCGGCCATGAGCGGCGGGGGGGACTCGGCCGTCGCCGCCGCCCGCGCCGTCGCCGCCGGGCACGACGTGGTCGGCGTCCACCTGGCGCTGTCGGCCAAGCCCGGCACGCTGCGCGCCGGCGCCCGCGGCTGTTGCACGATCGAGGACGCCAGGGACGCCCGGCGGGCCGCCGACGTGCTCGGCATCCCGTTCTACGTCTGGGACTTCGCGCAGCGGTTCACCGCCGACGTGGTCGACGACTTCGTCGCCGAGTACGCCGCCGGGCGCACCCCGAACCCGTGCCTGCGGTGCAACGAGAAGGTCAAGTTCTCGGCGCTGCTGGACAAGGCGCTCGCGCTCGGGTTCGACGCGCTGTGCACCGGGCACTACGCGCGCCTGGGCGCCGACGGGCTGCTGCGCCGCGCGGTCGACGCCGACAAGGACCAGTCCTACGTCCTGGCCGTGCTCGTCGCCGAGCAGCTGCGCCACGCGATGTTCCCCATCGGCGACACGACCAAGCCGGACATCCGCGCCGAGGCCGCGCGCCGCGGTCTCGCCGTCGCCGAGAAGGCCGACAGCCACGACATCTGCTTCATCCCCGACGGTGACACCAGGGCGTTCCTGGCCGGCCGGCTGGGGGAGCGCCCCGGTGATCTCGTCGACGACGAGACCGGCGAGGTGCTCGCCGGGCACGGCGGCGTGCACGGGTTCACCGTCGGCCAGCGCAAGGGTCTCGGTGTGCGCCGGCCAGCCGCAGACGGCCGCCCGCGTTACGTCCTGGGCATCGAGCCGGTCACCGGCACGGTCCGGGTCGGCCCCGCCGAGCGGCTGGCCGTCGTGCGGATCGTCGCCGACCGTCCGCTGTGGACGGTCGAGCCGCCGCGCGGCCCGGTGGAGGTCGTCGCCCAGGTTCGCGCGCACGGCGGCACCGCCCCGGCCGTCGCGGAGCTGGACGCCGGCCTGCTGCACGTCCGGCTGCGCGAGTCCCTGCACGGCGTCGCCCCTGGTCAGGCCGTCGCCATCTACCGCGAGGACGCCGGCGGCGACATCGTCCTCGGCAGTGCCACGATCGTCTCGACCGCGGCATAGGTCCGGCCGGCCCATATTTATGGGTCTGCGCTAGCCTTGGTCCGTGAAGACCACCATCGAGATCAACGACGAGCTGCTGCGGCAGGCGAAGATCCGCGCCGCCGAGCGTGGCGAGACGCTGCGCGAACTCGTCGAACGCGGCCTGCGCCGCGAGCTCGACGACGCCGGACAGCCGCCGATGACGCAGGACCTGCCTGACGGACGCTTCCGCGGCGTAGGGAATTCGGTCGACGAGCTCGACTGGGACGAGATCAGGGACGAGGCGACCCGTTGGCGGATGTGGGGCAAGTGATCGCCGTCGACACGAACGTACTCGTGTACGCGCATCGATCCGAGTCGAAGCACAACGAGCGGTGTTACGAGCTGCTCCGGCGCCTCGCCTCGGGGCCGGCGCTTTGGACCATCCCCTCGCCGTGCCTTGCGGAGTTCCTCTGCGTCGTGACGCATCCCCGCTACCTGCAAACGCCCACCCCACTGCCGTTGGCGCTCGAGCAGGTGCGGTACTGGCTCACGCATCCGACCTGTTCGGTGCTCCTGGAGGTACCGAACACCTGGGAGACGCTGCGCGACCTCGTCGACACGGCCACAGCCATCGGGCCGAGGGTCTACGACGCGCGAATCGCGGCAATCTGCCTGGACCAGCGGGTTCGTGAGATCTGGACCGCCGACCGTGACTTCACCCAGTTCCCGAGACTCCGGTGTCGCAACCCGCTCGTGGACGAGCTGCCGGGAGGAACGACGCCATGAGCGAAGAGGCCATGAGCGAAGAGGCCATGAGCAAGCTGCAGTCGCAGGGGGCGACCGGGATCGGGTCGATGCCGGGGGACGACCCGGTGGAGGCGGCGAAGATCGTGCTCGGCGAGCTGCCGGACCTGCCGCACCTGCCGGAGCTGCCCAACCGCGGGCTTGGCGCCGACATCATCGGCCGCACCGCGGCGTTGCTGGTCGACCTTGCGATCGAGGAGGTGCCGTCCGGCTACCGGGTGGCGGCGCGGCCGGGTCGTGACCACCAGCGCGCGGTCAACTTGCTGCGCGCCGACCTGGACGCACTGGACGAGGCGATCGAGTCGACGGGTGCGGCACCCGCGTTGCTCAAGGTGCAGGCCGCTGGGCCGTGGACGCTTGCGGCCGGCATCGAGCTGCGCTCGGGGAACCGGGTGCTGACCGACGGCGGGGCGCTGCGGGAGTTCGCCACCAGCCTCACCGAGGGGCTCGCCGCGCACGTCGCCGAGGTCGAGGCGAGGACCGGCGCCAAGGTGGTCGTGCAGCTCGACGAGCCGGACCTGCCGGCCGTGCTGGGCGGAAGGTTGCGCACGCCGTCCGGGCTCGGCACGGTCGGTGCCGTCGAGCCGGTTGACGTCCAGTCGCTGCTGCGCGGTGTGCTGGACACGCTGCCGGCGCCCCGGATCGTGCACTGCTGTGCGGCCGACCCGCCGGTGCGGCTGCTGCGCGCGGCCGGCGCGGACGCCGTCGCGCTCGACGTCTCGCTCGTCGGCGGCGCGGCCGGCACGGCACGGGACACCGCCGAGCAGATCGGCGAGTTCTGGGACGGCGGCGGCACGCTGCTGCTCGGCCTGGTGCCGACCACCGCCCCCGAACGGCGGCTCACCCTGCGCGCGGCGGCCGAACCGGCGCTGCGGCTGGTCGACGAGCTCGGCTACCCGCGCGAGCTGCTGGCCCGCCACGCCGTGGTGACGCCCGCGTGCGGCCTGGCCGGGGCCGGCCCGGAGTGGGCGCGCCGCGCGCTCGCGCTGGCCCGTGACCTCGGCAGAGCCTTCGTCGATCCACCCACGGACTGGTGACCGTTCACCGCTGACCGGCAACCGCTGGCGGTTTGCGAGCGCGTCGGCCTCGACCCGCCCGGCGTCTTGTCGGGGTCGGCGCGCACAATCGATCGCGTGTTGAGGTTCCTGCGCGGGCGAGGCAACCGGGACGCCGTTGAGTCGGCCGAGATCTCGGTCTTCTGGCGGCGCTGGTCACGGCTGCGGCACGACGTCGCCGCCGCGCTGGACGCCGACAAGACCCACCTGATCGAGCCCAGGGTCGCCGCCGCGGTGAGCGCGCTGGACCGCGGGCTTGGCTGGTCGGTCGGCACCGGTGAGCGCTCGCGGTACGCGCTGATGGTCACCGGGGAGGGTTCGGCGAGGCTCCGGGCGATCACCGACGCCTGGCTGGCCGCCGCTCCACCGGCCGACACGGACTGGGAGTACCACGACGCCGCGCCCGCCCACGACGACCCGAGCGAGGTCACGCTCGCCCTCGGCGACCTGCAGGTGCCGCTGTCGGAGATCAGGGTCGGCGCCCGTCCGGCCGGCGACCTGGTCGATGTCGTGGTGTTCCACCCGGTGATGGCCAGGCTGCACGGTGCCGACCGGGACGCGCTGAGCTTCGTACCGCTCGACGTCGCGCTCGGCGAGCGGGTGGTCGAGCGGCGGATCGGCCGGGTCGAGCCGGCCGACGCCGAACCGCCCAACGCGCTGGACCTGCTCGGGTTGCGAGCACTGGTCACCTCGCTCGATCCGCCTGCGCGCGGCCGGCTGATCCGCTCCACCTGCTCTTGACCGTAACTGTCCGGCTCGGTCGCTAGTCTGCGAGCCGTGACCAGCAGCGAAACCGAGCAGGCCGAGTTCGCGCAGCGGCACGCCGACCTCTCGCAGGAGATCACCGAACACCAGTTCCGCTACCACGTGCTCGACCGGCCGACCGTCTCCGACGCCGAGTTCGACCAGCTTCTCCGCGAGCTGCAACGGTTGGAGGACGAACACCCCGAGCTGGTGACGCCGGACTCGCCGACGCAGCGGATCGGCGGAACGTTCTCCACCGAGTTCCGCGCGGCCGACCACCTGGAGCGCATGCTCAGCCTGGACAACGCGTTCGAGGAGGACGTGCTGCGCGGCTGGTCCGAGCGGCTCGCCAGAGAGATCGGTGACGAGGCCGAGTACCTGTGCGAGCTGAAGATCGACGGGCTCGCGATCAACCTGCTGTACGAGAACGGCCGGCTGATGCGGGCGCTCACCAGGGGCGACGGGCACACCGGCGAGGACGTCACGCTCAACGTGCGCACCCTCGACGACGTGCCCGAGCGGCTCACCCCGACCGACGAGTTCCCGGTGCCCGAGCTGGTGGAGATCCGCGGTGAGGTGTTCTTCACGCTCGGGGGCTTCGAGGAGCTCAACGCCTCGCTGGTGGCTGCCGGCAAGGCGCCGTTCGCCAACCCGCGAAACTCCGCGGCCGGGTCGCTTCGGACCAAGGACCCGAAGGTCTCCGCGTCCAGACCCCTTCGCATGCTGTGCCACGGCTTCGGCAAGCGGGTCGGCTTCGAGCCGACCCGGCAGTCGCAGGCCTACGCGGCGCTCGCGGCGTGGGGGATGCCCATGTCGCCGCACACCGTCGTGCTGAAGACGATCGACGAGGTCGCCGCGCACGTGCGGCACTGGGGCGAGCACCGGCACGACATCGAGCACGAGATCGACGGGATCGTGGTCAAGGTCGACCAGGTCGCGCTGCAGCGCCGGCTCGGCTCGACCTCGCGCGCGCCGCGGTGGGCGATCGCGTTCAAGTACCCGCCGGAGGAGGTCACCACCAAGCTGCTCGACATCAGGGTCAACGTCGGGCGCACCGGCCGCGTGACGCCGTACGCCGTCATGGAGCCGGTGCTGGTCGCCGGCTCGACCGTGTCCCAGGCGACCCTTCACAACGCCAACGAGGTGCGCCGCAAGGGCGTGCTGATCGGGGACCGCGTCGTGATCCGCAAGGCCGGCGACGTCATCCCCGAGGTGCTCGGCCCGGTCGCCGACGTCAGGGACGGCACCGAGCGCGAGTTCGAGATGCCCACCGAGTGCCCGGAGTGCGGCACGTCGCTTCGCCCCGAGAAGGAGAGCGACGTCGACATCCGCTGCCCGAACGCCAGGTCCTGCCCGGCGCAGCTGCGCGAGCGGCTGTTCCACCTGGCCGGGCGCGGCGCGTTCGACATCGAGGTGCTCGGCTACGAGGCGGCGGTCGCGCTGCTGCGCGCCGGCGTCGTGCAGGACGAGGGCGACCTGTTCCTGCTCGACGAGGCCAAGCTGCTCGAGACGGAACTCTTCCGGCTCAAAGCCGGCGACCTCACCGCCAACGGGCGCAGGCTCCTGGCCAACCTGGACGAGGCCAAGGGTCGCCCGCTCTGGCGGGTGATGGTCGGGCTGTCGATCAGACACGTCGGGCCGACCGCCGCGCAGGCCCTGGCCCGGGAGTTCGGCTCGATGGACGCGGTCATGGCCGCCACCGAGGAGCAGTTGGCGGCGGCCGAGGGCGTCGGCCCGACGATCGCCGCGGCGGTCGTGGAGTGGTTCGACGTCGACTGGCACCGCGCCGTGGTGGACAAGTGGCGCGAGGCCGGCGTGCGCATGCGTGACGAGGTCGACGAGTCGATCCCGCGCACGCTGGAAGGCATGTCGATCGTCGTCACCGGGTCGCTTCCGTCGTTCTCGCGGGACGAGGCGAAGGAGGCGATCGCCGCGCGCGGCGGCCGAGCGGCCAGTTCGGTGTCCAAGAACACCGCGTTCGTGGTCGCCGGCGACGCCCCCGGCTCCAAGTTCGACAAGGCCGTCTCGCTCAAGGTCCCGATCCTGGACGAGGACGGCTTCCGGGTGCTGCTCGACGACGGCCCGGACGCCGCGCGGGCGGTCGCCCGCACCGAATGAGCGACCTGATCGTCCGCGCGGCGGGCCCGGACGAGTTCGCCGCCGTCGGCGAGCTGACCGTCGCCGCCTACCTCGAACTGGGCTTCGTCACGCCGGGCGTGGGTTACGCCGTCGAGCTCGCGGACTCGGCGAGCCGGGCCCGCGACGGCGAACTGCTCGTCGCCGCCGACGGTGACCAGCTCGTCGGCACGGTCACGGTGTGCCGGCCCGGCACACCGCTCGCCGAGATCAGCCGGCCGGGTGAGCTGGAGTTCCGGATGCTCGCCGTCGCTCCGGCCGCCCGCGGCCGCGGCATCGGCAGGCTGCTGGTCCGGTCGGTGCTCGACCGTGCCACGGCGCTTGGCATCCGCCACGTCGTCCTGTCCAGCCGCGCCGACATGCTCGCCGCGGCCAGCATCTACGCCGGCCTCGGCTTCACCCGCCTGCCCGACCGGGACTGGCAACCCAACCCGGCCGTCCCGCTCCTGGCCTACGGCCTGGACCTGGACGGCCCTGCTACCTGACGGCCTACTTGACGGCGCGGCGGGAGCTGCCGTGCTCGGCGAGGACGGCAGCGACGATGCCGGCGAGGTGGGAGAGCCGGGCGACCTCGGCGGCGCGGAACATCGGGCCGCCGGGGCGGCCGACGAGCAGCGCGTAGTCGGGGCCACCGATTGGCGTGCCGGCCAGTTCGGTGCCGAGCTCGCGCCACGGCTCGGGCACCCAGGCCTCTTCGCCGTCCATCACGGTCGCCTTGGTCAGGGGCCACCAGGGCAGGTGGACGGCCCTGGTCTCGGGGGCGGCGCTGCTGGCCGCGATGCGGCGCGGGGCGCCGTCGTCGGCTGTGGTGATGGCGACGGCCCAGCCGGCCCGGATGATCCGCGGCACGCCCTGGACGAACACGGCAAGGCCGTTGTCCGCCTCGTTGGCGACCTGCTCGACGAGCTCCAGCTCGCGGTGGGTGTCCAGGCCGCCGGCGTACGGCCGGACGGCGTCGACCTCCACGCCGTCGACCGACTCGGCGGCTGTGATCAACACGTCCGGTAGCCGGCCGCTCGGCAGCTCGACCACGAGGTCGTCGATCGCCACCCCACCGACGCGCTCGACCACGTCCACGCTCAGGATGTCCGCGTTGACTCCGCCGAGCGCAGTGGCCAGCGCACCGAGCATGCCGGGACGGTCCGGGAGCTGCACCCGGATCAGGAATGACACCGGCCGCTCACCTCTCGCTGGGGCGTGGGACCGGGCCGCCCACGCTTGCCGGCCGCCGATTGTCGCATCAACCAACGGTAACCGCTTTGCCCAGGCCCACGGGGCTGGCCATAGACTCGCCGGCGGAGACCCAGGAGGGACATGGCTGCCACGACTCGCATATCTCGCGACGAGGTCGCGCATCTGGCCCGGCTCGCCAGGCTTGCGGTCACCGAGGGCGAACTTGACACGTTCGCCGTCCAGCTCGACGTGATCCTGCAGTCGGTGGCCAGGGTCGGCGAGGTGGCCGCCGAGGACATCCCGCCGACGTCGCACTCGGTGCCGCTGACCAACGTGTACCGCGACGACGAGGTCCGCGATGGCCTGTCGCAGCGCGAGGCGCTCGCCGGCGCCCCGGCCGCCGTGGACGGCCGGTTCCGGGTGCCGCGCATCCTGGGGGAGCCGCAGTGAGCGACCTGACCAGGCTGACCGCCGCCGAACTCGCCGCCAAGATCCATAGCAGGGAAGTATCGGCAGTCGAGGTGACCAGGGCACACCTGGCGCGTATCGCCTCGGTGAACCCGGACGTGCATGCGTTCCTGCACGTCGACGAGTCCGGCGCGGTCGGGGCCGCGCGCGCGGTCGACGAGGCGCTGGACGCGGGGACGCCGCCGGCGTCCGCGCTGGCCGGAGTGCCGCTGGCGCTCAAGGACGTGTTCACCACGTTCGACATGCCGACCACGTGCGGCTCGCGGGTGCTGGAGAGTTGGCGGCCGCCGTACGACGCGACGCTCACGCGCCGGCTGCGCGAGGCCGGCGTCGTCATCCTCGGCAAGACCAACATGGACGAGTTCGCGATGGGCTCGTCGACGGAGAACTCGGCGTTCGGTCCGACCCGCAACCCGTGGGACCTCTCCCGCGTCCCCGGCGGCTCCGGGGGCGGCTCGTCGGCGTCGCTGGCCTCGTTCTGCGCGCCGCTGGCGATCGGCACCGACACCGGCGGATCGATCCGCCAACCGGCGTCGGTGACCGGCACGGTCGGCGTCAAACCGACCTACGGCGGCGTGTCGCGGTACGGGCTGGTGGCGTTCTCGTCGTCGCTCGACCAGGGCGGACCGTGCGCCCGGACCGTGCTGGACGCGGCCCTGCTGCACGAGCTGATCGCCGGGCACGACCCGCTGGACTCGACCTCGATCGACACCCCTGCGCCAGAGGTGGTCGCGGCCGCCCGCGAGGGCACCGCCGGTGACCTGCGCGGCGTGCGGGTCGGCGTGGTCGCCGAGTTCTCCGGCGAGGGCTATCAGCCCGGCGTGCTGGCGAGCTTCGAGCGGGCCGTCGAACTGCTGCGCGGGCTCGGCGCCGAGGTGGTCGAGGTGTCCTGCCCGCACTTCACCTACGCCCTGCCCGCGTACTACCTGATCGCGCCGTCGGAGTGCTCGTCCAACCTGGCCAGGTTCGACGGCATGCGGTACGGCCTGCGCGTCGGCGACAACGGCCCAACCGGCACGGCCAACGCCGAGGGGGTCATGGCGGCGACTCGCGAGGCGGGCTTCGGTGCCGAGGTCAAGCGGCGGATCATGCTCGGCACCTACGCGCTTTCCTCCGGTTACTACGACGCCTACTACGGCCAGGCGCAGAAGGTTCGCACGCTCATCTCCCGGGACTTCACCGCCGCGTTCGAGCGGGTCGACGTGCTGGTCTCGCCGACGACGCCGACGACCGCGTTCAAGATCGGCGCGCGGGTCGACGACCCGATGGAGATGTACCTGGCCGACCTGTGCACGATCCCGTCGAACCTGGCCGGCAACGCCGCGTTGAGCGTGCCGAGCGGGCTGTCGGACGACGACGGGCTGCCGGTGGGCCTGCAGGTGATGGCTCCGGCGCTGGCCGAGCCGCGCATGTACCGGGTTGCCGCCGCGTTCGAGCGGGTACGTGACGAAGCGGACGGTGGTGCCCTCATCCATCGGGTGCCTGACCTGGAGGTGCTGGCCAGATGAAGATTCGTACGGTTCGCGGGGTCGGTTTCGCGGTCAGCTCGGCGTTCAGCGCCCTCGGCGCGGCGCGGCAGGTGAGCAGGGCGCGCCAGGAGCGCGACCGGCTGCTGCTGGCGAACGCGTTCGCCAACGCGCTGGTCGTCGTCACCGCGCTCGCGCTCGCGATCAGGGCGTTCCGCAACAAGGGAGCAACGTAGTTGGAGCTGATGGACTTCGACGAGGTCGTCGCGCGGTTCGACCCGGTGCTGGGGCTCGAGGTGCACGTCGAGCTGTCCACCGCGACGAAGATGTTCTGCGGCTGCGCCAACGCTTTCGGCGGTGAGCCGAACAGCCGGGTCTGCCCGGTCTGCCTCGGCCTGCCCGGCTCGCTGCCGGTCACCAACCGGGTCGCGGTCGAGTCGGCCATGCGGATCGGCCTTGCACTGCACTGCGAGATCGCCACCTGGTGCCGGTTCGCCCGCAAGAACTACTACTACCCGGACATGCCGAAGAACTTCCAGATCTCCCAGTACGACGAGCCGATCGCGTTCAACGGGCACCTCGACCTGGAGGTGGACGACGGCCCGCCCGGGCACACGATCGAGGTCGGCATCGAGCGGGCCCACATGGAGGAGGACACCGGCAAGTCTCTGCACGTCGGCGGCGCAACCGGCCGCATCCACGGCGCCGACTACTCGCTGATCGACTACAACCGTGCTGGCGTGCCCCTGATCGAGATCGTCACCAAGCCCATCGAGGGGACCGGCGCCCGCGCGCCCGAGGTGGCCCGCGCCTACGTTGCGGCCCTGCGCGACCTGCTGCGCGCGCTCGACGTCTCCGACGTCCGGATGGAGCAGGGGTCGCTTCGCTGCGACGCCAACATCTCGCTCATGCCGCGCGGCTCGACCGAGTTCGGCACCAGGACCGAGACCAAGAACGTCAACTCGCTGCGCTCGGTCGAGCGCGCCGTGCGGTTCGAGATGTGCCGGCAGGGCGCCGTGCTCGCGTCCGGTGGCACGGTCGTGCAGGAGACCAGGCACTTCGACGAGTCGACCGGGACGACCTCGCCCGGCCGGCGCAAGGAGACCTCCGAGGACTACCGGTACTTCCCTGAGCCCGACCTGGTGCCGCTCGCGCCGTCGCGGGACTGGGTGGAGTCGCTGCGCGTGACGCTGCCCGAGCTGCCCTGGCAGCGCAGCAAGCGCATCCAGACCCAGTGGAACCTCACCGACGCCGAGCTGCGCGACCTGGTCAACGCCGGCGCCCTCGAGCTGATCGCCGCCACGGTCGAGGCCGGCGCCCCGCCCGCCGAGGCGCGCAGCTGGTGGGTGTCCTACCTGGCGCAGATGGCCAACGCCAGGGGCGTCGAGCTCGCCGAGCTGCCGATCACGCCTGGCCAGCTCGCGCAGGTGATCGACCTGGTGGCCAGCGGCGCGCTGACCTCAGCGCTCGCCAGGCAGGTCGTCGACGGGGTGCTGGCCGGCGAGGGTGAACCGGCCCAGGTCGTCGAGGCCAGGGGCCTGCGGGTCGTCTCGGACGACTCGTCGCTGGCCGCGGCGGTCGACGAGGCGCTGGCCGCCAACCCCGACATCGCAGACAAGATCCGCGGCGGCAAGGTGGCGGCGGCCGGCAAGATCGTCGGCGACGTCATGCGTGCGACCAGGGGCCAGGCCGACGCCAAGCGCGTCCAGCAGCTGGTCCTGGAGCGCTGCGCCCCGTAACCACTGCGCCCCGTAACCACTGCGCCCCCGTAACCACTGCGCCCCCGTCACCACTGCGGATCGTGGGTCAGTCGATGCCGCCGCCGCCACCGGAGACGGGCGGTGCCACCAGGACGACCCGGTCGTCGCTGGACACCGGCTTGCCGCCGGCCTTGTTCACGGTGCCCAGCCACCACAGGCCGTTGGGGGCGGGGGCGGCGCCGTGGTAGCGGCCGAAGACGTCCTTGAGGACGACCTCGGGCTTGCCGGTGAACCCGCCGTCCGGCCCGTTGCGCAGGACGAACACGGACGACTCCTTGGACAGGGTGACCGCGACGATTCCGTTGGCGGCGATGCAGCCGGCGACGTCCGGGCGCTGCGGCCAGGTCCAGTCCGGCGGGCTGATCGGCTCGCCGTACTTGATCCGGTAGAGCGCGTCGCGTTCCGGGCCACGCTCGGTGACCCACGTCGTGCCGCTGAATGGGTCGACGCACAGGCCGGCCGGCTGGTGCAGGCCGGAGGAGACGGCGAGCGAGCCGGGCGTGGGGTTGTCCGGCGCGGCGGCGCCGAAGCCGTTGATCCGCAGCACCTTGCCCGCAAGCGACGCCGGTTCGGCGGCGGCGAGCGGGTCGCCGGCGTCGCCGGTGACCACGATCAGCGCGCCCTTCGGGTCGGTGGCCAGCCCGCCGCCGTTGCCGGTCAGGCCGCGCGGGATGCCGATCAGCACAGGTTTCGCCGTGTCGCCCGGGGCGATCTTCACGACGCGGTTGTCGGTCGGCGTCGTGATGTAGGCGTAGATCAGCTCGTCCTCGGCGTAGCTGGGTGAGAGCGCCAGCCCGGTGATACCGCCGCCCCCGGTGGGGTCGACCGCCAGCGTGGCGATCTCGACGGCGGGGGCGCCCAGTTCGACGCGGAGCAGGCGACCGGTGGTGCGCTCGGCGACGATCGCGGCGGTCGAGGACGGCAGCGCGACGATCGCACTCACCGGCTCCAGGCACGTGGCGACCACGCGCGGGTCGAAGTCGCGGCAGCCCTCCGGTGCGCGCGGCGGACCGCTCGGCGGCGGCTGCCCCGGCTGGCCCGGGTCCTGGGGCACGTTGGGGTCGCCGGGCAGGTTCGGCACCTGGGGCTGCGGGCCGGCCTCGACGTCGAACTCGGGCTTCTCGCGCCAGTCGCTCTCGCCGGCCTCGGGGAACGAGGCGCACCCGGCCACCAGCACGCCGGCGAGCAGCCAGCACGCCAGCAGTACGAGCCGTCGGATGCCCACGCCTGTCGAGGCTAGGTGTCGCGCCGTGAGCCGCCAGTGAGCGCCGGACGGCGGTTACCTCGGTCCACCC
>OBLK01000127.1_pt1 | contig 26246 bp, 20 predicted proteins | sample 1518871 | NCBI WGS metagenome assembly OBLK01 (sample SAMEA2464837, study PRJEB22497) | soil metagenome | biome: Grassland; feature: Farmland; material: Clay | place: Australia | collected 2013-02-01 | depth 0.8 m
CCGCAGGTCGGAGGCCATGATCGGGGGCCGCGGGCGGAGGAACGCGGGAGTCTTGAGACGACCTCAGTGGTGGCGGCGGCGACTGGACGCGTCGAACCAGTTCAGCGCTCGGCGCCAGGCCTCCGCCGCAGCGTGCGGGTTGAAGCGGGCCCCGGTGTCGTTGAAGAAGGCATGATCGGCTTCGGTGAAGGTGAGGAGCTCGTATCTCTGCCTGGAGGCGTCGAGCGCCGCCTTGGCCGCGGGCCGGGTGGCGTTGACCCGTGAGTCAAGTCCGCCGTAGACCCCGAGGACCGCCGCGTGGGAGCCCTCGAAGCTGCCGCCCTCCGGGAACGGTCCGTAGAAGGGAGCGGCCGCGGCCAGGCGCGGTTCGTCGGAGGTGAGCAGGCGCCAAACCATGGCGCCGCCGAAGCAGAACCCGATCGCGTACAGCTTCTCGCCCCGGACGCGACGCTCGAGCTCGGTCAGGCTGGCCTTCATGTCGGCGACGTGGCGTTCCGGCGGGATCTGCGCGAGCGCGGCCGCCACCTCGGCCTCGCCCGGAAACGCTCCGGTGCCGCCTTCCTCGGAGAGCAGGTCCAGCGCCAGCGCCGAGAACCCGCTGGCGGCGAACCGACCGGCGACCGTGCGGATGTGCTCGTTCAACCCACGGTTCTCGTGGATGACGAGCACGCCGCCTCGCGGCTCCTCGGCGGCTGCCCAGGCGGCCATCAGCGGCACCCGGGGTCCGGCGAACGTGATCGACTCACGGGCGACGGGCGCCCAGGTTGTCTCCGACCTGGTTCGCCCGCCAGCCTGATCGGCCGAACTTGCCGGCTCGGCCGCAGCCGCCGGTCCCGTCGCGAACGTGGTCAGCAAGCCGGCCGCAGCCGCACCGGTCACGCCCATCAGGCCCAAGCGTCGCATCGCCTCCCTACGGGTGATGATGCCGTCAGCAAGATCCTCCGCAACCTCTTCGGCGAGGTACCGCTGCAGGTCTTTCATGATCCCTCCCAAGACTTCCGAGGGTGGCGTCGGTCAACAACCGGCTGCCGCGGTCAGCGGAAGCATAGACCGACTTCGACTGCCGGCCCGGCGAGCGAGCCCTATATGAGGGACAACGATTCCAGGTGACTGGACAGTAGGCGGTCTTTATTTCTCCAAATTCGAGCGTCGCGATACGGGCTTGTCCTCCTGTTGACGCAGGGCGCGCATCCGCGAGCGCTGCCTCGCAATACCGAATGCCCGAACCCCGGACTCCTGCGCGTCTAACGGGGCCCGGACGACCAAGGCCGAAGCGCGACACCGCCAGCCGCCGGCCCAGCACTGCCGGCATCCACTATTGCCGCGATTGGTGCAGATAGCCGGGGCTAGCTGCCGTGTCACGGCGGCGGCGATGGTGGCCGCATCGAGGTCAGTGGTGGTATCCACGACCACGGTAGGGCCGATGGACAGCGGACCTTCGGCTGCCAAAGAGTGGAACCGGGCCGTGAGGTCAGCTGTGGATTGTTGGGGGTCGAAGTGACCCGGATGTCGTCGGGACCGGGAATCGGTGCGCGGCCAGCTCCGGGGACAAGCGCACAGGAATTCGACCTGCCGGCCGCCGGCAGGTCCCGAAGCCATCGAACGGGCGTTCCGGAGGTGGACGATAGCCGTTCCCGGCGCCAGAACGATGACGATACGGCTCCGGCGCTGGTCGTTCGGGACCACCTTCGCGTTGACGTCGTCCAGCTCCCCGCAGCGATAGCCGGCACTCGCGGATTTCACCTCAGTTGCGCTGTTCGCGACAGTTCATGACGCGCCACCGCGGCACCAGGCCCCGGACGACACAGGAGGTAGGGGGCGTTGCCGCATCGGCCGACCAATGCCAGTGATCCAGGTTCGGTGGCGTCCCGGCAGGCAGGGAACGCACTCCCGGGCGGCGCGGGATTTCGCGAACGGCTTCGGAACGCCCGCGGGCCGCGGGCGTTCCGGCCCTCCCGGACTCGCGGGTGCAGGACAGTCCGAATGGGTGCCACGGGTTCGACCAAAGGGCGGCCGGATCGCCTCCGAATGCACGGCACGAGTGATCGAGATGGTTTCCGTGGATGATCCTGGAGGACCTCACAAGGTCATTTTGGGTATCGATCTTACCCAATCGCGGTAACAAGTTCCGTGCGTATCCGGTAAGAGTACTAAGTCGAATCTGCGACGTACGCTGTCGGACGGTGATGACTTCATCGGGCGGGATCGGCCGAGCCGTGGCGCGGTAGGTGCCTTCTGAGGAGGCTTCCGTGGTGCTCCAGTACCGGATGCTGGGCCCGCTCGAGCTCAGAACGGCGGATCATGTCCTGCCGCTCGGCGGCAGGCGGCAGCAGACGTTGCTCGCCGCCCTGCTGCTGAACACCGGGACGACGGTGCCGTTCGATCGGCTCGTCGCCGACCTCTGGGACGACCCACCACGCACCGCCCACCGGCAGGTGGTCAATGCGGCGGCGGCCGTTCGCCGCGTCGTCGAGCACGGCGGGGGCGGGCCGCTGGTGACCACCGGGCACGGATACCGGCTCGAGACCGCCGGTGACTGGCTCGACGTCGACGAGTTCGGCACGCTCGAGGAGGCTGCCGAACGCTCCGCCGCGACCGGGCGGCCCGCCGAGGCGGTAGAGCTTCTGCAGAGCGCGCTCGACCTTTGGCGCGGTCCGGTACTCGCCGGAATGGCCTCGGATTCGATCGACATCGCCAGGCAGCGCCTTGCCGAGAAGCGGCTCGTCGCCATCGAGCGGCTGGCCGGGCTGCGCCTGGACATCGGGGAGGTGACTTCGTCGATCGGCTGGCTGGTCGGGTTGGTCGCCGAGCATCCGGCGCGCGAGTCGCTGCGGGCCATGCTGATGCGGGCCCTGCACCGGGCTGGCCGGCCGGCGGACGCGCTCGCGGTGTTCGCCGAGGGACGCGCGCTGCTGGCGGAGGAGTTCGGCGTCGGCCCCGGCCCTGAGCTGCGCCTGCTCCACGAGCAGATCCTGCAGGCCGATCTGGCCGTCGGCCGGATCCCCCGGGCTCGAGCGGCCGAGACGGCGCCCGCGCGCGGTTCGTGCTTCCTGCCGAGCGGCCCGCCCGACTTCACCGGGCGCCACGCGGACGTGCGCCTGTTGACTTCCGTCCGGACCAACGGCGCGGCCGGGGCCACCCCGGTCGTCTGCGTGGAGGGCATGGGCGGCGTCGGCAAGACCGCACTGACTGTGCACGCCGCCCACCAGCTGATCGAGGAATATCCCGACGGTCAGTACTTCGTCGATCTGCGTGGCTTCCGCGAGAACGAGTTCCCGATGCGGTCGGGCATGGCGCTCGAGGTGCTGTTGCGGCAGAGCGGGATCGCGCCGGAGCAGCTGCCGGTCGGTACCGGCGCGCGCCGGGACCTGTGGCGGGCGCGGGTCGCCGGGCGCCGGGTGCTGGTCGTGCTGGACAACGCGGCCGACGCGGCCCAACTGCGGCCGCTGATGCCGGCGTCCGCCGGCTCCTTGGTGCTGGTGACCAGCAGGCGACAGCTACCGGCGCTGGAGGGCGCCGTTCCGGTGCCGTTGGACGTGCTGCCCGTCGCCGAGGCGATGTCGCTGTTCCGCCGGATCGCAGGGCCAGGTCGGGCCGACTCCGATCCGCAGGCGATCCGGCCGATCGTCGCGCTGACCGGTGGTCTGCCCCTCGCCATCCGCATCGCAGCGTCCCGCTTCCGCCGCAGGCCGGCCTGGACGCTGGCGCATCTGGCGGAACAACTGCGCGACGTGCACGGACTCACGGCAGGCGATCGCAGCGTCGCCGGGGTGATCATCCTGTCCTACCGCCATCTGAGTCGTTCGAGCCAGCGGCTGTTCCGGTTGCTGGGCACGGTGCCTGGCCCCGACTTCGGTGCCCGCACCGCTGCGGCGCTCACCGGCATCCCGCTCGCCGTGGTCCGGCAGGACCTGGAAGAACTGCTCGAGTGCAACCTGCTCGTCCAGGACCGGATCGACCGCTACCGCCTGCACGACCTGGTCCGCGGCTGCGCGCGCCGCCTCGCCGCCGACGCGCGTCCCGACGGCGACCTGCGCCCGGCCGCGCGTCAGTCGTTCGACTGACACCTGCCCGCATCGGACCACCACGCAGCGCTGCATCCGCGCTGCATCGGTGTTGCATCGATGCGGCATCGGTCGCCGATGCAGCACGGATGCGGGCTGTTGGTTGACTTCGTCTCGCGGTGGTGCGTTCCACCGCGGGTGCGGACGGGGTGGCGGTGGCGGTGGTGGCAAACGACATCGACCGCGCGATCGAGCGCCTGGATCCGCCGGATCCGGACAGCGCGAGGGTGGACCTCGAGCCGTCCTTGGTGACCGTCGTGCTGGCCGACGAGCAACCCGTGGTCCGCCGGGGACTTCGGGCCCTGCTGTCCGGGCAACCCGAGGTCGCCGTGGTCGCCGACGCGGTCAGTGCTCGGGACGCCATCCGGCTCGCCGCCCTGCACCGGCCATGCGTACTCGTGATCGACGTCGAGCTGCCCGGCTGCCAGGTGGACGGCTCGATCCGCGAGGTGCTCCGGGCGACCCCGTCCACCGCCGTCCTCGTCTTCACCGCCGACGCGGCCGAGGACACGGTGGTCACCGCGATCCGCGCAGGCGCCAGGGGGTACGTGCTCAAGAGCAGCTCCGACGACGGCATCCTGCGCGCGGTCCGTGGCCTTGCCGCGGGCGAGGCCGTGCTCGGCCCCGGCGTCATGGACCGCCTCGTGAGCCAGATCGGCACCCGCCCGGCACAGCACAACGAGCTGTTCCCCGAGCTGTCGCCGCGCGAGCTGGACGTACTCGAGCTCATGGCGTCGGGCATGCGCAACGCGGCCATCGCGGCACGACTGCACTTGTCCCCCAAGACCGTCGCCAACCGCATCTCCCTGATCTTCAGCAAGCTCCAGGTGGCCGATCGGGCGGAGGCCATCGAACTGGTGCACCGAACCAGGCGCGGCCGTGCGGCCGAATCGCCGCGAGAGCTGATCCGGCTCCGTCCGGCACGGCTCGACGATCAGGTCCCGCGCGCCCGAGGAGGGCGACCCTGATCCGTCGGACATCGGCGCAAAAGGTGGCGACGATGCCGGTCCGTGACAACAAGCGCGTAGTCACGGAAACTCCCCTCTCGGCAGCCCATTCACACATATCGATCTTAGCTGGACAATCGCCAGGACGAGTGACGGAATCGCGGTGGTCGGCATGGGCGTCGCGCGTGCGTTCCGGTGCCGGGAAACCCGTTCGCGAGATTCCCGGGCGCGACGGGAATAGTTCCCCTATCTACCGGGAACGACGCGAAACTAGCCTTTGGGTACCGGTCGGCCATGTCGGCAACGCCCCCTGTTTCCCTATGGACTTGGCCGGCGCCGGTGCGCCTCGTGAACCTCTGCGAGTAGGCGACAATGGAGGTGGATGTGTGACTGCGGTGGCCATTTACGAGTCGTGGTCGCGGGCGGATCGGATCGTCCCAGCGATGACGGACGTGGCGGCGTGACCGGCGACACGAGGACCGGCGTCTTCGCCGTGCTGCGAGTGACCCCGGCGCCGGTCAGGTACCTGCTCGGCGGCATGCTCGTCAACCAGTTGGGCGCGTTCGTCCAGACGTTCCTGATCCTGTACCTGACGTTCCGGGGCACCTCGGTCGCCTTTGCCGGGGTCTGCCTCGCCGCGTACAGCGTGGGATCGATCTTCGGCGCCATGCTGGGTGGCGAGCTGACCCACCGGTTCGGCGGCCGGGCCACGATCGTGGCGGCGATGACATGCGCAGCGCCGCTCGTCGCGTCGATCCCGCTGGTCAGCGGAATGCCTTCGGTGCTGCTCGCGGTGGTCGCATTGTCCGGGCTGGCGATCCAGGCCTACCGGCCGGCGGCGGCGGTGCTGCTCGCCGAGCTCATGCCGGAACAGCACAAGGTCATGGGCTTTTCGATGATGCGCATCGCGCTGAACATCGGTGCCGCCGTGGCGCCGCTGCTCGCGGCCCTGCTCATCCAGGTGAACTGGGACCTGCTGTTCTGGGTGGACGGCGCGACCGCGGCGCTGTGGGCGCTGCTGGCGTTCAGGTTGCTACCGAAGCGAACCGCGACCCGGCACAGGGCCGAACCTGGCGACACGTCCTTGCCCGCCATGAGCGCTCGTGCGGTTTACGGGACGCTGATACGGGACGCTCGGTTCCTGTGCTACCTGGTGGCCGGCGTGTTCGGCATGATCGTCTACGCCGGGTCGATCGCCGTGCTGCCGTTGGACATCGTCGCTGCCGGCTATCCCGTAGGGCTGTACAGCACAGTGCTGGTGATCTCCTCGCTCGTGCTGATCACCTGTGAATTGAAGATCACCACGTATATCGTTCAAATTCCGAAGTATCTCGCCGGGTTGTTCGGGAATCTGGTCAGCGGGTTAGGGTTCGTGCTCTACGGGCTGATCGCAGTGCATCCGTTCTTCGTGATCGCCGGCGCACTGCTGGCGGTATCCGGGCTGATGATCCACGGACCGAGCACATCCGCCCATCCGGCCACATTCCCGGTCGAGCTCAGGAGCCGCTACATCGCGACGAAGGAAACCTTGGCAGGCCTGGCCGCGACAATAGGCCCGATCCTGGGGCTGTACATATGGAGCCAGCTCGGCGGTTCGGCGTTCTGGGCATTCTGTGCTCTGTTGTCCGTTGCCGCCGGCTCGTTGCACATCTACGGCCTCAGGCAGCCCCCCGCATCGAATCCTGTGTCCGAACCTGATCTGGCGGTCGGCACCGAGCCGGAAGTCGTGGGAGAGCGACTATGAAGGAATCCAATGGTGTGCTGCTGGTCATCGGCAGCGGGCTGAAGCTGTATCGCGAATACCTGGTCACGTCCATCCACCGGTGCGCCCGTGCGGCCGGTCTCGGCCTTGTGCTGCTGAACAATCTCAGGCCCACCTGGCAGCGCGCCTACTTCGACGAGATCGTCCTCACCGACGTCTTCGACCAGGAGCAGATGCTCGCCGCCGCCCGCGAGGTCGCCGGACGGCACCAGGTCGTCGGCCTGATGTGCTGGGACGAACCGGTCGTGCTCGGCGCGGGCGAACTCGCCGCCGAGCTCGGGGTCCCCGGCTTGAGTGTGGACGGCGTCCGCGGTTGCCGCGACAAGAACCGCACCCGGACCGTGCTCACCGCCGAAGGGCTGCTGCAACCGGGATACGCCCTCACCACGGGCCTCGACGATGCTCGCGCCGCGGCGGCCCGGATCGGGTACCCGGTGGTGCTCAAGCCAAGGGCCATGGGCGCGAGCATCGGCGTGGTGTCCGCCGCCGACGAGTCCGAAGTGGACGCCGCGTTCGGCGTCGCGATGGGCGCGGCCACCGTCGACCAGAGCCGCTACGGCCGGGGCGCGATCGTGGAGGGCTACGTCTCCGGGCCGGAGATCAGCATCGACGCCGCCGTGCACAAGGGCGAGTACCTGCCGATGTTCGTGGCCCGCAAGCAGACCAGCGACCAGCCGTACTTCGAGGAGATCGGGCACATCGTCGACGCCGACGACCCGCTGCTGTACGACACCGAGCTGATGGACGTCCTGGCGCGGGCGCACCGCGCGCTCGGCGTCGAGGACGGCATCACCCACTCCGAGGTCCGGCTGACCGACCGCGGCCCGCTGATCATCGAGGTCAACGGCCGGCTCGGCGGCGACCTGATCCCGTTCCTCGGCAAGACCGCCACCGGCATCGACCCCGGCGAGATCCTGTTCGCGGTCACCACCGGACACCGGCCGGTCATCACCCCGACCCGGCACGCGGTCGTCGGCATCCGTTTCGGCTACCCGGACCACGACTGCCTGGTGCACGGGGTCACGGTCCCGGCCGATCACGAACGAGTGCCTGGCCTGGTCCTGGCGTCGCCGATGATCGACCCGGGGACCACCCTGCGGCTGCCCCCCGGCGGCTACCTGGCCCGGCACTCGTTCGTGGTGTGCGAGGCCGACGACCGTCAGACCTGCGCCCAGCGACTGGATACGGCCGCCGCCATGGTGCGGATCGACGCCGATCCGGTGGACCCACCAGAACCCGGCACCGCGTTCGAGATGCCTGCCGGCCTGCTCGACGTCGATGACAGCGCACACCAGGACGACAGCGCACACCAGAACGAACATGAGGGAGTCACCGCATGACCATGACCGAGCCCGTCCGCGCCGACGTGCCGATGACCGGCGCGCAGATCCTCGCCAACGCGAAAGCGCTCGCGCCGACCCTGCGCGCGCGTGCCGCGGAGATCGAGAAGAACCGGCGCCTGCCCGCGGACGTGGTGCAGCTGCTCCGCGACGCCGGCGTCTTCCGGATCGGCTTCAGCCGGGCCTGGGGCGGCCCCGAGATGACCTCGATGGAGCAGACCGAGGTGATCGAGGCCCTCGCCTACGGCGACGCGTCCGTGGGCTGGTGCGCCAAGCTCGGCTCGGACATCGGGCTGCACGCCAACTTCCTCGACCAGGACGAGGCGCACCGGATGTTCCCCAGCATCGACATGCACTCCGCGGGCGTGCTCCCGGTGACGGGGCACGCGGAGCGGGTTCCCGGCGGCTACCGGCTCACCGGCCGGTGGGGGTTCGGCAGCGGCTCGACCCACGCCGACTGGGTGGCCTCCGGGGCCATGGTGTTCGAGAACGGTGAGCCCTACGCCAGCCCGGACGGCAGCAATCCGCACGAGTCGCGCCTGTTCATGGTGCCGGGCGAGCAGATCGAACCCATCGACAACTGGTACACCCTGGGCCTCTGCGGCTCCGGCAGCAGCGACTACACGATCACGGACGTGTTCGTGCCGGAGAACCACTCCCTCACGTTCGACAACCCGAAGGTCCCCAACGGGCCGCTCGTGCAGCCGGACGTGATCCAGCGCAGCATGTGCGGCGTCCCGCTCGGCGCCGCGAGGGCCGCGCTGGACTACGTGCGTGACCTGGCCCTGGAGCGGGTCGACATGCTGATGGGCTCACCCTGGCGGATGAGCGGCATAGCCTGGCGGGACAACGAGCACATCCAGATCACGCTCGCCGAGTGCGAAGCCGACTACAGCACAACCCGGGCCGGGGTGTACCAGGCCTTGGAGCGGCAGTGGGAGGTCACCGCGGACGGGGTCGGCACGCTGGACGACCTCACGCCCCACGAGCGGGTCGCCCCGGCGCTGACCGGCTGGCAGGCCTTCCAGATGTCCAAGCGGGTCGTGCTGCGACTCTGCGAGCTGCTCGGCACCGCGTCGATCAGGTCGGACGACCAGATGAACCGGTGGTTGCGCGACACGCTGACCATGGCCATGCATCCGACCGCGCGGGACCGGGTCACCCAGACCGTCGGCGCGCACCTGCTCGGCTCCAGGCCCTCCATGCGGTTCATGCTCGGCATCGTCGACAAGCCCAAGGACGAGCCCGAGCCCGATCCGGGCAATGGAGCAACACATGACTGAGCGGCCCGTGCTGATCGTCGGGTTCGTGACGCCGGTGCTGATGGCCTTGGCGGGCACCGAACCCGACGGCTCGGTCATCCTGATCGAGGAGCCGGACGTGATCCGCAAGCGGGACCTGCGCGCGAAGCTGGCCGGGTCAACGCTGGTCCGTGAGCTGGTCGAGTGGGAATACACCCGGGCGGGCACGGCCGACGAGTTCTACGCGACCCACCGCGACCTGAACCCGGTCGCGGTGGTCCCGCTCATCGAGTACGCCACCCCGTTCGCCGCCCGGCTCGCCGAACGCTTCGGCCTGCCGGGCGCGAGCCTGGGCGCCGCGCAGATCCTGCGGGACAAGGCGCTGCTGCGGAAGGTCAGCGCGGCCGCCGGGCTGACCAACCCGCAGAGCGCCACGGTGACCTGCGCGGCGGACGTGCTGGCGTTCATGCGTGCCCACCCCGGCCCGGTGGTGCTCAAGCCGGCGAACCGGCAGGCCGCCGTGGGTACCCAGGTCATCCACGACCCGGCCGAGGTCGGGCGGGCCTGGGCCAGCTGCATCGAGCAGGACGAGGGCATCTTCGTTCCCGACCGGCCGATGGAACTGTGCATGCTGGCCGAACGGTACGTGCACGGACCCGAGTACAGCGTGGAGATGCTCGTCCGCGGCGGGCGGCCGTTGTTCGTCAACGTCACCGGGAAGCAGCTCTACCCGGGACCGCGACCGGTGGAGCTGGCGCACATCGTGCCGGCCGACATTCCCGACGACCTCGCCGAGGCGCTGGGGGAGCAGACCCGTCGGGTCGTTGCGGCGGTCGGGTTCGTCGACGGCATCGTGCACTGCGAGTGGATCGTCGCCGACGGCGTGCCGTACCTGGTGGAGTGCGCGGGCCGGATCGCGGGTGACGGCATCTTGGTGATCATCGACCGCGCCTACTCGATGGAGCTGCTGCGCTCGTACTTCGCGATGATGCGCGGCGAACCGCTGCCCGAGCTGCCTCGCCGCGCCACGGGCGGAGCGGCCGTCCGGTTCGTCCCGATGGAGCCCGGTGTGATCGAGGCCGTGCTGGGCGTCGAGCAGGCCCGCCAGGTGGAGGGCGTGTTCCTGGTGGACATCCAGGTCGGGCCAGGACACCGGTTCGCCGGGCTGCGCAGCTCGTGGGACCGTGCTGGTCTGGTGATGGCCGCCGCCGACAGCCCGGCCGAAGCCCTGCAGCGCGCCGAGAAGGCCGCCGGTCTGGTACGGATCGAGGTCCTTCCGGCGTAGGGGCCGTATCCCACTCGAGATCCCCACTCGAGGAGCAGAAATGCCTTCGCCGGGCCGGCTGTATGGTTGCCGGCCCGGCGAAAGTGCTGGTGGTCGTCCGTCCCTCTGGTCAGCGGCGGAGCCGGCGGACCACAGCGGCCGCGGCGGCCGAGGCAGCGGTGACGACCAGGTACTTCAGGATGCGGTGCTGGCGGGTCGCTCGGTGCAGAGCTTGGGCGTAGGGGGTGGTGGTGTTGGTGACCATCGCGTGCAGCGGCATCCAGCGGTGGTGCAGGACCTTCTCCAGGAGGGTGTCGCAGGCTCGTTCCAGGCGGACCGCCGGGGAGCGCACGGTGTCGCGGAGCTCGGCGAAGTTGCGGTGGGACATGGTGGCCAGCGCGTCGGTGTTCGGCTTGCGGCGGGTGTAGTACCTGGTCAGGGCCGCCGAGGTGTTGGCGCAGTGGTGGGCGAGGCTGTCCGTCAGCTCCAACGCGTCCTCGAAGGCAGAGTTCATGCCCTGGGCCAGGAACGGGTAGACGGCGTGGCAGGCGTCTCCGATCAGCACCACCTTGCCTTCGTAGGTCCACGGGGCGGTGCTGATGGTGACGAGGTTGAAGGTGGGTTGCCGCAGGAACGTCTCGCCCAGGTCGGGGACCAGCGGCAGGACGTCAGGGAAGTGGGTGCGGAACATGGACTCCACGTCCGCCGCCGTCCTCAGCGAGTCGAAGCCGTGGGCGCCGTGGTACGGCAGGACGCAGGAGCAGGTGAAGGAGCCGTCGCGGTTGGGGTGGGCGAACATCATGATGTCGCCGCGGGGCCAGAGGTGGAAGACGTCGTCGGCCATGCGGTGGGTGCCGTCGGCGGCCGCTGGGATGTGGAGTTCGCGCCAGCCCCACTCGAGGTAGCTCTGCGAGAACTCCGCGCGCTGATCGTGGTGCATGAACCGGCGGACCACCGAGAACGCGCCGTCCGCGCCCACCACGACATCCGGCTTCACCACGAGTGACTGCCCGTTCGGATCCACGAAGGACACCGACGGCAGGTCACGGTCCACGCTGGTGCACCGCGTGTCGAACACGAACTGCACGCCGGGTGCCCGACAGGCGGCATCCACCAGCAGCGCACTCAGGTCCTGGCGCTGGATGGCCAGGATGCCGCCCTTGCCGTACGCCGAGAACCGCAGGCCACCGTCCAGGTTGTGCAGCATCCGCCCGTGCATCGGCACGACAAGCCGCATCACCTCCTCCGACAACCCCAGGCGGTCCAACGCCGCCAAGCCACGCCGGGACAGCCCGAGGTTCATGGACGACACCGCGCTGGCTGTCTCCCTGGGGTCCGGCCTGCGGTCGTACACCGTCACCGTGTGCCCCTGCCTGCCCAACGAGAGCGCCAGGAACGCTCCCGCCATGCCGGCACCCACAATCGTGAACTCCACTATCGACTCCCCACCTGTTCCATCGCCTTGTCGTTCACGCACTGACCTCCATGACAGCGCCGAGGATCTCTCGGGCGACGAGCGGTGCGGTGCTGAACCCGGTCCCGCCGCAGGCGGGGCGGGACCACACCGACGGGCGGATCTGGGGGAGCACCCGGCCACCGGGGACGGGGTCGGTCGCGTAGTGGGAGTCCCGCACGGCCACTACGGCGTAGTCCGCGGCGTCGGCGAGGAGCGGCTCCGCGAGCAACCGGGCGGCCCCCGGGTCGAGGGCCACGTCCGCGGTGGTCGCAACCTCCCGGCACACCGCGTCCGAGCTGACCTTGAGCAGGGTGCCGTCGCCGGGCGGCAGCAGCCAGGCCCTGCGGTCGGCACCGATCCGGCCGGTCCCGGGGGCCGACGCCCACCAGCCGACCAGGTTCGGCGGGGGGCGCAGGTAGACCATGGTCTGGCGGTGCAGCACGACGGGCAGCCCGACCAGTTCGGTGTTCCATGGTCCCGCCGCGACCATCACGACGTCCGCGCCGACCGCGGTGCCGTCGACCAGGGCCACCTGGTGGTCGTCGACGCCGGCGACGGCGCATCCCGGCCGCAGCGCCACCGTGGGGTGCGCGGCGAGCCATTCGGCCGCCGCGCGCAGGAACCGATCGGCCAGCAGCACCCCGGCGTCGGGGTCGAACACCCCGGTGGTCCCGGCTGGGAACACCACTGGCGGCAGAGCGTCCGGCGAGACGGCGACCGCAGGCAGCCCCACCTTGCCCGCGGTGTCGAGCGCCAGGTCGAGCTCGTCCGGGGTGCACGCGGTGACCACGCCGACCGGCCGGAAGATCCTGGTCCGCAGCAACGATTCCAGCTCCAGCCAGCGGCGGCGGGCCTCGGCCATCTGCCGGGTGCCGTCGAGGTCGTCCGGTCGCAGCACCCGCAGTGCCCGGTGTTGGTCGGACGAGGTCGACGCGGGGTTCGGGATGGGACCGCGGTCGAGCACGGTGACGCGGTGGCCGGCGAGCGCGCAGCCGATCGCGGTCACCATCCCGGTGACGCCGGCACCGACGACGACGACTGTGCCCATCAGATAGCCATCCTTCTGGCCATCAGCCGACCGCCCCGGCCAGCCGGGGCAGCCTCTTGGGGATGACCACATCCGCGTCCACGTGTCCAGGCAGCGTCGTGTCGGGCAGCGCGACCGCGGCGAGATCGATCAGGATCGGAGCGGCACAGCGCAGGAACACGTCCACCTGGTGGCAGAGATCGCCCGCAACGGTCCCGGCGGTCTCGGCGGCCGTCACCGTGGCGGCCAGCCGGTCCAGCCGGGCGAGTTGCTCGGCGAGGGTCGACGCCACGGCCGTCAGGCTGAACCGTGGGAGCTCGTACCCGTCGGCGAACCGCTCGACCATCCGCAGCGCCGTGCGACGGGCGCCGTCGCAGACCCGCAGCGGACCGTGCTCCAGCCACTGGTCCACGCACCCGTCCACCACCGCCGCAACCCGGTTCCACGGTCCGGTCAGTCGCGACTCGCTGACCCGGAGCAGGGCCTCATGGGTGAAGTCGGTGCGCTGGAACTCGGGGCTGGTGGCGCAGAGGTGGAAGCGGATGAGGTCGCGCGGCACCTCGGCGGCCAGGTCGCGGCCGGACACCACGTGCCCGCGGCTGGTGGAGAACTTCTCGTTGGCCAGCTCGTAGAACTCGTTGGTGATGTACTGCGCGGGCAGCACGTAACCGCCGAGTGCGGTGAGCATCGCCGTGCCCACGATCGCGAACGGGTACGTCGCGTCCAAGCCGAGGAAGTACACGACGGTGGTGCCGGAGTCCGCGTTCCACAGCTCGTCGTCGGTGGTCAGTACGGCGCCGCGCTTCTCGGCGGCCAGGGCGGTGGTGAACATGCTCCACGGCATGCCCTCCATGTGCGGGTAGATCACCTGCCCGGCCACCTCCGGGAAGGGTGCCGGGATGCCCCAGGATGTCGGTTGCGTAATTGGGAATGCCGGCAGCGGCCCCGCCAGTGCTTTCTCGACGAGCTGGGCCATGCGCGGGCGCATCGGGGTGCGGGCGAAGTACGCCTCCAGCTCCGCGCGGTACCGCTCCACCGGGAAGACGAGGATGTCCGCCGCGCGGTGTTCCAACGGCTCGTCCGGATGCAGGCTCGAGCGCGGATCGAGCAGGTCGCCGGGGGCGATCGGCAGTCCGCAGCTCTCGCAGATCCCGGCGCACCCCTCGGCCCGGCAGAACCGGCACCCGCCGGTGACGTAGGCGTCCATCAGGTACTCGCCGGTGCCCGGCAGGGAGGGGGAACGGACTGTCCGCATCTCCAGCCGGCCCAGGCTGTGCAGGCGGTCGTAGAAGTCCGTGACCAGCTTGGTGAACCGGTCACCGATACAGCCGAACCCGTCGACCTCGACGCCCATCGCAGCCAGGGTCTGTTGGACCTGCTCGGCGGAGCGTTCCCGCAGCTCCTCCGGGGCCACGCCGAGGCGCTTGGCGGCGGTGACGACGTAGTTCTGGGTGAAGTGCATGCCGGTGCCGTAGAGCGCTTCCCGGCCGGTCGCGCGGGCGTACCGGGTGCAGACGTCCGCAGCCAGGAACGGACCCGCGAGGTGGCCCAGGTGCAGGTCGCCGTTCGCCGTCGGCGCGGGCGAAATCACTACCAGCCGATCCATCAGCCGATCCATCAGACGGTCCTCAGCTCACCGGCGCCGCGGCGGGCAAGAAGATCGTTGACGATGTCGCGGGAACGGTGGGCCAGCACGCTGATCAACGAATCGGCGATGCCGTGCGTGGCCTCGTTGACGCCCTGCAGGTACACCGCACCCCAGGCGGAGTCGCCCAGGTCGACCCGGTAGCAGCGGCTGACCGAGACCTCGGACAGACCGACGCGGTCGGCCAGGTCGCGAACCATCGCGGGCATCCGCTGGTCGAAACCGGTGCCGAGGAGCACCAGGTCGCAGTGCAGCGGCTCCACCTTGCCGCTGGTCCGGTCGCGCAGGTCGAGCACGACCTCGTCGTCGGCGACCCTGGCGCCCACCACCTCGGTCAGGGTCCGCACCTGCGACCGTTGCTGGCCGACGCCGCGCTGCTGGTAGAGCGTGGTGTACATGTGCTCGAGGAACGGCGGCGCCGCCCCGGCGTAGTTGGTCAGGTGCATCTCGTCCAGCAGCTGCTGCCGAACCTCGGGCGGGCTGTCGAAGAAGCGGTCCACGAACGACGGGAAGAACACCTCGCTGACGAACTTGCTGGTCTTGTAGGTCTGCGGGGCCACAGAGCGCACGATCATGGTCCGGGTGCAGTTGGGCAGGTTGTCGTGCAGCGCCATGAACATTTCGGCCGCGCTCTGCGCCCCGCCCACCACGACGGCGCGCAGCGGGGCGTCCGCGGGCAGCCGCCCGATCCGGCGCTGGTACTGGGCGCTGTGGATGAGCCGGTCGGGCGGCAGGTCGGCGAAGACTTCGGGTACGTGCGGGTCCCGGCCGCCGCCCATGACCAGATCCCGGCAGTGGATCTTGTCCCCGCCGGTGAGTGTGGCGGTCCAGCCGGTGATCGACCCGTCGGCGCCGCGCGCGGGCTCGATGCTCTGGACCCTGGCGTCGTACCGGATGCGGACCCGGTCAAGCGACTGCGCGACCCACTGCAGGTAGTCGGAGAACTCCCAGCGGAACGGGTGGAAAGTGCCCAGGTTGACGAACTCGTCGAGCCGGTTCCGGTCGTGCAGGAAGTTGAGGAACGAGAATTTGCTGCGCGGGTTGCGCAGGGTCACCAGATCCTTGAGGAAGGAGACCTGGCTGCGCGCCCACGGCATCAGCAGGTCGCGTTGCCACTTGATGTCCGGACTCTGCTCCAGCAGCAGCGTCTGTTCGGCCAAGTCCAGGTTCCCGGACTCCTCGATGGCCACCGCGAGCGCCAGGTTCGCCGGTCCGGCCCCGATTGCCAGCAAACCCACCCGTGTCTCAGTCACAGATACACCCCGTTCGTTCGGAATAGGTCGGGCGCGCAGCGAGGCCGTCCCTGGGCTATTGACCGCCGGGGCGGTGCGCAGCGTCCGCGTAACGCTGTGCCGAGCGCAGTGGCGATACTAAGGACCGTATTTCCCCGGTGACAGGGACGGTTTTCCCGGATACCAGGGAATCTCACCAAGGTCGTCCATTCGCGGAAAGTCGATCATTGGTAGTTCCCCAAAGGTCGGGAAAACCTGCCCTTTCTCGAGGGAATTCCGCCTGGCTAACCTCCGGTCGGCTTCCCATTCTGGGCGCGATGATCGGAGTGGACCGTGACTGATCAGGAAACCCTCGTCGTGGACTTCCGCAGGCTGGAGCACGAAAACCTCACCAGAGCCTACGGCCTGGAGATGAGGTTGTTGTACCCGTGGGCCGGCCTCACCACGCCATTCGAGGGCGCGTGGTGCGTGCTGCGCCCCGGCGACAAATCGCAAACGCACGCCCACCACGAGCATGAGATCTTCATCGGAATGTCGGGCCGGGCCACGGTCGTCACCCCGGACCGGCGCTATGACTTCTCGGCCGGCGACATTGCGTTCCTGCGTCCCGAGATCGAGCACCACCTGATCAATGAAACCGATGACGACTTCGCCTATTACGCGATCTGGTGGGACCGCGCGATGTCCGAAGAATTTGTGGCGCACGAGGACCGCCGGACCGGCGCCGGTGCTTGATTACGACGGCCGCCGATTCCGGGCAGTGGGCAGCACCGCCGTGGCGGTGTACCGGCAGGAGGGCGATCTGGTGTGGGCGGAGGTGTCCGGTGGTGAGGTGCTGCGCGGCGCCATCACCGGCCTACGAGACGCCACCGGGACGCTCCACCTGGGATACACGATCGTGCTGGCCACCGGTGAGGTGGTCTGCGGACACACTGTGAACACTCCGGAAGTCGCCGACGACGGCAGAGTCCGACTGCGCGAGGTGTGGGAGCGTTTCCGGCCGCAGGCCGCCACCGGCATCTCCTACCTCGATGAGGTCGTGTGATGGCCGGGCCGGGATCAGCACCGTCCGAGTCGGACTGGGCCGGGCTCGCGAAGGCCGTGTCCGGCCGGGTGCTACGGCCGGGCGACATCGGATTCGGCCCGGCAAGCACACCGTTCAACGAGCGGTTCGCCGCGACCACCCCGGCGGGCGTGGTGACCGTGGCGGACACCGCTGACATCCGACGCGCGGTCCAGTGGGCCAGCTCGGTGGGCGTCGGTGCCGTGGCGCGCTGCGGTGGACACAGCTACGCAGGCAACTCCGTGAGCACCGGGCTGGTGATCGACCTGAGCCGGTTGAACACCGTGACCGCTGACGGGTCGACCGGGCTGGTCGAGGTCGCGGGCGGCGCAACCATGGCAGACATCTACGCCGCGATCCAGCCGCACGAGATGGCGTTCGCGCTGGGCAACGGCGCCTCGGTCGGCATAGCCGGGTTGACCCTCGGTGGTGGGTACGGCGCCACGTCCCGGGTGCACGGGCTGACGGCGGACGCGCTCGTGGAGACGACCGTGCTGACCGCCGACGGCGAGCTGTTGCGGTGCGACGCGACCGAGAACGCGGACCTGTTCTGGGCGTGCCGGGGCGGGGGCGGGGGCAACTTCGGGATCAACACCTCGTTCACCTTCCAGGCCCAGCCGGTGTCGGACTGCTCGACGTACCTGCTGCTGTTCGACCGGTCGGACGCCGAGAAAGTCTTCACGGTCGCGCAGCAGGTCGTGCGGTCGGCACCGGAGGAGTTCGCGGCACGGACGGGGATCAGCACGACCAGTTCCGGTGCCATCGTGTCGGTGATCGGGCAGCACCTGGGTCCGGCTGTCGAGTTGCGCGAGATCCTCGACCCCCTGCTGTCGGTCGCCGGACCGGTGCGCGCGGACATCCTCGACCGAACGTACTGGGAGGCGAAGGACGACCTGCTGCATGAAACGGCGGGCGGCGCGTTCGCGGCCAGGACGAGCATCCTGACCGAGCCGCTGCCGGACGCAGGCATCGAGGTGATGCTGGCGTTGATCGGCAAGTGGCCAGGCAGCGGCAACCCGGATGGGGCCGGCGCCGCGCTGTTCTCGTGGGGTGGCGCGGTGAACCGCGTTGGTGTGTCGGAGACGGCGTTCGCGCACCGGGATGCGATGTTCCTGCTGGCTCTGGACACGTCGTGGATGGCATCGGACCCGGCGTCCACTTTGCAGCGCAACCTGGGCTGGCTGGCGGAGCTGGGCGAGGCGCTGGCCCCGTTCGGCACCGGCGGTTCGTACCTCAACTTCACCGACCCGGACCTGGAGTCGTGGCGCACCGCCTATCACAACGTGAACTACGCGCGCCTCGTCGAGGTCAAGAAGCGCCACGACCCGCACAGGTTCTTCACCTTCACCCAAGGCATCGGCACATGACCACACTGCTGCCCGAGGAAAACTGCGACAAGGTCCTCGTCTGGAGCGCCGCCGAGGTGGGCTCCGGGAATGTCGCCCCGGAGCTCGCCCAGGTCCTGGCGTGGGCCGGCAGCTACCTCGTCTCCCACAGTCCAGAACTCGGCCGTAAGGGACCGGTGTGCCCTTACACGCAGCCGGCGTTGCAGCGCGACCTGTTCTACCTGGCGATGTCGACGGGGGTGGACGTGCAGGACGCGGTCGACTGCCTACGCACGTGGTACGAGACGGTTGTGTCCGCCATGCCGGCCACCGACCGAGAACTCCTCACCGTCCTGCTGGTACTCCCGCACCTCGACCCCGTCGATCCCACGCCGCTGGACGACCTGCAGCGCAAGGCCAAGGACAACTTCGTGGACAACGGCCTGATGATCGGCCAGTTCCACCCTGCGTGCGAAGCCCCCGGTCTCTGGAATCCGCACTTCCGTCCCCTCCGGGCGCCGATCCCACTGCTGGCCATCCGGAAACTGGTGGTCTTCGACCTCCCCTTCCTCATGGACAAGAAGAATCATCTGGATAGCTACCTGCGCCGATTCGCCCCTGACATCCCTTCGAGGGTCCGCAGTCAGCTCACCGCTCGCCTGACTGCGCGCTGACCAGCACTCCCGCGCCGCTCATCCTGGGCCCGGCCGGTTCATGCGTCGGACTTCGCCTCGATCGCGTCGAGGTCGCGTACGGCGTAGCGGTGGTGCTCCCACTCCTCTTCGAGGATCACGTGCAGGCAGGAGAGGGTGGTCTCCGGGTATTTGGGCGCCCACGGGTTCTTGCGCATCGTGGCCAGCTCGTCTGATGTGACGGTGGCGAGGAAGTCGCGCACCATCGCGATGCGACCCGCCCGGACCTCGAGCACTTCGGCGTACGACGGCGTGTCCGTCATGAAGATCGACATGTCCAAGCCGTCGTCCTCGGCGCCGGGGCCTGCGAGACCGATGGGATGGAACGGCTGTTCGATCTCCAGGATCGCCCGGCGCAGCCACGTGTCCGTGGCAAGGACCAGGTGTCGCAGTGTCTGCGCGAACGACCATTCGCCGTCCACCGACACGTCGACCGTGCCGGCCGGCATCGCCGCGACACGCTCGAGCGTGGCCGCCCAGGTGCGCTCGAGCGCAGCCCAGGCCGCGCGCAGACCCTCCGGATCCGCGGCGCGCCGGTCTGCGCGGCCGGGAAAGCGGCGGTTGAGTTCGGCCTCGACGAATGGGATCACGTCGACGCCGTTGACGCGCAGGAAGCTGTCGCCGTGGGAGAGCCACGGTGCGTCGATGTCCGCCCCTTCCACCTGGGCTTCGCGCATCACGACGCCGGACAGGTCAGCCCTGACGAACCGGGCGCCACGCAGGTCCGTGTCGACGAACTCCGCTCCCTGCAGGTCGTCGGATCGGGTGAAGGTTGCCATGACGTCTCCTTGTCGAGCGCCCTAGGCGAGGCTGGTGTTGAGCACCGTAGTGCCAGTTGTGCAAGAGCGGGTCCAGCGGCGGTACTCGTGGCGGCACGGTAGAACCCGATGGCACGTTGGCGGGCGTCCTGCCCGCCGCCTGGTCGGCACGGGTCAGATCGGGGCCGGCTTACGACAGCGTCACTCTGACAGCACATCCCGGCATAGTTCCGGTAGGTCGGTGATGATGCCGTCGACGCCGAGGCGGATGAGTTCCCGCAGCTCTTCGCGGGGACGGGCAGGGTCGATGTCGCGGTACAGCGTGTCCGCGGTCGTCCAAACTGGCTTACCGAGATCGTGAAGTCGTTCTATGAGCCTGGAGCTTCCGCTCCCTGCAACGGGGCCACGGTCGCCGAAGATCCATGACGGCCAGAGCCGGATCACGTCGGCGCCGGCGAGAGCGAACTCCTCGATGGCGCCGGGATCCGGCGGTTCGAATTCGGGACCTGGTACCAGCCCGAGCGTCCGCAAAGTCGGGTTCAGTCTCTTGAATCTCTGCAGGCCAGTCACGCTGCGAGGGCCGACGAGCACGTCGTGGATCGCTCCGTATCGTTCCGTCAGTCGCACGACGCGCTCATTGTCCAGCGCGTCGTCTTCCTTGATGTCGAGTACGAGCCGTACTCCGGAGCCGCGCAGCGCTTCGAGTACTTCCTGGTAGGTCGGGACCCGCAGATCAGCAAACTTGGGGTCGATGTAGCTACCTGCGTCCAGTGACTTGATTTCGGCGAGTGTCATCTGGTCGACGCGACCGGATCCGTTAGTGGTCCGGTCAACGGCGTCGTCATGCATGACGACGATGTGACCGTCGGCCGTCGCGCGTAAGTCCAGCTCGATCGCCGAAAACCCGAGCGATACCGAGTTGCGGTACGCAGCCAACGTATTCTCCGGAAATCCGGCGGCCATGCCGCGATGCGCCACCACGACTACATCCCCGTGCGGAGTGGACATGTGGGCTCCTTAGCGGCCGGGCCGGCCGAGGGAGATGGTTGCAAATGGGGTTGGTCGCGGCTGGGCGGCCTGTCCGAAGTCCCGCGCCTCAGCCGAACTGGACGCCCTGTCCACCACCACCCAACGCTGGTGCCACTAACGGCACACAGGCCGGCAAAGCCGCCCGGGACGCGTCAGCCGACGATGTTGCTGTACCAGTAGTACGAGGCCTCGGCGATCAGCGTGGACAGGCAGTTCCACTGCACGCCCGTGCATCAAGATCGTGCCCCGATCGTCCGCGAGGTGCGTGGGGCAGCCGCCCGCGCGCCCTGTAACGACGGAGGACGATCATGTGGGATGCAGGCGGGGGTTTCCGTTCCCCGAGCACGGCCGCTCGACCAGGAGGGATCTCACTCCGAGCCACACGAAGATCACTGACAATGCTGTCCGCGGCGGCGCTGTCGATCGGGCTGGTCGGCGGGTACCCGACGCCGGCCGAGGCCGTTGACACCGTCGGTGTCACGGTCACCATCCACAAGGCCTGGGAGGTGAACTGCGACGACAACGAGCGCGACGTCGTCGGAATTCCGTTCAACGCCTGTCCGAACGACTACTACGCCATGGCCTTCTTCCCCAGCGGCGAGGCCACATCGCCGCGGGCGGCCGACAACCAGACCGAGATCACGCCGAACTGGCAGCTCTCCGGCACTTTCGACCGTGACGCCGGGCCGTTCGGGGTGCGGATCCAGCTCTGGGACCACGACAGCACCAGCGGCAACGACCTGATCGACATCGCCAACGGCGACTCCAACCTCGACATCACGATCGACCCGAACACCGGTGACTTCTCCGGCGACGTGCCTACTCCGAGCATCGGTTACTCGACGGGTAGCGGGGCGGACTCGGCGGCTATCTGGTTCTCGGTCACCCTCGGCAACACGGTCGACTTCGACGGCGACGGCCTGCACGACGGCATCGAGCGCTCCGGCATCGTCACCGACAGGAACGGCACCATCCCGCAGCACGGCAACCTGCGGTCGCTGGCGGCCAACGACTCCGTCGGAAACCGGTTCCCGAGGCGGTCCAACCCGTGCCGGCCGACGGTGCTGACCGAGGTCGACTACATGGTCGGCCCTGACGCGGACGGCGACGGCGCGCCGGATCACACCCACAAGCCCATGCAGGACGCGATCGACGAGGCGGTCGACGCCTTCGACGCCGGTGACGTGCCGGCGCGCGCCAACTGCCCGTACGGAGGCTTCGTCACCGACAGCGGCGTGCAGCTGCTGATGGTCATCGACGACGCGCTGCCCGAGACCGACAAGCTGGAGTGGGCCAACGGGCCAACGGTCGGCGGCGCCATGGTCACCGGCCAGACACTGCGGGCGGCGAACTTCGACCAGGCTCTGCGGCCGTACTACCACTACTCGCTGTGGAACCACCGGCAGCCGGACAACCCGCCGGCAGCGCCGGGCGGACCACCGGTGCTCAACAACAGCTCGGGCCTGTGCTGCTCGGACAGTGGCAAGGACGTCCTGGTGAGCCTCGGCGGCTGGGACGCCAGCGTGGGAACCGTCCGTGACCAGGCGGGTACGTTCATGCACGAGCACGGGCACGGCCTCGGCCTCGGCCACGGCGGCGGTGACAGGGTCAACTGCAACGCGAATTACCACTCGGTGATGAGCTACGTCTACCAGACCGTCGGAGTTCCCGACCTGACCCTGCCCCCGCCCACGCAGGACTACAGCGGTGACGGCGTCATCGACAACCGCGACCAGACGCGGCTGGACTTCTCGACGGTGCCGCTTTCCGGACTCGACGAGGACTTCCTTGACGAGGGCGCCGGGGTCGGAGGGGCTACCGCAGACATCTTCCTTTGGGACGGCGACGGCGCCCGGCCGTGGCGGGTCAGCGTGCGCAACGCCTCGGTCAACTGGAACCGCAGCGGCGACGGCGACGACGACGCCGACAACATCGACGCCAACAACGTGCCCGCCGATGTGAACTTCATGGGCATCTCGTCGTCGCAGGGCTGCCCGACCGCCACGCCGCCGACGGGTGCGTTGGGCCCGGAGCTCAACGGCTACGACGACTGGGCGAACCTGAAGTACAAGGGCCCGCTGTCGCCTCCGTCGAGCGGGATTTCGGAGGAGCACGAGCTCACCAAGGAGATGGCCGACTACATCAGGGCTGCATACCAGGAGGCCGTGAGCCTGACCGACCTGGAGGTGCACGTCACCGACTCGCCCGACCCGGTCGCGGCGGGCACGCAGCTCACCTACGGGCTGCAGGCGCACAACCACGGCAGCCCGAACACGGCGTACGCGGCCAAGGTCGCACTGGCTCTGCCCGCCGAGGTCACGTTCGCCTCGGCATCCGCCGGGTGCACCCACGCGGCCGGCGTGGTGACCTGCGCGGTGGGTGACCTGACGCCGGGTGCGTCGGGGTCGGCGAGCGTCACGGTGAACGTGCCGGCGGACCTGGTCTACCTCAACGGCGCTCCGTTGGACATCAGCGCCAGGGCCACCGGCTCGCACGACGGCACCGACTCCGACACCGCGAACAACACGGCGACCGCGACGACCAGAGTGGTCGCGATGGCCGACGTGCAGGTCACCGCCGCCACCGCGACGGGGCCGCGCGAGGTGCTCATGGGCACGCCGGGGTCGCTGTCGCTGGCCGTGACCATCGCGAACGCCGGTCCGTCCAGCCCGGTAGACACGGTGCTGACCACGTCGGCATCGGGCACCGGCGGCGTGTCGGTCACACCGGCGACGTCGACGTCTGACCAGCTTGCCCTGGCCGTCGGCGGTCCTCGCACGGTGTCCTCGACCGCCACGGTCACGTGCACCTCGCCGGGGGTGAAGACGGTGACGCTGGCCGCCGACCTCACGCTGAAGAACCCGGCCGACATCGACCCGGATCCGACGAACAACCACCGGGCGGCGTCGTTCCAGGTCGACTGCGTCGTGCCGATCGCGATCAACATCCGGCCGGGCGGGTTCCCCAACTCCGTCAACCTCAACACCGACGCGACGGTCGCGGCGCTGACCACGCGGGCCGGCGAGTATGGGCTGCCGCTGCGCTTCGACGCCACCACGATCGACGTGTCCACGGTGTTGTGGGGGCTGCGGAGCAACCTGTTCGACGTGGCTTCGCCGAGCGGAGCACGCGAGATCCACGGGGTGGGGCACCCGGAGCGTTCGTACGAACTTGACGACCGCACCCGGGATGCCGACGTGGACCTGGTCCTGCACTTCAAACCGGCCGACTCGGGACTGACCCTGAGCTCCACGCAGGCGTGCCTCAAGGGCAGGTACCGGGCGTCCGACGGCAACACCTACACCTTCCTCGGGTGTGACTCGGTGCGCGTCGTCAACTGATCACCTGGTGGCGGGACCCGCTCCGGCCGGTCCCGCCACGCCCTCAACTCATATCGACGCGAGCCGTTCCGTGAGGAAGGCACGCTCGGTGGCGTTGCCGGTCAAATCCAACGCCCGCTGGTATGCGGCGCGTGCCTCATGGGTGCGGCCGAGCCGGCGCAGCAGGTCGGCCCGGGTGGAGTGGAAGTACTGGTAGTCGGCCAACTCGCCGGCCAGCCCGCCCAACGCGGCAAGACCTGCGGCTGGCCCGTCGCCGAGGCCGATCGCCGCCGCCCGGTTGAGGGCGATGACCGGGCTCGGACTGACCTGATACAGCAGGTCGTAAAGCCGCAGGATGTGCGGCCAGTCGGTGTCGGCGTAGCTGGCCGCCGAGGCGTGCACGGCGGCGATGGCCGCCTCGATCACGTACCGGCCGCAGCCGGGTCGCCGCCACGCGGCGTTGAGCAGCCGGCCGGCCTGCTGCGCGAGCGCGTGGTTCCACAGCGCGCGGTTCTGGTCGGCGAGCAGCACGAGCGTGCCGTCCGGCGTGGTGCGGGCGGCCCGGCGGGACTCGTGCAGCAACATCAGGGCGAGCAGGCCGAGCACCTCTGGCTCGTTCGGCAGCAGTTCGATCAGCATCCGACCGAGGTCGATGGCCCGGGCGCACAGGTCGGGCCGCACGAGCTGCCGGTCGGCGCTCGCGGCGTACCCCTCGTTGAAGATCAGGTAGACGGCGGCGAGCACGGCCGGCAGCCGGTGCGCAAGCTCGTCGCGGTCCGGTACCCGAAGGGGCACCCGCGCATCGCGCACCTTGCGCTTGGCCCGTACCAGCCGCTTTGCCATGGTCTGCTCGCTGACCAGGAACCCACGGGCGATCTCGGCAACTCCGAGGCCCGCCACGCAGCGCAGCGTGAGCGCCACCTGCGCATCCACGGCGAACGCCGGGTGACAGCAGCAGAAGATCAGCTCGAGCCGCTCGTCGGGAATAGGCGAGTCGGCCGTGGCGGACGTGGTGTCGAGCGTGGCCTCCAGCTCGGCGACCTTGCGGCGGTGGATCGCCGCCCGGCGCAGCCGGTCGATTGCCCTGCGCCGCGCCGTGGTGAGCAACCACCCGCCCGGATTGGGTGGCACCCCCGTCTTGGGCCAGTGCTCGAGCGCGGCCGTGAACGCCTCGGCGGTGGCCTCCTCCGCGAGGTCGAGGTCGCCGCCGAGGCTCGACGCGACGCCGGCGAGCACGCGCGCCCACTGGGTGCGGTGCGCGAGCTCGACGGCTGTCCGCGCCGGTGGGCCGTTCAGGCCCGCGCCACGAATGGGGTGGGATCCCACGGGTTCTCGGCGGCGAAGTCGACGCACGGCCGCAGCTCGACCGCGCCGCCGTACTTGGCACCGGGGCAGGCCGCGGCCAGCTCGATCGCCGCGTCCAGGTTGTCCGCTTCGATCAGGTAGAAACCGCCGAGAGCCTCCTTGCTCTCGATGAACGGCCCGTCACTGGCGATCGTCTTGCCTTCGGCGACGCGCACCGTCGTCGCGGTGCCCGTGGGGTGCAACGCTTCGCCGCCGGACATCGCGCCCTTGCCGGTCAGCAGCTCGCCGTACGCGTCGTACTCGGCCATCACCTGCCCGGCCGTCGCCTCGTCCTGCTCGATGCTCTCATCGCCGTAGATCAGCACGGCATAGCGCGCCATGGCGTCTCTCCTTCTCCCTCACCTGCGTCGAGCCAGGTGCTCGACATCATCCAAGCCACGATCGACCCTCCCGGTACAGGACACCGCGGCCGGAAAATCCTCGATCCTCTTCTCCGCCGGCTGCGCCGCGGCCGGTTTCCAGGTCCTTTTGGGGGGTCGGCCGGTGGTGTTGTCTGGCATCGTGGCTGGTGTGCGCAGCCGCGTGCCGTGGCTCCTGTTGGTGTTGGTCGTCGTCGCAGCCGTCGTGGTGCTGCGCGATCGGACACCGCCGCCGGTCCAGCAGTTCGAGGGTGTGGCCGAGCCGCCGGCCGTGGCAGCACCGACGAGCCCGCCGGTGCCGCCACGGGCCATGCTGCACGAGGCGGTGGCCTGGCGCGAGGTCCTCCTGCCGGCCGG
>OBLK01000128.1_pt1 | contig 26185 bp, 23 predicted proteins | sample 1518871 | NCBI WGS metagenome assembly OBLK01 (sample SAMEA2464837, study PRJEB22497) | soil metagenome | biome: Grassland; feature: Farmland; material: Clay | place: Australia | collected 2013-02-01 | depth 0.8 m
CGACGAGATCAGCCAAAGACTGGCGGCTATTCAGGACTCGAGGCGAGGCGTTGCGAATCATGACGCTGGTGACGGCCGATAGGGCCTGAGCATGGGGCAGGTCTTTCACTGACAGGATGCGGTACCACGAACTAGCCGTGCTCTACCGTGACGCCCCGTCGCCCGTTCAGGCCGCTGCCGCTGTCGCTGTCACAACGCTGCCAGAATGCCCGAGGCCCACGCCGCTGCGGAGATGGGCACCTCCAAGCAATGCGCGTCGAATTCGGTCATGTTCCCATGCCGCGAAGGCGCGGCCGGACCGCTGGCCGCCCAAACCGTCCCACAGACCAACCCGGCGCGACCGGCCTGATGGGCCGCAGACAGGCGGCAACACGGGACACCAGGGACAGACTCCGGGCCCGGGATACGGCACGATAGCAACGGACTCCACGTGACACGCCAACCCGAGCCAAATTCAGGAACGGCTACGCAGGGGCGCCGCGCGGTGTGGAAACCGGCGCTACTACCATCAGCCCCGCACTGCCGCCGGAAACCAGCCTCCACCACCCCGGCTCCACATCAACGCCAGCAAACGTCCTGGCCGCAAAAAGCTAGGTGACTATGGTTGAACGTATCGAGCACCAGTTGACGAGAACGGCTGGGCAATTCCGAATCGTCGTTCTGGAGACCCCTGGTGATTCAACCACGACATGCGCCGCCGTCTTCGGAAAGCCGCGCAACGGCTGTCTGGTCCGCGTGCATTCCAGATGCCTCTACTCCGAAGTGTTCGGCTCCCGCGACTGTGACTGCCGGGAACAGCTCAACCGCTCGCTGGAACTGATCCAAACGGAAGGGGCCGGCGTCGTCGTCTACCTAGAGCAGGAGGGCCGCGGCTCGGGCCTACTGGCCAAGGCCAAGGGCTACGAGTATTCACAGCGCACCGGCGCCGATACCTTCGCAAGCTACGAAGCACTCGACTTGCCCCTCGACTGCCGCTCCTATGCGGTGGCAGGCGAGGTGCTCCAGCAGCTCGGGCTGGAGAACGTGCGGCTTCTCACTAATAATCCCGACAAGGTCGCTGGCCTGAAATCGGCGGGCCTAAACGTTGAGCGTGAGCCGTTGTCAGTGACGGTCAGCGGAACAGCCGAAGAATATGTGGCGGCGAAGCGAGCACGGGGCCATCTGCCGCCCAGCAGCCAGCCGCTTAAGGTCGCGGAGGGCCAGGCAAACCCACTCGACGGTCATAATGTGGCTTTGGCGGAGCAAGCGGCGCACCTAGTTCACGAGGTAGTACCGCCTTTCGAAGACGTCGATGACTACAGCCGTCCGGCACGCTGTAGTTCAGATCCGCTCCGGACTCCAGCCCATTTAGTCGACTGAGGACCACCAGGGCCACCTGAGTGAGCCGCTCGGCGGCCATCACCCGCCTCGGGGTGGGTTCCGGTCGCCCACGATGGCAGTCGCACCGCCTCTGCGAGACCACCCAGCCACAAGATCGAGATCTCGGGCAGGGCCGGGCGTCTCAACGGGGTTGGTGCTGGTAGCAGAGTTGATCGGCGACGAACGGAGCAACCTTCGGCCGGTTGACCTGGGCGTTCTTGACACCGGTTGTTACCTGCCGGTATCACAAGCCGTAGTCCGTCGAATTCGAGGGGTAGCGATGCGACGGTGATCTTCTCCGGCGTTGCTGCCGTACTCCTGCACGGGTGCTGTTGAAGGTGAAGGAGGCGGAACCATGAGGAGACCGGGCGGTCGGTCGTTGCTAGCCGGAATGGCTGTCGCGTTGTTGATCATGTCGCCGACCGCTGGGGTTGGCGCGGCGGAGGGCGTGCAAGCGGTCGTGCCGGCGGCGGACGAGTTGCAGATCTCGCTGGACTCGGGCGACGTGGTGGCGGGCAGCTTTGCCCGCGGTGCCGGGATGGTGGCGTTCGAGGGGCAGCGCACGAGCGCGGTGTCGGCGAGCGCGTCGATCGTGGTGAACGGCAAGGAGGTGACGGCGAGCCGGGACCTCAAGGCCGGGACCGCCGCCTGGTCCGGGGCCGGGGCGAAGCTGCTGCCGGAGGACCGTGAGGTGCTGGTCGCGCTGGTCAAGGCGCTGGACCAGCGCTGGATCGAGCCGACGAGGGACACCCAGGGCACGCTCGGTGGGCACCGGGACCTGGTGCTGCGCATGACGATGTTGCTGGCGGAGGCGCCGCTCGGGCTGCGGCTGGACCCGCAGGTGGCACCCCGGCCGGGCGAGCGCAGCCTGGACCGCACGTTCGAGCTGACCGGCGTCGCGCCGGCGCAGGAGTCGTGCCTGGCCGACGTGATCGCCACTACCGACGCCGGCTCGGACGAACGCCGCGACGCGCTGATCCAGTGCCAGCAGAGCAACGAGGACGGCATCCTCTACTTCGGCAGCTGCAGCACGGCTGGCCGGACGATCTGCCACGACGCGGACGGGCACTGCTTCCTGTGCGAGATCGTCAACTCCGGTCCGGGGTCCTCGGGCTGCCTGGGCGAGTGCGGTCCCGGCTGCGACGGGCTGAACATCTTCACCTACGACTGCGGCGACCACGACCAGTGCGGGCGGGTGCACGGCGGAAGCCTGAACCCGTGGGACGCCGAGTGTGGTGACGAGTACTGGGAGGCCGACGACGACTTCTTGTGGGGCTGGCCGAATTGCTGAACGGCCGGCGGGCGGCGGCCCGCGCCCCGACCACGGCCACGGGGCTGGCGGCTGTGGTCCCTCCCCTTACCCTTCTTGCCCCGTGCACCTCCCCCCATCAACGCGCCGCCCGCGGGGGGGGGACGGTGGGGGGAGCCCCAGGGACGCTTGCCCCGGGCCAGGCCGGGCGGCCGGTCGAGGGCCACCGGGGGCCAGTGGTGCGGCCCGGTGTGGACCCACCCGATGCCTGGCGTAGCGCGCTCGACCTGGCCGTGCGGGACGAGCTGCTGTCGCTGGAGGCAGCCCGGCGGGATCCGGCTGCTCGCTGGGAGCCGGATCCAGCCGGCCGGGCGGCCCGCATCCGGGCAGTCGTCGACCAGGAACGGATCGCCTCACCTGGGCTCGCCGCGTCCGGCATCACCGACGCCGAGGCAAGGTCCTGGCTGGCGGACAACCGGCACGTGTTCGAGGAGATCGAGTCCGCGGGGGTGACCTGGGCGTCCCTGGCCGACGCGGACCGGGCCCGGGAACTGCTCGACTCGGCGGTCGGCCTGGACCGGGCCGGTTTCCTCGCCCTGGCCGCCCGGCTCGGGGCCGAGACCGGGACCGCGGTCCTCGACTCGTCGGGCGGCGGTGCGGACGCGCTCGTCGCGCGGGTGGCGTTCGCGGTCCGCACCGAGGGATCGGTCGGTCTGACCACCGGCGAGGATCGGTCGTGGGTCGTGCGGGTCGACAGCGTCGAGATCTCGGTGCCGCCGTGGAACGATGCGCTGGCCGGCCGCGTCCGGACCGCGATGGTGTGGGAGCGGGAACAGGCCCACCTCGACGCCCTCGCCGAGCAGCTCAGGTCACGCTGGCCGGTCAGCGTCGACGAGCAGCGGTTCGCGGCCAGCCGCCCCTAGCCGGAGGTCAACACCGATGCTGTTCCTGCTCGTGATCGTCTCGGCCGTCGTCGTCGTGGCCGCCGGAATCGTCGCCGCCCGCGCGGCCGGCCCGAGCGCGCTGCGCCTCCTGCGCTGGGCTGCCCTGGCGGCCGCGGCGATCGCCGCCGTCCTGCTCGCGCCGGCGGCGGTCCGCGATGCCGGCTGGTTCGCCGCAGTTCTGCTCGGCGTCCCCGTGGCGCTCGCCGCCGTCCCGGTGATCTGGGACCTGACCGGCGGCCGCGCCGCGGCCACGGTGAACTGGTTGGCCGCCGTGCTTGCGCTGTGCTGGGCGGCACTGCTCGCGCTCGGCATCGGCATGGCCCTGCTCCCGGCCGCGATGCTGCAGCTCGCGGCCGCGGCCGCGACGTCGGCCGCACCCCAGCGGGCCAGCGCCGGCCGAGCCGATTAGCCGGCACGGACGAACGCCCCAGAGGTGGAGGTGCCCGACGAGGAACTGCTGCCGGGCAATGTCGGCGGCGCGGCGCGGATCGGCGACACCGTGCACCGCGCAACCGGGCCGTGGACACCCGCGGTGCACGCGTTGCTCGGCCACCTCGCCGGTCGGGTGCCGTGCGTGCCGAGGGTGCTGGGGTTCGACGAGCAGCGGCGCGAGGTGCTCGACTTCATGCCCGGGCGGGTGGTCGACGGCATCCCGGCCGCGGCGGCAGCCGGCGACCCGGGCATGGTCAACCTGGTGCGCGGCGGCGAGCCGGAGCGGACCCGCGCAGCGCTCGATGACCTGGTCGGGCGCATCCCCGCGATCGACCGGTCACTGACCCTGGTGTGACAGGCGAGGTCACTCGGCGCTCCCGCCGGGGCGGGCATGCCATGCTGGGCCACATGCCGGAGACCCGGTTCACCGAGGCCAACGGGCTCAAGCTCGCCTACGAGACGTTCGGTGACCCCGCCGCCCCGGCGGTACTGATGATCATGGGACTGGGCACACAGATGATCGCGTGGCCCGACGAGCTCTGCCGGTCCGTCGCCGACCGCGGGTACTACGTCGTCCGGTACGACAACCGCGACGTCGGCCTGTCCACCCACCTGGACCACCTCGGGCGGCCGGCACTGGGCGACCTGGCGCGCCGCCGGCCGCCGTACACGCTGGACGACATGGCCGACGACTCGGTCGGCCTGCTCGACGCGTTGGGCATCGGCTCCGCGCACGTCGTCGGCGCCTCGCTCGGCGGGTTCATCGCGCAGACGGTGGCCATCCGCAGCCCGCGGCGGGTCCGCAGCCTGACGTTGATCATGACGTCGACCGGGTCGCGGCTCGTCGGCCACGCGCGGCCGGCGATCTACCGGCGGCTGGTCCGCGGCCGCACCACCGCCGGCCGTGCCGGCGCGATCGACGCCGCCTGCGAGACGTTCCGGTTGATCGGTTCGCGGGGCTACGCCTTCGACGAGCAGTACCTGCGCGACCTGGCCGGACGCAGCTTCGACCGCGCCTACGACCCGCCCGGCTACCTGCGGCAGCTGGCCGCCGCCGTCCGGCAGCCGAACCGCACCGGGGCGCTGCGACACATCACCGTGCCGACCGTGGTGATCCACGGCCTCGACGACCCCCTCATCAACGCCAGCGGCGGCCGCGCCCTCGCCAGGGCGATCCCGCGGGCGCGGTTCGTCGGCTTCAACGGCATGGGCCACGACCTGCCGCGAGCGCTGTGGCCGCGGTTCGCCGACGAGATCTGCGACGTCGCGAAGCAGGCCGACGCGCAGCGCTGATCCCGCTGGTCAGCGGACCGAGCGCGGGCCGAGTAACTCGGCCCCGAGCTCGGTGACCCGCCGGCGCAGCTCCCGGTCGGCCGTGACCACCACGCACCGCCGTCCTGCCACCCGCTCGGCGGCCACCAGCTCGACGATCGCGTCGTCGCCCGATCCGCGCGCCGCGACGACCCGCACGCCCGGGATGCTCTCGACGCCCCGCGCCGCGCCCTCGACCACGAGCACCACCTCGGGCGGCTCGCCGGTCTGGATCGCCGGTAGGCCCTCCCTGGCGATCACCGCCAACTTGTTCCGCAGCCGCTCGGTGGCTCCGGCACGGTCTCGCCACCAGCCGTCCGGCACCGACCCCACCACGTTCGCCGCATCCACCACCAGCAGCTCCGGTCCACCGCCGTCTCCTCGGGTGCTGCCGTCACTGCGGGCGCTGCCGTCACTGCGGGCGCTGCCGTCACTGCGGGCGCTGCCTTGGTCGCTCACGAGCGATCGAATCCGGGAGCTCGGGCGGCGGAGACGGCCGCCGCCCGGAACCGTTCGAGCACGGACACCGGCCCAGGCATCGGGCAAGTATGCGCCACGACCCTCCCAGCTCCTCGCCCGCGTTGAGCCGCGTGGTCGCCAGGCGCCGGAGGCGGCTTGCAGGCGAAGAGTTGCCTCGCAGCCCACCAGCAGGCGCGACCCATTTCCTCGTCCACGCCGACGAAAGTGACGGTCCGTCACTACGAAGAAGCCGCTTGGCGGATTCTGATCAGCGCCCGTGTCGCTCTAATTTCGAATTTCCGCTAAACCCTGAAAGGGGCAACAAGGTGAGACTTCGTAGGTCACTGGCTATCGCGAGCGTCGTCGCCGGAGCCGGCGCATTCGCATTCGCCATGGCACCGTCCGCCGCCGCTACGCCGGTCGGCGTCAATGTCGAGTGCGCCAGCAGGAGCAGCCAGATCGGCTGTACGGTCGCGTGGCGCGATGCCGACGGCCGCGTGGCGATTCGCTGGACCGTCAACGGCCGGGACTACAACGCTGGCGACAACCAGACCTCCATCCGGTTCGACTGCGTGGCCGGCCAGTACTACGCCGTGATCGTCACGGTCGGGGACAGCACGGGCCGCACGTCCGACGCCGCCCGCATCCAGTGCCAGCGCGGCTGATTCATTAGAGATGTTGCCATTCGTCGGCGAATTCCGTAATCTCTCGCTCCGCCGAGTGGGGGCATTTCGCCGACGAATGGCGCATCGAAATCATGGCGATTCGTAACCGAGGTTCTGGCGCAGCCAGCGTTCGACCTCGGGCAGGTCGACGCCGCTGCGATCGGCGTAGTCCTCGACCTGGTCGCGGCCCACGCGGCCGATGCTGAAGTACCGCGACGCCGGGTGCGCCAGCAGCAGCCCGCTCACGCTCGCAGCCGGCGTCATGGCGCACGACTCGGTCAGCGCCATGCCCAGTGCGCCGGCGTCGAGCAGGTCGAACAGCCGCCGCTTGAGGCTGTGGTCCGGCGTCGCCGGGTAGCCGAACGCGGGCCTGATGCCGCGGAACCGCTCCGCGTGCAGATCCTCGATCTTCGGGTCGGCGTCCGGCTCGTACCAGTCCCGCCGTGCTTGCAGGTGGATGTGCTCGGCGAACGCCTCGGCGAGCCGGTCGGCCAGCGCCTTCACCATGATCGACCGGTAGTCGTCCTGCCCGGCCTCGAACTGCCGGGCCAGCTCGTCGGCACCGTGCACGGCCACCGCGAACCCGCCGACGTGGTCCCCGACCGGGGCGACGTAGTCGGCCAGGCACCGGTTGGGCCGGCCGGCCGGCTTCTCCGTCTGCTGGCGAAGCATCGGCAGGCGCACCCCATCGACCACGATGTCGACCACGATGTCGTCCCCGTCGGAGTGCGCCGGCCAGAAGCCGTACGCCCCGTGGACCCGGACGTCGCCACCGGCGCAAACCTGGTCGAGCAGGGCGTTCGCCTCCTCGTAGAGCTGCCGAGCGACCGGCTGCTCGAGGATCGCCGGGTACTTGCCCTTGAGCTCCCAGGCCAGGAAGAAGAACTGCCAGTCGATCATGCGTCGCAGCTCGTCCAGGCTCGGCTCGACGGTGCGCACGCCGGTGAACGCCGGCACCGGCAGCTCGTCGAACGGCACGCGCTCGCGGTTCGCCCTGGCCCGCTCGATGCTCAGCAGCTTGCGCTGCCGCCGGTTCTCGTGCTGCTCGCGCAGCGTCGCCTGCTCGACGCGGTTGGTCGTGTCGAGCTCCTCGGCGCGGTCGGGGTCGAGCAGGTTCGACATCACCCCGGCCACCCGGGAGGCATCCAGCACGTGAACCGTGGTGCCGTCGTAGGCGGGCGCGATTCGCACCGCGGTGTGCTGGCGTGACGTGGTGGCGCCCCCGATCAGCAGTGGCAGCTTGAGCCCGCGGCGCTGCATCTCGGTGGCGACGGCCACCATCTCGTCCAGCGACGGCGTGATCAGCCCGGACAGGCCGATCGCGTCGGCACCCTCGGCGACCGCGGTGTCGAGGACGACGTCGGCCGGGACCATCACGCCCAGGTCGATCACCTGGTAGTTGTTGCAGCCGAGCACGACGCCGACGATGTTCTTGCCGATGTCGTGCACGTCGCCCTTGACGGTGGCCAGCACGATCTTGCCCTGCCCGCGTCCGGCAGCCTCGTCACCGGCGTCAGCTTTGTCGGCCTGCAGGTACGGCTCGAGGTAGGCGACCGCGCGCTTCATCACCCTGGCGCTCTTGACCACCTGCGGCAGGAACATCCGGCCGGCCCCGAACAGGTCGCCCACGATCTTCATGCCGTCCATGAGCGGACCCTCGATGACGTCGAGCGACCGCGCCGCCTGCTGCCGAGCCTGCTCGGTGTCGGCCTCGATGAAGTCCACGATGCCGTGCACCAGCGCGTGTCCCAGCCGCTCGGCCACCGGCGCCTCGCGCCAAGACAGGTCGACGATTCGCCTGGTGGCCGAACCGCTCACGGTCTCGGCGAACGCCACCAACCGGTCGGTGGCGTCCTGGCGCCGATCGAAGATCACGTCTTCGACCAGCTCGAGCAGGTCGGCCGGGATGTCCTCGTACACCGCGAGTTGCCCGGCGTTGACGATGCCCATGTCGAGCCCGGCGCGCACCGCGTGGAACAGGAACGCCGAGTGCATCGCCTCGCGCACGACGTCGTTGCCGCGGAACGAGAACGACAGGTTGGAGATGCCGCCGCTGGTGCGCACGCCCGGGCAGCGCTGCTTGATCAGCGGCAGGGCGTCGATGAACGCCCTCGCGTACCCGTTGTGCTCGGCGATGCCGGTGGCGACCGCGAGCACGTTGGGGTCGAACACGATGTCCTGCGCGGGGAATCCGGCCTGCTCGGTCAGCAGGTCGTAGGCGCGGCCGCAGATCTCGACCTTGCGCTCGGTGGTGTCCGCCTGACCCTGCTCGTCGAACGCCATGACGACCACGCCGGCGCCGTAGGCCCTGATCCGGCTCGCCTGCTCGAGAAACGGACCCTCGCCCTCCTTGAGGCTGATCGAGTTGACCACGCCCTTGCCCTGAACGCACTTCAGTCCGGCCTCCAGCACCGACCAGCGCGAGCTGTCGATCATGATCGGGATCCGGGCGACCTCGGGCTCGGTGGCGATCAGGTTGAGGAACGTCGTCATGGCGCGCTCGCTGTCGAGCAGGCCGGCGTCCATGTTCACGTCGAGCACGTTGGCCCCGCCGCGGACCTGCACGGCCGCGACCTCGACCGCCGCCTGGTAGTCCTGCGCCTCGACCAGCCGGCGGAACTTCGCCGAGCCGGTGACGTTCGTGCGCTCACCGATCAGGACGAACCCGGTGTCGGGGCCGATCGTGAACGGTTCGAGGCCGCTGAACCTGGTTCTCCGTTCCCGCTGTGCCGGCAGCGGGGCCGGGCGGGGTGGCAGATCCCGCACGGCCTCGGCGATTCGCGCCACGTGAGCCGGCGTGGTCCCGCAGCACCCGCCAACAATGTTGACCAGGCCGGCCTCGGCGAACTCGCCGAGCAGCCGCGCCGTCTCCCCCGGCGTCTGGTCGTACCCGCCGAACGCGTTCGGCAGCCCTGCGTTGGGGTGGCACGCCGTGTACGTGCCGGCGAGCTGGGCGAGCTGGGCAAGCTCCGCCACGTACGGCCGCATCTGCTCGGCCCCGAGCGAGCAGTTCACCCCGACGATCAGCGGCTCGGCGTGCTCGATCGAGCTCTGGAAGGCCTCGACGGTCTGCCCGGAAAGCGTGCGGCCGCTCCGGTCCACGATCGTCACCGAGATCCACAACGGCAGCTGCGGAGCGTTGTCCCGGGCCGCCGCGATCGCGGCCTTCGCGTTGAGCGTGTCGAAGATCGTCTCGATCACCAGCAGGTCGACGCCGCCCTCGGCCAGCGCCGCGACCTGCTCCGCGTACGCCGCGTAGACCTCGTCGAACGTCACCGCGCGGTACGCGGGATCGTCCACCCGGGGCGAGAGCGACAGCGTCACGTTGAGCGGCCCGAGCGAACCCGCGACGAACCGCCCACCGACCTCGTCCGCCGCCTGCCTTGCCAGCCGCGCGCCCCGCAGGTTCATCTCGCGCACGTGGTCCTGCAGCCCGTAGTCGGCCTGCGCGATGCGAGTCGCCGTGAACGTGTTGGTCGTCGTGATGTCCGCCCCGGCCGCCAGGTACCGCCGATGACCTTCGAGCACCACGTCCGGCCTGGTCAGGTTCAGCAGATCCGGATCACCGGCCACGTCGTGCGGATGCGCCCGCAGCAACTCACCGCGATAGTCGGCCGCACCCAGCCCCGCGTCCTGCAGCAACGTGCCCCAGGCGCCGTCCGACACCACGATCCGCCGGTCCATGAGCTCACGAAGCGCCACCGCCGTGTCCACAGAACCACCTCCCATTCCAGGGAGGCGCCCTTGCTTCACGCGGTCACGTCAGGCCGAGCGTGGCGGGCGTACGCCCGTTGCAGCGCCTCTCGACCTGGACCGACGTTACCCGCCCAACCAGCCCCCCACCATGCGGTTCTCATTCGCCGTTGTCCGTCGGTTAGGACGGCTGACTGGGCCGGCAGCGTCGCCGGCCCAGTCAGCCCACCTGCCTACCTTCTCGCCGACGGTCGGGCTTCGATGACGGCCGTGCGGTCGTGCTGGGTGATGGCAGTGGTGTCGAATCCGCCCTTGTCCAGCAGCACACGCCAGTCCGTCTCGGTGCGTTCCCGGCCGGCCTGCAGGACGAGCATGTGCAGGTCGAGCAGCTTCGCCGGGTCCGGCTCGCCGTCGGTGCGGATGGCCAGGTCCAGCACGAGCAGGGTGGCGGTGTCCGGCATGGCGGCCCGGCACCGGTCGAGCAGCTCGACGGCGCGGTCGTCGGTGAAGCTGTGCAGGACCTGGCTCAGGACGTAGACGTCGCCTCCGCCAGGGATCTCGACGAAGAAGTCGCCCGGGACGCGCTGGCAGCGGTCGAGCACGCCGGCGGCGTCGAGCACCTCGTGGGCCAGCTCGACGGTGGCGGGTACGTCGAGCAGCACCCCGCGCAGTCGTGGGTTGCCGGCGAGCAGCTTGGCCAGCAGCACGCCGTTGCCGCCACCGACGTCGACGACCGTGGCGACGTCGGTCCAGTCACGTTCGATGATCGGCTCCATGTACCGCTCGACCAGCTTGGCCTGCGCGGCGTAGAACACCTCGGCCTTGTCCGGGTTGGCGCGGAACCAGCTGTACATCGGCTGGCCGAACATCGGCTCCCAAACCGGTTCGCCGGTGCGCAGCGAGTGGATCGCCAACTCCCACACCCGGTACGCCTCACCGACCATCATCGACGAGAAGTGCCGAAGCGAGCCGGGCTCGTCGGAGCGCAGCAGGGCGCCGGTTTCGGTGAGCGCGTAGGTGCCCTGCGGTGACTCGACGAACAGGCCCTCGCCGGCCAACGCGCGCATGAAGCGGTGCAATGCGTCGTGGTTGGTGCCGGTGGCCGCGGCCAGCTCGGCAACGGTGGCCGGCCCGCCGGCAAGGTGATCCACCACGCCGACCTCGGTGACCGCGTGAATCGACTGGGCGACGATGTTGCCCATGATCTTGCGGCGCAGCTCGGCGTTGGCCTTGCCGGTGGAACTCAGAACCTGTGTCACTCGCCCTCCTGATCGCGTGCTGCTTGTTCCAGATCTGCGGCGGCGGCTCTCCGCCGGTGCCCGGGCACCTCGACGAGGTCCGCCGGCCGCGACACGCGGCTCAGCATAGGGTCGCCGCCCAAACCGGACCTCGAGATCACCAGCCGGGGCCGCGTCAGGGGCCGCGACGGCGCGTCCAAGATCAGCTCAGCGGCCAGATCAGCGGGTCAGATCAGCGGGTCAGGACAGTGGTCAGGGCTGCGGGCTTACGACGGCGACATCACGACGCGGCGATGATGGGGGCGTGCGTTGGCGTGGGCTGAGTCCGCGGCGGAAGGCGCTCGTCGTAGGCGTGGCGGCGGCCGTCGGCATCGCCGCGGCCGCCGTCGGGCTGACTGCCGCTCGGCCGGACCGGTTGCCGTCGCAGTCGCAGCAACCTGGGCCGGTGCTGCTGGTGCCCGGCTACGGCGGGAGCAGGGAGGCGCTGCTGGAGCTGGCCGAGCGGATCAGGGCCACCGGGCGGCAGGCCGAGGTGCTGACGCTGCCGGGCGAGGGCACCGGCGACCTGGCCGCACAGGCGGCGGTGCTGGACGAGCGGGTCACCGCGGCGGTCGACATGGGCGCACCGTCCGTCGACGTGATCGGGTATTCCGCCGGCGGTGTGGTGGCGCGGCTGTGGATGGCGCAGGCCCAGACGGCGCGGGTGGCCAGGCGGGTGATCACGTTGGGCGCGCCGTTGCACGGTGCGCGCCTGGCGGCGGTCGGTGGGGTGCTCACCCCGGACGCCTGCCCGGTCGCGTGCCAGCAGCTCACGCCGGGCAGTGCGCTGCTGCGCGAGCTGGACGGGCAGCCGCTGCCACGAGGCTTCCCGTGGCTGTCGATCTGGACCGAGGATGACCAGACCGTCCAACCTCCGGACTCCGCGCGGCTGGACGGCGCGGTCAACGTGGCGCTGCAGCAGGTGTGCGCCGACGCCGTGGTGCAGCACGGGCAGCTGCCGACCGATCCGCTGGTCGTCGGGCTGGTCCTGCGGGCGCTGCAGGCCGGCCTGCCGAGCCGGCCGGACAGCGCCGACTGTGCGGCGCTGCGCGCGGAAGGGGAGCTCAGCTCGTGATGTCCTTGGTCGCGAAGTTTGCCCAGGAGGCGCCGAAGAACACGACGAGATAGCCGGCCTGCAGCAGCAGCCCGAGCTGGATGTTGTGCCAGAAGATCGGGTCGCGGAAGAAGTCGATCCAGGACAGCCAGTAGTGGGTCGGCAGGTACGGCTTGAGCGCGGCCGCCGCGTCCAGGGTCTCCAGGACGGTGCTGCTGACCAGCACCGTCAGGGCGCCGAGCGCGGCACCGAGCGCCGAGTCGGTCACGGTCGACAGGAACAGGGCGATCACCGCGAAGCCGAGCATCGACACGACGATGTAGCCGACCGCGGCGAGCAGCCGCAACGCCAGCTCGACCGGGGTGAGCGTGACGCCGGACAGGGAGGTGATCGAGCCGGCCTGGCCGACCGCCTCCGCGCCGGTGCCGAACAGCGCGACGCCGATTCCGAGCGACGTGACGACGACCAGCAGCACGGCGAGCACGGTGAAGGCGCTGACCGCGAGCAGCTTGGCCAGCAGCAGCCGGGTGCGGCCGACCGGGCGCGCCAGCAGGTAGCGCAAGGTGCCCGAGGTCGCCTCGCCGGCGATCGAGTCACCGGCGGTGACGGCGACCGCGAGCGGCAGCAGCACGGGCAGCACGATGGCCAGCGCCGCCGCCGGGTACAGCGACCCGTTGCTGCGCACGGCGGACAGGAACGCCGCGCCCTGCCCCGGCGGCGGGGCGAAGTCCGCCGTGGCCAGCAGGACCGCGACCCCGGCCGGCAGCGCGCACAGCAGCAGCACCGTGACCCAGATCCTGGGCCGCAGCACGAGCTTGCGCAGCTCGACGGCGATCACGGAGCGCCCGCCCGGTCGGCCGCGATCCGGTCGGCGCCATGGCTGGTCATCTCGAGCACGAGCTGCTCGAGCGAGCGGCGCTCGACGGTGATCTCGGTGACCCGGACGCCACCGGCGACCAGCAGCGCGTTGAGTTCGGCTGGGTCCGGGTGCCGGACGAGCAGCCGGTCGCCCTGGCGCCGCTCGACCCGGCCGTCGAGCAGCGCGGCGGCGTGGGCGGCGTCCGGGCTCTCCACGGCGATGCGGCCGGTCGCGGCGCGCACGCCTGCGAGCTTCTCCTCCAGCACGAGCCGGCCGCGGTCGATCACCCCGACCCTGGTGCACAGCCGCTCGACCTCGGCCAGCAGGTGGCTGCACACGAACACCGTGGTGCCGGCCTCGTTCAGGGAGGTCAGCAGCTCGCGGATCTCGAGGATGCCCTGCGGGTCGAGGCCGTTGGTCGGCTCGTCCAGGATGAGCAGCCGCGGCGACCGCAGCAGCGCGGCGGCCAGGCCGAGGCGCTGGCGCATGCCCAGGGAGTAGGCCTTGACCGGCCTGGCGTCGATGCCGCCGAGCCCGACGTGGTCGAGCGCCTCCTCGATGCGCCGCCGCCGGTCGCGGCCCCGGCGGAGCACGCCGGGCCGGCCCGCGGCACCCGACGGAGCGCCCGAGGCAGCGCCAGAAGCGTCGATAAGCGAGAGGTTGCGCCGGCCCGACAGGTGCCCGTAGGCGGCCGGCCCCTCGATCAGCGAGCCGACCTCGGGCAGCACCTCGGCGGCCCGCCGCGGGATCGGCCGGCCCATGATCTCGACCTCGCCGCTGGTCGGGTAGACGAGCCCGAGCAGCATCCGCACCAGGGTCGTCTTGCCGGAGCCGTTGGGCCCGAGGAAGCCGTACCGATCGCCCTCGCGGACGTGCAGGTCGACGCCGTCGACGGCGACGGTGGCGCCGAACCGCTTGGTGAGCGCCCTGGTGCGGATCACCGGTCGCTCCTGGGCAGCACGGACAGCTCGGCGGCGGCCCGCTCCAGCACGGCGGGATCGACCAGACCGGCCAGCAGGTAGGTCCGCCGCGCGCCGACCGAGCGCACCACCAGCAAGGTCAGCGGCGGGATCTCGAGTAGCTGGCCGCTGCCGCCGGGCAGCTCGACGGTGCTCGCACCGGCCTTGCGCGCGGCGTCGAGCGCCGACCCGCCGGCGTCCCTCGGCAGCGGCAGCGCGACGAAGGCCGACAGCCCGGCGCCGTACACGCCGACGCCGTACGGGCCGGCACCGGAGCGTCCCGGACCGGCCGGCCCGGGAAAGCCGAGGCCGGGTAGGCCCACCAGCGACAGCGGTTGCGCGTCCCGGCCGGCCAGCCGCGCCGGCATCCGGGCCCGGCCGAACGTGCCGAGCGCGGCGGCGACATCTGGCGCGGCGATCATGGCCAGCCCGCTGCCCGGCGGCCGGTCCGGTGTGAGCACGTCGTCCGGCGGCGCGCCGATCGTGATCTCCACGAAGCGGCTCACCAGCACCGGCCGGGTCGCGCCCCGCGCGGTCAGCTCGACCTGCAGCGGCAGGCCCGTGACCGGGTCGGCCCAGATGTCGACGTGCGCGATCGAGGTCTGCGGATCCGCCGGGCGCATCCGAAGCCCGACGGCGGCCAGGCCGGCCACTCGCCGCGGCGGCAGCGCCTCGACCGGGTCATCGGGGGCCGCCTGCAGCACCCGCCTGGCCAGCTCGGGCGGCAGCAGGTCGCCAGCCCTCGGCAGCCGCAGCGGCGGCTCGCCGACGAACCTGGTGAGCAGGTTGGCGCCGTAGTCCCAGACGTACTCGCCGTCGGCGGTGCGGTAGACGTCGCGCTCGCCGCCGGCGGTCAGCACGTCGAACCGCCACCGTTGCGGCGAGCCGTACCAGGCGCGGACCCTCGTCGTGCCGTTGAGCAGCGACGTCACGTCGCCGAGATTGGGCAGGTCGGGCACGCCGAGCGAGCCGACGCTCTCCGCGTAGCCCTGGTAGGGCTGGGTCGACCCGGCGATCAGCGACCGCAGCCGGCCGGGCTCGACCGGGTCCACCCGCGCCGGCAGCGCGGTCGTGCTGGTCATCACCAGCGGTGCCGTGACCAGCACGGCTGCGGCAATTGCGACCAGCGACCACCGGCGCCAGTTCGCTCGCCGCTCGACGGACACCCCTCCATCATGACCCCAGAACCAGCGTTCACGAGGCGGCGTGGCGCTCGAGCGCTGCGGCGTAACGGTCGAGCGCGGCACGCTTGCGGACGGTCATCAGGTCGCTCCCGGTGTGCCCGGAGTCATCGACGATCTCCAGTTCGGCGCCTGGCCAGGCCCGGGCCAGCTCCCACGCCGTCTGCACCGGCGAGCCGAGGTCGAGCCGGCCGTGCAGCAACGTTGCCGGGATGCCGGCCAGCCGGCCGGCCTCGCGCAGCAGCACGCCCTCGTCGAGGAAGGCGCCGTTGGCGAAGTAGTGCGTGATGATCCGGGCGCGGGCCAGCATGGCCGCCAGCGGCCGGTCGCTGTAGGAGTTCGGCCGGCCCTGCGGCTCGAGCGAGATCGTGGCGTCCTCCCAGGCGTGCCAGTCGCGGGCGGCCTGCGCCCGGACCGAAGCGTCGGGGTGCGCCAGCAGCCGGGCGTAGGCGACGACCAGGTCGTCGTCGAGCCCGCGCGCCCCGGCGCTGAACCGGTCCCACTCGGCGGGGAAGAAGCGGGCCAGTCCGTGGTAGAGCCAGTCGATCTCGCTGCGCCTGGTCGTGGTGACCGCTGTGATGACCGCGGCGGACACCCGCTGCGGGTGCCGCTGCGCGTAGGCGAGCAGCAGCGTCGAGCCCCACGACGCCCCGGACAGCAGCCAGCGGTCGATGCCGAGGTGCACGCGCAGTAGTTCCATGTCGGCGACCAGGTGATCCGTGGTGTTGACCCGCAGGTCGGTCGCGGGGTCGCCGGCGTCGGGCCGGCTGCGGCCGCAACCGCGCTGGTCGAACAGCACGACGCGGTAGCGGTCCGGGTCGAAGAACCGGCGTTGGCCCGGTGTGCACCCCGAGCCCGGCCCGCCGTGGACGATCAGCGCCGGCGTGCCATCGGGGTTCCCGCAGACCTCCCAGTAGACGCGGTTGCCGTCGCCGACGTCGAGCAGCCCGGCCGCGCTCGGCTCGATCGCCGGGTAGAGCAACTCGGCCATCCGCAGCTCCCCCTCCCGGAGCAATACAACAGCGCTGTTACTTTAGCTCGCGGGCGTCGTGGCTTGTCGGTGGCGGCGTCTAGCCTCTGGCCCCATGGGTGCAGAGGGCGCGCGGATGGCGGCCGACAGCCACGACACGATCCAGGTGCGGGGCGCGCGGGAGAACAACCTGGCGGACGTCTCGCTGGACATCCCCAAGCGCCGGCTCAGCGTGTTCACCGGGGTGTCCGGGTCCGGTAAGTCCTCGCTGGTGTTCGGCACGATCGCGGCCGAGTCCCAGCGGCTGATCAACGAGACCTACACGGCGTTCATCCAGTCGTTCATGCCCAACGTCGGCCGGCCGGACGTCGACGCCCTGGACAACCTGAGCGCGGCGATCGTCGTGGACCAGGAGCGGATGGGCGCCAACGCGCGGTCCACCGTCGGCACCGCGACCGACGCGCACACCATGCTGCGGATCGTCTTCAGCCGCATCGCCACGCCGCACGTCGGCACGTCGCCGTACTTCAGCTTCAACCGGGCCGAGGGCATGTGCCTGGAGTGCGAGGGCCTCGGCAGGGTGTCGACGATCGACGTCGACCAGCTCGTCGACCGGGACCGCTCGCTCAACGAGGGCGCGATCACCGTGCCGAACTTCACCACCGATACCTGGTACGTCCAGACCTACGCCCAGTCCGGCCTGATGGACCCCGACCGCAAGCTGCGTGACTTCACGCCACAGCAGTGGGAGGACTTGCTGCACAAGCCGGCGACCAAGATGAAGATCGGCAAGTACAACGTCACCTACGAGGGCCTCGTGGTGAAGGTGCAGCGGCTGTTCCTGGCCAAGGACCGTGAGTCGATGCAGCCGCACGTCAGGGCGTTCGTCGACCGGGCGGTCACGTTCGCCGGCTGCCCTTCCTGCGGCGGCACCAGGCTCAACGCGGCGGCGCTGTCGGCCACCATCGACGGGCGCAACATCGCCGAGTGCTCGGCGATGCAGATCAACGACCTCGCCAAGTTCGTGCGCGACCTGCACGAGCCGTCGGTGGCACCGGTGCTGGCCTCGCTGGGGAACACCCTGGACTCGCTGGTCGAGATCGGCCTGGGCTACCTGAGCCTCGATCGCGAGTCCGGGACGCTGTCCGGCGGCGAGGCGCAGCGGGTCAAGATGGTCCGCCACCTCGGGTCCAGCCTCACCGACGTCACCTACGTGTTCGACGAGCCGACCGTCGGGCTGCACCCGCACGACATCCAGCGGATGAACGGGCTGCTGATTCGCCTGCGCGACAAGGGAAACACCGTGCTGGTCGTGGAGCACAAGCCGGAAGTGATCGAGATCGCGGATCACGTCGTGGACCTCGGGCCGGGAGCCGGGCCGGGCGGCGGCCGGATCTGCTACGCCGGTGACGTCGCCGGCCTGCGCGCCTCCGACACGCTGACCGGGCGGCACCTCGACCACAGGGCGCGGCTGCGCGAGCGGACCCGCACGCCGTCGGGGCAGCTGGAGATCAGGGGCGCGAACCTGCACAACCTCGTCGACGTCGACGTCGACATCCCGCTCGGCGTGCTGACCGTGGTGACCGGCGTGGCCGGGTCCGGCAAGAGCTCGCTGATCCACGGCTCGCTGCCAGGGCGCGAGGGCGTGGTGATCCTCGACCAGTCGCCGATCCGCGGCTCACGCCGCAGCAACCCGGCGACCTACACCGGCCTGCTCGACCCGATCCGCACCGCGTTCGCCAAGGCCAACGGCGTGAAGGCGGCGCTGTTCAGCGCCAACTCCGAGGGCGCGTGCGCCAACTGCAAGGGTCTCGGGCTCGTCTACACGGACCTGGCGATGATGGCCGGGGTGGCGTCGGCGTGCGAGGAGTGCGAGGGCAAGCGGTTCACGCCGGAAGTGCTCACCTACACGCTGCGCGGCCTGGACATCAGCCAGGTCCTGGCGATGCCGGTCAGCCAGGCACAGGAGTTCTTCGCCGGCGGACCGGCGCGGACCATCCTCGACCGGCTCGCCGACGTCGGCCTCGGCTACCTCGGCCTCGGCCAGCCGCTCACCACGCTCTCCGGCGGTGAGCGGCAGCGGCTGAAGCTGGCGATCCGGATGGCCGAGAAGGCGAAGATCTACGTGCTGGACGAGCCGACGTCCGGTTTGCACCTGGCCGACGTCGACCAGTTGCTGGCGCTGCTCGACCGGCTGGTCGACGGCGGCGACACGGTCGTGGTCATCGAGCACCACCAGGCGGTGATGGCACACGCCGACTGGATCATCGACCTCGGCCCCGGCGCCGGCCACGACGGCGGTCGCGTCGTGTTCACCGGCCCGCCGGCCGACCTGGTGGCCAGCGCCGACACGCTCACGGCCCGGCACCTTCGCAGCTATGTCGGGGCGCTCACCTCGGCCGTGCCGTAGCGAACCCGCTCCCGGGCCGCGTTGGCGAACCTGGCCCGTCGCGCGTCAGGCGGCGGCGAGCACAGCCTGGCCAGACTCGGTGAGCCGGGCCGGGCCGGAGCCGTTGGAGGCGATGAGGCCGGCTGCGCAGAGCCTGGCGCCGAGGAACTGGTCGCAGCAGCACAGGCCGTCGATCAACAGCTGCACACCGGCGTCCGCGGTGACCCGGCAGCGGCCGGCGGCGACGGCCCGGAGGACCGCGCGGTCCCGGTTGCTGAGTGCTGTCGTGGTCATGGCGTCCTCCCCCTGAGTCCGTTTGTCCGAGTGGCGCTACCTGTACTACGTCAGAGACGGCGCCATATCGACACGAAACACGACGCCGGTTGAGTAACGGTTTAGCCAGCCTGGAACGCTGCTCCGGCGGCGAGCCGCGCGGTGATCTCCTCGGGCGGCGAGGCCGGGCCGAACAGGTCGCCGCCGGCAAGGTCGGCGCCGGCCGAGCGCCACCACGTGGCCTCCACCTCGGTCTGGATCTCGGGGATGCACACGGTGGCGCCGAAGTTGTGCACGAGCGGCACCAGGTCGCCCAGCGCCTGGCCGGCGACCGAGCCCGGCCGCTTCGCGATCCGCCGGACGAGCCAGCCAGCCATCCACACCGAGAGCACCGGCAGGTCCTCCAGCAGCACCAAGCCGCCGTGGCTGTCGCCGAAGCCGTGGATCGAGGTGAGCACGCCCATCTCGGCGAGCACCTGCATGTTGTCGTCGGCCTCGCTCTCGCCGCCGAGCAGCGCGCCGACCGGCAGGCCGATGTGCAGCCGGTCCGCCGGCAGCCCGGTGGCGCGAAGCGCCCGGTTGACCGCGGCGGTCAGGTCGGGGTCGCTGGCCTGCCCGACCGGCAGGTTGATGGCCAGCGGCGGCGCCGAGGCACCGAACCGCGCGAGCCAGGCGGCGGCCTGCTTGCACGCGGTGTTGAGCATCCAGTCGCCGATCGGCAGCACCATGCCGGTGTGCTCGGCGAACGAGACGACGTCGTCGTGGCCCAGCTGGCCGCGCTCGGGGTGGTCCCAGTGCAGCAGCGCCTGCACCGTGACTATCCCGGCAGGGACCCGGTCCTCGCCGACGCCCTCGGCACCGTCCGCGCCGCCGGGGCTGGACAGGCTGGCGAGGCGCACGAACGGCCGGTAGTCGAGCCGGAAGTTGCCGTTCTCCAGCTCGCCGGGCATGCCCGCGGCGGCCTGGAACAGCCGCCGGTCCGCGGCGTCCTGCCGGTGATCGAAGATCGCCCACTGGCGCTTGCCCTTGCGCTTGGCCCGGCGCAGCGTGGCGTCCGACTGCCGTAGCAGCTCGGTATGGTCGATGCCGCCGGCAGGGCGTTGCACGACGCCGATGCTCGCCGACGCGGCCAACCCGATGTCCTCCCGGTAGGCCGGTTCGGACAGCTCCTCGTTGATTTTGGCGGCGAGCGTGGCGGCGGGCGGCGTGGTAGGCGAGTTCTCCACCAGGATCGCGAACTCGTCGCCGCCGATCCGGGCGATCACCGCGCGCTCGCCGGCGAAGATGTCGGTGAGCCGCCTGGCGACCAGCCGCAGCAGCCAGTCGCCGGTCTGCTGGCCGAGGCTGTTGTTGACCATGGAGAAGCCGTCGAGGTCCAGGTGCAGCAGCGTGACGGTGGCTGACGGGTCGAGCTGGCCGAGCGTGCTCTCCACCCGGAGCTCGAACGACTGCCGGTTCGGCAGCCCGGTCAGCACGTCGTGCAGCGCCTGGTTGTTCAGCTGAGCCTGCATCAGGTGCAGGTCGGTGATGTCCTCGACCATGGTCACGTGGTGGGTGATCCGGCCCTCGTCGTCGTGCAGCGCGGACACCGCGAGGTAGACCCACACCAGCTCGCCGTCGCGGCGGGTCAGCGATCGTTCCAGCCGGAAGCGCGGGACCAGCCCGCCGACCAGCTCACGGTAGGCGTGCCGGAGCTGGTCGTTGTTGCCCTGCCCGAGCAGCGCGAACACGTTGTCGACGCCGGGCTCACCGTCGGGGTAGCCGAGGATGTTGGCGAGCGCCCGGTTCGAGCGCACGAGACGCCCGTCCACGTCGCTGATCGCGATACCGATGACCGAGCTGGTGAACACCTCCCGGAACCGCGCCTCGGACAGCCGCAGCACGTGCTCGAGCGCCTTGGCGACCTCCTCCTGCTGCTCGAGCGTCCGGCGCCGAAGCTCGTCGGCGAAACTGGCGGACAGCATGCCGAGCGCCGTGATGACCTCGGTGCCACTCAGCTCAGGCAGCTCGGGCAGGCCGTTGCCGAGGACCTCGACGGTGCGCCGCAGGCTTCGCCAGTCGGTGCAGTGCAGCCGGACCAGGGTGGCGCCCGCGTCGGCAGCGGCCTGCGGTTTCTGGCCGGTGGCCAACTGGTCGGCCATGGCGTCGACCAGCTCGGCGAGCCGTTGCCGCAGCTCGGCGCGCGACAGCGGCAGGTAGGCGGTCGTCTCGACCGCCGACGCCCACCGGGATGCGAGCTCCCGGCGTGCCTGCCCGTGTCGCGTCATACCTTCGACCTCAGAGTCTGCCGCCTGACCTCAGAGTTTGCGCCCGACGCCGGCCACGATCTGGTCGCGTTCCGGGCGGTCGGCGAGGTCGGCCTCGGATTCGGGCTGCCACAGCGCCGTGCTGACCACGCCCGGCTCGACGAGCTCGAACCCGGCGAACAGCTCGGTGACCCGCTCCAGGGTGCGCGGGTGGATCGGGTCCTTGCTGCCCTTCATCACCTCGACCATCGCAGCCATTTCGGCCGGCCTCGTGTCCGCGGTGAAATGTGAAAGCGCGAGCTGGCTACCCGGCGCCAGCCGGTCCCGATATCGCGCCAGCAGCCCGCTCGGGTCGGCCGACTCGGGAACGAAATGCAGCACGCCGACCATCAGCAGGCCGAGCGGGCGCTCGAAATCGACGAGCCGAGAGGTCGTCGGATGATCGAGAATGGCCTCCGGCTCCGTCAGGTCGGCCTGAATGGCCGCGGCCCGGTCGTCGTCCTCGAGGATCAGCATGCTGTGCGCGACCGCCACCGGATCCTTGTCCACATACACAACCCTGGTCGCGGGATCAGCCTTCCGGGCGATCTCGTGAACGTTCCCGGCGGTCGGGATGCCGGAGCCGACATCCAGGAATTGGCGGACTCCGTCCGAAATCATGGATAACACGGCGCGCCGAAGGAATTCGCGATTAAGGCGGGCGATATCACGCGATCCGGGAAGCGCGGCGGCGAATCGGTCGGCAAGTCGGCGATCGGCGGCGAAATGGTGCCCGCCGCCGAGCAGATAGTCATAGATGCGGGCTGAACTCGGCAGCTGCAGGTCAATTCCGGCAGGCAGCCAACTCGCGGTCTCGGTCACGGAAAACGCTCTCTAACCTTGGCGAACAGTGACGGACACCATACTCCGCGCAGTTGTGACCCGACATCCGCCGATCGGACAACCGAAGCCCGGGCGACGACTCCTATCGGGCTACCACGACCGGTCCATCGGCCACCGAGAGTCAACGGACCTGTAAAAGCGTTGACTGGTAACGATTCCACAGCGCGAATCGTGTACCGCCAACATCGCGTGCACACGGTGCGGCTTCCGGCCATCGGCGGAAGTTTGGCGGATGCCCGGTCAGGGGTAGCCGCAGAAGGTATGGACGTTGTGCGCATTCCCGTCCGCGGCGCCGGCGCGCTGACGGCCGAGGTCTGCGTGCCCCACGACGCCATCGGCGTGGTGCTGTTCGCGCACGGCAGCGGCAGTGGCCGGCGCAGCCCGCGCAACCGCCACGTCGCCGAACAGCTCAACGAGGCGCGCCTGGCAACCGTGCTGGTCGACCTGCTGACCCCTGACGAGGAACTGGTGGACGCCAGCACCGGACGCCTCCGGTTCGACATCGGCCTGCTCGCCGGCCGGGTCGTCGAGCTGACCGACTGGCTGGCGGGGTACGAGCCGACCAGTGGGCTGCGCCTCGGCCTGTTCGGCGCCAGCACCGGTGCCGCGGCGGCGCTGGTCGCGGCGGCGGTCCGGCCGCAGCACGTGCGCGCCGTGGTATCCCGCGGCGGCCGGCCCGACCTCGCCGACGACCACCTCGGCGCGGTCCGGGCGCCGTCCCTGCTCATCGTCGGTGGACATGATCGGCACGTCGTCGACCTCAACCGGGCGGCGATGGCACGGCTGACCGCCAACACCCGGCTCGAGATCATCCCCGGCGCCACCCACCTGTTCCCAGAGCCCGGCGCCCTGCAGCAGGTCGCGGCCCTCGCTGCGGACTTCTTCGCCACCCACCTCAGCGGGGTTGGTCACGAAACTTCGTGACCCGCTTGTGCAGCACCGGGGCGAGCAGGACGAGCAGCCAGGTGAAAGCCATGGCGGCGGCGAGGCCCGCGCGGTAGTCGCGATCGGCCAGGCCGGGGTTCGGTGGGCCGGCCGCGGGCCGCAGCAGCGCCGGCACGGCGAGCAGGACCAGCACGCCGGAGATCACCAGGCCGGCCGCGACCCTCGCCCGCCACGGCTGCGGCACGGCCGTCGCGACGAGCACGGCGACGAGGCCGGCGGCCGGCGCAAGCGCCAGGTCGTGCAGCGCTGGCCCGCCGGCGAACCAGACCAGCGCCGAGCGCGCCGCGGCCTGGTCGGACGCCAGCGCCGACCACAGCAGCCGGCCGCCCCAGGCTGCGACCAGGGCGCCGGCGATCACCACGGCGGCACGCGCTTTCACCGCACCTCCAGCCGGCGAACCCACTTGGTCTGCAGCACGCCGGGCCGGCTCGGCGCGATGATCCGGGCCGGGAAGCCGTGATCGAGGCTCAACCGCTCGCCGTTGACCGACAGCGCGAGCAGGGTCAGCTCGTCGGCCGCGTGCGCCGCCGGCAGCTCGCTGGTGGCGTACAGCCCGCCCTGCTCCATCGACTCGACGCGCACCGGGCGCCCGGGCGGCGCGCCGACGGCGGCAAGCAGCGCCGGGACCGGCACGCCGGTCCAGACCGCCGACGCGCTCCAGCCCTCGACGCAGGCGATCGGCAGCTCGGCGCTGCGCTGCCCGATCGCGGCCAGCTCGGCCAGGTCGAGCCGCCGCGAGCCGCCCGGCCAGGCGATCTCCAGGCGCCAGCCGGGGTCGACCGTGACTCCGGCGGCGGCCGCGGTCCGGTTGACCGGCAGTCCCTGCGGCCCGTTGCCTGAGGTCCAGGCGAGCACCGACACCCGGCGCAGCAACGGCACGGTCCCGCCCGCGGTGGCCAGCACGGCCGCACCGGCCGCCAGCGCGCTGACCCGCAGGAACCCCCGGCGCCCGAGCGCCGCCCGCCGGGCCGGCGGCTCCGCTGTCCGCTCAGCCGGCCGTGCCGCCGCGCGCCCGGCCGGCTCGTCGTCGACCCGATCGCTCAGCCCGTCCCTGATCAGCGGCAACTTGACCCCGACGTGCACGATCAGCGCGCCGATCGCGATCCAGGCGACCGCGTGGTGCACCGGCGGGAAGAAGAACCGCCACGGATAGGCGTGGAAGACGTTGAGCAGCCCGGTCGCCAGCTGGAAGAACGCGGCGCCGATGAGCACCAGCACCGACCCGCGCTCCACCGCGTGCCATGGCGAGCGCACCGCCGGGCGGGCGAACAGCTTGGGGTAGACGCTCCAGAGCTTGGCCAGCAGCAGCGGGATCGCCGCCACCCCGGACAGCACGTGCAGGCCCTGCGTGATCCGGTACAGGCTGACGGGGCGGGTCGGCCACTCGAACCAGCCCGGTGGGTGCTGGATCGCATGGCTGAGCAATCCGGTGAGGAAGCACACGCCGAACGCGACGCCCAGCCACAGCCCGACCCGGGCGCTCACCCTGACGTCGTGTGCCGGCCTGGTGAAACCGGCCTCGGTCGGAAGTCCCACGTGCGCCCGCATGAACCGCACGGTAGGTCCGAAGTGGATGATCGGTAGCCGTTGCGGTGCTTAAGGAATCGTGACGGACGGCCCGGTCCTTACCGAACCGTGACGGTTGCCGGCTCGGCCGGGTGGCGCGCCGGCAACCGGCCTACCGTGCCTGGCCGTGAGGGTGTTGCTGACCGGCGCCGCCGGCTTCGTCGGGTCACACGTGCTGGACGAACTGACCGCGCGGGGCCACGACGTCGTCGGGCTCGACGCGCTGCTGCCGCAGGTGCACCAGCCGGGCGCCGCGACCGCGTCCGGCGCGGCGACACAACCGGTCGTGGCCGAACAAGTGCACGTCGGAGACGTTCGCGACGCCGACCTGCTGGCCTCGCTGCTCACCGGCGTGGACGCGGTGTGCCACCAGGCGGCGATGGTCGGGCACGGGCTCGACATCAGGGACGCGCCCGCGTACGCGGCGCACAACGACCTGGGCACGGCGGTGCTGCTGGCGGCCATGCACCGGGCCGGCGTCGGGCGGCTCGTGCTGGCCAGCTCGATGGTCGTCTACGGCGAGGGTCGCTACCGGTGCGCGGCGCACGGGGTCGTGCGGCCGGCGGCGCGGCGCGAGGCCGACCTGGCCGCCGGCCGGTTCGAGCCGCCGTGCCCGTCGTGCGGCGAGCCGCTCGAGCCGCTGCTGGTGCCCGAGGACGCGCCGCTCGACCCGCGCAGCGTGTACGCGGCGACCAAGCTCGCCCAGGAGCACCTCGCCGCGGCATGGGCCAGGCAGACCGGCGGCGCCGTGTGGGCGCTGCGCTACCACAACGTGTACGGGCCGCGGATGCCGCGCGACACCCCGTACGCCGGCGTCGCGTCGCTGTTCCGGTCGGCGCTCGAGCGCGGCGAGGCGCCGCGGGTGCTCGAGGACGGCCGGCAGCGGCGGGACTTCGTGCACGTGCGCGACGTCGCCGTGGCCAACGCGCTGGCGCTGGCGGCCGATCTGGCGGCCGGGGTCCTGGAGCCGGTGAACGTGTGCTCCGGCCAGCCCCGCACGGTCGGTGACCTGGCCAACGCGCTGGCCGGCTGTTACGGCGGCCCGCAACCGGTGGTGGTCGGCGGCGCCCGGCCGGCCGACGTCCGGCACGTGGTGGCCGACCCGGCCAAGGCCACCGCGCGACTGGGTTTCGGCGCCGAGGTGCCGTTCGAGGAGGGGATCGCGGAGCTGGCCGGCCGCGTCGCCGGCCAAGTCGCTGACCGCTTGACCGGCCACTTGACCAGCAGCGCCGTCACCAGCCCGTGAACACCAAGTGGCCGACCGCGAGCGCCAGCGCCGCGTTGGCGGCGAGCCAGGCGCGCGGTCGAGGCAACGCCGCGGCCGCCGCGCAGAGCCAGACAGCGAACGGCAGCCAGATCCGCTCGGTCTCGCCCTTGGACAGTCCGGTCAGGTCGGCGACCAGCACGGCCAGCCCGGCCGCGCACACCAGCGCCCGGGCCTGGATAGGCGCGGCGCCGGAGCGCAACAACGC
>OBLK01000130.1_pt1 | contig 25925 bp, 19 predicted proteins | sample 1518871 | NCBI WGS metagenome assembly OBLK01 (sample SAMEA2464837, study PRJEB22497) | soil metagenome | biome: Grassland; feature: Farmland; material: Clay | place: Australia | collected 2013-02-01 | depth 0.8 m
CCCTCGAGCAATTCAAGAACGAGCGCGGGGAGGTCGAGGTCACGACCGGCGACGAGGTCGAGGTCGCCCTCGACTCGGTCGAGGACGGCACCGGCGAGACGCGTCTGTCGCGCGAGAAGGCCAAGCGCGCGCGCACCTGGACGCGGCTCGAGGAGGCATTCAACAAGTCCGAGATCGTCACAGGCGTGATCACCGGCCGCGTCAAGGGCGGCTTCACCGTGGAGATCGACAACGTGCGGGCGTTCCTGCCCGGCTCGCTCGTCGATGTGCGCCCGGTGCGCGATACCGCCTATCTCGAGGGCAAGCCGCTCGAGTTCAAGGTCATCAAGCTCGATCAGAAGCGCAACAACGTCGTGGTCTCCCGCCGCGCCGTGGTCGAGCAGGAATTCTCCGCCGAGCGCAATGCGCTGCTCGAGAACCTTCAGGAAGGCGCGGTCGTGCGCGGTACGGTCAAGAACCTGACCGACTACGGCGCGTTCGTCGATCTCGGCGGCATCGACGGCCTGCTGCACATCACCGACATGGCCTGGAAGCGCGTCAAGCACCCCTCCGAGGTCGTCAAGGTTGGCGATGAGATCGAGGTGCGGATCCTGAAGTTCGACCGCGAGCGCTCGCGCGTCAGCCTGGGGCTCAAACAGCTCGGCGCCGATCCGTGGGAGAACATCGCGCGGCGCTACCCGGCCCACACCCGCGTGTTCGGCAAGGTGACCAACATCGCCGATTACGGCGCGTTCGTCGAGATCGAGGACGGCGTCGAGGGCCTGGTGCACGTCTCGGAGATGGACTGGACCAACAAGAACGTCAACCCCGCCAAGGTCGTGCACACCGGCCAGGAAGTCGAGGTCATGGTGCTCGATGTCGACGAGGACCGCCGCCGCATCTCCCTGGGCCTGAAGCAATGCCAGGCCAACCCGTGGAAGGAGTTCGCCGAGAACTACAACCGCGGCGACCACGTGAGCGGCCAGATCAAGTCGATCACCGACTTCGGCATCTTCATCGGCCTTTCGGGCAACATCGACGGCCTGGTGCATCTGTCGGACATCTCCTGGGACATGCCCGGCGAGGAGGCCGTACGGAGCTTTCAGAAGGGCCAGCAGATCGAGGCCATGGTGCAGTCGATCGACCCGGAGCGCGAGCGCATCAGCCTCAGCATCAAGCATCTCGCCAAGGACCCGTTCTCGAGCTACATCGCCGAAAACCCCAAGGGCACCATCGTCAGGGGAGTGGTCAAGGAAGTCGATGCCCGCGGCGCGGTCATCGACCTCGGCAACGGCATCGAGGGACAGCTGCGCGCCTCGGAGCTCGGCCGGGACCGGGTCGAGGACGCTCGCGCGGTGATCAAGGTCGGCGAGGAGGTCGAGGCGAAGTTCACCGGCGTCGATCGCAAGTCGCGCACCATCTCGCTGTCGATCAAGGCCAAGGAGGCGCACGAGGAGGCCGAGGCGGTGCAGAACTATCGCTCCGGCTCGGAGGCCGCGTCGACGGGCACGAGCCTGGGCGATCTTCTCAAAGAGCACATCGGGGATCGCGGCTGAACCGGCAACGCCGCCGCTCCCCTTTTGCGGGAGCGGCGGTGAATCTCGAGTAACATGACCAAGTCCGAGCTCATCGAAATCATCGCCGCCAAGCAGAAGCATCTGCCGGCAAAGGATGTCGAGCTGGCGCTCAAACAGATCCTCGAGGTCATGAGTGATGCCCTGGCGCAGGGCGAGCGCATCGAGATCCGCGGTTTCGGCAGCTTCAGCCTGCATTTCCGTCCGCCCCGCCAGGGGCGCAACCCCAAGACCGGCGAGGCCGTCGCGCTTTCCGGCAAGCACGTCCCGCACTTCAAGGCGGGCAAGGACCTGAGGGAGAGGGTCAACGACGGGGCGACCCAGCCCATCCGGGGCTGAGTTGCGCATCGCTCCCGGCGACCCGCTCGCGCCGCATGATACCCGGGGTTGCCAGCGGCAAACCCCGTGAGTCCCGCGCGTAGCGCATAATCCAATCGTGATCGAGCTGCCCGCCTACCTGCTCGCACTGTCCTTCGCGGCGATCGGCCTCGCCGCCTGGCTCCTCGGCCGGCGCACCGGCTCCAGGCGCACCGTGCGGCTGCCGCGCGATTACTACGTCGGCCTCGATCATCTGATCAACGACCGCTTCGACCATGCCGTCGAGGTGTTCGCGCGCATGGCCGAGGCCGGCGACGCGGCGGAGATCCAGTTCGCCCTGGGGAGCCTGTTCCGCAGGCGCGGAGAGGTCGACCGGGCGATCGCCATTCACAGCCGCCTGCGCGAGCAGGGGGCGGTCGCGCTGCGCGACAAGGCCGACTTCGCCCTGGCGTTGGATTACCTCGGCGCGGGCCTGATGGACCGGGCCGAGCGGCTGTTCGAGGAGCTGTCGGCTTCCAGGGAGTACCGCGACGCCGCGCTCGATCACCTGCTGCGCATCTACGAGGCCCAGGGAGACTGGGCCAACGCGCTGAAGACACTGCACGCCCTGCCGGCGCAGGTGCAGGCCGAGCGTCGCCGGGTGGCGGCGCACTATCTGTGCGAGCTGGCCGAGCAGGCGCTGACCCAGGGCGATTCGCTCCGGGCGGGCACGCTGCTGCGCCAGGCGCGTACTCATCAGGGGGATCTGCCGCGGGCCGACGTGCTCGCCGGACGGATCGCCGAGCTCACGGGGGATCCGCGCGGAGCGCTCGCGCTGTATCTGAAGGTTCTGGAGGAGTCCCCGGATCTTGCGATCGAGATCATCCCGCGCGCGCTCGCGCTCCGGGGTGAGCGGCCGCAGGAGGAGGTGCTCGGCGAGGTGTGGAGCCGCCTGCGCCACACGGACTCCATCAGTCCGAGGCAGCTTGCCTGGCTGTTGGCCACGGCGCTGCCGCCCGCGCAGTTGATGAGGCTGCCGGACCTCGCGCTCGAGGCCGATGCCGGCTCCGCCGCCGAAGCGAAGTCGCTCGCCTTGCTGCTGAACCGCATCGGGGATACCGGCGGGCGCTACCTGTGCGAGGACTGCGGCCTGCACAGTGTGGGCTGGTACTGGCGCTGCCCCAAGTGCCGCGCCTGGGACAGCATGCGCCCGGCGGTGTTCAAGTGGGCGTCGAAGCCCGGAGCGCTGGCGATCGGCTAGGGTTTTTCGGGCTCGAGGGGGGCGCTCGCGAGGCGGGCGCCGAAATCCCCTGGCGGCACGACCGCCCGCGCGCGCTAAACTAGAGATACGAGTGATTCAGGAGGATGCGATGCGCAGTCTGTCGAAGCCGATCATCCGAACCGCCGTGTTTCCGGTTGCGGGCCGCGGCACGCGCTTCCTGCCCGCGACCAAGGCGAGCCCGAAGGAAATGCTGCCGGTGGTCGACAAGCCGCTCATCCAGTACGCGGTGGAAGAGGCGCTCGCCGCCGGGGCGACCCGCCTGGTGTTCATCACCGGGGCGGCCAAGCGCGCCATCGAGGATCACTTCGACTCCGACCAGGAGCTCGAGCAGCTGCTGCATCGCCAGGGCAAGAGCATGCTGCTCAACCAGCTGCGCAGCGTGCTGCCGTCGTATGCATCCTGTATCTACATCCGCCAGCCGGCGCCCCTCGGGTTGGGGCATGCGGTGTTGTGCGCGCAGCCGGCGGTGGGCTCGGAGCCGTTCTTCGTCCATCTGGCCGACGACCTGATCCGCAGCGATGTCGCCTGCCTGAAGCAGATGGCCGATGTATACGAGGCGAAGCGCGCCAGCGTTCTCGGTGTGCAGGTCGTGCCCCGCTCGGACACGGACAAATACGGCATCGTCGCGGTCGAGGCGGACAAGTCCGCCACCAGCCGCGTGCGCAGCATCGTCGAGAAGCCCAAGCCCGCCGTCGCGCCTTCCCATCTCGCCGTCGTCGGCCGTTATGTGTTGGCTCCGTCGATCTTCGAGCATCTGGAGAAGCTCGGGCAGGGCGCGGGGGGGGAGATCCAGCTCACCGATGGCATCGCGGCGCTGATGCGCGAGGAGGCGGTGTACGCCCATCGCTTCGAAGGCACGCGCTACGACTGCGGCAGCAAGCTCGGCTATCTTCAGGCCACCGTGGAGTACGCCCTGGGGCATCCGGAGCTCGGCAAGGAGTTCCGCCGTTATCTGAATGGGCTGCGGACCGCGGGCAGGTCGAAGCCCGCTCCGGAGCGCCGCGCCGCCGGTGGCGATCGGCGCAAGCCCGGAGGCAACAGCCGTATGACCAACGGCACGGGCGCCCGGGCCGCGGGCTCGCGTACCGGCCGCGCCGGCTCGCGTCCCTCGCCGACATCCACCTGACGGATCGGGACTTCCCGCCGGCGTGCTTCCTGGGGCGGCTTTTCCCGGGTCGCGCGCCGTCGCGGTTTCGTGTTCCGCAACGGTATCCTAAGCCGCCTGCGCGACGGGGGCCGAAGGCGCGGCGCGCCCCACGATGTGGGCCAATGTGTTGATGTTGTCGACCAGACGGTCGCTCAGGCTCGCGAGCTCGCCGGCGACACCGGTATCGGCGTGCGCGCCGAGCAGTCGGACCAGATGCCGTTGCGAGGCGCGTATCGGCGCGAGCGTGCCCGGGGCCCGTTCGGTCCGCAGGGCCTCGGCCACCTGCCGCATCGCCTCGGCGCACTGGCCGACGAGCTCCTCCAACTCCCGAGCCTCGGGCCGTCCCTGGCTCAGCAGCGCCTCGAGCGCCATGGCGGTGCGCGCCAGGCGGTTGCTGTTGGTGAGCAGCGATTGCGCCAGCTCCGCCAGCGGTGTGGGGGTGGCGGGCTCTGACAGCAGCCGTTTCACGGAGGCTTCGGCATTGACGCGCGCGAGGCGGGCGAGGTGCCGGCTCTCGCGGCGTTCCTGGTCTCCGGTGGCCGCACCGAGGCTGGCCAGGTAGGCCGCATACGCGTGCAACAGGCGCGCCAGCGTATCCCGTGTGCGTCCCCGCTCCCACGTCGGCCACAGTGCGTAGGCGGCGAGCGCCGTGGCGCTGCCGAGGACGGTGCCGATCAGCCGCGCGATCATGGTCGGCTCCGGCGCCTCGCCGGCGAAGGCGAGCAGCAGCACCACCATGCCGGTGAGCGAGGCCACCGCCACCCCGTAGTGGACGCCGCCGAAGTAGCGGAAGCCGGCGCAGAGCACCGCCATCACCGCCAGGCGCACCCAGGGACCGGCCGGTAGAAAGTGCAGCAGCGCCGTGGTCAGGATCAGTCCCAATATCGTGCCGGCGACGCGCAGCAGTCCGTAGCTGAAGGTCGCGGCATAGTCCGCGCGCAGCACGATCGCCACGGTCATGGGAACCCAGTAGCCATGCGGCAGGCGCAGAAGGCGCGAGATCCACAGGGCCAGACTGAAGCAGACGGCGCTGCGGATGGCATGGCGAAAGGCAGCCGAGCGGGGCGTGAGGCTGGCCGACAGGACGGCGAGGACCGATCGCGGGCGCAGCGCGCGCGGCAGCTGCAGCTCTTCCTGCGCGTCACGCTGCGCTCCCTGCGTGTCCGCGCGGACGGCGTTGCGCCCGGCGGAGGCCAGCTGGCCGGTCAGTGCCTGGAAGTGGCGCCGTGGCGCCTCGGGAAGCGTCGTTTCCTGCGCCGAAAGCTCGCGTTCGGCGCTGCGCAGCGCCGTCAGCGCTGCGGCCATCGCCTCACCGGCGTCATTGCCGGCGGTGATGACCTGGGCGATGGCATCGAGCGCCAGGGCGGCCTCGCGGCGCACGAGCCGGCCGATCGCCTCTCCCGGATCCGCGAAGGACAGCGCGATCAGCTCCAGGCGGATGCGCTCGGCCAGCTCGAGCAGCACGCCGAAGCTGTCCATGACCGGCCCGCGCGCGCGATGCGTGCCGAGCAGGGTATGTTGCAGCGTGGTCATGCCATCGGTGAGCGCGGGCGCCGTGCCGCTGTCGGCCCGCGGCTGGCGGGCGAGCCCGGCGAGCCCGCGGTACACCGCCGAGAGAGCCTCGCGCTCCGGTCCATGGCGTTGCAGCGGCCAGGCCGCGATCGAGAACAGCGTCAACAGCAGTCCGCCCGCGGTGACCGCCGCGGTCAATTGCATGGCGGCCGAGAGGCTGGGCGCCGGCAGGTCGGTGGCGATGACCAGCAGCATCATGGCGACCATGCCGACGCGCGCGGTGGCCTCGCCGAAAGCCACGAGCAGCGCTCCCGCGAAGCCGACGGCGAGACTGGCGATGAGCATCGCCGCAAGGTGATGGTTCAGAGTCAGGCCGAGGAAGGTCGCGATGCCTCCCGCCACCGATACCGCGAGCAGGCGGGCGAGGCGCTGCCGGTAGGGGCCGGGCTGGTCGGAATACATCGTGACGACCGCGCCGACCGCTATCGCGATCCCGGTGAGGAGGCGGCCGGCGTAGATGCCCGCCGCGAGCGGCAGGATGACCGCGGCGGTGTTGCGCAGCAGCACCCGCCAGGGTAGCTGCGCGGGCCTGGTCTGCCAGAGCGTCGCGAGAATGTTCTGGCGCGGGGTGCCACCGGCGGCCGGCATCAGCGTCTCCGATTGATTTACGCGCGGACGGCCGATTCTGGCAGATGTATCGACACTACGGCACCGCCGCCGGGGCGATTGGCCAGACTCAGGCGCCCGCCGTGCGCCTCGATGATCTCGCGACAGAGGGTGAGCCCCAGTCCCGTGCCCGTGGGCTTGGTCGAGAAGAACGGCAGCAGCGCGTCCCGCAGCACCTGCTCGCTGAGGCCGCCGCCGCGGTCGGCCACCTCGATGAGAAACCCCTGCGCGCGGGAACGCACGCTCACGCTGATCGCCTCGGGCGGCGAGCCGGACTCCCGGGCGTTCTTCAGCAGGTTGATCATCACCTGCTCGAGCTGTCCGACGTCGAAAGCGGCCCGTCGCTCCGGTACCGGGCCCTCCATCCGGAAGCACATCGTGGCCGCGAGACGCTCGAGGAAGGCCGGCCAGGCCACCGGCGCGGGCCGGGGCTTGGGCAGCTTGGCGAAGCGGGCATAACCGTCGATGAAGGTGGCGAGGTGCGCCGCGCGCTCGCCGATGGTCGAGAAGATTTTCTCGAGCTGGGCGCGTTCGGCCTCGGCCGCTCCCGCGCTCATCCCGGCGGCGAGCAACCCGCCGGAGTGCACCAGCGAGCTGATGGGGGCGAGGGAGTTGTTGAGCTCGTGGGCGATCACGCGGATGACCTTCTTCCACACCTGCACTTCCTGGGCGCTGAGCTCGCGCGTGAGCTGCTTGAGCAGGATCAGCCGGTGCGGCCGGGCATGCAGCAGGAAGGCGCGCCGGGAGAGGTGGTACACCTCGCTCTCGCCGTCCACTTCCAGGGTGAACAGGGTGTCGCCCCCGGCCTCGATGGCCTCGCGCAGCGCCGCGGGCCGCCCGGCGAGCAGCGCGGCGAGCTCAAGGCCCTCCAGCCTGCGACCGCCGTGCAGAAGCTGGCGCGCGGCGATGTTGCCGTAGACGATCCGGTCGGTGTCGTTGGTCAGAAGCAGGGCGAGCGGTGTCGTCTGAAGCACCGTGTCGAGCAGCAGCTCGCGCTGGTAGATGTCGAAGCGCTCGCTGCGCAGCAGCTCGCCCAGGGAGTTGTACGCTTCGACGAGATCGTGCAGCTCGCGGGGGCGGGGCGAGGCGATGCTGACGCTGAAATCGCCGTCGTGGAGGCTCGCGATGGCGCCGCTGACCGCTTCCAGGGTCTTGGTCCAGGGGCGGGCGACGCGCGCGGCCAGCCACAACAGCGGCGGCAGGGCGATGAGTGCCGCGACCGCCGCCGCGAGGATCGGAGAATGGAGCCAGTGAGCGGCGGCGAGGGTGAGGGCGGCGGCTAGCAACGCCGTCATGACCACGGCGGCGGCGATCCGGACCCTGAGAGACCCGCGGAGCATGAGTGTCATGTGTCGGTTTTCAGGCCCAGCTTCTCCATGCGGCGGTACAGGGCCTGGCGGGAGAGGCCGAGATCGCGGGCGGCGCGCGATATGTTGCCGTCGCTGCGCCGCAGCGCCGACTCGACGGCGGCGCGGTCCGGCGCGGCGCCGTCGCTTTGTCGCGCGTCGGCGCCCGGCAGGCTGAGCGCCGACGCGCCGATCTCGGCGCCGTCCGACAGCAGGCAGGCGCGGCGGATGACATTGTGCAGCTCGCGCACGTTGCCGGGCCAGGGATGCTGAAGCAAGGCGCGCTCGGCCTCGGCCGAGAGCTCGCGGTCCGCATCGAGGAAGCGCCGGGCGAGCGGCAGGATGTCCTCCCGGCGCCGCGAGAGCGGCGGGACGTCGAGCTCGATCACGTTGAGGCGGTAGTACAGGTCCTCGCGGAAACGCCCTGCGCGGATGGCGGCGCGCAGATCCGTGTTGGTCGCCGCGATCAGGCGCACGCGCGTGCGCCGGGTGGCATTCGAGCCCAGACGCTCGAATTCCCCGGTCTGCAGCACCCGCAGGAGCTTGGCCTGGCCGGCGGGCGCGAGATTGCCCAGCTCATCCAGGAACAACGTGCCGCCATCGGCGGCCTCGAAGCGGCCGATCCGGGCCTTCGCCCCCGTGAACGCGCCGGCCTCGGTGCCGAACAGCTCCGCCTCGATCAGCTCCGGCGGCAGCGCGCCCAGGTTCACTTTGAGATACGGGCCGCCGGCCACCTGCGAGTTGGCCTGGACGATGTCGGCCAGCACCTCCTTGCCCGCGCCGTTCGGCCCGGTGATCAGCACCGGCACATCGGCGTGCGCCACCTGGGTGGCCATGGACACCAGGGTGTGCATGACATCGCTCTCGTAGATCGCCCCGCACAACTCGAAGCGCCCGGCAAGCGACTCGCGGGCTTCGCGGCGCTGGCGCCGCAGCGCGGCGGCCTCGCCGCGCGCGCTGCGCAGATCGAGCAGATTGCGCACGGTGGTGAGCAACCGCTCGTCGTCCCAGGGCTTGGCGAGGTAATCGGCGGCGCCGGCCTTGACGAGCTCGACGGCGGTCTCGAGGTGCGTCCAGGCGGTCAGCAGCACGACGGGCAGTTCCGGCTGGCGCCGGCGCAGCTCTCGAAACAGCGCCACGCCTTCCTCGCCGCTGGTGGCCTCGCGGCGGAAGTTCATGTCCTGGATCACGAGGTCCACCGCCGCGCGCTCCAGCGCGGCCAGCCCCTCCTGCGGCGAAGCGGCGTCCACGACCCGCGCGCCGTGCAGAGCGAACAGGACCTCGAGCGCGGTGCGCACCGCCTCGCTGTCGTCGATGACGAGCAGGACGCTGCGCGCCAGGCTGGATTGGTGGCGGTTGCCCTGGGTGCTCATCGCGGTCATGTTATCGCATCGGCGAGCCCGGCAGATACGCGGGCCCCCGGACGAAAAAAGCGGCCCCCGAAGGGGCCGCCAACGGGCGTCCCGCGAGGGACGGCCACGGAGTTCGTAACATCCAAAACACGGCGGGCGCCCGAAAGTTGCAACCAATGCCGGAGGCGGGAGGCGATCGAGCCGGAAAGCCCCGGCATCAGATCGTACGGGTCGCCGCGGAGGGCGCGATGCCCGCCGCCCGGCGCGCCGGTTGCCAGGCGGCGAGCTCGCCGACGATCCAAAGCGCCAGCACTCCGGCGAGCGGGTAGGCGGGATCGAGCCGCGGCAGGCCGTAATGGGCGGTGAGCCAGTCGCCGACGGTCAATGTCAGCACGGTGCCGGGCAGCGCGCCCGCCGCGAGGACGACCGCGTTTTCCACCAGAAAGTGCGCGACGATGTCGCGCTTGCGGGCTCCCAGGGCACGCCGGGTGCCGATCTGGCGCGTGCGGCTGGCCACGTTGAACGTGGTCAACCCGAATATGCCGAGGCAGCAGACCGCCAACATGAGGGCGGTGACGATCGTGAGGAAGATGGCCGTGTTGCGATCGCCCGCATGCATCCGCTTCTCGGCATCGGAGAGGGTGGTGCTGAATCCCACGACGCCGTAGCGATGCGCGGTGCCGATGTGCCGCTTCGCTTCGCGCATGACCTTGTCGCGCATTCCAGGCCGCGCGCGCACCATCAGCAGGTAAAAGCCTCCCGTTCCGGGCATGCTCGGGAACAGGGCGGAATTGTAGAGCGGCGTGCCGACCCGCGGTCCCATGAAGTCCCGGCTGATGCCGATGATGGTCATGGGCGTGGTGGTGCCCGCGTATTGATAGACCGCCTTGCCGAGGGCATTTCCGTGCGGAAACATTGCGCGCGCCAGCGACTGGGTAACGATGATCTCGGTGACCGGGGCGCGCCTGCCGCGGGAGTACGGCCGGACTTCGTCGGGTCTGAAGTTCCGTCCCGCGACCAGGGGGACACCGAGCGTTTTCAGGCCCTGCTCGTCGACCTTGAGGAAATCCGCGGACACGTACGGCCCGTTCGACCCGGCTTCGCGCGCGAGACTCGTGGCCCCGCCGTTTGATGTCAGAGGGGTTCCCGAGGTCGCGGTCGCGGCCACGACGCCCGACAGGCTGCGCAGGTAGGCGAGATCCTCGCTCTCGGCATGCGCGACATCGAAGAGTTTGGACGAGCCGCTGACGCCGATCTCGAAAGTGTCGCGGGTGTCGATGCCCGTGGGCTGATCGAGCTTCTCGATGCGCTGGGTGACGATCCAGGCCGCGTTGACCAATACGGCGAGGGTGATCGCGACCTGCAGAGCGACCAGCACGGAACCCGTGGGATTGCGGCGCAGCGAGGAGAGGAGGGGACGGATATGCACGTTCATGGGCATCACCTGTGCGCCGGGCGGTTCCTACTGACTCTTGAGGTAGATAACGGGCGACACCCGGCCGATACGCCAGGCGGGGTAGAGTCCCGCGAGCACGGTGGACACGGCGGCCAGCGCCAACGTCCAGAGGACACCGATCGAATCGAAATGGGCCACCGCTCCGTAGGCGTTGCCGGTGTGGGCGTACATGGCATGCACGCCTCGCAGTCCCAGCGCTCCGAGGGCGAGGCCCAGAGCCGAGCCGACGAGCGACAAGGTCGCGACCTCGACCAGGTGCTGCTCGAAGATCTGCCGGCGGCTCGCGCCGAGAGCGCGCCGGATGCCGGCGATGGGTGCGCCGCGCAGGAACTTGGCGAGCAGAACGCCGATGGTGTTGATGAGGCAGACCGCGAGGAAGGCGAAGGCGAGCCGCAGCAGCAGCCGGCTGTCCTGGCTTACGACGTGATGGATCGCGAGCCACCGGCTCACTTTCCACAGGTGGTTGTTGCGAGGGCGCGGAAACCGGCCGGCCTCGCGCTGCCGGGCCCAATAGGCGTTCATGAAGTCCAGGAACCGCTCGCGCCGGCTCGCGGTGGGCAGTTGCACCCACATGGTGATCCACACGCACTTCGAGCCCAGCAACTGCCGGAAGGTGTGGACCGGCGCGGCGCCCCAGCAGCCCATGGTGCCCACCGGCCATTGACGCAGGGTCGTTCCCCACCGGAACGGAACGAATACGTTGGCCGGTTTGGAGAAATCTCCGCCGCCACCGGCGGTGAGATCGTAAAATCTGGGCTGCGGGCGCCAGTGGTTCAGCACGCCCACGATGCGGAATCGCATGTTATTCCACAGGATCGTGCGCCCGACGCTGTCGGCGCCGCCGAACAGCTTGTCGTTTTCCCAGCGGCTGAGCACGATCACCGGCTCCGGCCCGCGGTCGGCGGCCGTGCTCCACGGTCCGCCATATTCGAACGGCGCGTCGAACATGCGGAAGAAGTCACGGGTGGTCGTGCGCGTGAGTACGGGAAAAGGACGCGTCTGTCCGGGGGCGCCGCTCAATGCGCCCAACAGGTGCGCCATGATGGTCTTGCGCTCCGGGATGGCGGATTCGTAAAGATACATCGCATCCCGGTACGTGAGCATGTCCGGCGCGAGTGTCGGCTGCGAGGGGAAATAGGGCTCGCCGGGGTCCCACGAGTCCATGGTGACCGCGTACAGCACGTTGTTCTTCCACCAGATGGGATTGGCCGACATTGCGTGGTATACCGTGAGCGTCACGATGCACGCGGCGATGCCGAAGGCGATCGCGCCCGCCATGAGCACGGTGAGGCCGGGCATGCGGCGGAAGCTCTTGAAGGCCAGGCGAAGGTAGTATCCAAGCATGTGCCGGGGCTCCTGTCAGCCTGATGCGCTGCCGCTGTCCGCGGGCTCCGTGAGGTGCGGTGCCCGGCTTCGGTAAGCCGGCGAATCGATCACCACGCCGTCGACGATGTGGATGTTGCGCTGCGCGCGCCGGGCGAGCTCCGGATCGTGGGTGACGAGCACGATGGTGGTGCCCATGTCATTGATCTTCTCGAGCAGGTCCATGATCTGGCGGGCCATGAGCGAGTCGAGGTTGCCGGTGGGCTCGTCGGCGAGAATCAGGGGCGGATCGCCGGCGATGGCCCGGGCGATGGCGACGCGCTGCTGCTGGCCGCCGGAGAGCTGCGAGGGCAGATGCCTCGTTCGCGAGGCGAGACCGACCAGCTCGAGGGCGCTTTCGATGCGCTTGCGCCGCTCGTCGGCTTTCATGCGCCGGTAGCGCAACGGCACATCGACGTTGTCGAACAGATCGAGGTCGGGAATCAGGTTGAAGCTCTGGAAGATGAAGCCGATCTTCTCGTTGCGCACGCGCGAGCGGGCATCATCCGACAGCCGGCTGACATCGCGGCCATCGAGCTCGTAGACTCCCGTGTCGAAGGTCTCCAGGAGCCCCGCGATGGTGAGGAAGGTCGTCTTGCCCGAGCCGGAAGGGCCGCTCACGGCGACGAACTCGCCTTGCCGGACCTGAAGCGAGAAATCGCGCAACGCATGGGTCTCGATGAGATCGGTGCGGTAGATCTTGCTGATGTCTTGCATCCTGAGCATGGAGAGCCTCGCTGGATTAATTCGACAGCCTGACTTCGGGCGCGTCGTGGAATTTTTCGGGATCGGAGATCACGACCCGATCGCCTGCGGCGAGTCCGCTCAGGACCTGGATCTCCGTGATGGAGGCGGCGCCGAGCGTCACGGGCGTGCGCACGGCCTCATCGCCGCGGATCACATAGACGAAATGCGTCTGCGGACCAAGGTAGGCTCCGCGGTCCATCTTCAGTACGTTGCGGCGGTCGCCGAGGATGATGCGCACCGAGGCCTGCTCGTTCTGCCGCAACCCCGCGGGCTGCGGCCCCAGGAAGCGGGCGCGGCCGGTGACCCAACCGTCCTGCACCGCCGGCGAGACGTCGGTCACCGCGCCCTTGACGGTCTGGCCGTTGAGGGTCATCCGCACCGGTGCGCCGGAGGCGATGCCGCCGGCGAGAGACTCGGCGACCTGGAATCGCACGGCGAGGGCCGAAAGATCGACGACCGTGACCAGAGGGGCGTTTTCGGCGACGTACGACTGATCGGTCTGCGACAGTTGTGCCACCAGGCCGGTGACGGGAGAGCGGACCGTGAGCGCATCGAGGCGCTGTTTCAGGCCGGCCACGAGCAGCGCCTGCGCATTGCGTGCCAGTGTGCGGGTGCGCAGGTCGAGCAGGATTTGCTGCCGGTCGAGGTGGGCGTTTTCCTGGGCGTGCTCGAAGCTCAGGCGCGCGATCGAGTAGGTATCGAATTCGGTCTCGTAGCGACGCTCGCTGACTACGTGCAGCTTCCACGCGGCCTGCTCACGCTGCAGTTCGCGCAGAGCGGCGTTCATGTTGACCGCGGCGAGATCCGCCTGCTGCTGGTTGGTGAGCAACTGCTGTCGCAGCTCGATTCTCTTGCGGGCGAGCGCGGCATCCATGCTCTGAAGCGTCGCCCGCTGGCGCTGATAGCGGTTGCCGAGGGTGGGGCTTTCGAGGTGCCCCAGCACCTGACCTTTGACGACTCGGTCGCCGGCGTGGACCGCGTACTGGATCGTGCCCGCAGCGGTGGCGAACAACGTTGGGCTGACAGCCGCGATCACGGTGCCGCGGGCCGAGACGTCCTGCACGAAGCGGCCGCGTGTCACGGTTGCGAGCTCCAGGCTGCGCAGCGAGACGACAGTGCCGGACTGCGACCATGCGTGCAGGAGCCAGGCGAGGGCCAGGAGCACTGCGAGTCCTCCGCCCGAGGCGAGCTGGATGGGGCGCCGGCGATACCAGGCGGGCCGGGGAGCGGCCATTGCGTCCTGCGCCGTGGTGCTTCGGATCGGCGTGGGCGCGGCGGACACTTCCGTGTCGCGGGTCCTGGGTTTGAGATTGAGAATGCTCATGACGGCCGATCACCGGAATGCACCTGCCGTGCCAGGCAATGCGCCGCTGCGCAACCGGCTGAATTGCAAGTGAAAACCCTTTCACGCGAGCTTCACGGTCTTACGCGAGAATGTCCGCTCGGCGGACAGCGGACAGTGACCGGACGATGCGGACGGTTTCCCGGTCCGGATCCAGCCCCGGCCGCGTTGCGGCTTTTCCGGAGTCGCGTGGGGAACTGAATGGGCATATCCTGTTCAGTAGTCTACGAGGGGGGCTTAAGGCGGCCCGCGTACGGTTGAGCCGTGTGCACCGCCGTCCGTGTATCGAGCCACCCTGAGGAGTAGCCATGGCCAGCCGCCGATCCGATTCCAGCCGTACTTCGAAAACACCCGTCCGGACACCCGCTTCAACCTCGACGTCAGCCCAGACGCCCCCGTCCGTCCCGGCGCCGACCTACGTCACCACTCCTGCGCCGGCTCGCACAGCCGGCTCCGCGCCGACTCAGACTCCCGCCAAGAGCCCGGTCAAGAAGCCCGCGAAGGCCGCGCCCCGACGCGCAGGCAAGGCAAAGGCCGATCCGCCTCGTCAGAGCTCTTCGGTGTCAGGCGATCTGCGGCGCGCCATGATCGCCGAGGCGGCCTACTTCCACGCCGAGCGGCGCGGCTTCGTGCCGGGCGGAGAGGAAGGAGACTGGCTGGTGGCCGAAGCGGAAGTCGACGCGCTGTTGAAGACCGTCAGCGGCCGGCCGCAGTAATCGCGGACTCGCGGTCGGGCGGAGCCTGGCCGCTGCCTCGACCATCCTGAATCCCTGTGTCCTGCCTGCGCGGCGGGAAGCCAGTGGCGTGGCTTCGCCCACGCCATGCCGGCCTGTGAGTCATGGTTGCAGGTCCAGTGCCTTGTACATTCATCTCGCGTGGAATCGTGACGTTCAACTCGACGTGAGGTTGCACCTGTCTGAGTGACGTTGTTGATGGACGACGGTCGCGTGGATCGAAGAGAGCGGTCGTAATGAATCTGCGGGAAATTCAACAAACGATCCGGTGTCTCCCGCATGGCGAGCGCGAGCGGCTGGTCACCTGGCTTGCCGACCTGTGGGAAAGCGAATCCCGCGCCGGCACGGTCGGCGAGGCGCGGGTTGCGTACGGAGAGCCCTCGTCGCGGCACGTGACCGTGGAGGAATATCTGGCTTTCGAGGAAACGAGTCCCTGGCGACACGAGTACATCAGAGGCTGGGTGTGCGCCATGTCGGGGGTGACCGTGGCGCACAACAGGCTCACCTTTCAGCTCGCCAAGTCATTGTCGAACCGGTTGGACGGCGGACCCTGTCAGGGGTTGCGCCCGTGATGTTCGATGCGCTCAAGCTTGCCACCCGGCCGAAGGAAGCGGGCGTCGCGCCGTCGCTCGCCGAGGCGCAGGCCCGTGCCGTCGGCGAAGCACTGGGCGATACGGACGTCGCCACGAAGGCGGATATCCAAGCGGTAAAGATCGAACTCAAGGGAGAACTTCAGGAACTGCGTTCTGAGGTGCGGGATGTGAAGAGCGACGTGCGCGTCATGACAATGGATCGTCTGGGGCGGCGTCGCGTGGTTGACCGCCATACGCATGCTGCCGCACACTTTCCGGCTGCCATAGCGACTCAAAGCAGCAGCATCGACAGCCGCTTGCGATAGTCCGCCACGAGCTCCGGCCGGTCGGCCGCGAGGTCGAGTGTCGACAGGAATGTGCGGCGGGCGGCTTCTCCGTGCTCCTTGCGGTCTCTCTTGATCACCTCCAGCAGCTCGTCCAGCGCGGGCTCCAGCTTTCGGTCGGCGATGTGGCGCTGGGCGAGCTCCATGTGAGCGACCAGGTCGGCGGGATCGGCCGCCACGCGGGCGCGGAGCGATTCGACGTCGGGCAGCGATGCGACGCTGCGCAGGCTGGCGAGGCGCAGATCCAGGGCCCGCCAGCGTGCGTCGGCCTGAGTGCCGGCGCTGGCGGAAGACAGGACGCGCTCGGCTTCCACGAGCTGCCGCTCATCGGGCGCCGCGGGCAGTTTGTTCAGCAGCACGTCGGCGAGATCGAGCCTGGCCGCATCGTTTTGAGCGTCCAGCGAGAGGGTCGCGCGCAGCGCGGCCAGGGCGCCGGCCAGGTCGCCCTGCTCGATCAGCCCGATCGCCTTGCGCCGCTCGATCTCGCCCGGACCGGGCAGCAGCCGGTCGATGAACTGCCGCACCTGCCCTTCGGGCAGCGCTCCGACGAAGCCGTCGACCGGCGCGCCATCGACGAAGGCCAGCACATAGGGAATGCTGCGCACCATGAACTGCCGGGAGAGCTCCGGGTTTTCGTCGGAATTGATCTTGACCAGCTTGAAGCGCCCGCCGTAGCTCTGCTCCACCCGCTCGAGAATGGGCCCGAGCGCCCGGCACGGCCCGCACCATTCGGCCCAGAAATCCACCAGCACCGGCTGGTGCCGGGAAGCCTCGATGACCTCGCTCTGGAAATTGGATACGTTCGCTTCGATCATTTCCCGCGTGCTCCGCCGCCCGATAGTCCGATATTGGGGATGTCCGTCCCGTGGTTCAATGGCCGCCCGCGGGCGCAGGCGCGTCAACCGACCGTCAATCGAACCGTGTAGCCGGCCCGGCATCGCCGACGTATCGCGTCCCGGCTTCAAAACGTGTATGTTCATGATCTGACTCGAATTCACCCGCCCGGACCGGGCTCGCCGCTTTTCGAGTCGACCCGTCGAACCCACTGTGTGACCGACCCCGATGCTCAAAGCCGAATACGGACTGACCGTTGACGATCTATACCGGCGCGAGGGACTCGTGCGTCTCGATCGCGCGTTTCTCGACTTCCTGGAAGCGGCCGACGCCGGCCTGAAGCGCCGTCTGGAAGAGGGGCGCGGCGCACCGCAGAGCCTCGATCACGCGGCCGTCTCGGAGCTGATGCTCGCGCTTGCCCCCCATGTCGAGGACTTCGTCGCCGATCTTTTCGGCATCGGCGCCGAGGCGCGCCGGCTCGCCGCCCGCCACCACGAGCTGGCGCCGCTGTACGCCTGCAAGCGCATGTTCGTTCAGCGCCGCGCCATGAAAAAATTCACGCCGGCCGAGGCGGAGGGCTTCGACGGCGAGGCGCTGCGGGAGCAGCTCCTGCCGTCACTGGCGGGCGGGTTCGACGAGCTGGCCTTCGCCAAGGCGGTCGCCCGCTGGGAGGAGGCTCCCGAGGCGCATGGCGAGGCGCTCGATGTGGCGCTGCGCTATGCCGCCTGGGCCGCATTGACGCCGGCGGGCAGACGGCGCCATCACGCAGGCGTGCTCTTCAAGGCGCCGTCGAAGCTCGACACCCAACACCTCGTACCGCTCGCCGCGGAGGAGTGGGCCGGGACGCACAGCTACCGGGCGCAGCCGGAGCACCTTCGGCGGCGCGAGGGATTTGCGCTGACCGACGGCGGCACCGATCTCACGGGCGCGCTCGACCAGGCGCACTACTGCATCTGGTGCCACAACCAGGGCAAGGATTCCTGTTCCCGTGGCTTTGCCGGCAAGGCCGCCAAGGGGGCCTCCGCGACGCCGGCGTTCCGCCCGGACGCCTTCGACAAACCCCTCACCGGCTGTCCGCTCGAGGAGCGCATCTCCGAGTTCCAGCAGCTCAAGGCCCAGGGCCTGTCCCTGGCGGCGCTCGCGGTCATCACGGTGGACAACCCGATGGCGGCGGCCACCGGCCACCGCATCTGCAACGACTGCATGCGCAGCTGCATCTACCAGAAGCAGCAGCCCGTCGACATCCCGCAGTGCGAGACGCGCACCCTGCGCGACGTGCTGGAGCTGCCGTTCGGGTTCGAGATCTACAGCCTGTTGACGCGTTGGAATCCCATGGACCTCGGCCGGCCGTATCCGAAGGCGCCCACGGGGCGGCGGGTGCTGGTCGTGGGGCTCGGTCCGGCGGGGTTCACCCTGGCGCACCACCTGCTCAACGACGGTCACACCGTGGTCGGCATCGACGGCCTGAAAATCGAGCCGCTGCCCGCCGGGCTGTGCGGTGTCGAGGACAGCGGCGGCAGGGCGCCATTCCAACCCATCCGCGACGCGCGCGAGCTCGAGGAGCCGCTCGATGCCAGGGCGATGGCGGGTTTCGGCGGCGTGGCCGAATACGGCATCACCGTGCGCTGGGACAAGAACTTCCTCAAGCTGATCCGTCTGATGCTCGAGCGGCGGCGCGAGTTCGCCCTGTTCGGGGGCGTGCGCTTCGGCGGAACGATCACGCTGGAGGACGCCTTCACGCTCGGTTTCGATCACGTGGCGCTCGCGGTCGGCGCGGGCCGCCCCACGGTGCTCGACCTGCCGAACGGGCTGGCGCGAGGGGTGCGCACCGCCTCGGATTTTCTCATGGCGCTGCAGCTCACCGGCGCCGCCAAGCGCGACTCGATCGCCAACCTCGAGATCCGTCTTCCGGTGGTGGTGATCGGCGGCGGCCTGACGGCGATCGATGCGGCGACCGAGGCGCTCGCCTACTACCCGGTGCAGGTCGAGAAGTTCCTGGAGCGCTACGAGACCCTGGTTGCCGAGCGTGGCGCGGCCGCCGTGCGCGCGGCCTGGAACGCCGAGGAGCTCGAGACCGCCCAGACGTTTCTCTCGCACGCCCGCGCGATCCGCGACGAGCGGCAGGCGGCGGCGCGAGAGCACCGGGAGGTCCGCCTGCGCGAGCTGCTCGAGCAGTGGGGAGGAGTCACCGTCGCGTATCGCAAGCGCCTGGTCGACAGCCCCGCCTATACGGTAAACCATGAAGAGGTCGCCAAGGCCGTGGAGGAGGGCGTGCGTTTCACCGAGGCGCTCGATCCGCGCGCGGTGGAGGTCGATGCCCATGGACACGCGGCCGCGTTGCGCCTGGCGGTGATGCAGCGGGACGAGGCGGGTGCATGGCGGCAATGCGGCGAGACGGCGCTGCCCGCGGCCACCATCCTCATCGCCGCGGGTACCCAACCCAACACGGTGTTCGCGCGCGAGGAGGAGCAGACCCTGCCCATCGTGCAGCGCTACTTCCAGCCCTGCGACGATGCGGGCGAGCCGGCGGCCACCGAGCGCGCCAACCCCAAGCCGCAGCGGCCGCGCGTGCTGTTGCAAAAGCGGGCCGACGGGCGCTTCCTGAGCTACTTCGGCGACGTCCATCCGTCCTACTTCGGCAGCGTCGTCAAGGCGATGGCGAGCGCGAAGCAGGGCTACCCTTCGGTGAGCCGCGTGCTCGAGCGTACGGAACCGGCCTCGGCCCTCGACGACGCGGCGTTTCTCGGGCGGCTGCACGATGGGCTGCGGGCCCGGGTCGAGGCGGTCTACCGCCTGGCGCCCAGCATCGTCGAGGTGGTGGTGCGCGCGCCTTTCGCGGCGCGCCGCTTCTCGCCCGGACAGTTCTATCGTCTGCAGAATTTCGAGGCCTCCGCGCCGAGCACCGGCGACACCACGCTCGCCATGGAGGGCCTGGCGCTCACCGGCGCCTCGGTCGAGCCCGAGCGCGGGCTCATCTCGACCATCGCGCTCGAGATGGGCGGCTCCTCCGACCTGTGCGCCTCGCTCTCGGCGGGCGAGCCGGTCGTGCTCATGGGACCGACGGGGGCCCCGACCGACATTCCCGCGGGGGTCACCGTGGCGCTGCTCGGCGGGGGGCTAGGCAACGCGGTGCTGTTCTCGATCGGCGCCGCGCTGCGCGCCGCGGGCTCGCGGGTGTTGTATTTCGCGGCGTACCGCACGCTCGCCGATCGCTACAAGGTCGACCAGATCGAGAAGGCCGCCGACGCGGTGGTCTGGTGCTGCGAGCAGTCGCCGGGGTTCGAGGCGCGCAGGCCCCAGGACCGCAGTTTCACCGGCAACATCGTCGATGCGGTGGAGGCGTACGCCTCCGGCGCGCTCGGCGCCCGCGCCATCGGGCTCGAGGAGGTCGATCGCATCATCGCCATCGGCTCGCAGCGCATGATGGCGGCGGTTGCGCGCTCGCGCTCGCAACAGCTTCGCCCCTACCTCAAGCCCCATCACGTGGCGATCGGCTCGATCAACTCGCCGATGCAGTGCATGATGAAGGAGATCTGCGGCAGCTGCCTGCAGCCGCTCACCGATCCGGCCACCGGCAAGACGCTGTATGTCTTTTCCTGCTTCAACCAGGACCTGCCGCTCGACAGGGTCGACTTCGAGACGCTCGACGCGCGCCTCAAGCAGAACTCGACCCTGGAAAAGCAGACGCGGCAGTGGATCGATCGCTGCCTGGTGGAGCTTGGAGCGCGGGTGCACGCCGACGTGCGCGGGTCGGGCTCGGACCTCTAGCGGACGCGGCTCGATGCGCCCGAGGCCGGAAGCTGCACGATGATGCGGCCCTCGCCGGGCACGAAGCGCGTGTCACCGCCGTGGCTGCGCGCCACCTGACGCACGATGGCCAATCCCAGTCCGGAGCCCGGGCTCTGGGGGTTCAGCCGGTGGAAGCGCTGGAAGATGGATTCCTCCTGGCCGGCCGGCACACCCGGGCCCTCATCGCGGACTTCGATCGTGATCACCCCGGATTCGGATCCGGGGGCAAGCACTCGCGCGGTCACGGTGCCCAGCCCGTGCACGAGCGCGTTGTCGAGCAGGTTGCGCACCATGTCGCGAAGATCGTCCGCCCGCCCATGAATCTGCACGGTGTCCGGCACGTCAACTTCCAACTGCCGTCCCTGCGCTTCCATCAGGGGCAGCACCTGCGCGGCCGCTTCGCGGACCAGCCGCGAGAGGTTGACCACCGGCAGCTCGGCGCCCTGGCGCTCGTGCGACACGGATTCCTTTCGGGCGAGGTCGATGAGCTGATCGACGAGGCGGCCCATCTGGGCGAGCTCACGCTCCACGGCCGGCCAGTCGGTCGTGCCGGTGAGGCGCGCGCGCTGCAGCCGCAGGTTGAGCACCGCGAGCGGCGTGCGCAGCTCGTGGGCCGCATCCGCGGTGAGGCGCCGCTCGGCCGCGTAGGCGCGCGAGAGCCGCTCCAGCGCACCGTTGAAGGCCTCCACCAGGGGTTGGATTTCCCGCGGCAGACCGACCGCCGGTATGCGCAGATCCGGCCGGCGAGGTCCGACGCGGGCCGCCTCGCGCGAGGCCCGCTCGATGGGGCGCAGGCTCCAGCCGCTGATGAGCCAGATCAGCGCCAGGGCCAGCAGCGCGAAGGGAATGAGTACCGAGACGTGCTCTGAGTCCTCTTCGAACAGGCTGTCGATCAGTGTGTCGCGGCTCAGGCCGCTGCGCGCCACCACCACCACCGTGCCGCCGGGCCCTCTGGCGGCGACGACGGTGCGCCGCGAAGGGCCCACGCCCGTGAACTCCACCGGTCCGATCCGCCCCCTGGCATCGATCGGCAGGTACTCCAGCGGGCCGTCGAGATTCGCCGACCAGGCGATGGGCCGGCGATCGCGATCGAACACGGTGTAGGTGAACCGGCGCGAGGGATCGGCGTAGACCGCGCGCCAGTCCCGCGGCAGTGCCACGTGCAATGCGCCATCGCGCATGCTCAGGGCATAGAGCAGGTCGCGCGCCTGGTTCTGCAGGGTGCGGGCGGACAGTCCGCCGATGATGTTGTGCACCTCGAAGCGGTATTCGATGAACGAGGCGCCGAGACCCAGCACGAACAGCGCGATCATCATGCCGAGCAGGCGCAGCCGCAGGCTGTGCGGACGGCTCATGCGCCGCCGGCCTCCACCAGGCGATAGCCGATGCCCCACTTGGTCTCGATGGCGAGCCGCGCCTGCGCCCCGGCGAGCTTGCGCCTCAGGCGCGAGACCGCCGCCTCCAGCGCGTTGGCGCTGCCGGCATCCTCCAGCGCGTACAGGCGATCCTCGAGCCGGTCCTTGGTGATCACCTGCCCGGGAACGCGCATCAACTCCTCGAGCAATGCCGCCTCGCGGCGAGTCAGATCGAGCGGCTTGCCGAACGCCGAGGCCTGGCGGGTGACGGTGTCGAAGGTGATGCCGCCGAGCGAGTAGCTGGTCTCGCGGTGGCTGGCCGCGCGGCGCAGCACGGCGCGCAGGCGCGCTTCGAGCTCCAGCAGGTTGAAAGGCTTGACGATGTAGTCGTCGGCACCGGAGTTCAGGCCCCGCAGCCGGTCCTCGATGCTGTCGCGCGCCGTCACGATGATGGCGGGCAGCTCCGGGAGGACCTCGCGCAGGGACTCCAGCAGTTGCATCCCGTCGGTATCGGGCAACCCCAGGTCGAGCACGACCGCATCCATCCGGGCGACGCGGGCCGCCGACAGCGCGTGTTCGGCGCGGCCCACCGCATCGACGGCGAAACCGCGCTCGCGCAGGTGCTCGGCGATCATCTCGCGGATCGCCTGGTGATCTTCGACCAGCAACACTCTCATATGGATTCGCCGCGCTCGCCCCGGCCCGATATTATCCGCATTCTCCGGCCGGGCGCTCGTCAGGACTTGGTCAGCATTGGCTGCCAAGGTACCTGGATCCGGCTCCGGGCGGAGCCTCGACCCATCGACGTGTATCGGAAAGGCAGGCACTGGATGTCCCGGATTGGCGGTTCGCGCAGCGTGGCCCTCCGCGGCGGCCCGAGCACCACCCGCCGCGGGCGGCGCCCGGGCGGGACGCCTCGCTGGCGCACACTCTCGCTGGCGCTTGCGTGCGCGGTGCTGCTCGACGCCTGTGCGCTCTACCACCCGCTGCCTCTGGCGCGCGGACCGGATCTCGCCGGTGGGCTTGCCGGCCTGCGCACCCGGGTGCCGCCGCTGCGACCCGGCCAGGCGCCGCGCCGCATCGCGACGAGCGGGCCGTTGGGTCTCGCCGACATCGGCCTGCTGGCCGTGCTCAACGATCCGGCGCTGCGCGCCGAGCGCGGCGAGATGGAGCTCGCGCAGGCGGGGCTGCTGCAGGCCTCGCTGCTGCCGAACCCTTCCGCCAGCGTGAGCTACGAGGCGATGGTCGCCGGGGCCGGAGGTGTCTCGCCCGCCTGGGCGGCCTCGCTCACTCAGGATGTCAAATCCATTCTCACCTATCACACCCGGGTGAAGTCGGCGCACTTCCTGGTGCGGCAGGTGAATGCCGATCTGTTGTGGCGGGAGTGGCAGGTCGCGCAGAGGGCGAGGCTGCTGGCGCTCGCGCTGTACTGGGGGCGGATATCCGTCGACCTCAGCCGGCGCCAGACCCGGCTGATCGACCTCGAGGTGCGCCAGGGCAGGGCGGCCGCGAAGGCCGGCAGCCTCGCGCTCACCGCGCTGGCGCCGCTCCTGGCGGCCAAGGCCGCCGCGGATCAGGCGCTCGCCTCGTTTTCTCTCGCCCAGATGCGCAACTGGCAGGCGCTCGATGCGCTGCTCGGCCTCGAGCCGAGCGTCCGCTTCGCCATCGCCGCGCCGACTCTCGCGCCGCCGCCGGCGCATCTTGCCTCGCGGCTCGCGAGCCTCCCGGACCGCCGTCCCGACCTGGTGGCGCTGCGGCTCGGCTACCGGTCCTCGGACGAGAGCGTGCGCACGGCGATCATCGGTCAGTTTCCCGCCTTCGCGATCGGCGGTGTATGGGAGGACGACAACGGCAACGTGCGCAACGCGGGTCCGGTGGCGAGCTTCGACCTGCCGCTGTTCGATCGCAACCAGGGCCAGGTCGCGCGGGCGCGCGCCACGCGGCTGTTGCTGCACGAGCGGTATCAGGCCCGGCTCGATGCGGCCGTCGGCGCGGTGAAGGGGCTCGCCGCCCGGATCCGGCGCCTGAGACACGATGTGCACAGGGCGCAGCGCGCGGCGGCGGCGGCGGCGGCGGTGTCGGACTCGGCCCGGCAGGCCTATGCGCACGGCGACATCGACCAGCGCACGCTGGTCGATTATCAGACCACCGCGCTCGAGAGGGAGCTCGAGGCGGTCGCGCTCGCCCGCTCGCTCGGCGAAGCCGACATCGTCATGAGCGTGGAGCTGGGCCGGGGTTTGCCCGAGACCCGCATCGCCGTGTCGGGAAGTGGCAGGAGTTCGACTTCATGAGTTGCCGAATGATCGTGCGCGCCGCGGGCCTCGCGCTCGCCGCCTGTCTGACGCTGCCCGCACCGGCCGCCGCGGCCGGTACCGGTCCCAGCGTATTGGTTACGCTGACCCGGCTCAGGCGGGGCACGCTGCCGCGCCAGCTCACCGCCTACGGCACGGTCCGCGCCAGCCACACCGGCGGCAAGGTGCTCATGGCGTCGGCATCGGCGGTGGTCGGGACCGTCGCGGCGCATTTCGGCCAGCGGGTGCGCGCCGGCGACCCGCTCGTGACGCTGCTGCCGAGCCCGCAGACCTCGGCTGCCTACCAACGGGCGAAGTCCGCGCTGATGGTGGCCAACAACCTGGTCGAGAGCACGCGCAAGCTCTTCAGCCTGCACCTCGCCACCAGTCAACAGCTCGCGCAGGCGAACAAGGCGCGGATCGACGCGCGCGCGACGCTGAAAGCGCTGCGCACTTCGGGCGCCGGCGGCGCCCACGTGCTGCGCGCACCGTTCACGGCCATCGTCACGGCGCTGTCGGTGCATACCGGCGACATCGTCAACGAAGGCTCTCCGCTGGCGACCCTCGCGGCGCCGGGCCGCCTGGTGCTGGTCGCCGGTGTGGTGCCCTCGCAGGCTCTGGAGGTTCGCGCCGGCGAGCGCGCCGAGGTCGAGGCGGCGGGCTCGGACCGATGGGTGCCCGCCCGCGTGGTGCTGGGCGGCGCGGCGGCCGAATCCGGCAGCGGGCTGGTCCCGGTGCGGATCGAGCTGCCGCCGGGAAAATTCCTGCCCGGTGAGCTTGCCCAGGCGCGCATCACCACTGCGCGGGTGCGCGGTTACGTCGTGCCGCACCAGGCTATCCTGGTCAACGACGGTGGCTCGACCTATGTGGTCCAGGCGGCCAATGGAATCGCGCACAAGGTTGCGGTGCGGGTTCTCGCTTACAACGCCGGCAAGGACGTCATCGCGGGTGCGCTCGATCCCCACGCGGCCCTGGTGCTGTCCGGCAACTATCAGCTCGACAACGGCATGCGGATCCGGCTCGCCGATCCGGCCAGGGGCGGGGCGAAGCGGTGAGTTTCGCCTCCTGGGTCGAGCATCACCGGCGGTCGCTCCTCACGGTCGCTTTCGCGCTGGCGCTGGCCGGTGTGTTCGCGGCGATCGCGCTGCCGGTCGGGCTCTTTCCGGTCACCAGCTTCCCGCGCATCCGCATCGAGGTCAGCGCCGGCAGCATGCCGGCGAGGCAGATGCTCGTCGATGTGACCGAGCCGCTGGAGCGGGTGGCGAGGGCCGTGCCCGGCGCGCGCGATGTCAGCTCCACCACCTCGCGCGGGGCGGCGGAGATCTTCGTCGACTTCCCGTGGGGATTCGACATGAACCGCGCGCTGCTCAGGATCGACGCGGCCTTCGCCCAGGAATTGCCGGCCCTGCCCAAGGGCACGACCTACGACATCATCCAGATGAGCCCGAACGTGCTCATGCCGTTCGTCTCATACGCGCTCATCTCGAAGACCGTGCCGGCGACCGAGCTGCGCCGGCTCGCGAAATTCCAGCTCGTGCCGCTGCTGACGGGCATCCCGGGAGTGCGCCGGGTGGGGGTGCTGGGCGGGCAGACCCCGGAGGTCGAGGTCTCGGTCGATCCGCAGAAGCTCAGAGGCTACGGGTTGACATTGCGTGATGTCTCCCAGGCGCTCGCGCAGACCAACGTCATCCGGGCCGTCGGCCGGCTGGAGGACAACGATCTGTTGTACCTCATGATCAATGACGACGCGTTCACGTCGGTCGCCTCGGTGCGCAAGGTGGCGCTGCGCACCGGCAATGGAGGCATCGTGCACCTGGGCGACATCGCCTCGGTGCGCATGGGCACCGTGCCGCAGTGGCTGCTGGTGGACGACGACGGCCGGCCGGCCGTCACCGTCGGCGTCTACCAGCAGGACTCGGCCGACTCCCTGACGCTCGCCAGGCA
>OBLK01000131.1_pt1 | contig 25720 bp, 28 predicted proteins | sample 1518871 | NCBI WGS metagenome assembly OBLK01 (sample SAMEA2464837, study PRJEB22497) | soil metagenome | biome: Grassland; feature: Farmland; material: Clay | place: Australia | collected 2013-02-01 | depth 0.8 m
AGGCGGTCAGCTCGAAGCGGGAGCGGTCGTGCAGCTCGAACAGCCCGGCGGCGAGAATGGCCACCGCGTGGTTGCGCAGGTCGGCCGAGAAGTAGCCGAGACGGATCTTCTCGTGGTGTGGATACCGTGGCAGGGTCGGCGCAGGATCCTTCGGCGAGAGTCTCTCGCCGACCCAGACTTCGGTCGCGCGCCGCTGCAATGCCGGCGAGTCCAGCAGCGACAGCAGCGCAAACGGCATGACCGCCGGCTCCGAGCGTTGCATGGCTTGCGTCATCGCGGCGATGTCGGATTCGAAGCCTTCCCAGTCGCAGATCTTCATGCGCGTGTGGCGGTGCTCGCCGCGCAGGAAACTCGCCGGCGGCTCCAGTTCCAGCGCCCGCGCCTGGCTGTCCACCGCCTCCTCGGGCCGCCCGAGCGCGAACAGGACATCTCCTCGATTACAGTAGACGGCCGCGCATTTCCGGCCGAGCTCGAGCGCCCGATCGAAGCCGGCCAGGGCGGCATCGAATCGCTTCAGGTTGAACAGCGCCGAGCCTCGCTCGAAGTGGGTATCCGCCACTTCGGGTGCGAGGGCGATGGCCCGGTCGAGGCTTTCGAGCGCCGCCTCGAACCGCCTGAGCGCGCTCAGCGCGGCGCCGCGATTGGCGTGACCCTTGGCCGTGTCAGGCTCGATCGCGATGGCGCGCTCGAAACTCTCGAGCGCCTCCTCGTAACGACCCAGTTGGTGCAGAGTGGCGCCCCGATTATTGTGGGCCCCCGCGTGATCCGGCATCAGCTCGATCGCCCGGGCATGACTCTCGAGCGCCTCGTCTAACCGTCGCAGCACATTGAGAGCTGCGCCCCGGCCGGCATGCGCCTCGGCGTGCGCCGGGGCGATGGCGATGGCCCGGTCGAAGCTCTCGAGCGCCTGCTCGTGGCGTCCCATCGCATTCAATGTCGCGCCGCGGTTGGTCAGTGCCTCGACGTGATCGGGCTTGAGAGCCAGCGCCCGATCGAAGCTCTGGAGCGCCTCTTCGTGGCGCTCGAGGTGGTGCAGGACGGTGCCGCGGTTATTGTGGGCGCCGGCGTGATCGGCGCGGCAGGCGATCGCGCGGGCGAAGCTGCGCAGCGCCTCGTCGAAGCGCGCCAGACTGCGCAATGCCGTGCCGCGGTTGTTCCACGCCTCGGCATGATCGGGCGTGAGCGCGATCGCGCGGTCATAACTTTCGACGGCCTGTAGGTAGTCCCGCCGCTGCTGAAGCGTCACGCCGCGGTTGTAGTGCGCCTGAACGTAGCGGGGATTGAGGGTCAGCGCCCGCTCGTAGGACACCAGCGCATCCCCCGCCTCGCCGAGGTCGCGCAGCGCGTTGCCGAGATTGTTGTGCGCCTCGGGGTTTTGCGGCGTGCATTTGACGGCGCGCCGGAAGAGTTCGCAGGCTTCGCGGGTGCGCCGGGTCCGCGCCAGGATCACACCGAGCAGAGTCAGCGCTCCGGGATGGCCGGGCTGGCCCTCGAGCACCGAGCGGCACAGGGGCTCGGCCGCGGCCAACCGGCCGCGCACATACGCTGCGTACGCCTGCTGGAAGGGATCGGCTGCCGCTGCACCGGCACGGGGCGGGAGCGGCCGCCGCTGGCTGGTGCGCGGGCTTTTGCTCATGGCACGACGATAGACGGTGACCGGCCGGCACCGCCGTGAATTATGTCGCATTTCTCCGGGCGGCCCTCGGGCCGCCGCAACGTCAGAGTGTGGCGCCGGCCGCGGCCGTCACCGTCTCCGAGCGAACCTCCGCACCGATCGCCGCCCAGGCGGCGCGGATCTCCCCGAGCAGGCCGAGCACCTCGGCGATCGCCGCCGCGTCGTTGTTCGCGTTGGCGTGTACCAGGCGGCGGCTCATGTATTCGTACAGGTCGCTGAGGTTTTGCGCGAGCTGGCCGCCTTTCTGCAGATCCAGGCTGCCGCGCAGCTCGGAGAGCAGCACCACGGAGCTGTGCAGAAGCCCGGCCTTGCGCGTCACCTCGCCCTTCTCGATACACGAGCGTGCCGCGGTCAGCCGGCCCAGTACCGCATCAAAAAGCGTCAATACCAGAGTGTGCGGACAGGCATCGTCGACCGCGCCGTGCGCGCTCACACTGCGGTATGCCGCGAGTTTCGAATACGGTGAATACGGGTTCACGACTTACTCTTTACGATGTCCGTGCGTACTGTAGCGGCGCGTGAAGCACGAACTTGACCCCGCGTCAGCCGGAGCTCGATCCCGGCGCGCCCGGCAGTGTCGCGAAGGCCTGCGTCAGATACGAGGAGGTGCTCTGCAAAGACGACAGCAGGCTGTTCAATGCCGAAAACTGCTCGGTGAGGCTCGCCGACAAGGCGCTCATCTGCTGCGAGAGCTGCGTGCTCTGATCGCTCAGCCCGTTCTCCTGCGCCACCAGGCTCTTGCTGAGCGAGTCGATCGGGCCGCCGCTGGCGAGTTGTGCGGTGAGCTGGGTGTTCAGGTTGGTGGCAATGCCGTTCGTGCCGCTGAACAGGGAGCTGACCGCGCTGAAATTCGAATTCAGCGCCGACGCCAGCGTCGTGGTATTGACGCTGAGCGTGCCGTCGCTGTTGGTCGTGATCCCGACGCTGGCCAGAGAATCGTAGGTGGACGAGCCGGTATCGACGAAGCTGTTCAGCGTGGACCGTATCTGATTCTGAATGGTCGTCAACGCGGCGTTGCCGTTGAGCGGCCCCGCGGTATTCGTGGTGGCGTCGTAACCGCCGAGCTGGCCGAACATCCCCTGCAGGGAGTTGTAAGCGGCCACGAACGCCTGGACATTGCCCTCGACCGTGCCGACGTTGTCCGCGACCGACAAAGTGGCGGCGGAGGAGGTGGGGGCCAGCAGGTTCAAAGTCACGCCGCTCAGCGCGTCGGTGACCGTATTGCTCGCGCTGGTGTAGGTGACGCCCGCGATGGTGATGCTGGCGTCCTGTGCCGCCGTGGACTGGGTGTAATTGCCGGTGCTGCCGCTGCTGTAGGTCAGTGAAGACAGCCCGGTCCCGGCGTCCGTTTCGGCGACCTGGATGGTGTTCGACGCGCCGGTCAGCGTCGAGGTGAGCACCAGGTGCGCGCCGCTGGTGCCGGTCAGAATGCTGGCCTGTATGCCGGGATTGCCGCTGGCGGAATTGATGGCCGCCGCGATTCCGGACAGGGTGTCGTTGCTGCTGTCGATGGTGACGTTGAAGCTGCTGGCGCCGAGGGTGAGTTGCAGAGTCCCGGTCCCGACCGTGGCGGAGCTGCCGCCCGAAACGGCTCCGGAGACCAGCTGCTGGGCCTGCGCGAGCTGGGTCACGCTGACGCTGTACGAGCCGAGCGTCGCATTCGAGTCCGCGCTCGCCGTGAAGGCCGTCGTGTCGCTGCTGGTGGCGCTCAGTGCGTCGAAGCTGCTCGGCGTATCGATCGCGCCAAACGAGGACTGAAACTGCGACAGCGCGCTTTTCAGCGCGCCGATGGCGGAAATTTCCGTGCTGACCGACTGGGTCTGCTGCGTGATGATGGACTGCTGCGGCGCTTCGGTCGCCTGCACCAGTTGCGAGACCAGGCTGGCGACGTCGATGACCGAGCCGCCGGCGGCGCCGGCGCTCGTGTTGCTAGCGACATTGACGATGGATCCGGACATCTCACGCGCTCCCTGGGAAACGCGCCCCGCGCCGCGGCGCACAATGACCCGGGGGCGGAGCCTTGCGGCGTCCGCCCCCGGGGGCATCCTTTTTCAGCTTTGGGTTCATCCCGTTGAAAGCCCGATCCTTACGGCAGCTTCTGCAGCAGCGTGAGGATGTTCTGCGGGATGGTGTTCGCCTGCGCGACCATCGCCGTGCTCGCCTGCTGGAGGATCTGTTCCTTGGACAGGGACGACGTGGCCTGGGCGTAGTTCGCGTCCACGATCTGGCTCTTGGCCGCGCTCAGGTTGGTCGAGTCCGTCTGCAGGCCGGTGACCGCCGCCTGGAACCGGTTCTGGTAGGCGCCCAGGTTGGCGCTGCTGGTCGCGAGCTGCTGCAGGGCCTGGTCGATGGAGATCAGCGCGAGGTTCGAATTGTCGACCGAGGTCACGCTCAGCGCGCTGACGTATTTGGCGGACGAGTTCGTGCTGACCGTGTCCGTGCTGTCCAGCCCGAGAGCCGCAAGTGCGCTCGCGCCGGTCGACATCGTGGCGCCGGAGGCGTCGCTCGCGGAGGAGATGGAGAAATCGACCGTGTGCGCGGCGGTGCCGTTGATCTGAATCTCGGAACCGTTGACGGTGGCGACAACGCCGCCGACCGAGCTGACCGCCTGGTTGATCGCCGCGGCTTCGCTGGCCAGGTCCGTCGTCTTGTTGCCGCTCAGGGTGATGGCGCTGGTGTCGTAGTTCGTTCCATCCACGGACACCTGCAGTGTCACGGACGTTCCGTCCACCGTCGACATGCTGGCGGCCTTGTCCAGGCCGTTGGTGGTCGCCAGGGTGGCCGAGCTGTAGCTGCCGGCGGTGCCGCTGCTGGTGCCGACGTAGTAGTTGCCGATGGCATTGGCCTTGGCGCTGGAGATCGCGCCGACCGTGATCGACTGACCGGCATTGGCGCCGACCTGGAAGGTCGCGCCCTGGAAGGTGCCGTCGAGCAGGTTGACGCCGTTGAACTGCGTCTGAGAGGCGACGCTGTTGATGTCGTTCATCAGCTGCGTGAACTGCGAGTTCAGGTCGGCGCGGTCCGTGGCGCTGTTCGTCGCGTTCAGCGACTCGACGGCGAGGCTGCGCATCGACTGCAGATCGTTGGTGATCTCGCCCATCGCGCCCGAGGCGGTCTGCGCCAGGGACACACCGTCATTCGCATTTCGAATGGCCTGGTTCAAGCCGTTGATCTGCGAAGTCATGCCGATCGAGATGGCGTAGCCGGCGGCGTCGTTGGCGGCGGTATTGATCCGCAGGCCGGACGACAACTGCTGCAACGCGGTCGTCAGCGCATTGCCTGACGTGGTCAGGCTGTTCTGCGCAATGAGAGAGTTGATGTTCGTATTGAGAACGAGTGCCATGGTCTAGTGCTCCTGAGTGTTCTTTCAGGCGCCGGACACCCGTCCGCCGCACTGGCGGGAGGCGCTGGTTTCGCGCTCACCCCATTCAGCGTCGTTATCGGACCGGCGCAGGCGGACTTGAATGCGTTCGTGGCCGGGTGATGAAAATGCGTGCTGCGTCACAATCGGGGGGGCTCGGTGCGTGCGCGAGGCTAGACGTACTTGAACAGCGTCAGGGACATCAGCGACGCGTAGGACTTCTGGGCCGCCTGCAGGGCGAGCTCCTCGGTCGACAGCTGGGTGGTGGCGGCCGCGTAGTTGGTGTCCGATATCTGCGAGATCGAGGTCTGGTAGTCGGTCTGCTGGCTTTGAGCGGTGCTGCTCGCCGCCGTTACCGCATTGATGCGCACGCCGACGGATGCCTGCACCCGGCTGATGTGGCGCAGTGCGCCGTCGATCTGCTCCAGGGCGCCGTTGAGCTGCGTGGCGGTCTGGGCCTGGTTCTGATTTGTCGAATCGAGTGTATTGATCGCGCCGGCCACGGTCGAGAACACACTGGCGGTTCCCGCCGACGCGACGGTGAACTGGTCGCCGGTTGCCGGTACGCCGTTGAACGACAACTGTATGCCGTTGAAAGCAATGGAAAATGTAGCGCCCGGACTGGCGCTGTACGTTCCGGAGGCGACCGTCGTTCCGGCGCTGTTCGTGACCGTGTACTGCGTCGCGCTGGTGAAGGCGATGGTGTACGTGTCCGGAGTCCAGGCGGACGGATCGGTCACCGTGCCGGGGCCGACCGAGGCGGTGCCGGTATTGGCCGCGGCCGCGGCGGTCGTGAACGTGCCGTTGCCGGCGGGAATGTTCATGAACACGGCGTCGCCGGCGTCGCCGGTGGAGATGCTCTGCTCGGCGCTGAGCTGCACCCGGCTCACCTCGCTCGCGCCGGCGTAGGTCACCGATGTGCCGTTCTGGGTGAACGGTTGCGTGCCGGCGGCGTAGCCGCTGAACAGATAATTGCCCTGGGCGTCCTGGCGATTGCCGATGCCGACCAGCTGCTGTTCGAGCTGCTGAAGCTGCGTGGAGATGTCCTGGCGCTGGCTCGCGTTGATCGTCGAGGTGTTCGCCTCCACGATGAGACTGCGCACGCTCTGCAGGGTATTGGTCGCGTCGCCGAGCGCCTGGGTCTCGAGGTTCAGGCTCGCGCCGGCGAGATTGCCGTTGGTGACATACTGCCGGGAAGCCGAGAGCTGCGTATCGAGCTGCACGACCTGCGACATGCCCACGGGATTGTCGGCGGCGGTCTGGATCTGCTTGCCGGTCGAGAGCTCCGTCTGGGTCTTGGACATCGCCTGCTGCAGCGCGTCCATCTGATCGACGGCGTTCATCTGGAACGAGAGTGTCGAGATGGTCACGACTAACCTACGGCTTGGATGAGGGAGGTGAACATCTGGTTCGACATGGAGATCACCTGCGCCATGGCCTGATAGGCCTGCTGGTAGCGCAGCATGTCCGCGGCCTGCTGGTCGAGGTTCACGCCGGTGGCGTTGCTGCGCGCGGTGGCGGCCTCCTGGTTCACGGCCTGCTGGGCGGAGGCATTGTTCTGGGCCTGCTGGGTGAGCACGCCCACCTGGCTGATGAGATTCGTCGCGGCGCCGCTGGTCGAGGTGGCGCCGCCGTCGAGCGATTTGGCGGACAGCCCGCTGATCATGGCGAGCATATTGCTGTTGTCGCCGGTGTTGGCGGCGCTGTTCGGCTTCACCGTGAACGAGTCGCCCGCGGCCGGGCTGCCGGTCAGAGTGAGCTGCTGACCGTTGAAGGTGATCGGCGTGCCGCTGGCGTATGTCCCGGACGTGACCGTGGTGGCGGGCGAGCCGGTCGTGACCGTGTAGGCCGTCGGGCTGGTGAAACTCACCGTGTAGGTGCCGGAGACATAATTCGCCGGGTCGGTCACCGCGGCGGAGCCGATCGTGCCGGTTCCCGTGTTCGAGGCGGCCGCGGTCGCCTGCACCAGGGATGCCGCCGCCACCTGCGACGGGTCGGTGAGCTGCATGCCGAGCCCGCTGGTCGCCGTGGCGGTGGGCGAGATGAGGAAGCTGTCGTTGCTCCGCGGCGTGCCGCTCACGACCAGGGACATGCCGGCGGCCTGGAAGGGGCTGGCGGCGGTGCCGCTGCCGGTCATGGCGACCTGTTGTTCGGTGGTGAGGTCGTTGAGCTGCCACGCACCGCCGGTGTACTTGAGCTCGTAATTGTCGGTCGTGAGCTGGCTGAGAGAAGTCCGTGTGGCGCTGACCGCGGCGCTGCCGGAATTGCCCGTGTCCGGCAGCACCTGGACCGCGCCGACGGTGAACATGGGCTGGCCGGCGGTGCCGTTCAGCGTCATGCCGCTTTGCTGCTGCTGATTGACGATGGTCGCCAGCGCGACGCTGATGCGCCCGAGCGCGTTCTGGGTCGGGGTGAGCACCTGGCTGCGGGCGCTCAGCAGGCCGCCGAGCTCCCCGCCGGTCATCTCGTGCGTGAGATCGGTGACGCCGCTGGCGTTCTTGATGCCGACGTCGAGCTGCGTCGGATCAAAGCTGCCCGGGATGGTGGTGAGCTGCTGCGCGCTGCCGCCGGCAACCAGGGCCTGGCCGTTGCCGATGTAGACGTCCGTCGAGCCGTTCGTCTGCGACACGGTCTGCACCGTGACGTATTGGCTCAACTGGTCGATGAGCTTGCCGCGCTGGTCGAGAAGCTGATTCGGGGTCTGGCCGTTGGCGTTCGCGGAGGCGATCTGCTGGTTGAGGCCGGCGATATTGGTCGCCAGGGTATTGATCTGCGAGACATCGGTGGAGATCTGCGACTCGAGCTGTGAGCCGTACTGGCCGATCTGTGTGTCGTAGGAGTTGAGCTGCTGGGCGAGCGCCTGACCCTGACCGAGCAGCGCCTGGCGGGCCGAGGTCGAGGTCGGAGAGGTCGAGACCGACTGCATCGCGTTCACGAAGCTCTGCAGGCTGGCCGACAGCCCGGTGGTCGGGTCGCTCAGCATCTTGTCGATCTGCTGGGCCTGGGTCGAGAGCGTGTTGTAGCTGGAGTAGCTCGATTGCGAGGTGCGCACCTGCTGCGTGAGCTGCGCGTTGTAGGCCCGGGTGACGCTCTGCACGTAGGAGCCGCCGCCGATATAGCCCGCGCCGGTGTACTGCCCGGGCTGCTCGGCCAGATTGGCGGTCTCGACGCTGTAGCCGGGCGTGGACGCGTTCGAGATATTGTTGCTGGTGACGTCGAGGGCCTGCTGGAATGCAAGCAGGCCGGAGACGCTGGTTGAAAGCAGGTCAGCCATGCTTTACGGCCCTCAGAGCGCACTACTACGGGTGTTTATCGGCGCGGCGGCCGCGAGCTTTAGCGGGCCGGAGCCCGCCTGGGCGGCCAGGGTGCGGCTCAGCGTGTCGGCGACCGCGGTCAGCTTACGGGCATAATCCGGATCGGTGGCATAGCCGGCCCGCTGCAGCGCCGAGGCGAAGGCGCTCACGTCGTTGCCCGTGCTGAGCGCGCCGGCATAACGCGGGTCGCCGCTGAGCAGCGCCGTGTAATCCTGGAAGCACTGGCCGCAGCTCGAGTAGGCGCGGAATCGTGCCTGGGTTGCCGTGTCGGTTCCATTGACATATTCGTGCGTGCCGCTGCGCGCGCTCGGGCCGCTCCAGCCACCGCTTCCCTTGATGCCGAACAGATTGTTGCTGCTCGCGCCGCCGGCGATGCGCGGCATGCTGCGTCCCCAGTCGGTCTCGAGCGCAGCCTGGGCGATCAGGGCGACCGGACTCACCCCGAGGCGGCCGGCCGCGCGCTCGGCGTCCGGCCAGAGCGAGCGGGCGAACGCGGTCTGTTGGGCGGCGTCGACGCCGGCCCCGCTCGCGGCGGCCGATGCGCCGGAGGTCGCGCTGCCCGCCGCGCCGGCCATCCCTGGCGGCGGAGCACTATTTCCCGGTCGGTTTGCCGGTGGCACCTGCGCCTTCGTCGAACGGCTCTCGGGGGTCCGCGCTGGTTGCGCCGTCGCGGCCTTCGCGGATGCGGACTGTCCCGGCCGGTCGCTCGCCGCGGCGCCGCTTGCCCACTGCCGGCGCAACTGCTGCACCAGCATCTCCGCCAGGCCGAAGGTGTGCGTCTTGCTCATCTGGATCGACAATTGCTGGTCGTACAAGTCCTGGTACATGCGCTGCTGGCTCGAGCCGAACAAAGGGTCCTTGAAGTTCGCCTTCTCGGCGCTCTTGAGCATCATGTCGATGAACAGGCTCTCGAACTGCTGCGCCGCCGCGCGCAACGCCTGCGGATCGTGCGCGGCCGCCGCGCGCTTCAGGCCGGCGAGCGAGCTCGCATCGGCAAACAGACCCGGATCCGCGACCGGCGCCGTCATATGACGACCAGTTGCGCGTGCAGCGCGCCGGCCTGCCGCAGTGCTTCCAGGATCGCCACCAGGTCGCTCGGGGTGGCGCCGACGGAGTTCACGGCGCGCACGATCTGATCCAGGTTGACTCCGGCGGGGAACTTGAACATGTGCGCCTTCTGCTGGCGCACGTCGATCGAGCTGTGCGGCACGATCTTGGTGCTGCCCGCGGCGAACGGATTCGGCTGGCTGACCCCATAATTCTCGGAGATCGTGACCGACAGCGAGCCGCTCGAGACGGCCGCCGGCATCACTTTCACCTGCGAGCTGATCACCACGGTGCCGGTGCGGGAATTGATGATCACCCGGGCCGGCGGCGTGCCCGGATCGATTTCCAGATTCTTGAGGGTCGCGACGTAGGCGGTGCGCTGACTGGGCTCCTTCGGCGCGCGTACCCGTACCGATACCGAGTCGAGCGCCTCGGCCGTGCCGGCGCCGAAGGTCGTGTTGATCACCCGGGTCAGTCGCGAGGCGGTGGTGAAACTCGGTGTATCGAGATTGAGCGTCACGAAGGGCTGGCTGTCGAAATCCGTCGGCACGGAGCGTTCCACGGTGGCGCCGTTCGGGATGTCGCCGCTGCTCGGAATGTTGACCGTGACGCGCGATCCATCGGCCCCCTTGACGCCGAAACCGTTCACCAGGACGCTGCCCTGGGCCATCGCATACACCTGGCCGTCCGCGCCGTGCAATGGCGTCATGATGAGACTGCCGCCGCGCAGGCTGGTGGCGTTGCCGATCGAGGAAACCGTGATATTGATGGTCTGGCCGGGCTGGGCGAACGGCGGCAGGGTGGCGTGCACGGTGACCGCGGCCACGTTCTTGAGCTGCGGATTGGTGTTCGCCGGGATTCTCACGCCGAATTTCTCCAGCATGTTCTCGATGCTGAGCACCGTGAACGGCGTCTGCGTGGTCTGATCGCCGGTGCCGTCGAGCCCGACCACCAGCCCGTAGCCGACCAGTTGGTTGCCGCGCACGCCGGCCACCGTCGCCAGATCCCGGACCCGCTCGGCGTGTGCCGCGCCGCAGGCGATCAACAGCGAAAGCGCCATCAGCGCGAGATAGACGCGCAGCAGAGCCCTATATCCGGGACGCCGGCGGTTTTGCAGTGTGTTCACGCCATTGCGCCTCAAAACGGCAACCAGGGACTGTTGAAGAAACGCGACAGCAGACCCGGATGGTTCGCGTCGGCCAATGCTCCGGTCTGGCCGTATGCGATCTGCGCATCGGCGACCGCCTGGGAGGAGATGGTGTTGTCCGGAGAAATATCGATCGGGCGGACGATGCCCTGCAGGCGCACGTACTCCTCCCCCTGATTTATCTGCACCAGCTTCTGGCCGCGGATCACCAGATTGCCGTTCGACAGGCGCTTGACCACGGTGACCGTGATCGCCCCGACCAGGCTGTCGCTCTGCTTGCTGTCGCCGGAGCCGCTGAAGGAGTTGGCGTTGTTGATCGAGCCGCTGAGGAACGACTTGCCGTGGAAGGTCATCGGAACGCCGAGCAGCGAGGGAGCCGACAGCGAATCCTTGGTGGCCTTCGCGGTGTCGGTCTGAGAGCTCTTTTGCGCGGACGTCGATTCCTGAAGCAGAATCGTCACGATGTCGCCGACGTTGTGCGCCGTAGCGTTCTGGAACAGACCGGTGTCGTAGCCAGCGTGGAAAATGGCGCCGTCCGCCGGCGGCGACGGCATTTGCGGCATGTCGAACGCCCGACTGTAGTGCAGTCCCGGCCGGGAGGCGCAGGCGCACAGCAGGCAGGCGGCGAGCGCCAACGGCCAGAGGCGCAGCGTGCGTCGTTGAGCGGTCACGGTCTTCCTCACATGTTCTGCGTGGCGAACTGCAGCATATGCGACACGGTCGAGACCGCCTTCGAGTTCATCTCGTATGCGCGCTGCGTCTCGATCATGTTCACCAGCGACTCGACCACGTTCACGTTCGACGCCTCGAGCTGTCCCTGGCCGATCGTGCCGAGGCCGCCGATGCCCGGGTTGCCGGTCTGCGGCGAGCCGCTGGCCGCCGACTGCAACAGCAGGTTGTTGCCGATCGGCTGCAGGCCCGTCGGGTTGATGAAGTTCGCGAGCTGGATCTGCCCGACCTGCGTGGGCGCGCTCTGCCCGGGCAGCAGCACGCTCACCGTGCCATCGGTGCCGACGGTGACGCTTTGCGCCCCCTGGGGAATGGTGATGCCGGGCTGAACGACGTAGCCGCTCGCCGTGACGAGCTGGCCCTGGGCGTTGACCTGGAAGCTGCCGTCGCGCGTGTACGCGAGAGTGCCGTCGGGCATCTGGATCTGGAAGAAGCCCTGGCCCTGCACCGCCATGTCGAGCGGGTTGCCCGTCTGGGTCATGCTGCCCTGGCTGTAATTCTTTTCCGTGGCGACCAGCCGCACGCCGGTGCCGATCGACAGGCCCGACGGCGACTCGGTCGACTGGGTGGTGTTCGCTCCGACCTGTCCCTTGTTCTGATAGAGCAGATCCTCGAACACGGCGCGATCGCGCTTGAAACCCGTGGTGTTCACGTTCGCCAGATTGTTGGCGATGACCGACATCTCGGTGTTTTGCGCGTCGAGTCCGGTTTTCGCGGCCCACAAAGCAGCATCCATAGAATTACCCTCGTGTTATCGGTACATCAACCGGGCTGCAACAGATGGCCGGCGGCGGCCGCATTGCTGTCCGCGCTTTTTATCACTTTCACCTGCAGATCGAAGTTGCGGGCGAGATCGATCATGTTCACCATCGCGTCGGCGACATCGACGTTGCTGGATTCGAGCACACCGGAGGCGAGCTGCACCGAGGCGTCGGCCGGGGCCGGGTTGCCGCCGGTGGTGACGAACAGGCCGTCGCCGCCGCGTTTCAGGCTCGCCGGGGGCGGATTGACCAGCTTGATGCGCCCGACCGTCACCAGGGTGTTAGGCGTCTGCCCGAGCGGCACCGCCGAGACCGTGCCGTCGGCGCCGATCTTGATCGATGTGCTCGGCGGCACGCTGATCGGACCGCTGTCGCCGAGCACCAGTTGGCCGGTGCTGGTGACCAGCAGGCCGCTCGGCTCGACGCGCAGGTCGCCGTTGCGTGTGTAGGCTTCCTTGCCGTTCGGACCCTGCACGGCGATGAACCCCTGGCCCTGGACCGCCACATCGAGCGGCCGTCCGGTGCTGATCATCGAGCCGGATGCGCTGTTCCAGCCGGTCGCGTTGTCCGTGGCGTAGATGCGCGAGGCATAGCCGCTGCCCTCGACCGTCTGGCTCTGGAACGCCGACAGCTCGGCTTTGAAGCCGGTGGTATTGACGTTCGCCAGATTGAAGTTGTTGACGGCCTGCGCGTCGAAGATTTCCTTCGCGCCGGTCATCGCCACGTACAGAGCCTTGTTCACGTGCGTCTCCGGGATCCGGATCAGATCCTGAGGATGGCCTGGGTGACCTGATTGGCGGTATTGATCATCTGCGCGTTAGCCTGGAAGTCTCGCTGCGCCGTGATCATGTTGACCAACTGCGCGGTGATATTGACGTTCGATTGCTCCAGGGAGCCGGACTGGATGGTGCCGAAGCCGGAGCCGCCGGCTATGCCGTGCACCGCCGCTCCGGAGGAGAAGGTCTCCTGCCACTGCGTGTTGCCGGTCTGTGCCAGGCCCTGGGGGTTCTCGAAATTCGCCAGCGCGAGCTGCCCCAGGGTCTTCGACTGGCCGTTAGTGAAGTTCGCCTGAACCACGCCGGTCTGACTGATGTTGATTCCGGTGAGGTTGCCGGTCGTATAGCCGTTCTGCGAGATCGCATTGACGCCGAAGGAATCGCCGTACTGGGTCGAGCTGCCGAAGTTGAACGCGATGTTCATCGCGCTGGCGCCGGTCGAGGGCGTGTAGGAGCCGAAGTTAACCTGTCCGTTTGCCGGGGACGTCAGAGTGCCGGCGCTGGAGTAGGTGAGGTTCTGGGGCGCGCCGACGGCATTGCCGTCGACGTACAGATTCGCCGTCCAGGTATTCGCGGTCGCACCCTTGACGAAATAGAGCTGGGCGGTATGCGCCGCGCCGAGGGAATCGTACACCGTCAGCGACGTCGTGTCGTTGTAGCTCGTGGAGTCGGTCGGGCTGAATGTGGCGGTGGCCGGCACGGTCGCGTTCGACGGCAGGTTCAGCGTGATGTTCGCGGTGGTGGTCGCCTTGGGCGCGACTTCCGATGTCGTCAGCTGCAGGTCCGAAAGGCCGCCGGTGTTGAAGCCTCCGTTGCTGAGCGGCGCGTAGCCCTGCACACGCTCGCCGGATGCCGTCACGAGATAGCCGTTCGCGTCGACCTGGAAGGCGCCGTTGCGGGTGTAGGCCAGCGAACCGTTGTTGCTGACGATGAAGAAGCCGTTGCCGCTCAATGCGAGGTCGAGATTGTTGTTCGTCGAATTGATGTTGCCCTGCGAGAACTGCTGGGCGATCTCGGAGGTGGCCACGCCGTTGCCGATGGCGGTCTGCGAGACGCCCTGCTGGGTCTGGGCGAACAGGCTGGCGAATTCGGCGCGCGACTCCTTGAAGCCGGTCGTGTCGACATTGGCGATGTTGTTCGCCGTGGTATTCAGATCGGAATTGGCCGCGTTGATGCCGGAGAGGGCGAGTGCGAAAGGCATGGTTGTTGCTCCTTACATGACCTGGTTGACGGAGCTCAGTGGCAAGGAGCCGCCGTCGGTGTTCAGTGTCAGGCTGTTGCTGGTCGGATCGAGGGTCACGCTGTTCACTTTATAGGCGAGTTCCGGGGTGACCGACGACTGCGTGCCGTTGGCGTTCGCGCTCACCGTGAACTTGTAGGTTCCGGCGGGGGCGGCGGTTCCGGAGGTCGTGGTGCCGTCCCAGGTGAAGGGCGTGACGCCGCTTTGCGCGGGAACGGAGAAGGTGCGCACGAGCTGCCCGTTGGCGTCGTCCACCTGCACGGTCAGACTGGTCGTGCCGGCCGGCGCATTGACGGCGCCGGTGACGGTGCCGCCGGCGGCGAGCGCGGCGGTGTCGCCGGAGGCGATCACCGTGTGGCCGATCAGGTTTGTGCCGTTCAGGATCTGCGCCGAGGACATCGAGTTCGACAGGTTGCTCATTGAGTTCGACATGCTGCTGATGCCGCTGACCTCGCTGAGCGCCGAGAACTCGTTGATGAACTGGCTGGGGTTGGTCGGCTGCGTGGGATCCTGGTGCTGCATCTGCGTCACCAGGAGCTGCAGAAAGTCGTTCTGGGTCAGGGCGAGGGAGCTGTTGGCACCGCCAGCCGAGCTGCTGCCGGCCGTGGCGGCGGCCGCGGCGGCGGTTTGGGCGGCGTAGGCGCTGATCGTGTTGACTGACATGGTGAGGTTCCCGCTGGAGGTTCGGAGGCTAGATCTGGCCCAGTTTCAGGGTATCGATCGCCAGGGATTTGGAGGCGTTCAGGACCTGGGCGTCGTTCTGGTAGGAGCGGGATGCGGAAATCATGTCGACCATCTGCTCCACGACGTTGACATTCGACGAGTACACGTAGCCCTTGGCGTCCGCCATGGGGTTGCCGGGCTCGTAACGGGCGGTCGGCGCGGCGGTGCTCTGCACGATGCCGTCGACGGCCACGGAGGCGTCGGCGCCCTGCATGGCCTGGGGCTGGCCGGAGCCGAGCGCGGCCTGCACGGCCTGGAAGACCGGGTAGCGGGCCTTGTAGGCGGCGTCCGGGCTGCTGCTGACGCTGTCGGCGTTGGCGAGGTTGCTGGCGACGGTGTTCAGGCGCACCGACTCGGCGGACATGCCGGAGCCGGCGATGCTGAAGATATTGGAGAGTGCCATGGCGTGCCTGCTTGATTTCGGTGGTGTGCGGGTTATTGGCCGGTGATGGCGGTTTTCAATTCGGTGAACCGGTTGGCGAGGAAAGTGAGGGCGGCCTGGAAGCGCACGGTGTTTCCGGCGAACTTCGCTTCCTCGAGCTGCGAGCTGACGGTATTGCCGTCGAGCGAGGGCGCGAGCGGTATGCGGTACTTGAGAAATTGCGCGGTGGAGACGCCGCCGCTCGTGCCGGTGGTGGTCACATCGAGCGGGCTGGTGGTGTCCATCGGCAGGGGGACCGAGCCGGCGGTGGCGCCGGAAGTGCCGCTGGCAGCGCCGCCGGAGGGGTCGGCGGCCGCGAGCGCGGCGCGGAAATCGATGTCGCGCGCCTGGTAGCCCGGGGTATCCTCGTTGGCGAGGTTGGCGGCAAGCACCTCGGCCCGCTGCGAGTACACTCGCAGGGCATCGGGTTGGATGCCGAGATAGGCGTTGAGGTTGAGCGGCATGTCGGAAAACCGGCGGTAGTTGCGTCTGCGCGGATAGCAGCAAGAGCCGTGCCAGGAGCGCCGATCGGTCCTTTTCGGCCTCGTGGCCCGCTTGCGACGGCCGGGAACGTGTGGTGCGTCACGTTGGCGTGGCAAAGGCTTGCCGATTGCCGGCAGACGCGCGGCGACGACGCAGGGGCGGATGGGGCGACACCCCGGCCGGGAGGGTTGGCCCGCAAATTGCAAGTTTGCGGACACTATGAAAGAGTGCGCGTCAACAATCCGTCGCCGCCGCCTCACGGCGGGAATGTCCGCCTTCGCCGTCGTGGGCCTCGCGGCCGTCTCGCTCGCTACGGCGGCCATGCAACCGCTGGCGTCCATTCGTCGCGCGGCCGAAAGCTTCATACATACTCGGATGCCTTCCGGACAGAGCATCGTCGTCACGGCGGGCCGACTCGACCCTCGTGTGCGTCTGGCCCGCTGCGCGGGCCCCCTCGAGGCATCGCTCCTGGCCGGTGCCCGCTTGCAGGCGAACGCGTCGGTCGCCGTCCGCTGTCGGGATGGTGCGGACTGGACGATCTATGTACCGGTGAGCGTGCGTTCCCGCATCCAGGTGTGGGTGTTGCGCAAACCCGAGGGCCAGGGGGCGCGATTGTCCGCCTCGGACCTCGTGCCGCAGACCCGATTGGTTTCCGGACTCGCGGCGGGCTACCTCACCGATCTGGCCATGCTCGGCCGCAGCACGCTGCGGCACGCGTTGCCGGCGGGGGCGGTGCTGCACACGGACGATCTACTGGCCGACTTCCTGGTGCGGCAAGGCCAGCAGGTCACTCTGGTGGCCTCTCTCGACGGCGTGAGGGTCCGTGCCCAGGGCGTGGCATTGCAGGCCGGTCGATATGGCGCGCTGATCCGGGTCCAGAACCCAGCGTCCTCCAAGGTCGTTCAAGGCACCGTACGGAGCAGAAATGTGGTGGACGTCACACCCTAAAGTTCCGCCGCAGTGGGCCGATAGTGATTTCAAGGTGCTCGAGGAGATCCGCGATGCCGGGCAAAATCAATAGCTTGAGTGGTGCCCCGAGCGCGGTCGGGTCGGGCCGCCGTGCGGCAAAGACTCGCGACGCGACCAGCGGAGAGTCCTCCGCGGCCGGGTCGACGCCGGGCGATGTTCATATCACCGGACCGGCCAGCCTGCTCGCCGCCCTGGAACAGCAGCTACACAATATGCCGGTCGTGGACGAGGCGCGTGTCGCGCAATTCCGCACCGCCATCGAAAGCGGCAGCTACACCATCCAATCCGGGCAAGTGGCCGATCAGCTGATGCAGATCGAGCACTCGCTCGCGCAGATCACGGGAGGCTGATATGGATGCGGCCGTCTGCCGTGAGCATCTCGCGGCGCTGCTCGGCGACGAGGCGGCCCTGCTCGAGGAGCTCGAGGAGCTGCTGACACGCGAGGCACGCGTCCTGGAGACGTCGGACGTCAGGGCGCTCGAGGTCACGACGCGCGCCCGTCAGGATAGGATGGCCGCGCTCGCCCGCCTGGAGGAGCAGCGCCGCTCGCTCTGCGGGATGCACGGCTTCGCGGCGGACCACGCCGGACTGGAAGCTTTGATGGGCTGGTGCGACCCGCAGGGGGCATTGATAGCGCGCCTGGGCGAGTGCGCCACGCTCGCGGTGCGCTGCCGGGATCTCAACGATCGCAATGGCGTCCTGGTCAGCGCGCGCCTGAAGCGGGTGCAGAGCATGCTGGGGGCGCTGACCGGCCGTCCGACACGTCTGGATACTTACGGCCCCAAAGGCTACTGCAGCGGGGGCACTGACTGGGGACGCTCGCTCGGAGCCGCCTGACGACCCTGCCGGGCGCCGCGGGGCGGACTCCCGTCCACCCGCCCGGTGCGGCGCAGCGATGCGTCGCTGAAAATCGCCGCCCCGCTGTTCGCCGGCGGCCGCAATCCCGTACCCGCGGGGCAACTCCCGCGCACTTGATCGAATCGCCCGACAGCCGGTAATCTGCGCGGAAGAGGCCGCCGGGGGGGTGCTGGCATGAGCGCGTCTGGAGTGCATCGCGTCCATCCACGTCTGTGGTGGCGGTTGCTGCTGGTGGTGCCGGTGATCGCGACGCTTTGGGTGCCATGGTACGCGCGCACCCGGCCTGTGTTGTTCGGCCTGCCGTTCTTCTATTGGTATCTGATGGCCTGGGTGCCGGCGAGCGCCCTGTGCTCGGCCGTGGTCTATTTCAAGACCCGCGATCTGATATAGCCGTGCAGGCCTCCGCTCTCATCGTATTCCTGCTGCTGTTCGTACTGGTCACCGTCGTGGGCTTCTACGCCGCGCGCTGGCGCGGCGCCGACCTCGACCAGTTGCACGAATGGGGCCTGGGGGGGCGGCGCTTCGGCACCGTGGTCACGTGGTTCCTGCTGGGCGGGGACCTGTACACCGCCTACACATTCGTGGCCCTGCCGGCGCTGGTGTTCGGAGCGGGGGCGATCGGCTTCTTCGCCCTGCCGTTCACCATCATCGCCTATCCGTTGGTATTCGCCGTGTTGCCGCGCCTGTGGCGCGTGGCGCACAGACACAACTACGTCACCGGAGCGGATTTCGTCCGCGGCCGGTACGACAGCCCGCTGCTCGGGTTCCTGGTGGCGGTCACCGGCATTCTCGCGGTCATGCCCTATATTGCGCTGCAGCTCGTCGGCATCGAAGTTGTGGTGGCCGCGCTCGGCTTCCCGACTTCCGGCTGGGTGGGCGACCTGCCGCTGGTCATCGCCTTCGTGGTGCTGGCCGCCTACACCTACACCAGCGGCCTGCGTGCTCCGGCTTTGATCGCCGTGGTCAAGGATCTGCTGATCTACGTGACGGTGATCGTGGCGGTGATCGTCATTCCCATCGAGCTCGGCGGCTACGCGAAGATCTTCGCGGCCGTGCCGCCCGCAAGGCTCATGCTGGCAAAACCCGCCGCCGGGAACCTGGGCAGCTACAGCGCGTTTGCGACGCTGGCGCTCGGCTCGGCGGTGGCGCTGTTCGCCTATCCGCACGTGCTGACCGGCGCGCTGTCGGCCCGTGACTCCAAGACGCTGACGCGCAATATGGCGCTGCTGCCGTCCTACAGCCTGGCGCTCGGGCTGATCGCGCTGCTCGGCTTCATGGCCGTGGCCGCCGGGGTCGCGAAGATGCCGCAGTACGCGGGCTACTTCCGGCACTATTCGAACAACTTCGCGGTGCCGGCGCTGTTCATGCACAGCTTCCCCGGGTGGTTCATCGGCGTGGCGTTCGCCGGGATCGCGATCGGGGCGCTGGTGCCGGCGGCCATCATGTCGATCGCGGCGGCCAACCTGTGGACGCGCAGCATATACCGCGAGTACCTTCGCCCCGACTGCTCGGATGCGGACGAGGCGCGCCAGGCCAAGCTGGTCTCGCTGGTGGTGAAGTTCGGCGCGTTGGTGTTCGCCATCGGCCTGCCGACGACCTACGCCATCAATCTCCAGCTCCTCGGCGGCATCTGGATCATCCAGACGGTGCCGTCGCTGGTGTTCGGTCTGTACACCCGTTGGTGCCATCGCCGGGCGCTCGCCGCGGGCTGGCTCGCGGGCATGGGCCTTGGCACCTGGATGGAGGCCGAGCTCGGGTTCAAGGGCACGGTTTATCCGTTGCATCTGTTCGGCGTGATCGCGCCGACCTACATTGCCGTCATCACCGTGGTGATCAACGTCGCGGTGGTGGGCGTGCTCACGCTGCTGCTGCGCGCCCTCGGCGTGGAGGAGGGCGTCGATCAGACGGCTCCCGCGGATTACGAGCCTGCCGCCTAGCGCGGACCCGGCGGAAAACCCGGCGCCGGCACGCCGCGACGCGCTCGCCCGGAGCGCGCTGCGGCCGTCAGCCCAGCGCCTCGCGCAGGGCGTTGATCTCCTCGGCGGACTCATCCAGAAGCGTCTGGCAGGCCTCGGCATCCAGCCCCAGACGCTGCAGAGGCTTGGACCCGTGGACGACCTCGGCGAGCGCCAGAGGATCGCCGATGTCCGCGAGCAGAGTGCTCGCGAGCAGGACGTCGGACAGTCCGGGCGCGCCGCGAGCCTCCCGCTCGTAATTCTCCGATTCCTGTACGGCGTGAACGATTTCCTCGGCCATGCCCCAGTTCTCGAGCAGCGCCGCCGCGATGCTGCGGTGCCAGGCGCGCTCGATCGCCTGATAGGCCGACGCGTCATGGAACAGCGATCGGTGGCGGCTGGCGCGGGTCAGGATGTACAGCCGACCGACCCCTTGCAGCAGGCCCGCCAGCAGCGCCGTATCGGCGATGACCTGCGTGAGGCGTCTGGCGATCACGAAGCTCAGGCTCGCCACCTGCACGCAACGCCGCCAGAGCACTCCCAACTCGGCCTCCAATCCGCGCAGTGTGGGCGCTTCGCGCAGCTGGCGTATCGCGAAGGCGATGGTCGCCGTGCGCACGGTGTCCAGGCCGACGCGGGTGACCGCCGAGCGCAGGTCCGTGATCGGCACGGCTTCCGGGTTCAGGGCCGCGGAGTTCGCCATGCGCACCAGCTGCGTGGCGAGCACCGGCTCACCGCCGATGACCCGTATGATGCGGGTGGTGTCGGCCTGCTCGTCGTTGAGCACTTTCTGTACCCTGAGGACGATGTGCGGAAATCCCGGCAGCTCGACTCTGCCTCCTGAGAGCTCGGCGGCCAGCGCCTGCACGAAAGTGAAGGCGACGTCGTGCTCGGTAGCGCCGCTGACGTGACTCGTGGCAGGATCGAGAAGCTGGGCTTGCATGACTGACGAGATATGACCTCGGAATCAGACGCCGAGCGCTTCACGCAGCGCGGCTATTTCATGCTCCGACTCTTCGATGAGGTTGCGGTAGCCCGCCGCGTCGACCTGCATGCGCCGGCTGGCGGCGACGTCCTGCATGTTGAGCTCCAGGGTTTCCGGATGGTCCTTGAAGGCGTCGAGCAGGTGGCTGACCGTGAGCACGTCGGTCAGATCGGGCGCCCCGGCGCCCTTGCGATCCAGGTCTTCGTACTCGCTCACCGCCTGCACGATTTCATCGGCCATTTCCCAGTTCTCGAGCAGTGCCTTGGCGATCGAGGCATGCCAGTCGCGAATGATGGCGTTGTAGGCGCCCTCATCGGCGATCAGCCCCGGGTAGGTGCCGGCGCGCGTCAGGATGTAGAGCTTGCCGATGCCATGCAGCAGTCCGGCCAGCATGGCCGTATCGGGATTGACGTGCGAGAAGCGCTTGGCGACCACGTACGAAGTGGCGGCGACCGAGGCGCTGCGCTGCCACAGCTCCTCGAGCGGCTGCTCCAGGCCCTCCAGCTCCGAGGATCTCTTCAGCTGCGACATGGCGAAGGCGATGGCCGCCGAGCGCACCATGTTGAACCCCAGTCGCGCGATGGCGCTGCGCAGGTCGGTCATGGCCCGGCCGCTGAAGTTGATGGCGGCGGAGTTGGCGATTTGAAGCAATCGCGCCGCCAGCATCGGCTCGGAGCCGATCACGCGCACGACCTTGTCCTGGGAGACCTCGTCGTCGGAGAGCACCTGACGGACCCTGAGGGCGATGTCGGGGAAGCTCGGCAGATCGACCTTGCCGCCGGAGAGCTCGGCGGCCAAGGCCTGGACAAAGGCAAAGACCTCCGCGCTGGTGGCGGAAGCGGGAATTTCTTCGGCGGAATTGTTCAAGCGGGTAGCCTCGTCATCGCCTCTGCATCGGCAGGCCGATGTTCGGCTCGAGACGCCGATCGCGCCAGTACGTGGCTCACGGTTCAGGGCTCTCTCGGCTGGACTCGCTGTTCGCGGGTGAGGTCCATGGCGTCGGCAAGCTGGCGTATCCGCGTGGCGACACCGTCCAGGGGCACCACGTGCTGGGCCGCGCCGAGCGCCACGGCCTCTCCGGGCATGCCCCACACCACGCTCGTCGCCTCGTCCTGGGCGATGGTGCGGCTGCCGCTGTCGAGCATTTCCTTCAGGCCCCGCGCGCCGTCCTTGCCCATGCCGGTGAGCAGGGCGCCGATGGCGTTGCGGCCGGCACTCTGCGCCAGGGAGCGGAACAAGACGTCCACCGAGGGCTTGTGCCGGTTGACCGGAACGCCGTCATCGAGGCGGCACGCATAGCGGGCACCGTCGCGCACCACCAGCAGGTGGCGATCGCCGGGGGCGATGTAGACATGGCCGGCGAGGATCTGCTGTCCGTCCTGCGCCTCACACACCGATACGGCGCAGCAGCCGTTCATGCGCCGCGCGAACGGCCCGCTGAACGCTTTGGGAATGTGCTGTGCGATCACCACACCCGGACAGTCCGGCGGCAGGCGGGTGAGCACTTCCTTGATGGCCTCGGTGCCGCCGGTGGAGGCGCCGATGGCGACGATGCGGTCGGTGGTGCGCAGCTGCCTCGATCCGGCGGCTTTCGGCAGCACGGCGTCGGCGCTGTGGGCCGGGCCCGGGCGGATCGCGGCGCGCTCGGGGGCGAGCGCCCGGACGCTGGCTCGGGCGGCGGTGCGGATCTTCTCGACGAGCTCGTTGCGGTAATCCTGGAGCGTCGCCGCCAGATCGATTTTGGGCTTCGGCAGGTAATCGACCGCTCCCAACGAGAGCGCGTCGAGCGTCACGTCGGCGCCGCGCTCGGTCAGCGAGGAGACCATGACCACCGGCATCGGCCGCAGGCGCATGAGATTGCGCAAAAAGGTGACGCCGTCCATTTTCGGCATCTCGACATCGAGCGTGAGCACATCGGGATTGAGGCGTTTGATCTTCTCGCGCGCCGCATGGGCGTCGGCCGCGACGCCGACCACCTCGATGCCGGGGGCGGAGCCGAGCATTTCCGAGAGCAGGCTGCGCACCAGCGCCGAGTCATCGACGATGAGCACCCGGATGCGCCGGCCGGCGGCGTCGGCCGCGTGTCCGCGGAGCGGGCTTGCGCCGTGGTCGGTCATTCGAACAGCTCCACCTCGCCGCCGGCCGCCTGTCTGCCGATGCTCTCCAGATAGAGCTGCTCGTGACGGCTGATGATGCGGTTTTCCACCGGCCGGAGTTTGCGCAGCCGCGCCCGGCCGCTCGTCGGAAAGTAGATCACCTTGCGGGGACTCGTGCCGCCGAGGTCCTCGGCGGCCACCTTGTATCCCTCGAGCGCGATGTAGTCGCGGATGAAACGGATGTTGCGCCCGCCGACGTCGGTCATGGCTGAAAGGATCCTCCCTCCGCCAAACAGCTTGATTTCCAGGCGCTCGCGCGCCGCTCCGAGCTTCAGCAAATCGTTGATCAGCCTTTCCATCGCGTGGGAGCCGTAGCGTGTGGCGAGACCGACGGCCGGATCCAGCCAGCTATTGGGTCCGACCGCGGTATCCTCGGGCAGCATGAAATGGTTCATGCCGCCGACGCCGCAGGCCGGATCGCGCACACAGGCCGACACGCACGAGCCGAGCACGGTGCTCACCGCCTCGTCGTAGCGGGTGACGTAGTATTCGCCGGGCAGGATCTTCACCGCCCAGCAGGCATTCTCGCGGTCCCAATGGCGTTGGAAGCTCTCGAAGCCGCGCAGCGGCGGCGGCGGCGGCGGCTCCGGATCGGGCGAGCCCGGTGCGCAGCCTCCCAGCGGGGCCTGGCCGCCCGCGTACGCGCGAAGCTCCGTGTCACGCCCGCCGGTAGATCGTTTTACCAATGAGCCCATAGCTGTCGCAGACCTTGAACAGGCTTTCGGAATGTCCCAGGAACAACAGGTCTCCCGGACGCTGAAGCCGGCAGATGCGCGCGAACAGATCGCGCTGAGTGTCCTTGTCGAAGTAAATCACCACGTTGCGGCAGAAAATGACGTCCAATGGTCCTTTCATCGGCAGCGGGTGCATGAGATTGAGCTGTTTGAAGGTGACCAGGGAGGCGACCTCCGGGGCGACCTGGTGGACCATGGCGCGCCCTTCGGGCCGCGCGACGAAGAAGCGATCCAGGCGCTCGCGCGACAGATTGGCGGTGCGCTCCGGCGCATACACGCCGCGCCGGGCACGCGTCAGCACCTCCGAATCCAGATCGGTCGCGAGGATGCGCACATCCCAGCTGCCCGGATGCGGCAGGCTCTCGAGCAGGGTCATGGCGATGGAGTAGGGCTCCTCGCCCGTGGAGCAGCCGGCCGACCAGATGCGCAGGCGCCGCGAGGCGCGCGGCTCGGCGACCAGCGGCTCGAACCATTGCTCGCGCAGGTACTGAAAGTGGTGCGGCTCGCGGAAGAAGGCCGTGAGGTTGGTGGTGAGGGCGTTGCACAGCTCGGTGAGCTCGCGTCCGTCGCCGGCGAGCAGCTCCCGGTACTCCGCGAAGGTCCGCAGGCGCAGGGCGCGCAGGCGCCGCGTCAGTCGACCGTACACCAGCTCGCGCTTCTGCTCCGTCAGGTTGATGCCGGTGAGCGACTTCACCAGCGTACGCAATGCCTGGAAGTCCTGGTCGTGGAATGCGAATTCCCGCAGTCGCGGTGTGCTGGTGTCCGGCATTGAGGCGGTGCGCCCTGTCAAAACAGCTCCACGCTGCCCTCGTCGGCACGCAGTTGGATGTGTTCGTGCGCCGTCTCGTCCGGCATCAGCAGATTGAACAGCAGCCGGTGCGACTCGGAGGTGAAGCGCGAGCGCAGGGCTTCGCGCAGCGCCGGCCAGCTCCGCGGGTCTCCCCGGGCCGGCTCGCCCGCGGCGACGTGTGCCAGCAGATCGCGCACGTGGGTGAGCTCCTGGATCATGCGGTCGTGAAACTGCAGGCTTTCGATACAGGCGGCAACGTCGGCCGCGTGCGGCCGCTCGCCGGCCGTGGCCGCCGCGGAGATGCGCGTCAGCGACTCCGCAAGCGTCGCGACCGACGGTTGGGATTCGCTGATCGCGAGCTCGATGAGCGCGGCGGCGGTCTGCGCGGAGCGGACGAGCTCATCGAGCTCGCCGACCGACGGCGGCGCGCCTGCCGATGCCGGCTGCTGCGTCTGTGTTTGTCGCTTCATGTCTGATCATCGCTGCTGGGCCACACGGCATCGGTGCGCGCGTGGCGGTGCTGCGATCCGCCGCCGGCGCGTGCTGCCGGGGTCGGATCGCGACGTCACGTTTCAGACCGTCCGGGTCGGCGCCTCAGCTATGCTTCGACTTGAAGATGCCCACCTGCTTGTTGAACTCGGCGGCGATGCGTTGAAGCTGGTCGACCGCGGCGTTGTGCAGGCTCACCTGGTCGTCGGCGCTCATCTGGTTCTGGCGCACCTCGAAGTCGAGGCATTTCAGGTAGGTCTGAACGTCATGGTTATATTCGCGAATGGTCTGCATCGCGGTGACCATCTGCTGCTTGCTGGCGGTGGCCCCCTGGGGCATTTTGCTCGGCGCCGGCGGCAGATGGCAGTTGGCATAAGCCGGAATGCTCACCGTGCAGGCGATTGCCAGGGCGGTCAGGATTCTTGGTGCTTTCATGCGGAAAACCTCGTTGCAAGCGTATGAGGAGAATTGCAGATCAACTGAGTACCTTGGCGACCGTGGCGAGCAGCCGCTCGGGATTGAAAGGCTTGACCAGCCACCCCGTCGCGCCGGCCGCCTTGCCCTGCTGCTTGCGCTCGACGGTCGCTTCCGTCGTCAGCACGAGCAGGGGCACGTACCGGTAGTTCGTTCGGGCGCGAAGCTCGCGCACCAGCGTGATGCCGTCCATGTTCGGCATGTTGACGTCGGTGATGACGAGGTCGAACCTCTGCCGCTCGGCGATCTCGAGCGCCTGCACCCCGTCGGCGGCCTGCTGTACCTGGTGGCCGGCGCCCGTGAGCGTAATACCGACCATCTGGCGCATCGAGGCAGAATCGTCTACCGCGAGTATGCGTGCCATCTGAGCACTCCAAGGTTCATATCAGGTTGAAACACGATCAGAATTCCTGCCACTCCGAGTCCTCTGCGGCGGCGGCTTGCGCGCCGGCCGGGGTGACTGCCGCCAGCTTCGCCGGACCGCTCGCCGGCGGCGGGGTCCCCTCCGGCGCGGCCGCATCTCCTGCCCCCCCCGGGCCCGTGGCCTTTCCGCGCTCCACCCCCGCCCCGCGCGGCTCGCTCGCGCGCCCGCCGCTGGCGCGAGAGCTCCCCCCTGGGCGCGCGGCCCCAGCC
>OBLK01000132.1_pt1 | contig 25675 bp, 25 predicted proteins | sample 1518871 | NCBI WGS metagenome assembly OBLK01 (sample SAMEA2464837, study PRJEB22497) | soil metagenome | biome: Grassland; feature: Farmland; material: Clay | place: Australia | collected 2013-02-01 | depth 0.8 m
ATTTTATTCTTCCAAGAGTCGGTTTCTCAGTAAAATGCTCATAACCAAGTCCGGTTATGGCTTCCCATCTTTCCCCGTCGAAGATTATGTTATTCTCTTCCCAAACCTGCCCAATTATTGAAACATCCACATTGTTGGATTCCATGTTCTCAAGGAAATCTCCGTAATTTTCATTTTCTATGGTGAAGAGAATCTCGTAGTCCCCTCCGAAAGAGAAGAGAAGGTCACGCACAGATGCCCCGGAAAGTTCTGATGCCTTATCCACATTCCTGTCTTGCTGGACAGAGTCCTCCACAATCTTGAACCCTATGCCATAATCATTCTTCATCTGCGCAACAGATGAAAAGATCCCGTCAGAAAGATCCATCATGAACTTTCCGCCATGACGGCTTATTATGTCAGCTTCCCTTATTCTGGCCTGGACCCCCATCATAAGGTTTATTCCAAGGTCTTTCTTGTAACCTGTCTTGTAGAAAACATAACCTGATGCAGATCTTCCCAACCTGTTGGTCACACCGAGAAGCTGGCCAGGCTTGATATCCCCTCTCTTTCTCGTATACTCCTTTTTTTGCCTGCCCACTGCTATGCCCGTCAAGGTCAGGGAAGCGCCTTCCTTCATGTCTCCCCCGAGGTGCTCTACTTCATATTGATCCAGCACTTTGCTCACGCCCGTTTCCAGGCCCTCGAAAAACTCTATATCGGTATCCGGCGAGGCTGAATAGGCAGACATAAAGCCAATAGGTTCACCTGCCATTCCTGCTATGTCGCTTAGGTTTATGTTTGCAAAAAAGCTCCCTATCTGTTCAGGGCTTGCACCCTTTGGCGCGTGGGTGAGTGGAGTTATAACATCGGTGGAGAGTAACAGGTAGTCTTCCCCATCTTCAATCAGAGCACAGTCATCCTTAGGAACCTGCTTTGAGTGCATAGACATAAGTCTGTCTATAATTCTCCGTTCTCCTATGTCCTTCAATTTCAATACTTCAGCATTGAAGGTAATCTGATTAATCTTTCTCCACCCGATCAAAAAGGAGAGTCAGAGGTAGGAACATGAGGATGATATTCTTGTGACCAGCCTGTTATAATCTGACTGAAAAATTAGAACATCTTCGGAATCAAGCCTTCGGTCAAACGATTCCCTGCTGCCCCTGCTGTAGTATTCCTCCAAGGGTGAGAAATCCTGCGAAAGCGAGGATTCAAAGATCAGATTGAGAAGCGTTCTGTCGCGTTCTTCATTATGAACTCCTCTTAGCTTGTCTCCACCTGTTGGGTAAGAGACGACTGAAGTTCCACAACCTTTGCTTCTCAGCAGGACCTCTGCCAGGCTCCACAGCCTTGGAGGCCTGTACAGCCCAGCTTTCCAGAGCTTCTCTACCATTGTATTCTTCTGTATATTCATGGGATTCACTGACACATCGTCTGAGAAGTGTGCAACAGCATTGATGGAGTAAAGCGCATCTTCTACTGCTTCTCTTTCTGATATGAAGGGCGGCTTGAAAAGTAGGTATGTTCTGAGCTCTAGCTTCAACTTTTTCAGCACTTCTGCCGATTCCTTGAACTTGCTGAATGTGCTGCCTTTGTTTACAGAATATTTCATTATGTAGTCATTGGCGCTTTCCAGGCCTATTGCAACTCTTGTAGGAACCTTGTAGTCTCCAATTTTCTGCAGGTTCTTTTCTGTAATGTATTCTGTCCTCGACTCGACCAGCGCCTTCTCAATCTTGCCCTCAATCGATTCGTAGAAATAGTCCCTTACCTCAAGCGGGACTTCTCTGGGGTCTAGAAAACTTCCAGAGGTGAACACTTTCAGCACCTTCGAATCCGAAAGGGATGATGCCATCAGGTCGATCTGCCTGTACAGGTTTTCTGGCTCGATCTTGCTTGAAACATCATTAAAGTATCCGCACATCGAACATGAAGAAAAATTGAACCATGAGCATCCCTTTGTCTTGAATATTACCACAGTTGTCTGTTCAGGGTAGCCTCTGATCCTATCAAGCTCTTTCCATAGTGAAACGGGTTTGTCAAGCTCCTCATCCCGGTCTCTGTCTGGCATGAGATGTTTAATTGCAGTTGCATATTCTCGGTTGATCATATCTCGTATCTTGGAGGATAATTCCGACTCAATTTATTATGTTGATCATTCCTGCTTACATCAAAAAATGGGTACGCACAGGTTGAAATTCTAGTTTCCAGGCTTGCCTTTATCATCAGGCCCAATCTTGGAAGTGCCATCCCGAAAGACCACTTCCCTCCTTGGGACTGCGATCTTGATTCCATTTTTGTCGAACTCTTTTTTAATGTTGTACAGTGATTCCTTCTCAAGTGTCCAGTTATCATTCTGGTTCCTCGCCCTTCCCAGCGCCCGCAGCTGGACTCCGTATTCCGTATAGTCCATTACAAGCACGCTTGGCATACCTTCTGTCGGGTAGAAAAGCGGGTGTTTTCTGATCACATCCTTCATAATCTCCATTGCTTTGTCAAGGTCACTCTCAAGAGTGATCTGCATATAGATAACAGCCAGTTTTGTCTCGTCCACTGCGTTGTAGTTAACCACAATTGTATTCAGGAACATGTTGTTGGGCACCATCAGCCTGCGCCCGTCCCAGGTTCTTAAAACAGTGAATATCAGCTTGATATCCTCCACGAAGCAATAGTTGCTGTCGAAAATTATGGCGTCCCCGATTCTGAAGGGCTGGGCGATGGAAACAACACCGCCGGCAATGAGGTTGGAAAGGCTGGATTGTGCAGCAAGACCGATCACTATCGATGTGAACCCTGCCGCCACGAAGAGAGATGCGATTGCACCCGAAGCGCTCGGGAATGCACTGAATCCTGCTGCCGCTGCTCCCACGAGTGCTATTATGCCTATTAGAACACGCCTTCCGAAGGTAATGGTTGTGTGAAGCTGTGGCTGTTTTCCCTTTATTGTGCTCTGGTATCGCAGTATTATGAGGTTTATGATATATACAATAATGTATGTGAGGATAAGTCCCGTTATGAAACTTACAACCTGGAATGCACTCGCCGCTATGATGGGGCTTATTGGCGATGTGAAGATGATGTAGAACAGGGCTATGAGCCCGATGGAGTATATCCCCAGAAGAAGGAGGCGCCTCCCTCCGTTTCTAATGTTGAAGAAGTCCCTTATGACAATTGTGCTGATTTTTCTGGCCGCATTTATAGATACGAGGAGAAGAACCAGCTCAAAAATGAAAATGATGGTCCCCTCACTCAGATAATCTGGAAAGAGATGGGGATGTATTCTGCCAACTATTACCAGAACAATTCCGAGTACTACAACTGGAACAGGCCCCCTGATGACAACCATTATTGATTTTTTGAACTCTTTCGCCCTGTTGGACCTGCTCAGCGAAATCCTGACCGCAACGTAAATTGTTATGATCACCCCCAGGGCAAGGACCAGGGGTAGGACAAGTGACACGAAGTAGTCAGAAAGGTACCTGAAGAATACAATTACGTCCATGGGCCTCACATTTCGGCTTGCTTTTCAGATCGATCAGTTGTTTGGAATATAAAGGCTAATCGTCTATGGTATAAATGATTTATTTGCAATTTTTGCATCAAATTTACGAGAAAGTGCTCGTTTTGTCTACGAGTTCCGTTGGAGACGCAAGAATTGAACCATATTTATTATAAGTGGTAAGTAATAGCACCCGATGGTTTCCTCTAGACTTGACAGCATAAGCGCGTCTCCAACTATCAGCCTTTCCAACAGGGCAGCAGAGTTGCAGAGAAAGGGAATGAAAGTATACAATTTTGGTGTTGGGGAGCCTGATTTCACGACTCCGGAGAACGTCATCGACTACGCATTCGAATGGGCAAAAAAAGGCAAAACGCACTACACACCTTCCAGAGGAATAATGGAACTGAGGGAAAAGATAGTTGAGGAGGCAAAAGCAGCCAACAACATTGACGTAACATCCAAGAATGTACTGGTTTCTTCTGCAAAATTTGCGATCAACATGGGACTTATGTGCATCCTTGAAGCGGGAGAAGAAGTGCTTCTTCCTGAGCCTTACTATTCATCATATCCCGATATTGTGAAACTTGCGGGAGGCAAGCCGATTCCGGTCCAGACCGACGAGGAGTATGATTTTGACTTTGACGCTATGTCAAAGCTTGTTGGCCCAAACACCAGGGCAATAATAATCAGCAATCCTACCAACCCCACAGGGAAGGTCTATTCTGAAAAAACTTTGAGGAAGCTCACTGACTTTCTTCTTGAGAATGACCTGCACCTAATTTCTGACGAGATATATTCAGAGCTCATTTACGAGGGCAAGATGTTTTCCCCCGCATCCATCGACGAAGCGAGTGACAGGGTGATCACTATTGGCGGATTCTCCAAGAGCCACGCCATGACAGGCTGGAGGATCGGGTACATGCTTGCATCATCAGACATCATTGACGCATCAGACAAAATCCAGCAGCAGACTGTTACATGTGCACCATCTATTTCTCAATACGCAGCACTCGAGGCACTGAGAGACAAGGAAAGCCCGAAGCGAATGAAGGAGGAGTTCAGAAGAAGAAGGGACATGGTATCCAAACTGCTTTCCGAAACCGGGAAACTTAAATTCAGGATGCCCGAAGGAACCTTCTATTTCTTCCCGTCCTATGAATCCGACATTCCTTCCAAGACTTTCAGTGAGAACCTGCTAAATGAGAAGCAGGTAATAACTACGCCTGGAATTGCCTTTGGCGGTCAGGGGGAACGGCACTTCAGGGCTTCCTTTGCTGCATCCGATGAAGTGATAAATGAAGGCTTGAGCAGGCTTAACGACTTCATTTCATAATTTTACGCTAAGAATTCAACTTCTTCTCTTCAGGATTATTATGCTATGGTTCTCCACGCTGCTATCTGGCGAAATGGTTGAAACTACTCTTCCACCTTTCCTGAATCCGAGTATGAATGTACCCGGAACTTCATACTCGTTGTATACCAATGAAAATGGCTTTCCCGAATACTTTTTCAGGTCTATCTCCTTAAGCTCGGTATCTCCCTTTCCATAGATCAGGTCTTTGAGGATCTTGGACAGCCCGGGATGATCAATAGAGTTCGAAATAAGCTGTGAGGACAATTTCCCCTTGACAATTATTTCGTCTATACCTACATTGACTGCATGAACTTCGTTGGCCGAATCTAGAATTTCGGCTACCACATACGTGTCAGGATTGCTCTTTCTGACAGTCATGCCCATCAGGATGGTTCTGGCATCTACTTCCGAGTACTCTTCATCGCTTGCAGATCTTCCAGATAATATGATCACAGTATCTGATTTTGAAATTCCTGCATTTTTGAGGGACTCCTCTTCAAGGCAGCTTCCTTTCACATACCTGAACTCAATCCCTTCTTCCTTAATTTCAGACCTTGCCACTACCACTACCGGGACAGATTTTCTGTTCAGTTCGCTTATTATATCCTTTCCAGTTGAATCAAAGTTGCATATGATTACATGCTCTCTCAATCTTAGCCTCACTCTCCCTATTCTCTGTGATATCTTGGAATTAACTATATTTGCAGACACAGATGCAAGCAGGTAGCCTAAGCTCCCAATTCCCACCACCATTATTAGCATTGCATTCAGCCTTCCAAGATACCCTATGACTGCGGTATCTCCGTAACCAACGGTTGTCAGTGTCTGCATTGTCCACCAGAGACTTGTGAACAGGCTGTGTATTCCAGAAGAAGGTATGCTGTTTTCAAGGTAGTACTCTGACAGTGTACCGTAAATTATCACAGTTATTGTACTGAGGGATGACCCTACAACCCCTTTCTTTATGGTTTTGCCAATTTTCCTTAGGAATATCCATATGGGAATCATTTGCAGCCTCAAATAATCACTAATTCTTTAGTGTTGTTGCCCTCCTCAATATGTCATTGATCATATTTTAAACCTCATTCAGGTTGCCCATCACTTTCGAGCGTCTTTCCTTCCAGCTGGCCTGAAGGGATCTGAGTGCCTCAGTACAGAGAATGTAAGGCCAATTATCGGGCTGGTTGAGATGAACGCTTCAACCTGGACAAGGAAAGGTACTGAATTGTCCGGAATTATTCCTTTGGCAAAATCGGTGACCATTAATCTTATGCCGATGAAAATAGTAAATAGAAAAAGCCTGTTGACCCGGCCAAGAATTGGATGCTGAAGGCTTTCACCGGAGATATTCGGTATAAGACCAACCAGAACCGGATACGCGGCAAGAAGAAGTCCTGAAATGTGTCATAAAGCGACAGGAGCGCCTGGTTTGAAAAGAAAACGACAATTTGGGCCCAACATTAGGAAGATAGGCTGGAACATAGCTGTTTCTCAGATAGTTTCTAGCGAGAAGTAAGGTGATTGCAGGAGGTAATATCACTATCGTCCCGACCCTGTGCAGGCTTCTACCATCCATATGGCCCTGACTCCTGCCATATTACGATCACACGGGCAGAAAGCCCACATGCTTTAGCCATGTGAGCATGTCCGGGCACCCATAACGGTAGGCAGATAAAATTATCTATCATTTCCCTGCAATAATTTTTATCCTAACAATGCCCTAATGGAAGTAGACTGGTGATTAATTGTCTATTGCAGTATTACTTGAAGCGGGGGTTATTTCAGCCATTGTTGCCTTTATTGTATCTTTCTTCACAGTGAAGTTTCTCGCCATAAAAGGGAGGAGACGCCTTCCAGTCAATAAACTCGCAAAACCAGAAAGGAAATACGAGGATCCACGACGGCAGAAACCGATTAACAAGAAGGTGAAGGAGAAAGAAAAATCCAGGAAAATGGAGTATGAGACTAGCCCGGATCATAGCGCAGTCCTCCGAAAGATAGCATCGGACATGAGATCGCAGCTTAAGGGCTTCAGCGATTCCATCTCCAGGGTGCCCGTTCCTGTCGTTGTTCCAGAGATTTCTACGATGGCTCTGTGGTCAGACCTTATCCGCAACCATCTTCAGGAGAATGAATTTGACTTTGAATCCGGCTGGTACAGGTACATAGAACTCTTAAGGGAGCATTCAAGGCTGGAGGCAAACCTGTTCATAGATATCGAGGCACTTATAAAGGAGAAAATGGTTGGGTACGCTGCAGTAAATAATGACAATGTGAACATTGCCCCTCCGGAGAACACTGTTTATTACAATTCTGAGCTAATAGGATCTATAATGAGGAACTGGCTGGACTCAATACGCGGTTCTGATCTTCATTATCCTCTTGATAACGGAACAGACTTGGGCATGGAGGATGCCAAGAAGTATCTCAAGATACCGGATGCAAGGTTCCTTACACTATATAACAAGAAAATAGGGTCAGGGCCCGAGGTGATTGTAGAAGAACTGGAGACCATAGCTAGAGAACTTCTGTTGAACTTTCACGACACCCCTTCATTCGTGAAATACAGATCGAACCTGACTGAAAATGAAACCGAGGTAACGACGCTTCAAACCAGGCTGAAGGGCATTCTCAGCAACCTTGAGGCTTTGCCAGTCTTCAAGGGGCTCTGCGAATATTCGCATTGAACACCCTACAAAGAGGATATGTCAGGTTCAACGGCCCCTAAGCCACTGGCCTATGAGTATCGAAAGAACAATGAGCCCCGCAGCCAGCAAAACTAGGCCGGAAATCAGCACCGTTCTGTGAATGCTGGATACAACCTCCGATATAACAACGCCGATCAAGTACCCGCCAACAACCGTTATCACTATACCTACGATGAATGTAATCAGTTTGTATGGTATCTCCCCATTCTTGCTGCCTTCTGCCATATTGATCAGTTAATATTATTATATTTTAAATATTAACATTTTGTATAATTATTGTAACATGTATACCATGCGCCTGCTGCATCATCCTAACTTCTTGGCTCTATGTGTGTGAGAAGCCTGTAACCAGGGAATTTCTGGCGAAATCTTTCATCAAGTTTGTGGGCTACATCATGAGCCTTCTCAAGTGTAATATTCCTTTCAAACACAAGATGCAACTCTGCAATTGATGTACCGAGAGACTCTCTGATCTCCAGCCCATGAAAGCCAACAATCTCCTCTTCCTGGTTTATCAGGTCCTTGATAGATTTCTCTATATCTTCTATTAAGGCAGTTCTACGTGTATCGACATGAACATGCGCAGAATAAAAGCCGTTATTCGTCAGCTCATCCTGCACCATGTGGGAAATTGCGTGAGCCGAAGAGGCATCCAGATTGCCTGAGAGCACAATTGTGATATTGACAACAACCCTTTCCCCGTATTCATGGACTTCTATTTTTCCTATGTCTCTCACTCCTTTGATTCCCAGGGAAATCAGCCTGGCCTTGTCTATCAGGTCCTTGCTCTGGAAGCCTCCCATTAGCTGATTTATGCTCTTCCTGCCGTAAGAAAATCCAAGGTAAATCAAGAACAATGCAATTGCCGCACCGATCGCAGGATCAACGAAATTATACCCCTGCCCACTCAATATGAGTCCGACAATAACTGCTCCGGTAACGAGGTTGTCTGATTGTTCATGCCAGTAATCGGCCGACATGAATTCTGCTGACTTCTCCTTGCCCAGCCTTGAAACATAGACGCCAAGGAAGAACTTGACCGGTATCGTGATAGCAATCAGGATCACGTAAAGAGTGGAATATCTTATGACAGCAAGATGCCGTATGTCGAAGTATTCCCCTCCGAGTATAGCTGCACCGGTGGCTATCAACGTAGCCGCAAGGACAAAGAGAACCACGTACTCGGCACGTCCATGCCCGAATGTGTGCTCCTCGTCAGGAGGCATGTAGGCATATGTTATCCCTGCGAACATTGACAATCCAACCAGAGCATCCGTCAAGGAATTGAAAGAATCTGAAACAAGAGCGTAACTGTGGATATACACGCCAATGATAAGCTTGTATACAAACAAGGCCACGTTCACGGATAGAACAACAATTGAACCTGTTTTCAGTACGGCTCCCCTGTCCAAGGTTTTTGATCATAGTCATCTGATTTAAATTTGCTTTGGATCTGCAAGCTCTAATTCCCACTGTCAGGCTTGAAAGTCGGGAGTATCATGTCAAAAACATTTATCCGGAAATGTATCATGTGCACCTGTCTGATTGGGGTAGCAATATGAGTTTGACAAACAGGACGATCGTTGAAACCGGATGGCTCGCTAAGCATCTGCGCGAAGATGACATTGTAGTTGCAGATTGCAGGTACAACCTTATGGATTCCTCCGAAGGCCGGAAGAAGTACCTTTCTGGACACATACCCGGAGCCTATTTTGTCGACATGGAAACTGACCTCACTGGTGAAAAAAAGGAACATGGCGGCAGGCATCCAATTCCCGACAAGGATGACTTTTCCAAAAAAATGTCAGCCATCGGAGTTGAAAAAGGGAAAACGGTAGTTGCGTATGATGACGACCTGTCTGGTGCGTCCAGACTGTGGTGGCTGCTGAATTATTTCGGCCATGATCATGTGTACGTGCTGAACGGCGGCATAGGAAAGTGGATGGAGGAGGGTCGTGAGATATCTCTGGAACTCCCGGTTGAAATGAACAGCCGTTTTGAGCCCGCAGTCAACCACGATCTGCTCTTCGATGTTCACACTGTCAGGAGCAGCCGATCAAACGTTATTGTCGATTCCCGCGCACCGGAAAGGTATGCGGGCAAACACGAGCCAATAGATTTTAAAGCAGGGCACATACCGGGTGCTGTAAACATATTCTACAGGGATGCTATGAATCCAGAGGGGAAGATAAAGGAGCGCGATGACCTGAGGAAGCTCTATAAAAACACGGGCCCATCCCCCGTTATATATTGTGGTTCGGGCATAACTTCCTGTGTAAACATTCTTGGAATGGCTGTGATCGGAATAGAAGCCAAATTGTATCCTGGCAGCTGGAGTGACTGGATAAGTTACCCTGAAAACGATGTTGAAACAGAAGCTGGCTCATAGATGAGAGGAAATCAAGCCCCAATAAATGGGAGCTCCCTCATGGAAACCCCAACCATCAGCCTGTCCCAGTCACCCAATGGGATTTTTCTGCACACCAGATAACATCCGCCCTCTTCTTTTGAATCCATTCTGCAGAACTTTCCGAAGTGGCCATTCTCATTGCTGTTGACCTCGGTGTAGAAGTTCATTTCCTTCCCATGCAGGTAAACTGCCTTATAATCTGTTCGCCGGAAAACAGTATCATCATCGTTTTCCTCATCAGGGGCCTCATCCCATTCCCAGAATATCCTCACGTTTCTGATGGAGATGGATCTTCCCATGATTTTTCTAACATGGACCCGGATAATCATTTCAACTTCTTCTTCAGCTTTTCCCCATATGACATCCCTTCCGTTTTCTTCAATAATGGACCTGCAGATGGATGGCGCAAATCTTGAGCCGAGGAGAAAATTTCCACCTTCAAGATCATCCGAAAAGATTCGGATACTCTTCAAGAGCGAACAGTTTTGGACAGGCACACAGGAATAAACATGAGGCCTAGTTAAATGTTGCCACAGAATATCGTATCATCAGCTTGCTATTCTGGTCTGGCTGTTAATGCACGCGCTTTGTAGTTGGAACGATTATGGGCAGATGATGAACCTGGAAACCAATATCCCATGAAGCTTGCTAATGAACTGTGCGAATGTCCATGGCCGTACTTGAAATAATAATCAGTTTCAGAAGTCATTACTTCCGGCTTGGCCCCTGTATGTCTGCTCCGCTGTTGATGGTATTGTATTCTTTTTCAATGACAGGGGAGAGTGCGTAGTACCCGAGAGCTGAGATCAGGGAAACTGCTGCTATTACGTACCAGCCAAGGAATGCGCGCGATATGAGCAGACCGAACAGAAGCGGCCCTATATACGAGGAAAGTGAAATGCCGGCTCTTGAGAAGGCAAAGTAAAACCCCTGGTACCTCCCCCTATTGTGCTCTCTTGAGAACAGTGTGGCTACTACCTGGGTGGGCACTGCCACCATTATTTCTCCCAGCGTTGTCAGAGTAATTGCTATCAGCAGCGGTATGAGCCCATCAGCCCTTCCTATGGCAACAAACCCTGCTGCCATGAGGACAGAGCCAAGAGCAATGGGAAACAACCTCATTCTTCTCTCTATGCCCATGGCTCTGGAGATCGGGACCTGCAGAACTGTTATAAGAAGGCCGTTTGTCGTGAGGACTATTCCTATTTTCACGCTGGAAAGCGAAAGGAACTGGGACTCGAAAACGGATAGGGGAATAGCCTGGTACCCTATGGCAAGCCAGGAGATGAAAATGAGCACGAAGAACGGGAAAAGGCCCCGTTCAAGCCCAAGTGAGAATTTTCCCGGACGTTTGTCATCTTTGAATCTTAGGGCGTATTTCGGGTTAATTTTGATCTTCATCAGGGCCACTACTGCTGAAACGAGGGTTACGACAGCCCCGAAAACAAAAATTGAACTGTATCCGTAGTAGGCTATGAGAAACCCTCCTGAAACCGGCCCTATAGTGAAACCCAAATTAACGCCTACGTAAAGAAGAGACATCCCGCTGGCCATCTGCCCTTTCTGCCTGTCCGATACATGGGAGGAAAGGGCAAGCTGCGAAAGGTTGTTGAACAAGCTGAGGACGGGGTACGAGATCATGTAAAGAAAAACGGGGCTGTCCTCCACCACAAAAAGTGCCAGCAGTGCATAAAATACAGTGGATACGGACAACCCAATAACAGTCAGCGTCTTGGTTCCAAGAACATCTGACAGCCTCCCCCCGACTATCTGGCCTGCAATACCCAACACTCCTGAGGCAAGGTATATTATCCCTACCTGTGTCACCGGGACACCTTTTACCTGGAGAAGGAAAACAGCAATAAACGGGAAGCTTGTGCTGAACCCTGTATAGGCAAGCGTAACAGCAGTGAAAATGGTGTAGTTTTCCCTGGCAACATCATTCGGGTCTGCCAAAGGCTGGAGCTGTCCCTTAACGGTCACAGGCCACTCCGAAAGAAGTACTCATTGTATAAACAGGCTGGAACACTGACATTAGCCATCTAACAATCTCAGAGGTATAATTCATCCCCGGTATGAACCTTTCTTGGAACAGGGTCGACTTTTCCCATCTCGAATATATAACCGCTTGGCATGCGATATTTCCGTGAAACCTGACCAAAAATCTCGCCACAGCCTTACATGTACGTCATAACGGTTTAATTCAACCTTCAATTGAATTAATTATGGTGCTGGTTGAGGAAGAAACTCTTTCCGGAACACATACGAACTGCATAAGCGTAAACGACGTTACCAAATCCTACGGAAAGAACCCGGCACTCAGCGGATTGAGTTTTTCCATCCCATGCGGAGAGAAATATTCCCTGATTGGTCCAAATGGCGCAGGGAAATCCACGACTCTAAAGCTCCTTGTAGGGCTGCTTGTTCCTGACAGGGGGTCTGTATCTATTGACGGCATTGACCCTACAACAAAGAGGGCCAAGAAACTCATTGGATACCTTCCAGAAGACGCGTCCCCGTACAATACTCTTTCAGTGAGGGAGAACCTGGAATACATTGGTGCGATAAGGGAAGTCCAGAATCTGAGGGAGCGGGTTGATCAGCTCATTTACGAAATGGGCCTTTCTGAATATGAAAAATCCAAGGTAAGCAAACTCTCAAGGGGGAACAGGCAGAAACTTGCAGTTGCACTGTCGGTGATCCATGAACCGGACATACTGCTTCTCGATGAACCGCTGAATTACCTCGATATTCCCACCCAGGAAAAGACGATCTCCATCTTTGACAGGCTTAATGCAACCGTTCTCGTATCAACGCACATAATGTCAATTGCTGAAAGGCTTACTCACGGGGCAATTGTGATATCCAGGGGAAGAACAATCTGGGACGGCACTATGGAACAGCTTAAACAGCTTGGGGACCCGACGGAAGCCATTGAAAAAATTGTAATGAGGTTGATGACTGGTGCAGCCCCGACTCATTAGGCTCCTGATAGCCTCCCGCTTTTCCAGGCCATTGATAGGGGTTATGATATTCGTTCTTGTTTACTCTGTTCTCATGGGCTTCTTTGTTCCGCCGGAAGCTGTGCAGATGGGGGAGTTCTGGACATATTATATCATAGGAATCACTGCGTTTTTCCTCATACTGATGACCATGATCGGTGGAATCGCGATAATGAAATCGGACCTCGATTATCTCTTCACTCTGCCCCTTAGCAGGAGGGAACTTGCAGTCAGCTTCTATATAACACAGTTCCTTGCGACAGGAATATCATACGTTCTGCTTTTTGGGTACGTTTTCATCTTCATCCAGGGAACCTCTGCTGAAAAATTGATGCTGGCAGGCGACATGGTTCTGATCGGGCTTTTGCAGACAGCTTTGAGCATAGTTTCATTCAGGCTCGAAACGAGACAGAAGGCACTTCTTGCCGGAGCTATGGGAGTATATGCTCTTCTGCCACTTGCCGGTTTTAGCTACTCGTTCACTTCGATTTTTACTGGGCACATACTGGAGGGAACAATAGTAATCGTGATCCTGAATGTTATTTTCAATTACCTCGCGCTGACCCAGCTGAGCACCATCGAACTTGGCTTTACAAAAATCACATCAATAAGGTCATCCGCAGAATACAAAACCACTGAGAAATTCGTAGGGCTTTCCCAGAGGGCGGCAATTGTAAGAAGGTACCTTTCAGAAATCAGTTTTACCGGAAGGTTCAACCTGGGAGGAAGCGTCAGCGTTAGAGTATCCCGAATCAGGCTCAGGACACTTCTCATTCCGGTAGCTGCAATTGCAGTTGTTTACGGATACTTTGCACTCATTTTTAATCCTGCTGACGGTTCTCCCGGAGTGGCAGTAGTCCTTTCCATGATGTACCTCGGGATATTCATTCCAATGTTCTTCCCCGAAGTATTCTCGCATGAGAGGGCATGGCTTGCGTTTTCTTCAATGACTGCTAAAAACTACTGGACTTACATTGTTTATGCAAAGGTGATACAGACATTCGCCATGATGCTGCCATTCATAGGGGTGAATATTGTTCTCGCTATCATTGGAGTATCGGGTGCAGTAAATGCAATAATATATCTTGGTATGGTGCTGCCAACTTCCCCGTTGATATCACTTTACTTCTCAGGCAAATACTCCCCGGCCCAGGTGATTGACATGGAGACCCTTCCTGCCGAGTTCAGCCTCAGGCAACTCGCAACCCTGGTTCCGGTCATATTTTTCACTGCAGCGGCAATCGTCTCGATGTTTTCCATCATCCTTGCATTGGTGTGTGGTGCATTCTTTATCACGATTGCTCTTGCAATTCTAATGGGGAACAAGAGATGGAACAGAATAGTTTACAGGCTTACAGAGAAAGGATTCGTTTAGATGGAAGAAAAAAGTAAAGAGATGGTTACAAAAAGCTGAAACATCATCAGGTATAAAATGGAAGTTCAGTTTGACGCTTCCCGCCTGAACCCCTCAATGGCATCTTTTATTTCTTCTACCGATGCAGAATTTTCCAAGGTGCTGATATCGCCCGGCACTTCGTTAAGGGCCACAGCTTTGACAACACGCCTCATTATCTTTCCGCTTCTGGTCTTGGGAAGCCCCTTCACCACATGTATTTCTTCCGGAACATATATTGGGCCAAGATCCGCCCTTATTTTCTTCCTGAGTTTTCCTACAATCTCCCCATCCTGTTCGTACTGGTCCTTTACGACAATGAAAGCTACGATAACCTCTCCCTTGACCTTGTCCGGCCTGCCGAACACTGCTGCCTCGGCAACCTCATGGGATGCTATGAGTGCGTCCTCGATCTCTATGGTCCCTAGTCTGTGGCCGGATATGTTCAGTACTTCGTCAGCCCTGCCTAGCAGCCAGAAGTATCCGTCATTATCCTTTATTGCATAGTCTCCGCAGTAATACATTCCATTGAACTTCTCGAAATAAGTCCTCTTGAACCTTTCAGGATCGTTATTGAGGGTCATGAACATCCCGGGCCACGGCCTCTTATACGCAATAAACCCTTTTTCTCCCGGTGCCACCTCAATCCCATTCTCATCCAGTATTACCGGGTCCACTCCGGGCATTGGAAAAGTGCCCGATCCAGGCTTCAGAGGAGGGAGCCCCAGGCCAAGTGGCGGTGCAATCATGAAGCCTCCCGTTTCAGTCTGCCAGTAAGTATCAATGATAGGGCTGTTGGATTTTCCTATAATGTCATAATACCACTTCCATGCTGCTGGATTTATCGGCTCCCCAACCGTCCCCAGAACTCTGAGGGAACTCAGGTCATGCATTTCGGGGTATTTCTCGCCGTATCTCATCAGCGTCCTGATTGCCGTGGGTGAGGTGTAGAGCAGATTCACCCTGTACCTCTCTATGAGCTCCCACATTCTGTCGGGACCCGGGTAAGTTATGGCCCCTTCGTACATTATCGAAGTGAGGCCAAGGAAAAGTGGGGCAAACACAATGTAGCTATGGCCGGTAACCCAGCCTATGTCTGCCGCACACCACCACCTGTCATCCTCCTGGGGGTTGAACGCCCATTTCATGGTGTTTGCCACCCAAACAGAATAGCCGCCATTTCCATGGACGGCGCCTTTGGGCTTTCCAGTTGTTCCTGAGGTATAAAGGATGTAAAGGGGATCATTGGCGTCCATCCACTCCGGCTCAACATAAATCTGTTTTCTGCTTACGATATCGTGCCACCAAATGTCTCTCCCCTCCTGCATCTGGATGTCGTTTCTCCCCCTCCTGACGACAACAACGGACTCCACTGATGACACCTGGACAAGTGCCTCATCCACAATGTCCTTAAGCTTGACCATTTTTCCTCCACGTTGGAATCCGTCAGCAGTAATGACCAGCTTTGCCTTTGAATCATTCATTCTCTCTGCAAGTGCTCCGGCACCAAATCCAGCAAAGACAAAAGAGAATACGGCCCCAATCCTGGCCGCGGCAAGCATGGCTACGGGAGCTTCCAGGATCATCGGGAGATAGATTATGATCCGATCACCTTTCTTTATGCCAAGGTCTTTTAAGGACTTGGCAAAATTATTTACACGGAGATAAAGGCCATCGTATGTTACAATTTTCTCCTCGTCGTTTTCACTTATCCAGATAAAAGCCGCTTTGTTCCTCCTGTTTCTATTAACATGCCTGTCAAGGGCATTGTACGAGGCGTTAATCTTGCCGTTTGGAAACCACTTGTAGAACGGGGCTTCAGATTCGTCAAGGACCTTGTCCCATTTCTGAAACCAGTCAAGGACTTGAGCTTGTTTCTCCCAGAATGCATCTGGTTTTTCCAATGACTCATTGTAAACCTGCTTGTAGGTTTCAATACCGGGATGAAAAACCTCGCTCATAGGAAGAACGTTACTCTGTGTTTTGCTTTTGGCCATACAGGAAACAAAGGAATTGTTGTAGATTAATCTTATGAATTACTTAATATTTAAAGCGATACATTAAATTACTACGATCCACAATATGTAAAAATCTTAAGGAACACGCTAAATGAATTGCGCATGCTTAACCTCTGACACCCATATTCCGCATGGGAGTTCTGGATAGACGCCCCGGCCGGGATTTGGACCCGGGTCACGGGCTCGACAGGCCCGTATGATAGGCCGCTACACTACCGGGGCTGATAGGTAAATAGGAAGGATTTATTTATAGGTTAGCTGATTCAGAATAGAATTAGACGAATGCTGTGCAGAAAAGAGGCATGTATTTAGACAACTTTAAATACGTATAAGTTTGCTTAAATAATATGGAAGCATTCTCAAACATAAACCCCTGACGAGTGATAATGATGCTTGACGGAATGATTAGGCTTGTGGCTTGGACGCAGAACGACTCCTACAAATCACTCGAAGAAGTGCTCTCCATACCCGAAGAAAAGTGGAAAGAGAAACTTCAGGAGTACGGAGTCACGAATTATGTTCTGATATCAACGTGCAACAGGTTTGAAATATATTATAGTTCACCAGCTGATTTGAATGGGATTTTTAAGGAAGAAAGCGCGTTGAAAATGTCAGGGTCGCAGGCACTTGAACATCTTTTCAGGGTTACTGCCGGCCTCGAATCCATGTCTGTTGGAGAACATGAGATTCTCCACCAGGTCAAAGAGGCTTTTGACAAAGCTACTTCCGAAAAACACGCACACGATCCACTGGCATTCATATTCAGAAGGGCCCTAAGCTCAGGAAAACTAGTCAGGAAAGATACAGACATTTCAAAGGGAAAGGTCTCAATTCCGGCTCTTTCAATGGATATTCTCCAAAAGAAGTTTGGCGTTTCGGGCAGAAGGGTCGCTGTTGTGGGCACAGGAAAGATGGCCTCAGACATCCTCAAGTATATACAGAAGCTGGGTCCAAAACAAATAATCGTTCTTGGAAGATCAGACGACAAAACAGCCGCTTTTGCAAAGGCATTCAAGGTCAGGTGGAAAAACATATCCTCCATCGGGAACGTTATCAATGAAAACGATGTGGTTGTAACCGCGACCTCGTCCAAGGACTTGCTTGTCAAAAGGGGAATGATTTCCGGGAAAGAACAGAGGAAGGTATTCCTTGACATATCAAATCCAAGAAATGTTGAAGCCCCGGAGGAAAGTGATTTTTACGACCTCATTGATCTAGCATCGCTTAAGCCGATACTGGAGCGCAACAGATCAAATAAGGTGAAGGAGATAAGTCACGCAAAAGAGATCGTAGACTTACAGACTGAGTCGATTATATCGAAGCTTTCCAAACTCGAAATGGAGAATTTGATCGCAAGCCTTTACAAACGTGCCGAAGAATTGAAGGAGCACGAAATTTCAAAACTGAAGAGGGCACTTGCCTCCGGAGTTGATTTTGAGGATGCGCTAGAAGCCATGTCCTCCGCACTGGTAAAGAAACTGCTGGCATCTCAGACTGAGGTTTTAAGAAACGTGCATGGCACAAGGGTAACTGGAGATATAAGAGAAGCCATAGAAGGTGCCTATTTTGGTAAACCCACTAAAACTTCCTCGAAGAAATCTCGAGGTCGCCGAGATAACCAAAATCAACAAGACCAAACTCCTCAGTTATCCCGAACACCCTGAATTTCTTGGCATCGGTGTGCTTTAGTACAGGCGTGAAGTGCTCTTCGCTGAGCAAGGATTCTGTTACGTCAGTTCCCGATGAGAAAAAGCTCATTGCAGGGGTGATTAGAACATTGGAATTTTCATTGTAGATGAAGGCAGGTACCTTGAAGATCCCTCCTATCCGGTCTCTCAAAACAAAGGACGGGTGCTCGTGGCCGATTATTGTCAACTTCTTCAGTGACCTGTCCTTATCCCCATGGTAGATGTAATACCGGTCCGTTTCATAGGTCTCGTACAGATCTATGTCCCTGTTCTTCAGAATGGTCATCAGGTAGTTGTCATGGTTTCCCCTTACGAAGATCAGTTTCACCTGCTTCCTGTAGCGGTCAATGAAGTGTTTTATGTCGGTCCATTCCTGAGGAAGATTCTTTGAAAACTCATGCTTGAAATCGCCGTTTATTATCAGTTTGTCAATCTTGTACCGATCAACTATCCTGTCCACCATCGACTCAACATGGTCCCTTTGCAACTTTGGCAAAAAAAGTCCATGGAGGTTCATCTCCTCCTCAAAGCCCAGATGCAGGTCAGAAATAACAGCTGCATTCTCATCCCTGAGGTATACGCAATGTAGGTCTGAAATGAATACGTCCCTGGCAACCTGAATGTCCTGCAATTCCCCTGGTCATTCCAGTATAAAGCTTAACCTTTTTCAGATCGAAAAGGCAATCTCAAAATACAGATTTCGTATGGTCGATCATGATCCAAATTTCAAGCTCATCAGGAAAGGCTGCTCTCGAAGAAAAAGGTGCATATCTTAGATCACTTGCTCTAGGAGGGCAGGACATCATTAAAGGGTCCGCCGATGGAAAACCCACTCACGGGGGGTCAGCGGTCCTCATCCCTTACGCTGGAAGGGTGAAGAACGCAACTTACACTTTCGAAGGAAAGAAATACGACCTTCCTGAAAATAACGGAGAACACAGCATACATGGATACCTCAAGGACGTATTGTGGAGCGTGAAGGAGAAGAGCGAGGACAGCGTCACCTTTTCATCAGACTTCTCTGATACAGGCTATCCATCTTCAATACACACAGAGATTGAATACAGGATTGGTGGCCAGGATCTAACTGTGATCACTTCTGTTAGGAACTCAGGCACTGAAGATATTCCATTGCTCATAGGCTTTCACCCATATTTCATCACAGGAGTTGCATGGGCGCTGTCGCATACGGAACCATTGCGCAAACTGAACTTTGAGGAGGGATTCTTTCCCGACGGAACATATGAAGACATTGATTTCAACAGAATGAAAAATCCTCAGGATATGAGCTTTGACAACTCTTATGTAGGGGGTGGTGAGATAACACTCTCAAGAAAAGGGGGAAGTATAGTCATAAGGAGGACAAACATGCCATATCTTGTAATTTACAATGGCACTTATTCCGAGGGGAAGTCAGTTGCCATTGAACCTATGACCGGTGCACCCGATGCTTTCAATAATGGCATCGGCCTTATCACGGTTGAGCCCGGGAAATCCTTCAACTGCACTTTCAGTGTGGAATTCAAGTTATGAGGCCGCAAAAAAATTAATCGCTAAACCTGTTTAGCTATCCATGAAGATTGTAAGGGCATCAACACTTTACAACGGTGAGTCTCTGCTTAAGGATGTTTATGTGGGGTTTGACGAAACCATCGAGTACGTTGGCAAGGAGAAACCTGAAGGGGAAATGATCGGCGAAGGTGTTGTCACCCCTGCTTTTGTGGACGGGCACAGCCATATAGGAATGGCCAGGGCAGGAGAACCGAGTGGCGAGGATGAGTCAAACGAACAGATGGATTCGCTATTTCCCCTGGTCAATGCACTTCATTCCATATACATGGATGACAGTGCCTTTGCAGAATCAGTGGAGTCCGGGGTGCTCTATTCAACAATTCTTCCCGGGAGCGGTAACCCCATCGGGGGAAGAGCGGTCCTGGTGAGGAATTTCGGCAGAAACATCCGCGAATCCTATATCAAAGACATAGGGGTCAAGGCGGCACTCGGCTACAACCCAAGAAGCACAACTGAATGGAAAGGCAGGCGGCCTACAACGAGAATGGGTGCGGTTGCACTTCTTCGAGAGGGGTTTACAAAAGCGCAGAAAGCGATGGCACTTGTAAAACTCGGTAAGAAACTTCCCGAAGAGATTGAGCCAGTGGATGAAGTATTTATGGACATTCTCAGTGGAAAACTGAAAATGATGGTTCACCTTCACAGGGAGGATGACGCTTTCGTCCTTCTCGACCTGATCAGGGAGTTCAAGATAAGGGCAGTTCTCAACCATGGGATGGACATCTACAGGGAAGAGACATTCACCTTCCTTAAGGAGAATGGGGTGGATCTTATATATGGCCCGCTCGACTCACACCCGTACAAAGTGGAACTCAAACATGAAACCTGGAGGAATACGGAGAAGGTCCTGAAGTCCGGAATTAACTTCGGTCTTATGAGCGACCACCCCGTTATCCTTCAGAGAAACATGTTCTACACCTTGAGGCACTTCATGAGGTTTGGACTCACCCGTGAGAATGCAATATCAAAAGTCACATCGGAAACTGCGAGAATTATAGGTGCAGACGGCATAGGCTCAGTGAAGAACGGATTCAAGGCTTCGCTGGTGCTATGGAACGGCGATCCCTTCTCCCTAGACGGGCACCCTTCCCTGGTGGTGGGTGAGGGAAATGTGGTGTATGAAGATTGATGTCTTTTGACCACTCCAATCTAAAATAGCTATATCTATTCAGACGTAACCATTAAAAGAGCAACTATCATTACTGATCTATGCCCAAAGATGACAGGGTATGCACAGAAGTACTGAATGAAATTATCAGCAGGTACAGCAGAATAGCCTTCGAGAAAGGAGGCGAAGAGAAGGAAGAAGCCACCCTAGGAGTCGTGGAGCAGAAAAACGGGACTGAAGAAGAATTCTGGGCATGGTTTTGCAAAGAGATGAAAAACAAAAGCTTCAGGGACTGTTTTGAAAAGAGTGAAAGGGAAGACTTTTACGGCTCTCTTTCCGCTGTCAGGAAAGAATACGATTCAAGGTGCAAGGATTAGCCTTCTGGCCGAATAACAGAAAACACAACTGGTTTCCTTCTCTCTTCATAGCTTCATCTTGCCTTGGCGCAGGGAACCACTACCGTTTAATACGAAGATTTTATGTTTAAAGCTAGAGACTGATGAAGTGCACCGTCTGTAATTACAACTCCAGCAGCATGGATTATGCGGACCTCGGTGGCCATTTCATTGACATGGCATCAGAAAGTGATGCCGATCACATAATGTGGCTGAACCGTTTTATAACTAAATCAAAAACAGGGAGGCAGGACCTTGCCAATATGCTCAGGGAGTTCTTTGAGCTTAATGAATCTGGCCTCAAGAGGTGGATCATAAACAGATTTGTGTCAAACTTCTTCTCTGAACCACCGCACCTGTTCATAGGGGCCATGCAATCACCTGAAAGAAAGGTGCTCCTGGGGTATGTGGTGGAGCATCACCACTTTCTGAAGCAATGGATCAAATCATGCGCTTACGTCATAGCAAAGACGGATAATGAGGATGTGCAGATGTACGAAATGGAAAACATAATGGCTGAAATGCACGGTTTCGGATCAAAAACACCATCACATCATGAACTTCTACTCAGAATGGGGGAATCACTCGGACTGCCGCGAGAAACGGTTCTAATGTCCGAACCCCTGCCCGCAACAAGAAAGGCTATTGAACTCTGGGGAAATTTATCCAGAAACTCTCACTGGATAGAAATAATGGCAGCAATGCACTCTCTGGAACTCATAGCAACAAGGGGGCTTGAAAAATATGGTGCGAAATACTCTTACTTCGACCCAGCCATCTTCCAGAGGTCCGATATTCCAAATGAAGTTAAAGATTTCTTGAGAGAGGGCTACGACGCCGACGCTTCCCATTCGGATGAGGCTTTGAACCTTATTGAAAAATATTCAGATGAGTATGGGGACATCCAGGCCATACAGGCAACATTCATCAGGTCGATGGTGGCTTTTGACAGCTACCTTAACGCAAGGCTGGAAAGGGGCGAGCAATATGAAAACGAATTATGAAGGGTGTGCCCTGTGTGATGCAACATGGGGAGAATACTGGAGAGAGATTGAAGGGCAGAACATGTTTTTCTGCTGCAATATCTGCGCTGATGCGTACGAGAACATGATAGGGGAGGTCAAAAAAAAAACAGGCTGGGAAGAACTGGACTATGTCGAAATAACCGGCAACTACCGGCTTGGCAGAACCTGCAGAGCCACCAAAGGAGACAGTGAATACAAGTACTTCTTCAGGCACGAGAACGGGAATATTACCCAGTTTGAGGAAAGATAGCCTAAAAGATTATTCCCTTGGACGCAAGCTTCTTCCTGATGAAATCGAACGCTTCCTCATTGTATCCTATATTTTCAGGTGGCAGGACACCTTTACCATCCACTTTCCCTTCAATGACCGCTTCGGCGATCACTGAAGCTGTGTATCCTGTCATGCGGCTCATGGAGCTAACCCCATTCTTATCGTCGTAACGGTCAATACAGAAGAATTCCCTGTTTTCCTTTCCTATTCCTCTAACTATGAGGATGCAAACATCCTTTTCTCCCGTTCTCAGTTTTTCGAAAACCTGCTCAGAAACCTTTCTGACAGTGGTACCGGATACCTTCTTGTCAGAAAAGAAACCCATCTCCCTCAGAAATCTTATTTTTGCGAGGTGTCCCGGGTATCTGAGAGTCTTTTCGAACATGTTTACAACCCTGTCAGAATCCAGAAGTGTTCTCAGGCCGTCAGAGTAGAAAGCCTCGAAGTCACCCAGCCCCTCGACGTGAAAGCAGGATATGTCATCAAGGGGATCGACTTCCCTCAATTTCCTCTCTGCTATTATTCTGGCAGGTCGGGTATACTCGTCTATCAACCCCTCAACAGACCAGGTTACAGCGTAGTCAAGAGGTGGTTTCTTTTCCTGAGGCAGCCCTGCTACGTACATCTCAACAGAATGGTATCTGCCCTCTTTCAACAGGTTCCCGGCCAGGATGTTGGAAAGGCCAGGTGCAAATCCTGCGTCAGGTATGAGGAGGGCATTGTTATCCTCGGCAAGGTCTTGAAGCTCCATTGGATCATTCTCCGAAAAAGATATGTCTACAACTTTTAACCCGTGCGATACAAGTTTCTTTACAACCCCGAAAGCAACACTCCCGGGAAGGGCTACAAGAACAACGTCGGACCTCTCAAGCACTTCCCAATGGTCATCTACGGTTCCTGCAAGCCACCTTATGCCCTTGATCTTCTTCAGCCTCTCGGCGTCTAAATCAACAACTGCCACTTCATGGTTCCCTGAAAGATAATCTGAAATCGTTTTACCGATGGCCCCTGCTCCGACAACTGATATCATGATTTCATTAAGTGTTGGTTATATAAAATTACCATCCCTTAGCAAAGATTATGCCGCTGTTAGCCCATGGTTAATGCGTTAATGGCAGGCAATAACTCTGAAAACTCCCTGAATGAGATCGTCAGGGACAACAGGTCCGGTTCAACAGAGCTTTCATTGAAGGTGGCAGATTTCTATTCCAGATGCTCCAGCTGCAATGGGGACTTCATGAAAGACGCGATGGGAAGGATAGGCTCCGCCCACATTGGGATGGGGCTAGTGAGAAATACAAACAGAATCATGTTTTCAGCATGGGAAAACGATCCTCACTCCCTGGTTGAGGAATCTGAAAAACTGAAACTGCAAATAAAAACCCTGTCCGAAAAGGCTGTGAAAAATTCTCCGGATATCCTGCCCGACGGGGTATCGGTGGCTACTATAAGCAATAGTTCAGCAGTCAGAAACGCTCTTGTTTTAAACAGGAAGAAAATTGCGCGGGTATATGTACTGGAAAGTAGGCCGGGGCTGGAGGGGCAGTCAATGGCGGAGGAACTCGACAGAAACGGGATCGACACTGTGCTAATGGTTGATGCGGCTGTCCAGAAGGCATCCCAACTCGCAGGCATCGCCATATGCGGCTCCGATTCTGTGTTGTCAGACTACTCCCTGGTGCACAAAGTCGGAACGTACCCCCTGTTCATGTCGATGAGAAAAGAAAACAGGAAAACCTACTCTCTTTCGATAAGCCTGAAGTTTGAAGCCGAATTCGACGGTGGGTCTTACCCTTCATTTGCCGTTCACGACCCACGGGAGATCGTGCAAGGAAACCTCGAAGCACTGAACTTATATTTTGACATAACCCCTCCAACGCTAATTACAGCGTATGTGACGGACAGGGGGATCCACTTACCACGGAGCGATTAGCAAATCTTTATAACTCCCGACTTTTATGGCGCCTTGATACTGATATATGAGCTCCTTTGTAAACTTCCTTTCCAAGTTGCTTGCCAATCCACTCAGCTACTTCAATCTGCCAAATTTCCAGATCTACCAGCTCTCATTCTTCGCGATTCTCATTTTCGTCCTGATTGCATTGAGGGTGGGACTTTCAGTGGCTGGCAGGAAGTATTCTACTCTTAAGCTTTTTACTGGTCCTGTTTTCCTGGTGCTCCTGGTTACTTACAACTATTACAATTCCTATCTTGTCTCGCTGACTCTTAACCTCTCAAGCCTGACGAAGGTCGAAGTACTTCTAGTCCCGTTCCTTGTGGCGCTTGGAATTGCCGCAGGCCACAGGCTTGCCAGGAACGACAGAGTTTATATTAAGAAAGGTGCGCCGCACTACAGCAGTTCTGCGATCATCTCATTAGTATGGGCGCTTTCTTTCCTGATCAGGATGGGCATAATCACCTACCTGCCGCTCATACAGGTAAGCGTTGCAATCTTCTCCTCTGTTGTGCTGGATATCGCCACAGGACTTATCCTCGGAGAGTCGCTTAAAATATACAGGACGTACAGGAGGAACTTTTCAGGTGCGGATGCCTCTCCGGCATGATGAACCATGCGAAATTATTCGAAAAAACAAATTTCGCATGCGAAATGGTGTCAGACAACTGTATATAGTTATGCAACTGGCTGTACAGGCATACATGTATGGGCTTAATATCTCGAGACTTCCTATATCCCGTTCTTTTCGGACGAAAGATTTATTATTATAGCGCAGTTGTGATTTACCACGCATTGGCTGTGTGATTTACGATGAAAGAAGTAATACAGAGACAAGATAAGGCAGTATCACCAATAATTGCAACTATATTGCTGATCGCCATTACAGTGGTCCTGGCTGCAACTTTATACACTATTCTTGGCGGCTACACAACATTCCTTGGGGCATCCACTCCCACGGCGTCAGTTCAGGTAACAAATTCGTCGACATCTACTCTCCCGTTCTATTTTGTCTACGTGGAGCAATTCGGCGGCAACGTATCGCTTAACTCAGTTCAGCTTAGGATAACGGAGGCCAACAACTCGATCTACGTTGTACCGTTGGCTCAAGGCACTACTAGCATTGCAGGTGGCCTGTGGAATCTAACAGTAAGGGGCTCTTCATATCTGAGTGCTTCTACGGCCATGACACTACAGGGAAACAAAGGGTTATCACCACTTCCTTTCATAGTGCAGATACAGCTGATTGACCTGAAAACAAACGGAGTAATTTCCACGAATACTGTCCAGTAG
>OBLK01000133.1_pt1 | contig 25652 bp, 26 predicted proteins | sample 1518871 | NCBI WGS metagenome assembly OBLK01 (sample SAMEA2464837, study PRJEB22497) | soil metagenome | biome: Grassland; feature: Farmland; material: Clay | place: Australia | collected 2013-02-01 | depth 0.8 m
CCACCAGCCCGATGGCCCGCAGCTCGCCGGCCAGCCGGGTCGCGGTCGCCGCGACCTTCGCCGGCTGCCGGCCGGTGGCCAGCCACGCCCGCACCACGAGCAGCTCGGCGAGCGCCGCCCAGGTCTCGTTGCCGCGGCGGCGGAACCGCTGGTGGGCACGCCTGGCCCAGACCTGCGCGTCGGTCGGCCGGTCGTCGAGCAGCGCAACCTCGGCCCTGGCCAGCTCGGCCTCGGCCAGATCCTGGTTGAGCCGGTGCTTGCGAAGCTGCCCGATCGCCTCGGCCAGCTCGACATCGGCCTCCCGGGCCAGGCCGGCGTTGCGCAGCACCCTCGCCCGGTCCACCGCGACCACCGCGGAGTGCGCCGTGCCGAGCTCGACGAGCCGCCGGCGGGCCTCGTCGAGCAGTCGGAGGGCGGCCGGCAGGTCGCCGCGCAGCATCTCCAGGTAGCCGAGGTTGTCCAGGGCCTTGGCGAACCGCACCTCGAGGCCGTGCCGCTCGGCGATCTCGGCGCACCTGGTCGCGTCGACGCTGGCCTGCCGCAGCTTCACGTGGTTGAGGTAGAGCGTGCTCCGGTTCAGCAACGCCCGGCACAGCTCGGCCGGGTTGTCGGCGAGCAGGATCACCGCGACGCTGAGCTGCTCGGACGCCTCGGCGAGCCGGCCCTGTCTGGTCAGGATGAGGCCGTGCTGGCCGTGCACGAGGCCCTGCAGCTCGATGTCGCCAAGCCGCTGGGCGGCCGCGCTCGCCTCGGTCAGCCTGGCCAGGCCGTCCTGCGCCCGGCCGACCTCGGCCTCGCTGTGCGCGAGGCTGATCAGCAGCCGGACCCGCAGCACATCGAGGGCTCGACGCGACGGAACGACCGGCGAATCGGCGGGCGATTCGGCACGCAGGTCGGCGCGCGAGTTGGCGGGCAAGTCGACGGGCAAGTCGACGGGCAAGTCGGCGGGCGAGTCGGCGGGCAGAGTCGCCAGGGCCCGGCGCAGCAGGTTGACCGCGCGCGCCGGCCGGCCGGCTGTGCCAGCCGCGACGGCTCGCCGGTGCAGTGCAGCAGCCGCGGGCTCAGAGGTCGATCGCAGGGGTCACCACCGGATTCGGCAACCGCGCCTCGCCGCCCTCGGTCGGGTGGAAGACGAGCTGGGCGAGCCCGGCCGGTACCCGGTCGAACTCAAACCGTCCGTCGTCGTCGGCGTGCGTATCGTTACCGCCACGCTCGAGCCGCAGCTCCACGTGCATGCCCCCGCCGGGCGCCAGCCAACCGTCGAGCCGGTACTGACCGGTGCCGACGGGCGTGATCGTCACCATCACTGTGAGGTTCTCCGCGGTGAACGTCACGGTCCTGGTGCGGTCATCGCCACGGGCACCGACCGGCTCCACGGAGTCGCTGACGAACCGCGCCAGCTCCATCTCCATGTGGGCCAGGGTCAGCGTGAAGCCGACGCGCTCGACCAGCCCCGGCGGCACCGGGTCGACGATCGACAGGACCCTTGACAGCTCAGCCAGCAGTTCCCGGTCGGCCTCGTCGAGCGGCTCGTCCGCCGACGAGTCGAGTTCGTCGGGATCGCCGCCTGCGATCACGAAGAACCCCACTCGGGGTCGGCGGCCAGCATCGAGCGCAGCTTGGCCAGGCAGCGGCCACGGGTCGGGCCGATGCTGCCGACCGGCATGCCCAGCGCCTCCGACAGGGTGGCGTAGTCCGGCCGCTCGGCGAACGCGATCACCCGTAACAGCCGCTGGCAGCGCTCGGGGAGCTTGGAGACGTTGCGCCACAAGGCGTTCTGCGCCGCGCCGGCGAGCACGGTAGGCTCCGGGCCCTCGGACTCGGGAGCCACCAGCGTCATGCCGGGGTCCTCGACCAGGTCGGCACGGTCCTTGGACTGCGCGGCGCGGATGGCCTCCCTGCGGGCGGTCACGATCAGCCAGCGCAGCACGGCGTGCGGCTCGGCGATGTTGTCCCCGTGGCGCACGAGCGCCAGCAGCGTGTTCTGCACGACGTCCTCTGCGGTCCCGGTGTCGAGCCGGAAGCCACGGGCGACGTGCCACAGCAGCGGGGTCGCCCGCTTCACCAGCCGGGCCATCGCGTACGCGTCGCCTTCGCGGTGCGCGCGAAGGTCGGCGGCCATCTGGGCCGAGAGGCCAAGGCTTTCGGCCGGCTCGGTGGTTTCGTCCGCCGCGCCGATGTGTTGCGCCATGCCGCCTGTCACGCGCATCACACTAGTCCTCCCCTACCGGCGTTGAACACAGTCCGTGACCGCAATCGGATGCAGATTCACCAACCTGCACCAAAGCAAACGAGTGGTACCGGCTCCTGGGTGTTCGCGACTGCAAGCGCCGTGGCGAGTGCTGCTGCCGGTGGGTTACCGGCGGCCTGCGCTCTGTGATGAGCCACCATCACCGGGTAGGCGATGTCGTCGCCGACCCTGGCCACGCCAGCCACCGTGCTGACCACACCGCCCCGAAGCAGCGCAGACGTCATCCCCAACGCTTCGTCGCCCGGCCGCACCTCGGCCAGGCCGAGCTCGCAGGCCGACAGCACCACGTGCGTCGGCAGCTTGGCCGGCGCCGGGAGGTCGTAGCCGAACAGGGGACCGTCGGCCAGTTCGATCGCCGAGAACAGCGGGTTGTCCGGCTCGTGGACGCCGTGTGCGGCGACGTGCAGCAGCGGGCTGCCGGCAGCCGCATGGAGTACTGCTGTACTCGTGGCGTCACTGCCTGTAAGCACGATGGCACCCGGCCAGGCGGTGGCGGCGGACCGGACCTCGCTCTCGCCGCGCTGCACGCCCGGCCCGACGGCGAAGACCGGGCTGCCGCCCGCCCGGTCGGCGGCGTGTGCCCGCGCGGTCAGCCACCACGTCGCCGACGGCACCACGACCACCGGCCGGCCGAGCGGGCCGGGCATCGCCGTCCACGGCACCGTGCCCAGCGACGACGTCGGCACCACGACCACCGGGCCGCTGCCGGTCCGGCCGGCGATCGGGCGCCAGAGCCCGTCGTCGAGCCGCCGCAGGCCGTTGCCGAGCGACTTGCGGACCACGGCCCTGACCTGCTCGGGCACCTGCGACAGCGCCAGCACGTCGAGGTCGGCGCGCACCCGGTGCAGCGCGGTCCGCAGCGGCCCGAGCTGGCCGAGCGGCACCACCTGGGCCGCACGCGCGGTGACCACGAGTGCGTGCAGTTCGTCGCGCACCGACAGGTACGCGACCAGGCAGCCGGACTGCTCGGCCAGCGCCTCGCGTGCGGTGGACAGCGACGCGGGGCGGTCGGACTCCACCTCACCCTGCCCGGGGGCGAACCACGCCCGCTGGCGGATCTGCTTCTCCAGTGCCGCCCGGCGGCGGCGCAGCTCCGGGTCGGGCCGGCCGGTCAGCTCGGCCGATCGCTGTGCCGAGCGGACCCCACGCAGCTGGGCGAGCAGCGCTGCGGCGTCCGGGTCGTCCGGTGGGCGCACCGGCGGCAGCCGCGCCGCGAGCGCGCGCGACCGTTCCGCCCAGGCGAACACCTCGGCCGGACGGCCGTCGACGATCGCGTCGGCCAGACCCAGCTCGGCCAGTTCGCGGCCGTGCACGACGCTCGCCGTCTGCAGGTCGAGGCTGCCGAACCGGGACTGGTACCGCTGCAGGTCGACCAGGCCGCCGCGCAGCTCCGCCGAACGCGCCCGCCGGTCGCCGCGCGCCGCGGCCAGCTCCGCGCGTACCAGCCTGGTCAGCAGCCTGGTACCGATCCGGTCACCCGAACGCAGCCGGCTGGCCAGCTCGGCGAATGCGCCGGCCTCGTCGAAGCGACCGGTCGCGATGAACGCCCTGGACGCCACGAGCGCCGCAACCCGGCCGTCCTCCTCGAGACCGGCCGAGCCGAGGCGCTCGGAGAGCCGCCCGGCGGCGCCGGCGACGTCGGCCAGCCGGCGCCCCTGCCGAAGCTTGGCCTGCAGCACCAGAAGCTCGGCCAGCTGGGCCCTGGTGTCGTTACCTCGGCGGACGAACCCGTTCTTCGCCTGGCCCGCGACCCGCCTGGCGATCTCCAGCCGGCCCTCGAGCAACGCCACCTCTGCCCTGGCCAGCTGCGCCTCGGCCAGGTCGTGGGTCAGCCGCGCCTTGCGCAGGATCTCGATCGCCTCTGCGAGATCGGAGTCGGCCTCCCTGGTCAGGCCGGCTGCCCGCAGCGCCTCGGCCCGGCCGCCGAGGAAGATCGCCCGGAACGGGCTGCTGCGCAGCGCCTGGTCGTTCAGCGCCGCGTCGGAGTCCCGCAGCGCGGTCGGCAGATCTCCGGTCAGGTAGGACAGGTAGCTCAGGTTGATCCTGGCCTTGGCGTTGAGCTCGAGCAGCCCGTGGGCGGTGGCGATCGAGGTGCACCGGCGAAGGTCGGCCCTGGCCGCCGCCACGCTGCCCGAGTACAGGTGCAGTGCGCTCCGGTTCAGCAGCGCCCGGCACTCGTACTCGACGTTGTCTGCGAACAGCCGCACGGCCTCGTCGAGGTCGGCCAGCGCAGCCGTCGTGTGACCCTGGCGCACCAGGATCGAGCCACGTTGCAGGTGCACCAGCCCACTGATGCCGGGATCGGCGACCGTCGCGGCCAGCTCGAACGCCAGTCCCAGCAGGCCGACACCACGGTCGACCCGGCCCTGCTCGACCTCGAAGTAGGCCAGGCTGGCCAGCACCTGCGCGCGGGCGGCGTCGGCGCCCTCGGCACCGGCCGGAAGCAGGGTAAGTGCCCGGTTGAGCAGCCGCGCGGCCTTCGTGGGCTGCCCACGTTCGCCGAGCGAGATAGCCTGCCGGCGCAGCTGCGCCGCTCTGGCTACCGGTTCAACGGGGTCAGACCTGGACAGCTGGGGTCACCACCGGTGACCGCAGCTGGATGTCACCATCCGGCGTCGGGTGGAACACCAACTGGACCAGTCCACAAGACACATCCACGAAGTCGAAGCGGCCGTCGACGTCGGCGAGGACGTCGTTGCTGCCCCGATCGCTGCGCAGTTCCACCCGCAATGCGGCGCCAGGCGCGATCCAACCGTCAATACGGCACTCACCGTGCGCGGTCGGGGTAATCGTCACCATAACGGTGAGGCTCTCGCTGGAGAACGTCACGGTCCGGGCGCGTTCCTCGCCGCGGGCCCCGACCGGCACCTTGCTCTCCACTGTCAGCCGCGCGAGCTCGATCTCCATGTGTGCCAGCGTGAGCGTGAAGCCGATCCGCTCGACGAGATCGGCCGGCATCGGATCGATGACGTCGTAGAGCCGCGCCAGCTCCGCCAGCAACCGGCCGTCCTCGTCGTCGAGCAACTGTGCGGCCAGCCGATCCAGCGCACGTAAGTCACCAGGACCGGTCATCACGCACTCCATTCGGAATCGGCGGACAGCAACAGGCGAAGTTTGGCTAGGCATCGCCCGCGGGTGGGGCCGATGCTGCCGATCGGCATGCCCAGCGCGGCAGACAGCGCCGCGTAGTCAGGACGGTCGGCAAATGCGATTACCCGCAACAGCTGGCGGCAACGCTCGGAGAGTTTGGCGACATTCCGCCACAGCACCCGCTGCGACGCCTGGGCCAGCACGACCCGGTCGGGTTCCTGGTCGGCAGGCGCCGGAGCCGTCCTGGCGGTCTCGTCGACGAGCTCGACCCGGTCGCGCAGTTGGATCGCCCGCAGCGCCTCCCGGCGCGCGGTCACGACCATCCAGCGCAGCGCCGCCTGCGGTTCCAGGATCTCGTCGCTGTGCCGGACGAACGCGAGCAGCGTGTTCTGGACCACGTCCTCCGCGCTGCTCGCGTCGAGCCTGAAGCTCCGGGCCACGTGCCACAGCAGCGGCGTGACCTGCCGAACGAGCGAGGCCATCGCGCGGCCGTCACCGGACCGGTGGGCGATCAGCGCCGCGGCGACCATCGCCGACAGGCCGACCTCGGTCCGGCTCGTGCCGCGCGCGGCCTCGCCGGTCATGTCGGGCGGTCCAGTCTGGTCCTGGCCGCCACCGCAGCCCAGCCACGCGCCACCGCGGCGGCCTGGGCGGTGTCGTCCAGGTTGGGCACCGAGGGGTCGTCGGCCGGCAGGTCGATCAGCGCCTGGGCCAGCCGGCCAGCGAGCACCGGCGCCGCGAACGACGTGCCGCTCCAGGTGCCGAAGCCGCCCGAGTACCCGTCGGGGTCGATGGTGCGGCGCAAGCGCTGCGCGTACTCGTCCATGATCTCGGCCGATGCCCGAGCGCCTCCGTTGAAGGTCACAGGGAACGTACTGACGACCGCCGCCCCGGCGTCCCACTCGGTCACCCATGGGCCGCTGTTGGAGAACAGCGCGATCGACTCGTCGGGGTTGCGGCTGCCGACGCTCACCAGTGGCACCACGTCGGCGTCGAGCGGGACCAGGCCGTTCTCGTGCGGGGTGAACGCGGCCGGGTACATCGGGCGCAGCGTGGCGTCGTTGCCGGCGGCCGCGACGACGATCACGCCGAGCGAGCCGAGCGCCTTGATCAGGTCGCTCAGGATCGTGGCATCGGAGGCCGCGTCGAGCGTCGCCTCGTGGTAGTAGCCCAGCGACAGCACGATCACGTCGACGTGGCCGTCGTCGATCTGACCGGACCGGGTGCGCAGCAGCCGCTCGTGCAGCACGGTCAACGCCCAGATCAGATCGTCCTCGTCGACGATGCCGTCGGAGGCCATGACGCGGATCGCCAGCAGGTTGGCGTCCGGGCAAAGCTGGCGGATCAGCCCGGCGATGAACGTGCCGTGACCGGAGTGCGAGTCCAGCACGCCGTCGAGTGGGCCCAGCAGATCGCCGTAGCGCTCCGGGTCGGTCTCCGGGTCGATGATGCCGGCGGGCACGCCGTCCAGGTAGACCCCGCGGGTCATGATCGACGTGTCCGGCAGGCCGTCCCACCACGGGTGCTCGCCCGCGCCGGTGTCCAGGATCGCCACCACGGGCCGCCTGGTGTCGAGCGTGTCTCGGCGCGCGGGAGGTGCGCCGAGATACGAGATCGGCGTCCGGCCGCCGGTGCCGGACCGGCCGTACTCGGTGAGCGGTCCGCCCGGCAGCACCGGCCAGTTGCCGCCGCCGGGGACGGCGCCGCCGCTCATCGCCGGCCAGCCGCCGGCCAGCAGGTGGTTCAGCCCGATGCGGCTCGTCTCTTCCTTGGTCAGGCCGTCGGTGGCGCGAAGCGCCGACAGCAGCCGCCAGGCGTCGACTTCGACCGGACGCGCGTCGTCGGGTTCCAGCCGGACCCGGACCGCGTAGTCGGCCTGGCAGTCGGTGCACGCCTCCATCCGGCGCCTCGACGGCTCGTCGACCACCGTGCGCAGCCCGTTCTCGCGGGCCACCGCGTCGAGCGGCTCGCGAACGCGCCCGTTCTTCCAGACGCTGCTGGGAACCAGCAGGTTGTCGCCCACGTACGCGGTTGGCCGGAGCCTGCGGCCGTTGCCAGACACGCGCGCCGCCGTGACGGGGTCCAGCACGCGGGCCTGGTGGTCGAGCAGCAGGCGGTCGGGCACCAGCAACGTGTCGACGTCGCGGATTCCTGCCTGTTTCGATCCGCCGTTGTCGGGCTTGGACATGGTCACCTCGGGAGCGGTGTTCGTAAGCGATTGGTAGCTGTCAGTGTTGAGCGTTGGATCTTCATGCTGATACATGGCTGCCCTAACTCGTCCCGGCATCCTGTGGTTCGCTGGCGGCATGGTTCTTGGTCGCCGCCGGGCCTGCCGTCATTGCCAGCGAGGCACCGGGTGACCTCGACTGAGCCGGCCCTCCCTGTGATCGACATCTCCGGCCGGCTGCACACCGTCGCCGGCGAGATCGGCGCTGCCTGCCGCGCCAGCGGATTCTTCTACATCACCGGCCACGGCGTCCCCGCCACGCTGCTGGCGCGCCTGGAATCCGCCAGCCGGGCGTTCTTCGCGCTGCCGGTCGAGGCCAAGCTCGAGATCGAGATGGCCCGCGGTGGGCGGGCCTGGCGCGGCTACTTCCCGGTCGGCGCCGAGCTGACCTCGGGACGCCCGGACCTCAAGGAAGGCCTCTACTTCGGCACAGAGCTCGGCCAGGACGATCCGCGTCCGCTGCACGGGCCGAACCTGTTCCCGCGCCAGGTGCCGGCGTTGCGCGGCGCCGTGCTCGACTACCTCGACGCGATGGGCGCGGTGGCCCAGTCCGTGCTGCGGGCGGTGGCGGTCAGCCTCGACCACGATGCGGAGTTCTTCGCCTCGGGCTACACCGCCGAGCCGACCGTGTTGTTCCGGGTCTTCCACTACCCGCCGAGCGCCGGCGGTGCTGGAGACGACGACTGGGGCGTGGGCGAGCACACCGACTACGGCCTGCTCACCCTGCTCGCCCAGGACACCCACGGCGGGCTGCAGGTCCGGACGCCCGGCGGCTGGGTCGCCGCGCCGCCGCTTCCGGGCACCTTCGTCTGCAACATCGGCGACATGCTGGCGCGCGTGAGCGGCGGCCGGTACCGGTCGACCCCGCACCGGGTGCTGAACACCAGCGGGCACGACCGGCTCTCGTTCCCGTTCTTCTTCGACCCAGGCTTCGACGTCGAGATCGGCGGCGGGACCTATGGCGGCTACCTGACCGCCAAGGTGTCCAAGGTGTTCCCACAGTTGTGGGGCTCGGTCAGCTGAGCAGCGCCTTTCACCCAACGCGATTTGGCTGTCACGCCTTGTCACAGCCCCTCCGGGAAAAGTAAAGTCTCTTTCCAGAAACGGAGTCTGCGGCCTGGGGAGATGGTCATGGGTGCGGTTCGGCGCGCAGGTGTGCTGGTGGGCCTGGCAGTGGTGCTCGGAGCGGGTGCGATGGCAGTGCCGTCGACCGCGACGGAGGTGGCCGAGCCCGCGGCCGGCATCGAACCGACGGCGATCGAACCGGCGGCGATCGAACCGGCGGCGATCGAACCGGCGGTGATCGAGCCGGCGGCGATCGGGCCGCTGGTGTGGGCCGACGAGTTCAACGGCGCGGCCGGTCAGCCGCCGGACCCGGCGCGCTGGACGCTGGAGACCGGTGGCCACGGCTGGGGCAACAACGAGCAGCAGTACTACACGACCCGCACGAGCAACGCCTCGACCAACGGCGCCGGCAGCCTGGTGATCACCGCCCGGCGCGAGAACCCGGGCAACTACCAGTGCCATTACGGGTTCTGCCAGTACACGTCGGCCAGGATGATCACGGCGGGCAAGTTCACCCAGGCGTACGGGCGGTTCGAGTCGCGGATGCGGATCCCGCGCGGTCAGGGCATCTGGCCGGCGTTCTGGATGCTCGGCGACAACATCGGCCAGGTCGGATGGCCCACCAGCGGCGAGATCGACATCATGGAGAACATCGGCCGCGAGCCGAGCACCGTGCACGGCACGCTGCACGGCCCGGGGTACTCCGGCGGCGGCGCGGTCGGCGCGGCCTACTCGCTGCCCGGCGGGCAGGCGTTCGCGGACGCGTTCCACACGTTCGCCGTCGAGTGGAGCCCCAACTCGATCTCGTGGTTCGTCGACGGGATCCGCTACCAGACCCGAACCCCGGCCGACCTCGGCGGCAACCGCTGGGTCTTCGACCACCCGTTCTTCCTGATCATGAACATCGCGGTCGGCGGCTACTGGCCCGGCTACCCGGACGCCACCACCCAGTTCCCGCAGACCCTGACCGTCGACTACGTCCGCGTCTACTCCTGGATCAGCGACGGCGGCGGTAGCGGGCGGATCACCGGCCTTGGCGGCAAGTGCCTCGACGTGGCCGGCGCCAACCCGGCCAACGGCACCCAGGTCCAGCTCTGGGACTGCAACGGCACCGCGGCGCAGAACTGGAGCCGGCCCGGTGACGGCACCATCCGCGCGCTCGGCAAGTGCCTGGACGTCTCCGGCGGCTCCACCGCCAACGGCGCCCGGGTCCAGATCTGGGACTGCAACGGCACCGGAGCCCAACGCTGGACCTACACCGCCGCCCGCGACCTGGTGAACCCGCAGGCCAACAAGTGCCTCGACGCCAGGGACAACTCCAGCGCCAACGGCACGCCGACCCAGATCTGGACGTGCACCGGCGGCGCCAACCAGAAGTGGACCGTGAGCTAGCTCCTGGCCATCAGGTCGTTGTCGGTCAGGCCTGGCCCGGCACCGGCCTCGATGAACCACTCGGTGCCGAACGCCATGGCGAAGGCGTCGTCCGGCATCACCAGAAAGAACGACTGCTCGCCGATCTGGCTGGCGTGCGCGCGCATCGCGCGGCGCTTGTGGTCCAGGTAGGCCGAGACGTCGACGGCGGCGGTGATCTCCGACTCGGGCTTGCCGAACTGCTCGCCGTCGCCGACGTCGGGCATCTCGATGCCCGCCTCCCTGGCCCGCTCGGCGAACTCGACCATGCCGCGGCGGAAGTGGTCGCGGTTCATGGTGGTCTGGAAGACGCGCGGGGTGCCGGCGAGCTCGGCCGCGCGTAGGCCGACGCGGTGCACCTGGATGTGGTCGGGGTGGCCGTAGTTGCCGTTGTCGTCGTAGACGGTGAGCACGTCGGCGCTCTCCTCGCGCAGGATCGCGGCCAACTTCTGCGCCGCCTCCTCCACCGGCGCGGTCCAGAACGAGCCGGGCGCGGTGTTGGTCGGTTCGCCCATCATCCCGGAGTCCAGGTAGCCGAGGAACTCGACGCGTTTGGCGCCGAGGATCTCCGCCGAGGCGTGCGTCTCGGCCACCCGGCGCTGCCACAGCGGCTCGTCGTCGGCCAGGAACCCGTCCGGCACCTCGCCTACCTCGCCGCGCGTGGCCACGACCAGCACGACGCGATGGCCCTCCTCGAACGCCTTTCGCATGACCCCGCCGGTCACGATGCACTCGTCGTCCGGGTGGGCGTGGAACGAGACCAGAGTTGCCATGCCGGCGAGACTAGCCTCGCCGGCATGAGCGAGTACGACGTTGCGGCGGTGCGAGCGCGGTTCCCTGCGCTCGACGAGGGTGCGGCGCACTTCGACGGCCCCGGCGGCTCGCAGTCGCCCGACGTGGTGGCCGACGCGGTCGCCGGCACCCTGCGTTCGGCCGTGGCCAACCGGGGCACGGTGACCCAGGCCGAGCGGCGCGCCGACCGGATCGTCGTGGAGGCCAGGCAGGCCGCCGCCGACCTGCTCCGCGCCGACGCCCGGGGGATCGTGTTCCGGCGCAGCATGACCGCCCTGACCCACGAGCTGGCCCGGGCGCTGGCCAAGCAGTGGCACGAGGGCGACGAGATCGTCGTCACCCGGCTCGACCACGACGCCAACATCAGGCCCTGGGTGCAGGCGGCGCAGAGCCGTGGCGTCACGGTGCGGTGGGCGGAGTTCGACGCCGCCACGGCGGAGCTGCCGGTCGAGGCGGTGCCGTTGTCGAAGCGCACCCGGCTGGTCGCGGTGACCGCCGCGGCCAACCTGATCGGCACCCGACCGGACGTCGCGGCGATCGCCGACCGCGCGCACGCCGCCGGCGCGCTGGTCTACGTCGACGGCGTGCACTTCACGCCGCACTGCTTCGTGGACCTGTCGGCGATGCACGCGGACTTCTTCGCCTGCTCGCCCTACAAGTTCCTGGGCCCGCACCTGGGCATCGTGGCCGCGAGCCCGGACCTGCTCGAGTCGGTGCACCCGGACAAGCTGCTGCCGATGACCGACGCCGTGCCCGAGCGGTTCGAGCTCGGCACGCTGCCGTACGAGCTGCTCGCCGGCACCACCGCGGCGATCGACTTCCTGGCCGAGCTGGTGCCGGGCGAGGGCCGCCGCCGCGCCCGGCTGGAGGCGTCGATGACCGCGCTGGAGGCGTACGAGGACCTGATGCGCGACCGCCTCGAGACCGGGCTGGCCGGACTGCCGCGGGTCACGATGCACGGCAGCCGGCGGCGCCGGCGCACGCCGACCGTGCTGTTCTCGGTCGACGGCGCCGACCCGCAAGCCGTGCACGAGCACCTCGCGCGGTCCGGCGTCAACGCGCCGGCCGGCAGCTTCTACGCGCCGGAGTGCGCAAGGTGGCTCGGGCTCGGCGACGCCGGGGCGGTTCGGGCCGGGATCGCGCCGTACACCGACGAGGCAGACGTCGACCGGCTGCTCGACAGCCTGGCGAGCCTGAGCTGATCAGCGTGGCGAGCATGGGCTGATCGGCCTGGCCCGCCAGGCCCTGGTCGGGCGGTCAGGCCGGCTCGAGGCTCATTCGCCGCCGCTCGACGTCGAAGGCCTTGATCCGGACGCTGATCCGTGTCCCCACCTCGGGCGGAGCGCACTCGGACTCGTGCAGCAGACCGTGGATGCCGTCGGTCAGCTCGACGAACGCGCCGAACGGCACGACCTTGACCACAACGCCGTCCAGGACCCCTCCCGTGGCGTGCCGCGAGACGAACTCCTGCCAGGCAGGCAGCGGGATTTCAGGACCTGACAAATTTGATCACCTCCTCTCCACCGCGAGACGTGCGAACAACCGGACGCGGTGGACGGTGGCGGGCCCCTGGCCCGCCCGGTGATCAAGTGTTGGCCGGGTACCTCTCTGGCTGATGGCCCATGGCCGACCCGGCAGTCACGCCGGTGACGCTACGCCATCGAGCAGCCGGCCACGAGCCGCCATCAGGTCGTCCTCGGTGAGCCCGCCGCCGCGCAGGTACGTCTCGGCGTCGAACGACTCGGCGGTGGCCAGGCCGGCGGGCCGCGATGCGACGTCGTCGGGACCCTCGCCGTCGTTGCGCAGGTCGACCACGGTCCGCACGCCGTAGTCGTGCAGCGCCGACCGGCCGGCGGCGGTGAGCCGGCCGATGGCGTCCGAGCGGACCACGCAGCGACGGCGGGTCAGGCGGCCGCCCGAGCTGAACGCGGTGCGCAGGCCGCCGAGGTCGCGGACGTTGAAGCAGCCCTCCCAGTCCAGGTGTCTCATTTCCGGCAGACGCGTGGTGACCCGCCGAGGTTGTCGGCCCGGCGATGGATGATGACCGCGTGACGATCAGGTTCCAGATCACGATCGATTGCGCCGATGCCGACCGGCTCGCCCGGTTCTGGGCCGAGGCACTCGGCTACCAGTTGGCGCCGCCACCGCCCGGCTTCGACAGTTGGGCGGACTGGTACCGCAGCGTCGGCGTGCCGGAGGAGGAGGTGACCGGCGTTGGCGTCGACCGCCTCGTCGACCCAGGCGGGCACGGCCCGAAGTTCTGGTTCCAGCAGGTGCCGGAGGGCAAGGTCGTCAAGAATCGCATCCACTTCGACCTGACCGTCAGCGGCGGCCGGGAGACCACGATGGGGCAGCGCAAGGCGGCGGTCGACGCCGCTGCCGACCGCCTCGTCGCGCTCGGCGCGAGCAGATTCCGGGTGCTCGACGAGGAGGGCTTCGACCACTACGGGGTCGTCATGCAGGACCCGGAGGGCAACGAGTTCTGCCTCGTCTGAGCGAACAACTGAGAACCTCCTCAGTTGGGCGCGGCACCATGGATGCATGCGCACACTGGTCCGAGAGGTTCGCGAGCTGCCGAAGGTGATCGGCGGCCGGCCGGCGGGTGAGCGGTTGGCCCGCATGCAGCGCTCGAAGCAGTACCGCGACGGCCGGTTCCACAACGTAGTGCCTGGCAGCGTCGTGCCCCCGCCCGGCACGCGCTCCGACCTGGCCCGCGAGCTGTTCCGCGGCAGGGAGCTGCGGCGGCCGAAGGGCGTCATCCCGGTCGTGAGGCCGTCGGCCACCGACCTCGCCGCGCCGCCTGCCGACGGCGTGCGGCTGGGCTGGCTGGGTCACGCGACCGTACTGCTGGAGATAGAGGGCCGCCGGGTGCTGTTCGATCCGCTGTGGAGCCAGCGCTGCTCCCCGTTGAGCCTGGTCGGCCCGCGCCGGCTGCACCCGATGCCGCTGGCGCTGACCGACCTGCCGCCACTGGACGCTGTGGTGATCTCGCACGACCACTACGACCACCTCGACATGCCCACCGTGCGCCGCCTCGCCGCGATCACCAAGGCGCCGTTCGTCGTGCCGCTCGGGGTCGGCGCGCACCTGGAGCGGTGGGGCATCGACCCCGAGCGTGTCGTCGAGCTGGACTGGGACGAGCACACCGAGGTCGCCGGGCTGCGCCTGACCGCGACCGCTGCCAGGCACTTCTCCGGCCGGCTCCGCCAGGACAACAGCACGCTGTGGGCGTCCTGGGTGGTGGCCGGGCCGACCAGGCGGGTGTTCTACACCGGCGACTCGGGGTTCTTCGACGACTACGCCGTGATCGGCGCCCAGCACGGGCCGTTCGACGCCACGCTGGTGCAGATCGGCGCCTACTCCCCGTACTGGCCGGACATCCACATGACACCGGAGGAGGGGGTGGCCGCGCACCTGGCCGTCCGCGGCGGGCTGCTGGTGCCGGTGCACTGGTGCACGTTCACGCTCGCGCTGCACTCGTGGGCCGAGCCGGTCCAGCGGCTGCACGCCGAGGCCGCCCTGCACGGCGTCGAACTGGCGGTGCCGAGGCCCGGGCAGCTGCTCAACGTAGACACAGTGGACACGATCGGCGACCTGGACGACTGGTGGCGCGACCTGGCCTGAGTCAGGGCCTGCGCGGCCGGATGCTCGGGTGCACGGCCACCAGCACCCGGTGGGTGCGGCCACCCTCGGCGTCCTCGTCGTGGTACTTCGCGACCAGGGCGGTGACCGCGGCCGCGAGCTCTTCTGCGAACGCCGACCGGTCGGCCGCCGAGGCGAACCGAACCTCGCCGTCGATCGCGAACGTCGCCAGCCGCTTGCCGGTGCGGGCCGAGCCCTTGAGCAGTTCACCGACCTCACGCACCATCCGGGCCGCGATCGCCAGCAGCCAGCGCGCCGAGAGCCGGTCGGGCTCCCGGTCGGGGTCTGGCGCCACGTCGGCGAGCACCACCGGCGAGATGAGGTACGAGGACGCGGTCGCCTTGAGCACCCGCTCGGTGCAGTTGCCCTTGCGCCGCTCCTCGACGAGCTCGAGCAGGCCGTGCTGTTCGAGCGTGCGCAGGTGATAGTTGATCTTCTGCCGCGGGATGCCGAGCTGCCCGGACAGCGTGGTCGCCGAACCGGGCTCGGCCAGCGCCGCCAGCAGCCGGGCCCGGACCGGGTCCAGCGATACGACGGCCGCCGCCGGATCGTCGATCACCGCAATGTCAGCCATGGCCCCAGCATCCGGCCGACAACATAGCTTGTCAATACAGCGTCAGGTTGTCGGCGGTCCGGCCTGGATGCGGCGCCAGAGCACCTCCGGGTCGGTCACCGACCAGTCCGACTCGATCCACCAGGTGGCGCCGGCCTGGCCCCACTCGCGCACCGGGTCGCCGGCCGCGGTGACGCCCTCGCAGACGACGTCGTAGCCGTCCCAGGGCAGGCCGGCCTCGTTGCGCAGGCGGCGCGCGGCCGCCACGATCTCGGCCAGCTCGGCCGGGCTCTCCGGCCCCCGCATCCCGCCGGCGTCCCGCACGTTGGGCACCAATCCGTCCCACCGCGCCGCGCGCTCCATCGACTTCGGGCTGCCGTGCGCGCCGACGACCCACACCGGAACCCGCGGTTGCTGCACCGGCGGATCGGGCGGGAAGAAGTCGGTCGGCTCGACCTGGTAGCGCTGCCCGTCGAAGGCGAACGGCTGGCCGCGCATGAGCCCGTCGTAGACCGCGAGCCCCTCGTCGAGCAGCAGCGCGCGCTCGCGCCGGCCGGCGTCGCGCTCGAACGCCGTCCAGCCGGGGTGCAGCGCACCGAGGCCGACCGCCAGCTGCACCCGGCCGCCGGAGAGCCGGTCCAGCGTGCCGACCCTGGAGGCGAGGTCCCACGGCTTGAACCGGGCCATCGGGGTCAGCATGGTGCCGAGGCGGATCGTCCCGGTGCGCATGGCGGCCGCGGTCAGCGACACCCACGCGTCGACCCCCCACACCACCTCGGCCAGGAAGATCCCGTCCCAGCCGTGCCGCTCGGCGACCTGTGCCGCCTCGGCGACCTGTGCCGCGTCCAGGAACGGCAGCACGATCCCGCAGCGCAACCGGTCAGCCCAGCTGCTCGGCGGCGTCGAACGCCTCGCGCACCTTGCGCGACACGCACATCCGCCAGGCGTCGGTGACGAGCTCGCGCATCTCCTGCTCGTCGAGCTTGTCCAGCCAGACCCGCACCCAGTTGTACCGCTCGTCGCTGCGCCGCGGCATGAAGAACTTGTCCGGCTCCGCCGCGATCAGCCCGAGCCGCTCCTCCTTCGGGAACCCGAAGCCCATCATCGTCTCGTCCGGCGACACCGTCGCGAACACCACGACACCGACCTTGAACTTGAACCGGTCGCCGACCACCCGCTCGTACGCCCCTGGCAGCGAAAGCGCCACCAGGCGCACGTCGTCAAGAGTCACCATCGACAACCTCCGTGCCGCGAAAGCGCTCGTGGCAGTCTATGCGCCACGAGCTCCGCGACCGGCTGACCGAGGCGCCACCTGACCGTTTGGAGAGCCCGATGCCCAGCTACGACGACCTGAGCGCGCTGTTCTTCAACTGCACGCTCAAGCGGTCCCCCGAGCTCAGCCACACCCAGGGCCTGATCGACATCAGCGCCGGGATCATGACGAAGCAAGGCGTCACGGTCGAGGTGATCCGCGCGGTCGACCACGACATCGCCACCGGCGTCTGGCCGGACATGACCGAGCACGGCTGGGACAGCGACGAGTGGCCGCAGCTGTACCAGAAGGTGCTCGACGCCGACATCCTGGTGATCGCCGGCCCGATCTGGCTCGGCGACAACGGCTCGATCACCAAGAAGATCGTCGAGCGGCTGTACGCCTGCTCCAGCCTGCTCAACGACAAGGGCCAGTACGCCTACTACGGCCGGGTCGGCGGCTGCCTGGTCACCGGCAACGAGGACGGCGTCAAGCACTGCGCCATGAACCTCCTCTACAGCCTGCAGCACCTGGGCTTCACGATCCCGCCGCAGGCCGACGCCGGCTGGATCGGCGCGATCGGCCCTGGCCCGTCATACCTCGACCCCGGTTCCGGCGGGCCGGAGAACGACTTCACCAACCGCAACACCACGTTCCTGACCTGGAACCTGCTGCACCTGGCGCGCATGCTGCGTGACACCGGCGGGATCCCGGCACACGGCAACCAGCGCTCGCTGTGGGACGCCGGCTGCAGCTTCGACTTCCCCAACCCCGAGCACCGCTAGCCGGCCGCTAGTAGCCCAGGTAGCCCTAGTAGCCCTGGTAGTAGGCGCTGTCGTGGAACGTCCCGGCGGCGCACACCGGGCCGAACGGCCAGTCCACGGTGAAGGGCTCCGTCTCGTCCGGCGGGATGATCTGCGCCGTGCGCGGCTCCGGCTGGCACGGCCGGTCCACCGGTTCGCTTCCGGTGGGGACGACGCCCCAATGCAGGTTCTTGGCCGCGGTCGTCCCAGGCGCGAGCACGACCAGCGACGGCTCTGGCGGCTCGTCGCGGCGGGTGCTCGTGGGCAGCTTCGTCCCGTCCCCGGCGACGAGTTGGAAGCCGCCGTACCCGTACAGCGTGCACGGCGCCGAGCCGGTGTTGGTGACGACGAGCTTGGCGTACCGGTTTCCGGCAGCGGGGTTGCCGCCCTGCACCGCACCGGTTAGTACCGCCGCGGTGCACCGCCCGGTCCCCGGCAGCTGACCGGGCGGCGCCTCACTTGGTTGCTGGCCGGGCGGCTGGCCTGGTGGCTGGCCGGGTAGCTCCGCGGTCGGCCCGGCTGTCCCGGTCGGCGCTGCCGTCCCGCTCGCCCCCCCGTTCGGAGTTTCGTCCGGTGAGCTCGTGGCGGATTGGCCCGCGGACGGCTCACCAGCCGAGGATCCACAGGAGCAGCCGGTGAGCGCCAGCCCGGCCGCGACGGCCACGAACATGTGCTTGATCACGGCTGTCCACCTCCCTGATCGTGCACATTCTGTATCACCATGATGACGCTTGGCGAGCGAATCGGTTGGCTGAGCGGACTCCTCCATTCGCGCGAGAATGGTGACCATGGACTACACGCAACTTGGACGTACGGGCCTCAAGGTCAGCCGGCTCTGCCTCGGCACCATGAACTTCGGCGTGCACACCGAGGAGGACGACTCGCACGCGATCATGGACCGGGCCCTGGACGAGGGCATCAACTTCTTCGACACCGCCAACGTCTACGGCTGGGGTGAGAACCGCGGTCGCACCGAGTCGTACATCGGCAACTGGTTCGCCAAGAACCACACGCGCCGGGATCGCACCGTCCTGGCGACCAAGCTGTACGGCGACATGGGCAACTGGCCCAACGAGGGCAAGCTGTCGGCGTTGAACATCCGCCGGGCGTGCGAGGCGTCGCTGCGCCGGCTGCAGACCGACTACATCGACCTCTACCAGTTCCACCACATCGACCGGAACGCACCGTGGGAGGAGATCTGGCAGGCCTGCGAGACGCTGGTTACGCAGGGCAAGGTCATCTACTTCGGATCGTCGAACTTCGCCGGCTGGCACATCGCCGCCGCGCAGGGCGCCGCCGACCGGCGCAACTTCCTCGGCCTGGTGTCCGAGCAGTCGATCTACAACCTGGCCAGGCGGCAGGTCGAGCTCGAGGTGCTGCCGGCCTGCCGGCACTTCGGCCTCGGCGTCATCCCCTGGAGCCCGCTCGACGGCGGCCTGCTCGGTGGCGTCCTTCGCAAGGAGCGGGAGGGCACCCGCCGCTACTCCAAGCAGGCCAGCGAGCGGCTCGAGAAGCTGCGCGAAGCGCTCGAGGGATACGAGACCCTGTGCGAGGAGATCGGCCAGGAGCCCGGCCAGCTGGGGCTCGCCTGGCTGCTGGCCCAGCCCGCCGTCACCGCCCCGATCGTCGGCCCCCGCACCATGGAGCAGCTCGAAAGCGCGCTGGCGGCGCTGGAGATCACCATCGACCGCGACGTGCTGGACCGGCTCGACGAGCTGTTCCCTGGCCACCGCCCGGCCCCCGAGGACTACGCCTGGTAAGGCCTGCAGCAGGCGAGACGTGGGCGTCGTCCGCTCCGCTACCCGGAACGGATGACGCCCACGTTCCTAGCTGAGCAGCTCGGTCACCGAAGCGGCCGGCGCGAACGTACGCTCGTCCGGGGAGATGCCGGCGTTGACCTCCTCGACCAGCTCGGCCTTGACGCTGTGCGCGCCGATCCGGCCGGCGAGGATGTCCTCGGCCCAGTGGCACGCCACCCGGTGGCCAGGTGACACCCGGGGCAGGACGATCTCGCGCAGCTCGGGCCGCTCGTCGTGACACCGGGTGGGCTGGCGCCACGGGCAGCGGGTGTGGAACCGGCAGCCGGTCGGCGGCGCCGCCGGCGACGGCAGGTCGCCGGCCAGCAGGATGCGCTCGCGGCGGTCCTCGACCTCAGGGTCCGGCACCGGGATCGCCGACAGCAGCGCCTTCGTGTACGGGTGCAGCGGCACCTCGTACAGCTCGTCCGAGCTCGCCTCCTCGACCAGACCGCCGAGGTACATCACGCCGACCCGGTCGGAGATGTGCCGCACCACGGCGAGGTCGTGCGCGATCACCAGGTAGGTCAGGCCGAACTTGTTCTGCAGGTCCTCCAGCAGGTTGATCACCTGCGCCTGCACCGAGACGTCGAGCGCGGACACCGGCTCGTCGGCCACGATGAGGTCGGGCTCGACCGCCAGCGCGCGGGCGACCCCGATCCGCTGCCGCTGGCCGCCGGAGAACTCGTGAGGATACTTGCGAAGCGAGCCCGAGGGCAGCCCGACCGCGGAGAGCAGGTCGCGAAGCCGTTTCGACGTCGTCTCCCGGCTGTGGTCCAGACCGTGCGCGCGAAGCCCCTCGACCAGCAGCGACTCGACAGACTGGCGCGGGTCCAGCGACGACAGCGGATCCTGGAAGACCATCTGCATCCGCTGGCGCATCCGGCGCAGCGGCTCGCCGCCCATCGTCGCCAGATCGACGCCGTCGAACAGAACCGAACCGGCGGTCGGTGGTATCAGCTGCAGGATCGCCCGGCCCAGCGTCGTCTTGCCGCAGCCGGACTCGCCGACCAGGCCGTAGGTCTCCCCGCGGCGCACCTGCATGGACACCCCGTCGACCGCGTACACGTAGCCGATGGTCTTGTCCAGCACGATCCCGCGCTTGATCGGGAAGTGCACCTTCATGTCGATGACGTCGACCAGCACATCGCCCTCGGTAGCCTGCCCGGCGGCGGCCTCGGCGTCGGACACCGTGGTGGTCATACCGCCACCTCCTGGACGAGCGGGACCGGGTTATGGCAGCGAAGCAGCCGGCCCTCGTGCTCGCCGAGCTCCGGCGTCACCCCGACGCACGGATCGATCTTGCGCGGGCATCGCGGAGCGAAGGCGCAGCCGGTCGGCCACGGGATGTTGTCGCTGACCGAGCCCCGGATCGGGTTGAGTCGCTCGCCACGGGGAGCGTCCAGCCGCGGGATCGACGACAGCAGGCCGGTGGTGTACGGGTGCCGCGGCGTGGCGAACAGCTGGTGGCGCGGGCCGCGCTCGACGACGCGGCCGGCATACAGCACGTTGACCTCGTCGCACAGCCCGGCGACCACGCCGAGGTCATGCGTGATCATGACGAGCGCCGTGTCGGTCTCGGCGACCAGCTCGGCCAGCAGCGCCAAGATCTGCGCCTGGATGGTGACGTCGAGCGCCGTAGTCGGCTCGTCGGCGATCAGCAGCCGTGGCCGGCAGGCGAGCGCGATCGCGATCAACCCCCGCTGGCGCATACCGCCGGATAGCTGGTGCGGGTACTCGGTGAGCCGCCGGCGCGGGTCCGGGATGCCGACCCGCCGCAGCAGGTCCTCGGCCTCGCGCAGGGCCCGTTTTCGCGGCATGCCGCGGTGCCGCTCCAGCACTTCGGAGACCTGGATGCCGATCGGCACGACCGGGTTGAGCGAGGACAGCGGGTCCTGGAACACCATGCCGAGGTCGCGGCCACGGCGGTCGCGCATCTGCCGGTCGGACAGCTTGAGCAGCTCGGTGCCCTCGAACCGGACCGAACCGGTGGTCGTCGCCCCGCGGCTCGGCAGCAGGCCCATGATCGCCAGTGAGGTAACGGACTTGCCGCAGCCGGACTCGCCGACCAGGCCGACCGTCTGGCCGGGCTCGACCTCGAAGCTGATTTCGTCGACCGCGGTGAACGGCTCCTCGCCCTTGCGCTGGAAGACGACGGTGAGGTCACGGACCTCGAGTAGCGCCATGTGTTCCGATCACCGCCGGTTCTTCGGGTCGAGGGCGTCGCGCAGCGACTCGCCGACGAGCGTGAAGCCGAGTGCGACCACGATGATGCAGCCCGCCGGCCAGAACGCCAGGTGCGGGTGGGTGTCGATGACGGTCTGGGCGTTGCCCAGCATCTGGCCCCACTCGGGGATGTTGTCGTCCGGGTTGCCGAGACCGAGGAACGACAGCGCGGCCGCGTCGATGATCGCCAGCGCCAGCACGAGGGTGGACTGCACGATCACCGGGCCCAGCGAGTTGGGCAGCATGTGCCGGAACACCACCGCCCTCTGCCGCACGCCGAGCGCCTTGGCGGCCAGCACGTGGTCGCTGGACCGTTGGGACAGCATCGAGCCCCGTAACAGCCTCGCGAACACCGGCACCTGCACCATGGACACCGCGATGATCACGGTGTACAGGCCGGGTTTCGGGAAAAGTGCCGCGATCGACACCGCGAGCAGGATGCCAGGGATCGACAACATGACGTCGACTCCGCGCATGACCAGCGAGTCGGCCCAGCCGGAGAACGCGCCGGCGACCGTGCCGAGCACCATGCCGCCGGCCAGCCCGATGAGCGTCGCGCACACGCCGACCAGCAGCGTCTGCTGGGAACCCACCATCAGTCTCGACAGCAGGTCGCGGCCCTGGTCATCGCCGCCGAGCGGGTGACCCTCCTGCGCCGGTGGGATCTCGTTGCGAGCCTTGACCACCTGGTCGGCCAGCATCCGCTCGCCCGGGTCGTGCGGCGCCAGCCACGGCGACAGGATGGCCCCGATCACGAACAGCAGGATGATCGTGGCGCCGAACAGGAACACCGGGTTGCGCCGCAACCGCCGCCATGCCGAGGCCGTCAGGCTGACCCCGGAGTCGGAGTCGTCGTCCTTGCGGTCGACCGGCTCCGCCATGCTGGCGGCGAGCTGGTCGATGCGATCCTTCTTGCGGGTTGGAGTCACCATGTAAGCGCCTCCGCTCAGCGGGTCCGTACCCGTGGATCGATCACGGCGTAGGACAGGTCAACGGTCAGGTTAACCAGTACGTAAACCATTGCAGCAGTCAAAATCAATAGCTGCAGTACTGGATAGTCCCGTTTTTGGAAGCTGAGCGCCAGCGCCTCCCCGAGCCCTGGATAGGCGAAGACCTTCTCGGTGAGCACCGCCCCGGCCAGCAACGCCCCCGTCTGCAGGCCGACCGTGGTGATGACCGGCAGCAGCGCGTTGCGCATCACGTGCCGGCTGCGGATCACCGGGGCGGTCAGCCCCTTCGCCCGCGCCGTGCGCACGTAGTCCTCGTTGAGCACGTCCAGCACCGCAGCCCTGGTGATCCGGAAGATCACCGCGAACGGGATGGTGGCCAGCGCTATCGCCGGCAGTATCAGGTGCATGAACGCGTCCAGCGCCGCGTCCCACTCCCTGGTCAGCAGTCCGTCCAGGATGAAGAACCCGGTCAGCCGCGTCGCTTCGATGTCGGTGCTCTGCCTCCCGGACGGCGGCAGCCAACCCAGGTTTACCGCGAAGATCCACTTCAGCAGGTAGGCCAGGAAGAACACCGGCACCGCGACACCGATCAGCGAGCTGACCACGCTCACGTTGTCCAGCACGCTGTCCCGCCGCCGGGCCGCGAGGTATCCGAGCGGGATACCGATCGCCACCGCGAGCACCAGCGCCACGATCGCAAGCTCGATCGTGGCCGGGAAGCGCCGCAGAAAGATCTCCACCGCGCTGTCGCCGGTCTGCACGCCGGTCGAGATGCCGAAGTCGCCAGACAGCATGCGCCCGACGAACTTCACGTACTGCACGAAGATCGGTTCGTTCAGGCCCAGCTGTACCTCGAGGTTGCGACGGGACTCCGTGGTGGCGCGCTCCCCCAGGAGGGCCGAGACCGGACCTCCCGGGAGAGCGCGCAGCCACGCGAACAGCAGCAGCGACAGCACCGCAAACACTGCCGCCAGCTGCATCAGTCGGCGGACGCTGAACCGGAGCACTTGTCCCTAGCTCCGAGTCAGCCTCTGCGCCTGCTTCTGCGTCGGCGCGAGCAGCGTCAGTTCAGGCTGCACGGGCCGAACTCCTCCTGCGTCAGCGGGCTAGGCACCAAGCCCTCGACCTTGCTGCTGGTGACGATCGCCGGCGGCGAGTGCGAGATCGGGATCGCCGGCAGGTACTCCTCGACCAGCTTGCGGTTGAGGTCCTTGTACATCTGCTCGCGCTTGTCGGCGTCCGGCTCGGCGTCCGCCGCCTTGATCTCGGAGACCAGCTGCTCGCCGAACGTCGGCAAGGTGTAGAACCGGTTCTCCGGGGTGCCGAAGAACGAGCCGATGAAGTTGTCCGGCGTGTTGTAGTCGCCGGTCCAACCCAGCAGGAACAGGTCGGCCTTGGCCTGGTCGACGTCGTCCAGGTAGCCACCGTTCCACGGCTTGCTGGTCGCGTTCACCGTGATGCCGGCCTTCTGCAGGTCGGCCTGGATCGCGCCGAACATGTCACGCGGGTTCGGCATGTACGGCCTGGTGACCTCGCTCGGCCAGTAGAAGTTCACCGTGAGGCCGCTCGCGCCCGCCTCGGCCAGCAGCGACTTGGCCTTCTCGGTGTCGTACGGGATCGCCTGGAGCTCGTCGTTGTAGCCGACCACGGTGTCCGGGATGAACTGGGTCGCGACCTTGGCGCCCTCCGGCAGCTGCGACTTGACCAGCTGGTCCCGGTTGATCGCGTAGGCCAGCGCCTGGCGCACCTTGAGGTTCTGCAGCGCCGGGTTGTTCTTCTGGGTGATGCCGACGTAGAAGATGTTGAACGCCGGGCGCACCTGCACGTTGAAGCCCTCGGCCTCGAGGCCCGCCCAGTCGGCCGGAGCCGGGAAGTCGTAGCCGTCGATCGTGCCGGCCTTGAGCTCCTGCTTGCGGGCGGTCTCGTCCGGGATGATCTTGAAGATCAGCTTGTCGAGCTTGGTCTTCTCACCCCAGAAGTCGTCGTTGCGGACGAGCTCGAGGACGTTGTTGCCCTTGTCGTACTTGGAGAACTTGAACGGCCCGGTGCCGGTCGGGTGCTCCAGGGAGTAGGGCGGGTACGAGAAGCTTTCGCCCTGCGCCTGGATGTCGTTGGCCTTGAACTCCTCCATGGCCTTCGGCGACTGCATCGAGAACGCCGGGTGGCCCAGGATGTAGGGCATCTTCGACGTCGAGTTGGCCACCTGGAGCACGACGGTGGTGTCGTCCTCGGCGGTGCAGCTCTGGTACAGCGACGGCTTGGCGCCGTCCTTGAAGCCAGGGCCGAAGTTGTCGATCCAGTAGCCGGTGACGGCCTCGTTCTGGCCGGCGCCCTCCTGGCTGTACATCCGCTCGAAGTTCGCGCAGACCGCTTCGGCGTTGAAGTCGGTCCCGTCGTGGAACTTCACGCCGGTCTTCAGCTTGAACGTCCAGGTCTTGCCGTCCTCGGACGAGTCCCAGGACTCGGCCAGGCTCGGCTCGACGTCCGCCGTCCCCGGCTTGAACGTCACCAGGCTGTCGAAGATCTGCCTGGACACACGGAAACTCTCACCATCGGTGACGTAGAACGGGTCCAGCGCCTCGGGGGCACCGGCCGCACCAAACGTCATCGTCCCGCCGACCTTCGCCTGGTCGCCGGACTGTTCGTCCCCACGCTGGGACTCGGCACAAGCTGTCATGGTCAGTGCAACGACACCAGCGAGCACGGCCATGGCGACCCGGCCGAGCCGTGACTTCGTGGGTGGGCTCATCACGCACCTCGGACTTTCGGAAAACTTGGGTTGTGTTGGCCGACACTAGTGCCTGCCCCCGCCAAGCGACGAAACCGCGAAGGTCACGATCCGGCTACGCACCGGATCGGAGTTCACCCAGACGGCCTATCCCCGATCGGGTGTCGCTCAGACGTCGAACTGACCGTCCTTGACGCCAGCGACGAAGTCCCGCCACTCGGCGGCGGTGAACAGGTGCGGGGGCAGGTCTGGATCGTTGCCGTTCCGTACGACCACCCGGCCGTCGGTCAGCGTGGCAACCTCGACGCAACCGCCGTTGGTGCAGAAAGTGCTGCGGCGGAATTGCAGGCTCTCATGGCATTCCCCAGCAACCATCATCACTCCTAGCAATACCCGCGCATCGGCCGTAGCGGCGCACCCCGCGCAAGATCACGGAGGTGCACACGCTACGTACATATTGTACGGGTACGCTAGGAAGCCCAACAATCACAAGACTGTGTTGTCCGCGAACAACAAATCGGCCGCCACAGGGGTTGCTGATGAACCATCTGTTGCGCAGCGCTGTGCGCGTGCTCGAGCATTCGGTGAAGAATTGATCTCCGCTGACCCGGCTGCGACAGCGCTGATGCGCGCGTACGGAGCGTAAGACACGGGCTCGGCGGCAGGGTGACCCCGCCGCCAGTCGGCCGGAGATTGATCAACTAGACCGGTCGCTTAGTGGCGTACCGGCCTTCATCAGGTTAGTCGAAGTCGAATTCGCCGCTTTTCACACCCGAGATGAAGTCACTCCATTCACTCGATGTGTAAACAAGGGCGGAGCGGCTGGGGTCCTTACTGTCGCGAATTGCCACATCTCCGGTTGATAAT
>OBLK01000134.1_pt1 | contig 25466 bp, 24 predicted proteins | sample 1518871 | NCBI WGS metagenome assembly OBLK01 (sample SAMEA2464837, study PRJEB22497) | soil metagenome | biome: Grassland; feature: Farmland; material: Clay | place: Australia | collected 2013-02-01 | depth 0.8 m
CCGCGAGGGTGGCCGCACCGTCGGCGCCGGCGTCGTCTCGAAGATCTTGAAGTGAACAAGGTGGGTTTCCCGGCGCAGCGGGCAAAAGCCGCGGTTTTTGCCCGCAGCAGAGGTACAGAGCATCGCTGAAATCGCCCCAGGAGTTCGGCAAGACCCGGCGGGCCAGAGCCGCTCCGATTCCTGGGGCATCTGCTCCAGCGCGGACGCGTCTCAGAGAACCCGCGGAAATCGTTTGGGGTCTTGCCGAAATCGCCGAGGCGAATTCGGCCAATCATCACAGGCCAGTAGCTCAATTGGCAGAGCGGCGGTCTCCAAAACCGCAGGTTGGGGGTTCGATTCCCTCCTGGCCTGCCAGTCGATGACATGACAGACGAAAGCAGACACGAAGCATTCGGCGCGGCCGACAAGGCGAAGTTGTGGATCGCCATACTGGTCGTGACCGCGGGCATTGCCGCTTATTATCTGCTCGGCACGCGGGCGGACTGGCTGCGCTGGCTGTGCGTGCTCGGCGGCCTGGCGGCCGGCGCGCTCATCGTGGCGTTCTCGCGCTACGGCAGCGAGTTTCGCCAGTTCGTCGCCAGCGCGCGCGTGGAGCTTCGCAAGATCGTCTGGCCGAACCGGCACGAAACCGGCATGACCACCCTGGTGGTGTTCGTGTTCGTCATCATCGCCGGCCTGTTTTTCTGGGGACTCGATCTCGTGCTTGCCTGGGCCACGAAGGCGTTGACAGGACAAGGGGGCTGACGTGGCGCTGAGATGGTACGTAGTGCACGCCTATTCGAATTTCGAGCACCGGGTGGCTGAGTCGCTCAAGGAGCGCGTCAAGCGGGCCGGGCTCGAGGAGAAGTTTGGCGAGATCCTGGTTCCGACCGAGGAAGTGGTCGAGATGCGCGACGGCCACAAGCGCCGCAGCGAGCGCAAGTTCTATCCCGGCTATGTGCTGGTGCACATGGAGATGGACGAGGACACCTGGCACCTGGTGCGCGAGGTGCCCAAGGTGCTCGGCTTCATCGGCGGCACGCCGGAGAAGCCCGCGCCGATCACCGACCGCGAGGCGATGCAGATCCTGCGCCGCGTCGAGGAAGGCGTGGACAAGCCGCGGCCGAAGGTGCTGTTCGAGCCGGGCGAGGTGGTGCGTGTGGTCGACGGGCCGTTCAACGACTTCAACGGTGTCGTGGAGAGTGTCAACTACGAGAAGAGCCGGCTGCAGGTGGCCGTGCAGATCCTCGGGCGCTCGACGCCAGTGGAGCTCGACTTCTCGCAGGTCGAGAAGGCGTAGTTGGAGTGTGGATTGGCTTTTGAAAGCGCCGCAGGCGCCTTTCGAGTGATTTTCCCGGCGCGGAGCGCCGGTGGTATGACGCAGCAGGCGAAGGGCCGTACCCGAGCCTGCGGCAACCGTGTAGGGTCTTGCTGAAAGCGCCGTAGGCGCCTTTCAGCCAGTTTTTTTAGTACGGGGAGCCTTGATAAGGCGCTTGAACCCGGGAGAGATCCATGGCGAAGAAAGTCCAAGGTTACGTCAAGTTGCAGGTGCCCGCGGGCTCGGCAAACCCCTCGCCGCCCATCGGGCCGGCGCTCGGTCAGCAGGGCGTGAACATCATGGAGTTCTGCAAGCAGTTCAATGCGCAGACTCAGAAGCTCGAGAAGGGGCTGCCGATCCCGGTGGTGATCACCGTGTACGCGGATCGCAGCTTCACCTTCATCATGAAGACGCCGCCGGCCTCGGTGCTGATCCGCAAGGCCATCGGCATTGAAAAGGGCAGCGGCACGCCCAATACCACCAAGGTGGGCACGATCAACCGCGCGCAGCTCGAGGAGATCGCGAGGACCAAGCAGCCCGACCTGACCGCCGCCGAGCTGGATGCGGCCGTGCGCACCATCGCCGGCAGCGCGCGCAGCATGGGCGTCGACGTGGAGGGGCTCTGATCATGGCTCTCACCAAGCGTATCAAGGCCTGGGACGGTAAGTTGACCCCGGGCAGGCAGTATCCGGCGGACGAGGCGCTCAAGCTGGTCAAGGAGTTCGCCAAGGCGAAGTTCGACGAATCGGTCGATGCGGCCGTGAACCTCGGCATCGACGCCACCAAGTCCGACCAGCAGGTGCGCGGCTCGACCGTGATGCCCCATGGCACCGGCAAGACGGTGCGCGTCGCCGTGTTCACTTCCGGCAAGAACCAGGAGCTCGCCAAGGCCGCCGGCGCCGACATCGTCGGCCTGGAGGATCTGGCCGCCCAGGTCAAGGCCGGCGAGATCAACTTCGACCGGGTCATCGCCAGCCCCGATGCCATGCGCATCGTCGGTCAGCTCGGCCAGATCCTCGGTCCCCGTGGCCTGATGCCGAACCCCAAGATCGGCACCGTCACGCCGGATGTGGCCACCGCCGTGAAGAACGCCAAGGCCGGTCAGGTGACTTACCGCGTGGACAAGGCGGGCATCGTGCACTGCACCATCGGCAAGGCCAGCTTCGAGATCGACGCGCTCAGGGAAAATCTGGCCGCGCTGATCGCCGACCTGCACAAGGCCAAGCCGGCCACGGCCAAGGGCCAGTACCTGAAGCGTGTCACCGTATCCTCCACCATGGGGCCCGGCGTCATGGTCGATCACTCCACTCTGAGTGTCTGAGCTTGCTGGAGATTGTTTGATTTTTGCTTCATGTGCGGGGTTCGCCGCTTTGGGCGAACCCCGTTGAATCCTGCGCGCAAGCGCATGGGGAAATTTGATGCGGGCCGATGTTGCGTAAGCGGCGTCGGCCATCATCGAAGACCGCAGGCGAGGGGCCGGCCCTCTTAATGACCGCCTGCGCAGATGGTGAACCGCTGATCGTATCGAGGTCCGTCCTCGGGGCGAGAAGGGTCACCGCGTGGCCTGGCACCGCAAGGCGCCGTGGCCGCGGACGATGGGGAAGCCCGGCCGGGCAACCGGCGGCTTCGTTCGTAAACCGTGATCTTCTCACCCGAGAGGAGAGAAGGAATGGCACTTAACCTGGAAGACAAGAAGGCGCTGGTGGCCGAGGTGGCCGAAGTGGCCTCGCAAGCGCAGTCCGTCGTTGCCGCCGAGTACCGCGGCCTGACGGTCGGACAGATGACCGAGCTTCGCGCCAAGGCGCGCGCGCAGGGCGTGTACATGCGTGTGGTGAAGAACACGCTGGCACGCAAGGCGCTCGCCGGCACGACCTTTGAGCAGGTGGGACCGAAGCTCAAGGGGCCGCTCGTGCTCGCATTCTCGAAGGACGATCCCGGCGCCGCCGCGCGCCTGGTGAAGGACTTCGCGAAGGCGAACGAGAAGCTCGTGGCGACCCTGGTGTCTCTCGGCGGGCAGGTTCTGCCGGCCGGGGACGTCGACAGGGTCGCCAGTCTGCCGACGCGCGAGCAGGCGCTGTCGATGCTGCTCGGCGTGCTCAAGGCGCCGATCCAGAAGTTCGTCGCGACGCTGGCGGAGCCGCCGGCGAAGCTTGCCCGCACCCTGGCCGCGGTCCGCGACCAGAAGCAGGCGGCCTAGCTTCGAGCGGATCGGCACCGGCCCGACTTGTCAGATTTCAATTTAGCGGAGACTTAGCATGGCTGTCAGCAAAGACGAAATCCTCGATGCAATTTCCAACATGACCCTGATGGAGGTCGTCGACCTCATCTCCGACATGGAGAAGAAGTTCGGCGTCACCGCCGCGGCCCCGGTGGCCGTGGCCGCCGCGCCCGCCGGCGCCGCCGCCGCCGCACCGGCCGAGGAGCAGACGGAATTCACCGTCATCCTCAAGGAGTACCCGGCCGACAAGAAAGTCACCGTCATCAAGGTGATTCGCGAGATCACCGGCCTCGGTCTGAAAGAGGCGAAGGATCTGGTCGAAGGGGCGCCCTCGACCGTCAAGGAGGCGGTTTCCAAGGACGATTCCAACAGCTTCAAGAAGAAGCTGGAGGACGCCGGCGCGAAGGTGGAGATCAAATAATGATCTCCCCGTGCCGCGCGGGGCCGGCCCCGCGCGCGGCACAGTTTGGGACCTGCGGGACCCGCGAGCCTTCGGCGCGCGGGTCCCGTACACCGTCCACGGACGGCTCATCTTTTTGTTTCTGAGGTGAACCCGAGATGGCTTATTCCTTCACCGAGAAGAAGCGCATCCGCAAGAGCTTCGGCAAGCAGCCCGGCATCCTGGACACGCCGTACCTGCTGGCCATCCAGCTCGATTCCTACCGCACGTTCCTCCAGGCGGAGAGGCCCGAGGACGCGCGCGATCCCGTGGGGCTGCACGCCGCGTTCAGGAGCGTGTTCCCGATCACGAGCTATTCCGGAAACGCTTCCCTCGAGTACGTCAGCTACCGGCTCGGCGAGCCGGTGTTCGACGTGAAGGAATGCCAGCTTCGCGGACTCACCTACGCCGCGCCGCTGCGCGTCAAGGTGCGTCTGATCGTGCTCGACAAGGAGGCTCCCGGCGCCAAGAAGCCCGTCAAGGACGTGCGCGAGCAGGAGGTCTACCTCGGCGAGCTGCCGCTGATGACCGACAACGGCACCTTCATCATCAACGGTACCGAGCGGGTCATCGTCTCGCAGCTGCATCGCTCCCCGGGCGTGTTCTTCGACCACGATCGCGGCAAGACCCACTCCTCGGGCAAGCTGCTGTTCTCCGCGCGCATCATTCCCTACCGCGGCTCCTGGCTCGACTTCGAGTTCGACCCCAAGGACTGTCTGTTCGCGCGCATCGACCGGCGGCGCAAGCTCCCGGTCACCATCATCCTGCGCGCGCTCGGCATGAGCGAGGAAGAGATCCTCGCCACATTCTTCGACACCAACACCTTCCACCTGGGGGCCGAGGAAGTGGCGCTGCAGCTGGTGCCGCAGCGCCTGCGCGGCGAGACCGCCACCTTCGAGATCCGCATCGGCGAGAATGTGATCGTCGAGGAGGGGCGGCGCATCACCGCCCGCCACGTGCGCCAGCTCGAGGACGCCAAGGTCACGCGCCTGCGCGTGCCGCGCGAGTACCTGTACGGCAAGATCCTCTCGCACGACGTGGTCAACACCGACACCGGCGAGGTCCTCGCCAAGGCCAACGAGGTGCTGACCGCCGCGTCCGTCGAGAAACTGATCGGCGCGGGCATCGCCCAGGTCAATACGCTGTACGTCAACGACCTGGACCGTGGACCGTACATTTCCGATACGCTGCGCGTCGACCCGACACGCACGCGGTTCGAGGCCCTGGTCGAGATCTACCGCATGATGCGTCCCGGCGAGCCGCCGACCCGCGACGCCGCCGAGAACCTGTTCGCGAACCTGTTCTTCAACACCGAGCGCTACGACCTTTCCTCGGTCGGCCGCATGAAGTTCAACCGTCGCGTCGGCCGCAACGCCATCACCGGCGCGGGCATTCTGTACGATTGCAAGTACTTCGGCGCCCGCACGGACGAGACCGCCAAGCGTCTCGTCGAGCAGTACGGCGAAACCTCGGACATCATCGATGTGCTGAAGGTTCTGATCGACATCCGTAACGGCAACGGCCAGGTGGACGACATCGATCACCTGGGTAACCGCCGGGTCAGGAGCGTCGGCGAGATGGCCGAGAACGCCTTCCGCGTCGGCCTCGTGCGCGTCGAGCGCGCGGTCAAGGAGCGTCTCACGGTCGCCGAGAGCGAGCCGCTGATGCCCCAGGAGCTGATCAACGCCAAGCCGGTGGCGGCCGCCGTCAAGGAGTTCTTCGGCTCCTCGCAGCTCTCGCAGTTCATGGACCAGAACAATCCGCTCTCGGAGGTCACGCACAAGCGGCGTGTCTCGGCGCTCGGCCCCGGCGGCCTGACACGCGAGCGCGCCGGCTTCGAGGTGCGCGACGTGCATCCGACCCACTACGGCCGGGTCTGCCCGATCGAGACTCCGGAAGGTCCGAACATCGGCCTGATCAATTCGCTGGCCGTGTACGCGCGCACCAACCAGTACGGCTTCCTCGAGACGCCCTACCGGCGCGTCGACAGCGGGCGGGTGACCGACCAGATCGACTACCTGTCGGCGATCGAGGAGGGTAATTTCGCGATCGCGCAGGCGAACGCCAATCTGGGCGCGAACGGCGAGCTCGGCGACGAGCTGGTCTCGTGCCGCTTCCAGAACGAGTTCACGCTGATGCCGCGCGAGCGCATCAACTACATGGACGTCAGCCCCAAGCAGATCGTCTCGGTGGCGGCCTCGCTGATTCCGTTCCTGGAGCACGATGACGCCAACCGCGCCCTCATGGGCTCGAACATGCAGCGCCAGGCGGTGCCGACGCTGCGCGCGGAGACCCCGCTGGTGGGCACCGGCATGGAGCGCTCCGTCGCGATCGACTCGGGTGTCACCGTGGTCGGCAAGCGCGGCGGAGTCGTCGACTCGGTGGACGCATCGCGCATCGTGGTGCGGGTGAACGACGAGGAGACCACCGCCGGCGAGCCGGGCGTGGATATCTACAATCTCACCAAGTACACCCGCTCCAATCAGAACACCTGCATCAACCAGCGGCCGCTGGTCAACGCGGGCGATGCGATCGCCCGGGGCGACGTGCTCGCCGACGGTCCGTCGACGCACCTCGGCGAGCTGGCGCTCGGCCAGAACCTGCTGGTCGCGTTCATGCCCTGGAACGGCTACAACTTCGAGGACTCGATCCTCATCTCAGAGCGGGTGGTGCAGGAGGATCGCTTCACGACGATCCACATCGAGGAGCTTACCTGCGTCGCGCGCGACACCAAGCTGGGGCCGGAGGAAATCACCGCCGACATTCCCAACGTCGGCGATGCGGCGCTCGCCAAGCTCGACGAGGCGGGCATCGCCTACATCGGCGCGGAGGTGAAGGCCGGCGACATCCTGGTCGGCAAGGTCACGCCCAAGGGCGAGACTCAGCTCACCCCCGAGGAGAAGCTGCTGCGCGCGATCTTCGGCGAGAAGGCTTCCGACGTGAAGGACACGGGCCTGCGGGTGCCGCCGGGCATGGACGGCACCGTGATCGATGTGCGCGTGTTCACGCGCGACGGCGTGGAGAAGGACTCGCGCGCTCTCTCGATCGAGAAGGCCGAGATCGAGCGGGTCCGCAAGGATTTCGCCGACCAGCAGCGCATCCTGGAGGACGATCTGTTCCTGCGCGTGCGCACCATGCTGATCGGCCAGAGCGCCGCGGGCGGTCCGCGCAAACTCAAGGCCGGCACCCGGATCGAGGTGGACTATCTCGATGCGCTGCCGCGCGAGGAGTGGTTCGAGATCCGCCTGCAGGACGAGGATGCCAACTCGCAGCTCGAGCAGACCGCCGAGCGGCTGCAGCTGCAGCGCAAGGCCTTTGAGAAGCGATTGGAGGACAAGAAGGCCAAGATCACCCAGGGCGACGATCTCGCGCCGGGCGTGCTCAAGATGGTCAAGGTGTATCTGGCGGTCAAGCGCCGCGTCCAGCCGGGCGACAAGATGGCCGGCCGTCACGGCAACAAGGGCGTGATCTCCACCATCGTGCCGGTGGAGGACATGCCGTACCTGGAGGACGGCACACCGGTCGACATCGTGCTGAACCCGCTGGGCGTGCCTTCGCGCATGAACGTCGGCCAGGTGCTCGAGACCCACCTCGGCTGGGCGGCGAAGGGACTGGGCCTGAAGATCGGCCGAATGCTCGAGGCAAACTCCCGGGAGAGCGAGCTGCGCGATTTCCTCAAGCACGTCTACAACCGGACCGGCGGCCAGCCGGAGGACATCGACAGTCTCGGCTCGGAGGATCTGGTCAAGCTGGCCGGCAATCTGTCGCATGGTGTGCCCATGGCGACCCCGGTGTTCGACGGAGCGAGCGAAGCGGAGATCAAGAGCATGCTGCAGCTCGCCGAGCTGCCGGTGAGCGGCCAGACGCACCTGTACGACGGCCGCACCGGCGAGCGCTTCGAGCGCGCGGTGACCGTGGGCTACATGTACATGCTCAAGCTCAATCACCTCGTCGACGACAAGATGCACGCCCGCTCCACGGGTCCCTATAGCCTGGTCACCCAGCAGCCGCTCGGCGGCAAGGCCCAGTTCGGCGGACAGCGCTTCGGCGAGATGGAGGTCTGGGCGCTCGAGGCCTATGGTTCCTCCTACACCCTGCAGGAGATGCTGACCGTCAAGTCTGACGACGTCAACGGCCGTACCAAGATGTACAAGAACATCGTGGACGGCAATCACCAGATGGACGCCGGTATGCCCGAGTCCTTCAACGTGCTGGTCAAGGAGATCCGATCGCTCGGCATCAACATGGAGCTGGAGCAGGACTGATCACGGCCCGCCGTGAGGAGAACACCCGATGAGAGATCTGCTTAAATTTTTCAAGACCAATGCCCCGGTCGAGCAGTTCGATTCGATCAAGATCGGACTCGCATCGCCGGAGATGATCCGCGCCTGGTCGTACGGCGAGGTCAAGAAACCCGAAACCATCAACTACCGCACCTTCAAGCCCGAGCGAGACGGGCTGTTCTGCGCCAAGATCTTCGGTCCGGTGAAGGACTACGAGTGCCTGTGCGGCAAATACAAGCGGCTCAAGCACCGCGGCGTGGTCTGCGAGAAGTGCGGCGTCGAGGTCACCCAGGCCAAGGTGCGCCGCGAGCGCATGGGCCACATCGAGCTCGCCAGCCCGGTGGCCCACATCTGGTTCCTGAAATCGCTCCCCTCGCGCATCGGCCTGATGCTCGACATGACGCTGCGGGAGATCGAGCGGGTGCTGTACTTCGAGGCCTTCGTGGTCATCGACGCCGGCATGACGCCGCTCACGCGCGGGCAGTTGCTCACCGACGAGATGTATCTCGAGGCGATCGAGGAGCACGGCGACGAGTTCGACGCCCGCATGGGCGCCGAGGCCGTCTATGAGCTGCTGCGCAACATCGATCTCGCGGCCGAGCTCGCCAAGGTGCGCGAGGAGATGGGCGCCACCTCCTCCGAGACCAAGCTCAAGCGCCTGTCGAAGCGGTTGAAGCTCATCGAGTCGTTCATCGAGTCGGGCAACAAGCCCGAGTGGATGGTCATGACCGTCCTGCCGGTGTTGCCGCCGGATCTGCGCCCGCTGGTGCCGCTCGATGGCGGCCGCTTCGCGACCTCGGATCTCAACGACCTGTACCGGCGCGTCATAAACCGCAATAACCGCCTGCGGCGGCTGCTGGAGCTCAACGCGCCCGACATCATCGTGCGCAACGAGAAGCGCATGCTGCAGGAGGCGGTGGATGCGCTGCTCGACAACGGCCGCCGGGGACGGGCCATCACCGGTACCAACAAGCGGCCGCTGAAGTCCCTCGCCGACATGATCAAGGGCAAGCAGGGCCGTTTTCGGCAGAACCTGCTGGGCAAGCGCGTCGACTACTCGGGCCGCTCGGTCATCGTCGTGGGTCCGCAGCTTCGCCTCCACCAGTGCGGACTGCCGAAGAAGATGGCGCTCGAGCTGTTCAAGCCGTTCATCTTCCAGAAGCTGCAGCTGCGCGGCGAGGCATCGACCATCAAGGCCGCCAAGCGCCTGGTCGAGCGCGAGGGTCCGGAGGTGTGGGACATCCTGGAGGAGGTCATCCGCGAGCATCCGGTGCTGCTGAACCGCGCCCCGACGCTGCACCGCCTCGGCATCCAGGCGTTCGAGCCGCAACTCGTCGAAGGCAAGGCGATCCAGCTGCACCCGCTGGTGTGCACCGCATTCAACGCCGACTTCGACGGCGACCAGATGGCCGTGCACGTGCCGCTGTCGCTCGAAGCGCAGCTCGAGGCGCGGGCGCTGATGATGGCTTCGAACAACATCCTCTCGCCGGCCAACGGCGATCCGATCATCGTGCCGTCGCAGGACGTGGTGCTGGGCCTTTACTACATGACGCGCGAGCGCGTCGGCGCCCGCGGCGAGGGCATGCTGTTCTCCGACGTGCACGAGGTGCATCGCGCCTATGAGAGCCGCATGGTCGATCTGCAGGCCAAGGTCCGGGTGCGCATCAAGGAGCGAATCCACGGCGCCGAGCCGCAGGAGCGCACCCGCGTCGTCGAGACCACGGTCGGCCGGGCGCTGCTGGTGGAGATCCTGCCGCGGGGGCTGTCCTTCGACCTGATCAATCAGGACATGACCAAGAAGGCCATTTCCGCGACCATCAACGCCTGCTATCGCACCCTGGGGCTGAAGGAAACCGTCATCTTCGCCGACCAGTTGATGTACACGGGCTTCCACTACGCCACCCGCGCTGGCGTGTCCTTCGGCATCGACGACATCGTCATCCCGGAGCAGAAGCCGCGCATCATCGTCAACGCGGACAAGGAGGTGAAGGAGATCCAGGAGCAGTACGCTTCCGGCCTGGTGACCAACGGCGAGCGCTACAACAAGGTGGTCGACATCTGGTCGCGGGCGAACGACCAGGTGGCCAAGGCGATGATGGAAAAGCTGGGCGCCGAGGATGTCACGGACTCCACCGGTCGGGCTGTGCGCCAGAAGTCGTTCAACTCCATCTTCATGATGGCGGACTCGGGCGCGCGCGGCTCGGCGGCGCAGATCCGCCAGCTCGCCGGCATGCGCGGCCTGATGGCCAAGCCCGACGGCTCGATCATCGAGACGCCGATCACGGCCAACTTCCGCGAAGGCCTCAATGTTCTGCAGTACTTCATCTCCACGCACGGCGCGCGCAAGGGTCTGGCCGATACGGCGCTGAAGACCGCCAACTCCGGGTACCTCACCCGCCGCCTGGTCGACGTGGCCCAGGATCTCGTGGTGACGGAGGACGATTGCGGCACGTCCAACGGCCTGGCCATGACGCCGCTCGTCGAGGGCGGTGACGTGGTGGAGGCGCTGGGCGAGCGCGTGTTGGGCCGTGTTCTGGCCGACGACGTCTGCAAGCCTGGCACCGAGGAGACCCTCATCGAGCGCGACACGCTGCTCGATGAGATGCTGATCCGCGAGCTCGAGCACGAGGGAGTGGATCAGATCAAGGTCCGCTCGCCGATCACGTGCCAGACCCGCTATGGCGTGTGCGCGCAGTGCTACGGGCGCGATCTCGCGCGCGGCCGGCTGATCAGCATCGGCGAGGCCGTGGGTGTCATCGCCGCGCAGTCGATCGGCGAGCCGGGCACGCAGCTCACGATGCGCACGTTCCACATAGGCGGCGCGGCCTCGCGAGCGGCCGCCGCCAGCAGCGTGGAGGTGCGCAACAAGGGCACGATCCGCTTTCACCGCATCAAGACCGTGCAGCATGAGAAGGGTCACCTGGTGGCCGTGTCGCGCTCCGGCGAAATCGGCCTCGTCGATGACTTCGGCCGCGAGCGCGAGCGTTACAAGATCCCCTACGGCGCCGTGATCAACATCAAGGAAGGCGAGCAGGTGACCTCTGGACAGGTGGTGGCGACCTGGGATCCGCACACCCATCCGGTGGTGACGGAAGTGGCCGGCTTCATGAAGTTCCAGGAGTTCATCGATGGCCTGACGGTCACCACCCAGGTTGACGAGGTCACGGGGCTTTCCAGCACCGTGGTGCTCGATACCAAGCAGCGCGGCGGCAAGGACCTGCGCGCCACCATCAAGCTGGTCAACGCCAAGGGCAAGGAAGTGACCTTCGCCAATACCGAGATCCCGGCGGTGTACTCACTCCCCCCCGGCGCGTTTGTGGCGCTGGAGGACGGTGCCCGTGTGTCGGTCGGCGATGTCATCGCGCGCATCCCGCAGGAGTCCTCCAAGACCCGCGACATCACCGGAGGACTTCCGCGTGTCGCCGATCTGTTCGAGGCCCGCAAGCCCAAGGACCAGGCGATCCTCGCCGAGAAATCCGGTACCGTCAGCTTCGGCAAGGAAACCAAGGGCAAGCGGCGACTGGTGATCACCAGCGACGACGGCGAGAAGTACGAGGAGCTGATCCCGAAGTGGCGCCAGCTCAATGTGTTCGAGGGTGAGACGGTCGAGCGCGGCGAAGTGATCGCCGATGGCGAGCCCAACCCGCACGATATCCTGCGGCTGCAGGGTATCGAGGCGCTGGCCAACTACCTGGTGCGCGAGATTCAGGACGTCTACCGCCTGCAGGGCGTGAAGATCAACGACAAGCACATCGAGGTGATCATCCGGCAGATGCTGCGCAAGACCGAGGTGCAGGCCTCGGGCGACACGACGCTGCTGCGCGGTGAGCAGCTCGATCGCGCGCGCGCGCTCGATATCAACGACCGCGTGGAACAGGACGGCAAGCAGGTCGCGGCGCTCCAGCCGGTGCTGCTCGGCATCACCAAGGCCTCGCTCGCGACCGAATCGTTCATCTCGGCGGCCTCGTTCCAGGAGACGACCCGCGTGCTCACGGAAGCGGCGGTGCGTGGCCTGCAGGACGATCTGCGCGGGCTGAAGGAAAACGTCATCGTCGGCCGGCTCATCCCGGCGGGCACGGGATTCGCGACCCACGCCTCGCGCCGCCGCAAGGACGAGAGCGCGGAGCGCCGCAGTTTCATGGAGGTCGGCGGCGGTGCGCCGGAGACGGAGACTGAGACGGAGACGGAAGAGAGCAGCGCCAGCGAGGAAACCGAAAGCACGACGGGGTAGGGATGCTGCGGGCGAGGCGGGCGTTGGCCGCCTCACATCGAGGGTGACAGCGCGGGCCGGCGGATGCGCGAGCTTCCGTCGGCCTTTCTCATGCGCTGTCGCGCCGATGAGAAGCGAGTCCTATCGCTGAGCCGGCGTGGTGTCCCGCGGAGGCGGCTGGGGACGCTCGAGGCGCGCCCTCAGGCGCCGCCCACCGGCGGCGGTGAGCGACCACGATCCCTGGAAGAGCAGCCACACCGCGGCGGCGAATATCAGCGCGAACAGGATTCCCTCGGCCGAGAGGCCGAACGTCGGCACCCAGTCGCCGAGAGTGGCTCGCGCAAGGCCCGGATCGATGTGCAGCGCCAGGTAGGCGGCCTGGTGGAACAGACTGCCGTGCAGGGCCGCGACCTCGCTCTCGAGGTGCTGCACCGTGGCGAGGAGCTGGCGGATCGCCGCACCCTCGGAGTGGAAGGCGGGGTCGTTGCTGGCGAGGTGATACTGGATCAGCCGCTCGATGCTGCCGTGAAAGAAATGATCCGCGATCTTCTGCCACTGAGCCAGATCGAGTTGCGCCTGATCGAGCCGCCCGCCGAGGCGCTGGCGATACTGGGCGATGAACCCCGGTACCAGCCCGCCCGCCACCACAGCGCAAATGAGGAGCACCCGGTCAAACAGTCCGCGTACGAATGACATAATCCGCCCCGGGCGTTTACGGAATCGCCCGGCTCGATCTGGGATCGCCCGACGATATCACGGCGGGTATGCAGCGGGGCTGCATCTGACCACTGAGATGAAGCATCTGCCGGTACCGTAATCCGTGGCGCGAGCAGCCGGGCCTGCCGGCGAATACCGCGCGCCCGCCGCCAGCCTGGCGGGGCGAGAAGCCTGCGCAGGCAGGGATTGGTGTTGGTGCTATCCCTCCCGGACTTGCGACCCAACAGCAGCGCGTTTCGCGACACGAACCGATACGAATGCCGGCGGTGCCTGCGATGCCGGACGCCGGTACCGATTCGGGCGCGTGCGCATGGACTCCGAGTGCGTCTGGGCCTCGAGGCCGCTTCTGGGCTGGCACATTTCTATTTTCGGGTTTCCGTCATTGCCCTCTCCTGAGCCGGCTGGTAATCTTGGCCGTAAATGCGAATCACTCTTATTTATATTCGGCAAATCGCGAGCCGGCCCGCCGGGATCCCCCGCCCGCTGGACGCCCGGCATCGCCGATCCCTTACCGCCTGCCGCACGAGGCGCCCGCTTGGACCAGCCCACGACTGAAGTCCTGATGCCTTCCCGGTTTTCCGCAGGCCGCTGGCGGACCTTCCTGCTCGTCATGGGACCGGGCCTGGTGGTCATGCTGGCCGACACCGACGTCGGCAGCATCATCACGGCCGCACAGAGCGGCGTGCAGTGGGGCTACCGGCTGCTGCTGCTGCAGCTTCTGCTTGTCCCGGTGCTCTTCGTCGTGCAGGAGCTCACCGTTCGCCTGGGGGTGTTCACCGGACAGGGCCATGGGGAGCTCATCCGCAAGACCTTTGGGACGGGCTGGGCATGGCTGTCCGTGGCCGGCCTGGGGGTCGCCACACTGGGTGCGCTGGTGACCGAGTTCTCGGGCATCGCCGGCGTGGGCGAGCTTTTCGGCGTCCCGCGGCTGCTCAGCCTGAGCCTCACCGTGCTGGTGCTGCTCACCGTGGTGCTGACAGGCAGCTATCGCCGGGTCGAGCGGGTGGCCATTGCGCTCGGGCTGTTCGAATTCGCATTCTTCGTGGTGGCCTGGCGCGCCCATCCGCACGGTGCGGAGGTGCTCCACGGGCTGGTGCACATGCCGTTCGGGAACAGCGCCTACCTGTACCTCGTCGCCGCCAACATCGGCGCGGTCATCATGCCGTGGATGATCTTCTATCAGCAGTCCGCGGTGGCCGACAAGAAGCTTCAGCCCTGCGACTATCGCTGCGCCCAGTGGGACACGGCCATCGGCTCGGTGCTGACCCAGCTGGTGATGGCCGCGGTTCTGGTGGCCGCGGCGGCCACCATCGGCAAGCTGCATCCGAACGCCAGCCTCAACACCATCGGCGATATCACCAAGATGCTCGTGCCCGCCCTGGGCGTGAACATCGGTCGCGTCGTATTCTGCCTGGGCACCATCGGAGCGGCCATGGTGGCGGCGATCGTGGTCTCGCTGGCCTCCGCCTGGGGCTTCGGCGAGGTGACCGGATACCGCCACTCGCTGGCGCACCATCCGCTGGAAGCCCCGTGGTTCTACGGCATCTATGCCTTTGCGGTCATCGGTGGCGCCGTCGTGGTCGACCTCGTGCCAAACCTCGTACAGCTCAACATCGGCGTCGAGGTGATGAACGCGCTGATGCTGCCCCTGGTGCTGGGCTTCCTCGTGGCGCTCGCCTTCAAGGCGCTGCCGCCCGAGCACCGGTTGAAGGGCTCCTACGCCTGGATCGTCGTGGCGGTGTCCGTGCTGACCGCGGGCCTCGGCGTGTACGGCGGCCTTACCGGGGTCAATCTGTTCTAAGGGGCGGTCCTCGGGCCCCGCTTCCTCCCCACGCCGTGTCCGCGGCGAGCGAAAGGACACATCCCGCCCATCTTTGCGCGAGAATGCGTACTCGCCCCGTTTTCTGGAGAACGTCATGCAACTGCGACCCCTCGGCGAGACCGGCCCGCGTGTTTCCGCCCTGGGCCTGGGCTGCATGGGGATGTCGGGCATGTACGGTCCGGCCGACCGGGGCGAGTCCATCGCCACTGTGCATGCGGCTCTCGACGCCGGCGTCACTTTGCTCGACACCGGCGATTTTTACGGCATGGGCCACAACGAGATGCTGATCGCGGAGGCGTTGAAGTCGGTGCCCCGCGATCGTTTCCAGGTGAGCGTGAAGTTCGGCGCCCAGCGCGACCCGGCCGGCAAATGGGTCGGCTACGACGCGCGGCCGGCGGCCGTGCGGACCGCCCTGGCATACTCGCTTCAGCGCCTTCGCCTGGACTATATCGATGTCTATCGCCCGGCGCGCCTGGACCCGGCCGTGCCCGTCGAGGAGACGATCGGCGCGATCGCCGACATGGTGAAAGCGGGCTACGTGCGCCACATCGGACTCTCCGAAGTGGGGCCGGCCACGATCCGCCGGGCCGCCGCCGTGCATCCGATCTGCGATCTGCAAATCGAGTACTCGCTGATCTCCCGCGGAATCGAGCAGGCCATCCTGCCGGCGGTGCGGGCACTGGGTATCGCCATCACGGCCTACGGTGTGCTCTCCCGCGGACTGATCAGCGGGCACTGGACCAAGGGCTCGGCAGGCGCCGGAGACTTCCGCGCGCGCAGCCCCCGCTTCCAGGGCGAGAACCTCGATCGCAATCTCGGGCTGGTCGACGCGCTGCGCGCGGTGGCCGAGGCGCGTGGAGTCACTGTTGCGCAGCTGGCCATCGCCTGGGTGTCGGCTCAGGGCGCCGACATCATCCCGATCATCGGCGCCCGCCGCCGTGACCGTCTCGCCGAGGCGCTGGGAGCATGCGAGGTGAAGCTCACGGCCGGCGACCTGGCCGCAATCGAGCGGGCGGTGCCCAAGGGGGCCGCCGCCGGCGAGCGCTATGCGCCGGCTCAGATGGCCAGCCTCGACAGCGAGCGCGGATAGGCCATTCGAGTACTGAGCGGTTGCGGCTTCGGGAGGGACCCGTTGCATAGGCCGCTCGTAAGCCGTTGTTCTCTGACGGATTGTGGCGGATCAGATTTTGTTGAATGTCCGGTAAGGACATACGCCGCCCCCGCTGAGATAAGACGCCCCGTCGCGACTGATTCCATTTCGTTCCAGGCCGCGGTTCCGGGACTTCCGCGAGCGGTTCCGGGGCCGGGGACGACCGGGATTCCAAGGTCGCGTGAAACACACTGTCGGAGGTCCCACATGAGATTCCCCCTCGCCGCGCTCTGCCTCACCCCGATGCTGGCTCTTTGCGCCTGCAGCTCTCAGGTATCGACTGCCGCATTTTGCAAGGACGTCAATGCAGCCAGCGTCAAATTCGCCGCAATCCAGGATCAGGCCACCAAACCGATGGTCCAGGGGGCCGCACAGGCCATGGCCCGCCTCGCAGCCGAGGCACCCTCCCAGATCAGGCCCGCCATGAAAACCGAAGCCGCCGCCTACAAGCAGTGGGCCAAGACGGGCAGCAACGCACCGCTGACCCGGAACTCCTTCACCATGGCGGACGACCAGTTGAGCACCTGGCTTCACTTGAACTGCAAGGGTCACTGAGCGTTCGAGTGTTCATGGATCGGCCACCGCCATGACGATCCGCGCATCGGCCGGGAGCCGGCGTTCACCCTCCGGACGGCTGCGACCTCGGGCTTCAACCTTCGAGGCGGCGGATGCTCTATGCCGCCTTGCGCGCCCAGAACAGCGCCGTCCGGAGGGTGAATGACCCGTCGGCCTCGATCGCAAGGGCTTGCCTCACTTCGCGCGGGGCGGACTCCTGCAGGCCGCGAATGACGGCCACCCTGTCGGCGGGCGTGCCCATTCGCGCCACCCAGGAGGAGAACTCCAGCCGCGTCGGCCAATCGCGATATTCCACTTCCTCCAGCCCGGCCGCTTGCAGCAGCGGGCGCCACTCGCTCCTCGAGCGATTGCGGACATGCGACACGTCGCGCAGCAGCTCCAGGGATTGCAGGTATGTGTCGGCCAGCGCGTCCTCCATACCCAGAGTGTCGATGATCAGCGCGTGCCCGCCGGGCGCGAGCACACGGCGCATTTCCTGTACGGCGGCCTCGAGGCGCGTCCAGTGGTGGGCGCTGTACCGCGTGCACACCAGAGAGAACGTCCCGTCCTGGAACGGCAGCGATTCGGCATTGCCCTGACGTACCTCGATCTGGCTCGAGCCGCGCCCGGCGGCGCTGCCCGATACGGTCGCCAGCATGGCCGCCGACGGATCGAGCGCCACCATGCGGCCGACGCACGGCGCGAGTGTGAACGCGAGGTGTCCCGCGCCGCAGCCGACGTCGAGGGCCTGGCTCGCGGGAGAGGTCGTTCGCCGCACGAGAGCCTTGGCATGCTCGAGATCGGGTCCCGCGCGGTGCACGGCGCTCACCAGATACGCCTCGGCGCGAGGATCGAACTGGTGCAGGACGGTCTGCTCGTGTGTGCGCATCGGAGGTGCTCCGCGGTCTGACTGGCGCACAGTCTGGGCGACGCGATATGCTGGTACAAGATCGGCACTTATCCCATTATAAAAACCACCTACCCCGCGGTCCCGCCCATGCCTGCATCCGACCGGTCCGCCGCCAGCCAGCTGTCTTCGCGCGTTTCGCTGGGTGAGTTTTTGCGTGCGCGGCGCGACCGCCTGCGGCCGGAGGATTTCCAACTGCCCCGGGGCAGGCGCCGCGCGCCGGGCCTGCGGCGCGAAGAGGTCGCACAACTGTGTGGGATCAGTCCCACCTGGTATACCTGGATCGAGCAGGGGCGCACGACGGCCGTCTCCGTCGCAACGCTGAATGCCATTGCGGACGGACTGCGTCTTGCATGGGCCGAGAGAGCGTATCTGTTCGAGATCAGCTCGCGGACCGATCCTTCGCCCGCGCTCCCGCAGGACTCCGACCCGCGGCGGCTGATGGCGCTGGTCCAGGCGGTGCGCACGCCGGCCTATGTCCTCGATCGGCATTGGGATGCCATCGCCTGGAACCGGCCCGCCGCGGAGCTGTTCGCGGATTGGCTGGGCAAGGGGGCGGCCAGGGCCGGGGGCCTCCCCGCGGCCACAGAGCGCAACCTGCTGCGCTATGTCTTCCTGGATCCGCGGGCGCCCGATTTCATCGTGGACTGGCAGGAGCGCGCACACCGCCTGGTGGCCGAGTATCGCGCGGACACCGCGAGCTGGGGCGGCGATCCGGTCCGGCAGGCGCTCGTGCACGAGCTGTGCGAGGCGAGCGCCGCCTTCGATGCCGCATGGCGCTCGCAGCGGGTGCTCACCCGGGAGGGCGGTACGAGGATGTTTCAGCACCCCAGGAGGGGGCGGTGCCGGTACGAGCAACACACGCTGCGTCCCGCGCAGCACTCCGAATTGAAGCTGACCGTGCTGGTGCCCCGGGAAAGCTGATTGCGCCGCGGAGCCGAGGTTCCTTACTACCTCGCTAAAGACCCAGCTCGGTAAGTCCCGGATGGCCGTCCGGCCGGCGGCCGAGCCGCCAGCGAAACTTGCGGTCGGCCTCGGCAATGGGCAGGTCGTTGATGCTCGCAATGCGCTGGCACATCAACCCGCGCTCGTCGAATTCCCAGTTTTCGTTGCCGTAGGCGCGGAACCACGAGCCGCTGTCATCGCGCCACTCGTAGGCGAAACGGACCGCGATGCGGTTGCCCGTGAAGGCCCACACCTCCTTGATCAGCCGGTAATCGAGCTCACGGGTCCACTTGCGTTTGAGGAACGCGATGATCTCCGCGCGCCCGTTGACGAATTCCGCGCGGTTGCGCCAGCGGCTGTCTTCGGTGTAGGCGAGAGCGATACGCTCGGGCTCCCGGGTGTTCCAGGCATCCTCCGCCATGCGCGCCTTCTGGGCGGCGGTCTCGGCGGTGAATGGCGGCAATGGCGGACGGCTCGACATGGTGCCCTCCAGGGTCTGCTCCTCGTCTCTCGAATTGTATCGAACGGCGCCGACGCGCGCGCGGCGCGCTTGCCCGGAAGAGGGTGTGGCAGCCGTTGCCGTAGCGCGGCTATCTCTCAGTGCCGATCGGCTTGGACAGGAACACCACCGGCTGTCCGTTGAATGTGCCGCGCTGAAGCACCTCGAAGCCGGCTTTCCGCAAAACGTGCAGCGACACTGCATTTTGCGCATCGACGAGGCACATGCACCTGCCGCGCGGCAGCCATGTGTCGCCCCAGGCAAGGGCCGCGCGCACGGCCTCCGTGGCGTAGCCCTTGCCGTGAAAGCGCGGTGCCAGCGCGAAGCCGAGCTCGGGCCCCGTTTGCAACAGCGGCGCGCCCTCGCGTTTGAAGTCCGCGAAGCCGATTTCCCCGACGAACTCCCCCGACTCGCGCTCCTCGATGAGCCAATAACCGAAGCCCATGAGTGTCCAGTGTCCGACGTAAGACAGCAGTCGCGCCCACGTTCGCTGCTCGGTGGAGGGCATGCCGCCGATATGGCGGGTGACGAGGGGATCAGACCACATCGCCACGCACTGTGGTAGATCCTCGCGCCGGTGACCGCGCAGCCGCAGACGTTCCGTCTCGATCACCGGAACGGATGTATCCGATCGTTGATGCTGTTCCCTCATGCGCCCCTCCGCTCGATGCAATGAATTCGCATGCAACGCCTGCCCGGAACTCCCGGGTGAACGAGTCATCCGCCTCGGCTCGCCGGCGCCGCCCGCCCGTGGCGGTCTGCGCCGCCGGAGCTGCCCGGGCGGCGACACGACCATGGCGATTGCCGCCGCCTCACCCGCTACCGCACCCTGGCTCAAACGGTATTAAAGTATCCGCCCATGAAATGCATCCGATTTCACGAACACGGCGGTCCCGAGGTGCTGCGCGTCGAGGACTTTGATCCCGGCAAGCCGGCGCCCGGGCAGGCGCAGGTCCGCCACACCGCGATCGGTCTCAACTACATCGATATCTACGATCGCACCGGCCTGTATCCCGCCGAGCTGCCGAGCGGTCTCGGCCGCGAGGCCGCCGGAGTCATCGTCTCGCTCGGGCGCAACACCCGCGGTTTCCGGCTCGGCGACCGGGTCGCCTACGCCGACTCGAAGCCGGGGGCTTATTGCGAGCTGCGCAACGTGGCCGCGGACCGGCTGGTGAGGGTTCCCAGGTCGATCTCCGACGAGCAGGCCGCCGCGATCATGCTGAAGGGTCTCACGGCACGGTCGCTGCTGCGCCGCACCTATCGCGTGCAGCGCGGCGACATCATCCTGGTGCACGCAGCCGCTGGCGGCGTCGGTCTCATTCTGACGCAGTGGGCGCGGGCTCTGGGCGCGAAAGTGATCGGCGTCGTGGGCAGCGAGGCCAAGGCGGAGCTGGCGCACAGGCACGGTTGCCGGTACGTATTGATCCGGGGACGCGACGAGGTGGTGGAGAGTGTCCGGAAGATCACGCGCGGACAGGGCGTGGCGGTCGTGTACGATTCGGTCGGCAAGGACACCTTCATGGCCTCGCTCGACTGCCTGCGTCCGCTCGGCATGATGGTCTCCTACGGCAATGCCTCGGGACCTCCGCCGGCGATCAGTCCCCTCGAGCTCAGCAAGCGCGGCTCTCTGTATCTCACCCGGCCCACGCTCTTCAGCTACATCGCCGGCCGGGCCGACCTGGATGCGGCGGCGCGCGAGTTGTTCTCGGCGGTGAGGCGGGGCATGGTGCGTGTCAGGATCGGGCAGCGCTATCCCCTGGTGGAGGCCGCGGCCGCCCACCGGGATCTGCAGGCACGCCGCACGACCGGCTCGACGGTGCTGATACCCTGACAGGTCGAACGGGGCGGCAGGCCTTATTCCAGGCCGCTCGATGCGCGCGGCGCGCGCGCGGACGCAGCGTGCCAATGTCAGCCCTGCTGGCGCAGCAGCTCGAGCGTCCGCGGATCCTCCCGGCCGCCGAAGTACTTCTCGAGCGCGGCGCGGAAGATCCGATCGTCGGGCCGATCCCCGGCCGCCCGGGCGAACAGCGTCATGCAGGAATGAAATTTCAGGTCGTCCGGGTAGCCGAAGATCTCGCCGATGGCGCGACCCTGAATGCCGTTCACCAGGCCGGCGCACTCGCGCAGCCGCGCACCGAGAACCGGCTCGCGCAGATAGGCTTGAGCCTCCCCGATCGAGGCGAGAGCGTAGAGCCGTGCCGTGGGACTGTGGCCGAGGCCGCGTAGCTGCGGGAATACGAACCACATCCAGTGGCTCGTCTTGCGGCCGGCGCGCAGCTCCCTCAGCACCTGGTCCCACACCGGCGCCTGGGCCTCGGTGAAGCGTTCGAGACCGGCGCCGGAATCGCTCATGTCGGCTCGCTTCAGCGACTGGCCAGGCTTCCCCAGTCGGGCGCCACTCGGGCCACGGTTTCCTCCCCGCCTCGGGCGAAACGTTTCTCCACCCAACGCCTCACCCGCCGGGCGTCCGCCGTACGCGTGTACTTGCCCCAGGAGTGCATGAGCACCATGATGATGTCGTGCCGCGCAATCCACGTGTTCAGCACCAGACACTGGCCGGCGGAATGGGTGAAGCCGGTCTTCTGCAGCACGATGTGCCACCACCGATCCTTCACCAGCGGGTCGGTGGGGTAATAAGGCAGGCGCCAGCGGCCCACGCGGACCGCATATCCCGGGCTGGTGGAGTACCGGCGCAGGATGCGGTTGCGGGAGGCCGCCATGACCAGTTTCGCGAGGTCCTCGGGGGTCGACACGTCGCCGGCCGACAGTCCCGTCGGCTCGACGAAATGGGTGTGGGTCATGCCGAGCTCGCGCGCCTTGACGTTCATGGCGCGCACCGCGGCTGCGACCCCTCCGGGGTAGTTGCGGGCCAGCACGTGCGCGGCCCGGTTCTCCGACGACATCAGCGCCAGATGGAAGAACTGCGCCCGGGTCAGCCGCGTGCCGAGCGGCAGGTGCGAGTAGGGCATCATGTCCGTCCGCCTGACCGTCAGAACCTGCCGGAGCGGCTGGTGCGCCTCGGCAACCACCAGGGTGGTCATCAGCTTGGTGATGGAGGCGATGGGCCTTACGCCGGCGGCCCGTTTGGCGTAGAGCACCCGGGAACGGGTCGCATCGAATACCAACGCCTCGCTCGAGCGCACGTGGGGACGGCTCGAGTTGATCCGGCGGTGCTCGGCATGATGCCGGTGACGGCGATTGGAGTAATGGCGGGCGGCGTAGGCGGGGAAGGGGGCGAGCAGGGCGGTGGCCGCAAGCACGGCGATCGGCGTCAGGATCCACAGCCCGAAACCTCGTCTGTTCATTCTGGATTCTCGCGGTCGACCTGCGGATCATTATTGAGGACAGGCGGTGCCAGCCGCCTCGCGCGCCGTTCCGGCCGAGGCCCGTCGCACATTTCCAACATTAACATATTGCCGGCGCCACATTCTGTGATTTGTATCCATCTGTGGCGAACGGACGCACCGGGAGACAGGGTGTCGCCCGGGAGGGAGCCTCCCGCGGTCTCGGCGTCTCAGCGACAGTGTCAGCGGCCGGGCTTGACCGCGCGCCGCATCCGCAGCCCCGAGCGCACGAGCATGCCGATTCCCGTCAACAAGGTGGCCGCGAACAGGATCATCCATATGCGGAATGACCCGTAGGGCAGGTCCAGGAGACTGAACGCCGGCTCGAAAGCCAGTAACCAGGCGCACGCCACGATGAGCAGCGCAGTCTGCCGGCGGAAGGTCTTCTCCGCGGCGGCGGCTTCGGGCGAGGCCGCCTGCGGCGGTTGGCGCAGCATGAGCGCGGCCAGCCCGATGAAGGCGAGGCAGATGGCGCCCATGATGCCGAGCACCGTGCCCACCGCCTGAGGGGTGCGCCGCACCCAGTAATTCGGAAAGCCGTTGAGCCCCCAATGCACCGGGATCATCGCCGGAAGATGCGACCAGCGCGCCCACACCCACACCGCCACGCCCACCAGCCACAGCAGGGGTATCGCACCGGCCAACCACCGGCCCGGCAGGTGAGGCGGCGGCGTGGGATTCGTGGGCGCGGGTTCGTGCATGGCGCGGTCTCCCAGTACGAGGCGTCGAGCGCCGAGCATGATACGCGATCGGGCAGGTGCGGCCGGCAAGCGACCCTCAGGCGGCCCGATGGATCAGATGGCGTTGGCCCAGCGCCGCAGGAGGCTGCGCAGCGGCTCGAAGAAGACGATCCCCAGCCCCACCGACACCGCGCGGGCGCGGAACAGCGCGGTTTTCACCGTGCCCTCCGGGCAGCCCAGCATCAGCGCCACTTCGCCCACCGAGCGCTCCTCGTAGCTATAGAGCAGCAGCACGCGGCGCGAGCGCTCCGGCAGCAGCTCCACCAGCTCGCGCAGCAGCTCCGCGCGTCCATCCCGGGGCTCCGCGGCGGCGGCCAACGCCGCCTCGGACGCCTCGCCCGGCTCCTGCCATGAATCGAGCGTCCGCCTCCGTTCCAGCGCCGTCCCGACGGCCTTGCCGGATCAGCTCGACGATGTCCTGGTCCCGGCCGGTCGTCCCGGTAGCCGCTGCGTGCACCCATCACCCCCTGAAAGCCTGTGAGTGACTCCCTCGCGGGATGCTCCAGATGCACCACGCCGAGCGCCTCGCCGCGATCGAGAAGGGGATCGAGCTGCCGCCCCTGCCGCCCGAGGCCTTCCATGATCCGTACTACGGCGTGGGATATCGCGGCGAATACCGGCGCTGGAGCTGCGGCCATGGCGTGACGCTGATTCTCGTGGGTGCGGCGGTCACCGCGGCGCTTTGGACGCAGGGTGGAACGGACTTCTGGTGGGGCCTGGTCATCGTCGCCTGGGGGTTGGGGCGCCTGGTGAGCGGACACTTTTTTGAGGGCCCGAGCCGGGTCCGCCAGGCGGGCGTCACTGCCCCCGCGCCCGGGGGAATGGCGGACCGGCGGGCCCGGGATTCAGATGACCGGATTCATGGCGCTGCCGGATCCTGGCCTTGGCGGAAAAGGGATTCCCCCCGGCGGACCCGTCCCTTCCCCGGGCTCTCCAGAGCCGGTTCCGTGGTTTGCCACGGTTGACACTGTGCTCCCCCCTCCCTAGAATCGCCGGCCTTTCCCGGGTCGGCCCGACGGCATGCCGACCCCGGAAACAGCGACACACCGACACCGGGCCACATCCTCGCGAGCGCGCCAAAATGGGGTGCGTAGTGCGTAGGGGGCCCGGTTTTCGTCCGGCCGCTCACCGCGCGGATGCATCCCTTGAGGCTTCAGGGGACGCAATCCGCGCCCGAACGCAGGATCTTGGAGACAGTATGGCGACCACGGGTCAGCTCATCCGGCAACCGCGCCGCACGCGGACAGAGAAAACCAAGGTGCCCGCTCTGGGGGCTTCTCCCCAGAAACGCGGGGTTTGCACGCGCGTGTATACCACCACGCCGAAGAAGCCGAATTCCGCGCTGCGCAAAGTCTGCCGCGTTCGCCTCACCAACGGCTATGAGGTCACCAGCTACATCGGCGGTGAGGGGCACAATCTCCAGGAGCACTCCGTGGTGCTCATCCGCGGCGGCCGCGTCAAGGACCTGCCGGGCGTGCGCTACCACACCATCCGCGGCACGCTCGACTGCGCCGGCGTCGGCGCACGCAAGCAGGGCCGCTCCAAGTACGGCGCGAAGCGTCCCAAGAAGTAAGGAGGTCCCGGAATGTCCCGTCGAGCCCAAGCTCCGGTCCGCACAATCCTGCCGGACCCCAAGTTCCACAGCGAGATGCTGGCCAAGTTCATGAACGTCGTCATGAAGGACGGCAAGAAATCCGCGGCCGAGCGCATCCTCTACGGTGCCATCGACCGTATCTCCGAGAAGACCGGCAAGCCGGGCCAGGAGGCCATCGAGGTTCTGTCGACCGCCCTCGACAACGTCAAGCCCGTGGTCGAGGTCAAGTCCCGCCGTGTGGGCGGTGCCACCTACCAGGTGCCAGTCGAAGTGCGCGCCACCCGCCGGCAGACCCTGGCGATGCGCTGGGTGATCGAGGCCGCCCGGGCCCGCAGCGAGAAGTCCATGGCGCATCGCCTGGCGCACGAGCTGCTGGATGCCTCCGAGAACCGCGGCGCCGCGGTGCGCAAGCGTGAGGACACCCACCGCATGGCGGAGGCCAACAAGGCCTTCGCGCACTACCGCTGGTAAGGCCGGCGGCCTCCCACTATCTGGCACTGACCCAAAGGAAAGCGAATCGTGGCACGCGCGACGCCCATTGAGCGCTACCGGAATATCGGCATCTCCGCCCACATTGATGCGGGCAAGACGACGACCACCGAGCGCATCCTCTTTTACACCGGGGTCTCGCACAAGATCGGCGAGGTCCATGACGGCGCCGCCGTGATGGACTACATGGAGCAGGAGCAGGAGCGCGGCATCACCATCACTTCCGCGGCCACCACCTGCTTCTGGAAGGGCATGGA
>OBLK01000135.1_pt1 | contig 25438 bp, 22 predicted proteins | sample 1518871 | NCBI WGS metagenome assembly OBLK01 (sample SAMEA2464837, study PRJEB22497) | soil metagenome | biome: Grassland; feature: Farmland; material: Clay | place: Australia | collected 2013-02-01 | depth 0.8 m
GGTGGGGGGGGGGCGGGGGGGGGGGTCGTGGGCCGCGGGGGGGTTGCCCCCGCGGCGGCGGGCGGCCCCGTGTTCCCCCCCCCCCGCCGCGGGCGCCGCGGCCGAGCCGGACACCGCGGTCCCGGCCCCGTCGATCGGCGTCACGAAGTCAGCCCCCCCGCCGTCCACCGCCGCCGGGCGGCCGGCCACACCGCCGCCGTTGCTGCGAACCCTCGGCCACGCCGACGCGCTGCCGGTGTCCACCCCGGCGGCCGCGCTGGTCAGGCGCTGGCCGGCGCATGACGACGCGGTCCCACCGGCGCACCCCGTCCAGCACCGGTGCACGTTCGGCAATCGCGCTCCTCCCTCCCTGCCTGCCCCGGTCAGGTAGGCAGACCGCGCCATCGGCGCGGTCGTGAGACATGAGGAGAACCAACCGCTATGCCGCGTCAGACAACGCGGCAAGGTGTGCTCGGCCGGGCCCTGCTGTCCCTGGTCGTCCTTGCCGCATCCGCGTACCTGCTGATGACGACCGCGCCGAGGCTCGGCCTCGACCTGCGCGGCGGAACCCAGATCGTGCTCGAGACCCGCGACTCCCCGACCGCCGCGGCGGACGCCGAGGCCACCGACCGGACCCTCGAGGTGCTGCGCCGGCGGGTTGACGCGCTCGGCGTCACCGAACCGACGCTGGTCCGCTCCGGCGACAACCGGATCATCGTCGAGCTGCCCGGCCTGCAGGATCCCGCCGAAGCCGTTGAGGCGATCGGCCGCACCGCGCAGCTGTCGTTCCACCCCGTGGTGGCCACCGGCGCCGAGCAGGCCCTGCCGGACGAGAGCGGGCAGCCCGTCCAGCTCGGTCCGGCGGCGCTGACCGGCGACGGCGTCGAGGACGCCAGCGCCGCGACCAGCCCGCAGGCCGGGCCCGGCTGGTTCGTCACGCTCGAGTTCAAGAGCGCCGCCGGCCAGGCCTGGGAGGACCTCACCGGCCGCGCGGCGTGCGCGCCGCCAGGTGACCCGCAGCGCCGGGTGGCCATCGTGCTCGACGGCAAGGTGATCTCCTCGCCGCAGGTCGACCCCGGCATCGGCTGCGACGTCGGCATCACCGGCGGCAAGACCGAGATCACCGGACAGTTCTCCCAGACCGAGGCCAAGGACCTCGCGCTGCTGGTCAAGGCGGGTGCCCTGCCGGTGCCGGTCGAGATCATCGAGCAGCGGACGGTCGGCCCGACCCTCGGCGAGGCGGCGATCGACGCCAGCACCGAGGCCGCGCTGATCGGCATCGCGCTGACCGCGGCGTTCCTGATCGCCGTGTACTGGCTCGCCGGCCTGATCGCGGTCGTCGCGCTCGTCGGCTACGCCGGCATCTCCTACGCGGCGCTGCTCGGCATCGGCGCGACCCTGACCCTGCCGGGCCTGGCCGGGTTCGTGCTGGCGATCGGCATGGCGGTCGACGCCACCGTGCTCGTGTTCGAGCGGGCCAGGCAGGAGCGCGCCAGCGGCTCGCTGCGCAAGGCCGTCGACCGCGGGTTCGCCGGCGCGCTGTCGGCGATCGTCGACTCGAACGTCACGACCCTGCTCGCCGCCGGCCTGCTGTTCTGGCTCGCGTCCGGACCGGTGCGCGGGTTCGGGGTGACGCTGACGATCGGCGTGCTGGCCTCGATGTTCACCGCGCTCGTGCTGACCAGGGTGCTGCTTCGGCTGGCGATGCCCGTGCTGTCGCGCCGGCCAGGATGGAGCGGCCTGACGCACGAGGGTTGGGTGCGCCGCTGGATCGGCCGCCGCGACAGCGGGTTCCTCGCCAGGCCCTGGCGCTGGCTCGCCGCCGCCGGCCTCGCGGTGGCGATCGCCCTGGCCGGCCTGGCGACGGTCGGGGCGAACCTCGGCATCGAGTTCACCGGCGGGCGCGTGCTCGAGTTCGCCACCACCGAGCCGGTCGACGTCGAACGCGTGCGCTCCGCGGTCGCCGACGCGGGCTTTCCGCGGGCCGTCGTACAGACCTCCGGTGACGCGGTCGCCGTGCGCGTCGAACCGGTCGACCAGGCCGCCGCCGAGCGGATCCGGTCCGCGGTGTCGGCCGCGGCCGGTGCGGCCACGCAGGTGCGCGACGAGAAGATCGGCCCCAGCATGGGCGCGGAGCTGCGCACCAAGGCGATGGTGGCGCTCGGCCTCGCCGTGCTGGCCCAGCTCGGCTACCTGGCGATCCGGTTCGACTGGCGGCTCGGCCTGGCCACCGTCGTCGCGCTCGCGCAGGACGTGCTGATCGTGGTCGGCCTGTTCGCGTGGTTCGGCAAGACCTTCGACGGGGTGTTCCTGGCGGCGCTGCTCACCGTCATCGGCTACTCGGTCAACGACTCGGTGGTGGTCTTCGACCGGGTGCGCGAGCTGCGCGCCGCCCGCCGCGGCGAACCGTTCCCGCGTGTGGTCGGCGCCGCGGTCCTGCAGACGCTGCCGCGGACCGTGAACACCGGGATCGGCGTGCTGTTCGTGCTCGGGGCGTTGCTGCTGCTCGGAGACGGTTCGCTGGCGGACTTCGCGCTGGCGCTGCTGCTGGGCCTGGTCGCCGGCACCGTGTCCACCGTCGTGACCGCCGCCCCGGTGGCGATCCTGCTCGATCGGGCACGCCCACCCGCAGCCCGCTCCGCCCAACGCACCCAACGCCGCCCGGTCCCAGCCCGCACCGGCAGCGGCGCCGTCGTCTGAGCGCCGGCAGCCGCGCCGTCGCCCTCGGAGCGCACTTGGGGAGCTCCAGTTCCGCATGTGGAACCAAAGCTCCCCAAGTGCGGGACGATGGCACGTTAGGGGAGAGGGTCAGGGGCGGGTTCTGCGGTCTTGGGTCTGGCGGCGTAGCTCGTTGATCGTGGCGGTCACGTCGTTGATCTGCTGGGCTAGCGCTGGGTGGGTGGACGCCACGTGCGGTGCGGCGCCGGCCAGCGGGCCGAGCAGGCTCGCGGAGTCGTCGTCGCCGAGCACGCTGTGCATGACGGCGACGCTGTTTTTCAGATCGACGCTGTTTTCCAGGTCGGCGCTGTGCTGCGCCGTGTCGGTCAGGTCGGCGAGCGAGCTGACGTGCCCGGCGAGGCGCCGCAGCAGCGCGGAGTTCTCCTTGGCCCAGACGGCGACCGCGCGGTCGGCGGCCCGCCGGTCCCGCACCGCCTGGACACGCTGGTCCGCGGTGGCTGGACCGGTGGTCGCGCCGGGTGGCGTCGCCGTGTCCGGTTCGGCCGGCCGCAGTCGCAGGAAGCGCTGTTCGGCGGCCTGGCGGCTGGCGACGCCGAGCACGTCCGCGAGGGCCGCCCAGCTCACGCCGTGCTCGCGGGCGACCGCGATGAGGCGCGGCTCCAACTCGGTGAGCAGGTCGCGAAGCGAGTGCAGCTCGGCGAGCGCCGCGAGCAGCTCGGCCGGCTCGCCAGCCGTTGCATCGTCGCCCGCGGCACGACGGGCCACGTCGAGCACGAGCCGCAGCGACTGCTCGGGTGTCGGCGTCATGTCAACCTTCCAGTGACATCATGGTTGTCAACGGAACGATGACATGATACAAACGTGGCGCAGGCGCGTCGACTACCAGACACGAACGAAAGGGGGCTTCCCGATGTTGATGCGCACCGACCCGTTCCGGGAACTCGACAGGCTGACCCAGCAGGTCTTCGGCAACGCCGCCGGCACCTGGAGCCGGCCGACGGCCATGCCGATGGACGCCTACCGGTCCGGCGACCAGTTCGTCGTCATGTTCGACCTGCCCGGCGTCTCGGCGGAGGCGATCGAGCTCGACGTCGAGCGCAACGTGCTGACCGTCAAGGCCGAGCGGCGGCCCGCACCCTCGGGCGACCAGGTCGAGATGCAGGTCAGCGAGCGCCCGCTCGGCGTGTTCTCCCGCCAGCTGTTCCTCGGCGACACCCTCGACGTCGACCACATCCAGGCGGACTACGACGCCGGCGTACTGACACTGCGGATCCCGATCGCCGAGCGTGCCAAGCCGCGGAAGATCGAGATCACCGGCCGGGACACGCCAGCGCAGATCGACGCCTGAGCCAGTCGAACGATCAGGTCCGGGGTCGGCAGCCGCCCGTCTCGGACCTGATCACGTTCGGCGCCCTACGCTGCGGTCATGGCCTCCGCACCCGCTTCGCCAGCCGCGGCCGCCCCGCGACCCGGCTGGCTTCCCGGCGGGCTGAACGCGGTGCTGGTGCGGGCGCTCGGGGCGGCCGGCGGGGGAGTGCTGCTGTATGCCTCGTTCCCGCCGCGAACGCTGTGGTGGCTGGCGCCGATCGGGTTCGCCCTGTTCGGCGCGGTCCTGCGGGGGAGGGCGGCGCGCGCGGGCTTCGGCTACGGCCTGCTGTTCGGCCTCGGTTTCCTGCTGCCGCTGCTGGTGTGGACCGGGGAGTTCGTCGGCCCGGTGCCGTGGCTGCTGCTGGCGGCGTTCGAGGCCCTGTTCTGCGGCGCCGCCGGCGCCGGAATGGCCGCAGTGTCCAGGCTGCCGGCCGCCCCGGTGCTGGGCGGCGCCGTCTGGGTCGCCGCCGAGGCGGCCAGGTCCAGGGTGCCCTTCGGCGGGTTTCCCTGGGGAAAGGTCGCCTTCGGCCAGCCGGACGGGCCGCTGCTGCCGCTCGCCGCGCTCGGCGGCGCGGCGCTGCTGAGCTTCGCCGTGGTGGTGAGCGGTCTCGGCCTGGCCGAACTGGTCCGAAGGGCCGCCACCGCGCGGACCGCGCTCGTAGGTCCGGCGCTCGCCACGGTCCTGCCGCTGGTCGCCGCGCTGGGAATGGCGTTGCTGCCGCCCGGCGACGACTCGGGCACCATCACCGCGGCCCTCGTGCAGGGCAACGTCCCCCGTGCCGGGCTGGACTTCAACGCTCAGCGCCGCGCCGTGCTCGACAACCACGCGAACCGGACCGGACAGCTCGCCGCCGACGTCGCCGAGGGCCGGGAGCCGCAGCCTGACCTGGTCGTGTGGCCCGAGAACGCCTCCGACATCGATCCGCTGCGCAACGCCGACGCCGCCGCGGTGATCGACCGTGCGACCGAGGACATCGCTGCGCCGATCCTGGTCGGGGCGGTGCTGCGGCCCGACGACGTCACCGTGGAGAACGCGATCCTGCGCTGGGAACCTGGCGCCGGCTCGACCGCCAAGTACGTCAAGCGGCGCGTCCAGCCGTTCGGCGAGTACATCCCGCTGCGGCCGGTGGCGAGGCTGGTCAGCAAGGACGTCGACCGGGTACGGCGGGACATGGCGCGCGGCGACCAGGTCGGCGTGCTCGATGTGGCCGGCACCAGGGTCGCCGTCGCGACGTGCTACGAGGTCGCCTTCGACGACGTGGTGACCGACGCGGTGCGCGCCGGCGGCACGGTGATCGTGGTCCCGACCAACAACGCCACGTTCGGCGACACCGAGATGACCTACCAGCAGCTGGCCATGTCGCGGGTTCGCGCGGTCGAGCACTCCAGGGCGGTGCTGGTCGCGGCCACCAGCGGGGTGAGCGCGATCGTCGCACCGGACGGGACCGTGACCAGGCAGACCGGGCTGTTCACCGCCGACGCGCTGGTCGACGAAGTGCCGCTGCGGGAAACGACTACGCTGGCAACTCGAATCGGTGCCGCCGTCGAGTGGCTGCTGGTGATCGTCGGGGTCTGTTCCGTGGTCCTGGTCGGCTGGCAGCACCGTCGCGCGGCGACCGGGCAGCGTTCCTGACTGGAGGACAACGGATGGCGCACGGCGTGCTCGGCACGGTGCTGGTGGTGATCCCGACGTACAACGAGCGGGAGTCCCTGCCCAAGGTGCTCGAGCGGTTGCGGGCGGCCGAACCGCAGGCGCACGTGCTGGTCGTCGACGACGGCAGCCCGGACGGCACCGGCCAGCTCGCCGACGAGGCGGCGGCGGCCGACCCGCAGGTGCATGTGCTGCACCGGACCGCGAAGAACGGCCTGGGCGCCGCCTACACCGCCGGCTTCAAGTGGGCGCTCGAGCGCGACTACGGCGTGATCGTGGAGATGGACGCCGACGGTTCGCACCCGCCGGAGGCCCTGCCGAAGCTGCTGGAGGCCATGCAGGACGGCGACCAGACCGGCGAGCAGGCCGGAGAGCAGGCCGGAGAGCAGGCCGGAGAGCGCGGTGCCGACCTCGTGATCGGTTCGCGGTATGTGCCCGGCGGCGAGGTGGTCAACTGGTCCCAGCGCCGTGAGCTGCTCTCCCGTGGCGGCAACCTCTACTGCCGGCTCGCGCTCGGCGTGAACATCAAGGACATCACCGCCGGCTACCGCGCGTACCGGCGGCGGGTGCTGGAGAAGCTCGCCCTCGACGAGGTCTCGTCGCAGGGCTACTGCTTCCAGGTCGACCTGGCCTGGCGAACCGCGCAGGCCGGCTTCCGGGTCGTCGAGGTGCCGATCACGTTCACCGAGCGTGAGCACGGCGCGTCCAAGATGAGCGGCTCGATCGTTCGCGAGGCACTGCTGCGCGTCACCCAGTGGGGGGTGCGGCACAGGTTCGACCAGCTGCGCAAGCGCGTCCGCCGCGGCTGAGGCCGCCGCCGACACACAGAAAGGCCGCCGGACTCCTCATCCGGCGGCCTTCTGGTGGTGACGGGCAGTCCCTGTCAGGCGGTGCGGCTCCGGCGGCCCTTCAGCTCCTCGAGCCGCTCGGTGAGCAGTTCCTCCAGCTCCGGGATGGAGCGCCGCTCAAGCAGCATGTCCCAGTGCGTGCGCGGCGGCTTGGCCTTCTTCGGCTCCGGCTCCTCGCCTTCGACGACCTTGGACTCGGCGCCGTGCAGGCGGCATTCCCAAGTCATCGGCGGCTCGGCGTCATCGGCGAACGGAACGTCGAAGTCGTGCCCCTTCGGGCACGCGTATCGCACCGCTCGGCGCGGCGCCAGGTCGTGGTCGCGGTCGGTCTCGTAGCTGGTGGCGCCGAGCCGGCTGCCACGCAGGACGCGGTCGGCCATCGCGTATCCTTTCAATAGACCCCGGCGGCGGCCGGGGATGGTGCTCACCGTGTGCAACGCACGAGCCGGGGTGGTTGTTCCCCGGCTAGTTCACGGCGCATTGACGCTGTAGTCGTTCTGTGTCAGCCTCTAGGGTCCCTTGTCTGGTGATCGACGGCATCTGTTTGTGACGCAGTCCGTGCGTAAGCGCCGTCCGAGACCACCCGTTCGGAGTATCCGAACCTTGCTAGACGACCGTCGGAACGGGGTTGCCGGCGGCTAGAATCGCGCGCCGCACAGGCACGAGCGCGACGAGGATGAAGCCGACCACGAAGAAGATCACCAGCGAGATGATCGCCAGCCGGAACGAGCCGGTCGCCTGTCCGACGCCGGCGAACACCAGCGGACCGAGCCAGGACGTCGACCGCTCGCCGATCTCGTACAGCGAGAAGTACTGCGCCTCCCGGCCGGGCGGGACCATCTGGGAGAACAGCGACCGCGACAGCGCGTTCGTGCCGCCGAGCACCAGGCCGATGCCCACCGCGAGGGCGTAGAACTGCAGACGTTCGCCGGCCTGGACGAAGAACGCCGCGCCGATCACCAGGATCCAGACCAACAGGCTGATCATGATCGTGCGCTTGGCGCCGAGCCGCCTGGCGACCAGGCCGTGCAGCACACCGCCGAAGAACGCGACGAACTGGACCAGCAGGATCGTGGTGATCAGCACGTCCTGCGGCAGCTTGAGCTCGAGGCTGCCGTACTGGGCCGACACGTTGGCCACGGTCGAGATGCCGTCGGTGTACACGAGGTACGCGCCGAGAAACGCCAGCGTCAGCGGGTACGTCCTGACCTGGCGCAACGTCGAGGTCAGCTCACGGAAGCCGCCGGTGAGCACCGAGGCGCCGTGCTCGCGGCCGTGCGGCGGCTGGTGGCGGCGCAGCCGCGACAGCGGGATGAGCGTGAACACCGCCCACCAGGTTCCGGAGATCACGAAGCACAGCCGCACGGCGTCGCCCTCGGACAGGCCGATCGACTCGTGGGACAGAAACAGCACCAGTTGCAGCGCCAGCGCCGTGCCCGAGCCCAGGTAGCCGAACGCCCACGCCCGCGCGGAGAGGCCGTCGCGCTCGTCCGGGGTCGCGATCTCGGGCAGGAACGAGTAGTAGACGACGATCGACGCCCCGAAGCAGACGTTGGCCAGCACGAACAGCATCGAGCCCAGCACCCAGTCCTCGTCGGCGACCAACGCCAGCAGCGCCGTCGTCGCCGCCCCGGCGAAGGCGAAGATGCCAAGCATCCGCCGCTTGTTCTGGGTGCGGTCGGCGATCGCCCCGGTGATCGGCAGCACGAGGACCTGCACGATCGTGGCCACCGACAGCAGGTAGCCCCACAGCGACCCGGCCGGGAAGTCGAGCCCGAACAGCGACACGTCGCAGTCGCGCAGGGTGTCGTCGCCGGGGCAGGGGTCGGGCCCGTTGCGCGCGGTGTCGGCCTCGGCGGCGCTGACCGCGACCGCGGTGAGGTACAGCGACAGGAACACCGTGACGATCGAGGTCGGGAACACCGAGTTGGCCCAGTCGTACCAGCGCCAGCCGCGCTGCTCGCGCAGGCGGGCCGCGTCGCTACCGGCACCGCCGTTCGCGTCGGGAGTCGGCGCGATGTCGGTGTCCGGTCCGGCCACTGCGCCTCCATCCGCGGGTTCGGGCTTGGCGGACTGTAGCGTCCGGCAGCGTCCGGCGCCGACGGCGGGAACGGATGGCTCGGTTCAGACCGGCCAGGTTCCGCGTTCGCGCAGGACGTCGCGCAGCACGTCGGGCCGGTCGGTCACCAGGCCGTCGACGCCGAGGTCGAGCAGCTCGGTCATCTCGGCGGGGGAGTCGACCGTCCACACGTGCACCTCGATCCCCCGCCGGTGGGCATAACGGACCAGCCCCGCGTCCACCACCCGCAGCCGCCGGCGCACCCGAGGCAGTTGGGCGAGGCTGCCGTGGATCGGTGGCCCGGCCAGCAGCCACGGTGCCCAGGCCCGCATCCGCAGCGCCACCGCCGACCGCGAGCCGATCCCGGTCAGCAGCCGCGCGCCGCCCTCGCGGCGCAATCGGTTCAGCCGCTCCTCGGAGAACGACGCCAGGCAGATCCGGTCCCACGCGTTGGTGCGGCGCATCGTCGCCAGCACCGGGCCGACCGCGGAGTCGGCCTTGACGTCGACGTTGAACTTGGCGGTCGGCAGCTCCTCGAGCAGCTCGTCGAGCCGGCACAGCGGCTCGTTGCCGGCCACCTGGGCGTGACGCACCACCGACCACGGCTGGCCGGCGACCGTGCCAATGGCGTCGGTCGTGCGCTCCAGCGTCTCGTCGTGGTGCACCACGACCACGCCGTCGGCCGTCGCGTGCACGTCGGTCTCCAGGTAGGTGTAGCCCTCGTCCACCGCGCGCCGGAACGCCGCGCGCGTGTTCTCCATGCCGGCAAGATCACCGACGTGCCACCCACGGTGCGCGAACGCCCGCGGGTGCGGCCCGTCCAGGTAAGGGTGCGCTGCCACCACGACGATCAGTGTGCCTGGGCGGCGTGGCGGGCCGTTGACCATGAGGTGTCGCCGTACGGTTCTGTTCGTGTCCGCTCCGGCCGCTCCGTGCGCATGGTGCGGCCGGCCGCTCACCGTGGCCGACAGCGTTGGGCGACAGCGTCGTTACTGTACGCAGTCATGCCGGCAGCGGGCCTACGAGCAGCGCCAGGCAGTGCAGCGCAACGGCCTGCCGGCCGGCGCGATCGTCCTGTCCGGGGACGAGGCCGCCGGGCTGGCCGATCGGGTATTCCAGTTGCGGTGCGCTGCCGAAGATCTCATGACGGCGATGGCCGAAGGCGCCGAGCCGGCAGACCTGCGCCAACTCGGCCAGCAGGTCGTCGACGCGGCCAGAGGCCTGGAACGCCTGCGCGGAGCCTGAGATCCCTGTCCCCCGTCGGCGGCCGGGTTTCGTCACTGTGACGAATTTGCGCGATTCGCGCTTCGATCGCGGGGGAGTAGCCCGGGGAGTAGGCCGAGGTGGCCGCACTGGGCACCTCCGGTGCGACGTGGCACGATCGCGAAGGTGGCCGGCACGACCCCTGAAGCGCAGCACCTGCGGGAACTCGCGCTGTTGCGTCGCGTTCGCGACCGGATCGACCGGGAGTACGCGCAGCCGCTGGACGTCGAGGCGCTCGCCCGCGGCGTGCACATGTCGGCCGGGCACCTGAGCCGCCGGTTCCGGCTCGCCTACGGCGAGTCGCCGTACAGCTACCTGATGACGCGGCGCATCGAGCGCGCGATGGCCCTGCTGCGCCGTGGCGATCTGAGCGTCACCGAGGTCTGTTTCGCCGTCGGCTGCGCCTCGCTTGGCACCTTCAGCACTCGCTTCACCGAGCTGGTCGGCGTGCCGCCCAGCACCTACCGGCGCCAGGCTGCACACGGGACGGCGGGGATGCCGCCGTGCGTGGTGAAACAGGTAACCAGACCGATCAGGAATCAAGAAGCACAGCCCTCCGAGCCGCAACTAACGTGACTGCCATGGATATCACCATTCACGCCACCTTCCTCCCACACGACGACCCGGAAGCCTCGCTGGCCTTTTACCGCGACAGCCTCGGCTTCGAGGTTCGCAGCGACGTCGGAAGCGGCAGGATGCGCTGGATCACGGTCGGCCCAGCCGACCAGCCCGGCACGTCCATTCTGCTGGCGCCGCCGGCCGCCGACCCCGGCATCACCGACGACGAGCGGCGGACCATCGCCGAGATGATGGCCAAGGGCACCTACGGCTGGATCCTGCTGGCCACCAAGGACCTCGACGGCACCTTCGAGCGGCTGCAGGCCGGCGACGTCGAGGTCGTCCAGGAGCCGGTCGACCAGCCGTACGGGATCCGCGACTGCGCCTTCCGCGATCCGGCCGGCAACCTGGTCCGCATCCAGGAATTGCGCTGAGCCGTCAAGGAGCCGAGAAGGCCGCCCCGAAACCAGACCCTGAGACACGATGAGCATGGCCATGGAGGTGCTTGGCAATGGCTGAGCGGAAACGCGGAACGACGAGCACGCAGAAGTCCGCCGAGAAATCTACCGCAACGGAAAAGAAGGCTCCGGCATTCACCGACGAGGAACGGGACGCGATGAAGGAGCGCGCCAAAGAGCTGAGGGCGGAATCGCGCCGCGGCTCGCGCGCGGCCAAGGCGGACGGGGAAAGCGACGTGCTCGCGAAGATCGCCGCGATGCCGGAACCGGATCGCGTCATGGCCGAGCGGCTCCATGCGATCGTCAAGGCCAGCGCGCCGGATCTCTCGCCGAAGACCTGGTACGGGATGCCCGCGTACGCCAAGGAAGGCAAGATCGTCTGCTTCTTCCAGGCCGCGGACAAGTTCAACGCGAGGTACGCGACGTTCGGCTTCAACGACACGGCCAACCTCGACGAAGGCGCCATGTGGCCGACTTCCTTCGCCCTGATGGAGTTGACCGCCGCCGACGAGGCGAGGATCGCGGCGCTGGTGAAGAAAGCTGTCAGCTGAGCCCCGAAGCGTCAGTCGGGAGACGGGATGAGCATGGCCACGATGATGGACACGCGGACGCCAGCGCTGCACGTCGCCGACAGCCACGATCTGATCCGGGTGCACGGCGCGCGCGTGAACAACCTCAAGGACGTCAGCATCGAGATCGCCAAGCGCCGGCTGACGGTGTTCACCGGCGTCTCCGGCTCGGGCAAGAGCTCGCTGGTGTTCGGCACGATCGCCGCGGAGTCGCAGCGGCTGATCAACGAGACCTACAGCGCCTTCGTGCAGGGGTTCATGCCGACACTGACGCGGCCGGAGGTCGACCTGCTCCAAGGGCTGACGACCGCGATCCTCGTCGACCAGGAGCGGATGGGCTCGAACCCACGCTCGACCGTCGGCACCGCCACCGACGCCAACGCGATGCTGCGCATCCTGTTCAGCCGGCTCGGGCAGCCGCACATCGGCTCGCCCAACGCTTACTCGTTCAACGTCCCCTCGGTGAAGGCCAGCGGTGCGATCACCATCGAGCGCGGCGAAGGTAAGACCAGGACCGAGAGGGCGACGTTCACCCGGCTCGGCGGCATGTGTTCGCGCTGCGAGGGCATGGGCTCGGTCACCGACTTCGACCGGGCCGCGCTCTACGACGACAGCTTGTCGCTCAACGAGGGCGCGCTCACGATCCCCGGCTACAGCATGGACGGCTGGTACGGCCGCATCTTCCGCGGCAGCGGCTTCTTCGACCCGGACAAACCGATCCGCAGGTACACCAAGAGGGAACTGCACGACCTGCTCTACAAAGAGCCGACCAAGATCAAGGTCGAGGGGATCAACCTGACGTACGAAGGGCTGATCCCGAAGATCCAGAAGTCGTTCCTGTCCAAGGACGTCGACGCCATGCAGCCGCACGTGCGCGCCTTCGTGGAGAAGGCGGTGACGTTCACGACCTGTCCCGAGTGCGACGGCACCCGCCTGAGCAAGCAGGCCCGGTCGTCGAAGATCAAGGGAAAGAACATCGCCGACGTCTGCTCGATGCAGATCAGCGACCTGGCCAACTGGGTGCGGGACCTCGACGAACCGTCGGTGGCGCCGCTGCTGGCCGGGCTGCAGCACCTGCTGGACTCGTTCGCCGAGATCGGGTTGGGGTATTTGTCGCTGGACCGGCCGGCGGGCACCCTGTCCGGGGGTGAGGCGCAGCGCACCAAGATGATCCGTCACCTCGGCTCGTCGCTCACCGACGTCACCTACGTCTTCGACGAGCCCACCATCGGTCTGCACCCCCACGACATCGAGCGGATGAACGACCTGCTGCTGCAACTGCGGGACAAGGGCAACACCGTGCTGGTCGTGGAGCACAAGCCCGAGACCATCGCGATCGCCGACCACGTCGTCGACCTGGGTCCCGGCGCCGGGACGCGGGGCGGCCTCGTCTGCTTCGAGGGCACCGTGGAGGAGCTGCGGGCCAGTGACACCACGACCGGCCGGCATCTGGACGAGCGGGCGACCCTCAAGGAATCGGTGCGATCGTCCACCGGCACGCTGCAGGTCCGCGGCGCGTCGACGCACAACCTGCAGGACGTGGACGTCGACCTCCCGCTCGGGGTGCTCTGCGTGATCACGGGCGTCGCCGGCTCCGGCAAGAGCTCGCTGGTCCAGGGCTCGGTCGTCGGCCGCGACGGTGTGGTGATGATCGACCAGGGTGCGATCCGCGGATCGCGACGGAGCAACCCGGCGACCTACAGCGGCCTGCTCGACCCGGTCCGCAAGGCGTTCGCCAAGGCCAACGGCGTCAAGCCGGCGCTGTTCAGCGCCAACTCCGAGGGCGCCTGCCCGACCTGCAATGGCGCCGGCGTCATCTACACCGACCTGGGCGTCATGGCCACCATGGAATCCACCTGCGAGGAGTGCGAGGGGAAGCGGTTCCAGGCGTCGGTGCTGGAGTACACCCTGGGCGGGCGCAACATCGCCGAGGTGCTCGCGATGCCGGTGACCGAGGCCGAGGAGTTCTTCGACCACGGCGAGGCGCGCACGCCGGCCGCCCACAAGACCCTGACCCGGCTCGCCGACGTCGGGCTCGGCTACCTCAGCCTCGGCCAGCCGCTCACCACGCTGTCCGGCGGCGAGCGGCAGCGGCTCAAGCTGGCCACCCAGATGGCCGAGAAGGCCGAGATCTACGTGCTGGACGAGCCGACCACCGGCCTGCACCTCGCCGACGTCGAGCGGCTGCTCGGCCTGCTCAACCGGCTCGTCGACGCCGGCAGGTCGGTCATCGTCATCGCGCACCACCAGGCGGTCATGGCGCACGCCGACTGGATCATCGACCTGGGGCCGGGCGCCGGCCGCAACGGCGGCCGGATCGTCTTCGAGGGCACACCAGCCGATCTCGTCGCCGACCGCTCGACGCTGACCGGCGTGCACCTCGCGGCCTACGTCGGCGCCTGACCGGCTGCCCCCGGCAGACGTGTTGCTCCCGGGTGTCCGTGCTCGCCGCGCAGGGGTCGCCGCTCTCCCGCGCTCGCGCCGATAAGGGATATTATGTCAACTAGGCGGCCGAGCGTGGAGGGTTCGGGCGGGGGTGGCGCAGGTTATAGGGTGTCGCGAAATGACACGTCATCCTGTGGTCCGCCCGGCGACGGCTGACGATGTCGACTCCATGGTCGAGATGCACGTGCGTGGCCGCACGGAGTACTACCGGGGCTTCCTGCCCGACGACGAGATCACCGCGGACAACCAGAGCCTGCGCGAGCGTCGCAACGGGTACGTCCAGCTGCTCGGCAGCCGCGGCTTCGCGGCGCTGTGCGCCGAACTCGACGGCCGCGTGATCGGGTTCGCGGTGATCGGACCGTGCTACTACCCCGACCCGCACCCGGCGACGATCAGTGAACTTCGCCTGATGTTCGTGGACCCGGAGCACCTGCGCAGCGGGGTCGGCGCGCGCCTGCACGCGGCGGTCGTCGAGACCTGGCAGGCCGCCGCCGTGGAGTCGGCGCGGCTGTGGGTGTGGGAGTTCAACAAGCGCGCCAGGGCGTTCTACGCCAGCCAGGGCTGGCAGTCCGACGGGCACTGCCGCCCCGACGACCCGCGAATCGGCGAGCACCGCATGCTCGGCTACCGGCTGGCGGTCCCCTAGGCGCCAGCTATCCGGCGGTAATCCGGTTGGCCGCCGGGACGACCGGCCGCATACTGGAGCGCACTATGATCAGCTGAACACCACGCCTCGCCCGCGACCGCGGCCCACGCCCGGCGGGCCCTCCCCCAGATCCTCAGGCGGTGGTGTCCCATGTCTGTCCAGGTCTTCCTGCACGCCCAGGACCTGGTGAAGATCTATCGCGGCCGGCGCGTGCTGGACCGGGTCTCGGTGACGGCCTCGCCCGGCCAGCGGCTCGGGCTGGTCGGCGAGAACGGCGTCGGCAAATCGACGCTGCTGCGGCTGCTGGCCGGTGTGGAGGAACCCGACGTCGGCGAGGTCTTGCGGCCCGCGGACACCGGGTTTCTGCACCAGGAGCTGCCGTGGACGGGCGCCGCCACCGTCGGCGACGTCGTCGACGACGCCCTGACCGAGGTCCGGCTGGCGCTGCGGCGGCTGGACGAGCTGGCGCGGCGCCTCGCCGAACCCCTGCGGCCGGGAGCGGAGCCGGACCGGCAGGCCCTGGCCGAGTACGGCGAGGTGCTGGAGTGGGCGCAGGCGGCGGACGCCTGGGACGCCGAGCGGCGAGCCCGGCTGGTGCTGGCCGGTCTCGGCCTGGCCGACCTGGACGGCGCCCGGGAGCTGCGCACGCTCTCCGGTGGCCAGCGCAGCCGGCTCGGGCTGGCGGCGCTGCTGACCAGGCGGCCGCGCGCGCTGCTGCTGGACGAGCCGACCAACCACCTCGACGACGACGCGGTGCGGTTCCTGCAGGACCACCTGCGCGAGCTCCCCGGGGTCGTCGCGGTGGCCAGCCACGACCGGGTGTTCCTGGACGAGGTGTGCACCGACATCTGCGACCTCGACCTGGCCCGCGACGGCCTCACTCGCTACGGCGGCTCGTACTCGGACTACCTGCGCGCCAAGCGGGCGCAGCGCCGGCGTTGGGAGCAGGCCTGGGCGGCGCAGCAGGAGCAGATCGCCCAGCTGCGGGTCTCGGTGGCAACGACGGCCAGGCGGGTGGCACACGACCGCCCGATGCGCGACCGCAACAAGCCCGCCTACGACCGGCACGCCGGCCGGGTCAACAGCTCGATCTCCAGCCGGGTGCGCAACGCCAGGCTCCGGCTCGACCAGCTGCTCGCCGACCAGATCCCGCAGCCCCCGGCACCGCTGCGGTTCGCCGCCGACCTCACCGCGGTGCGGCCGGCACAGCCAGCAGCACAGCCAGCAGCACAGCCAGCACAGCCTGATCGGCTGCCACCGGCTCTGGTGGCCGAGGGTGTGCTGGTGCCGGGGCGGCTCGACCTGCCGGAGCTGGCAGTGCCGGCCGGCGGCCGGCTGCTCGTCACCGGACCGAACGGCGCGGGCAAGTCGACGCTGCTCGCGGTGCTCGCCGGCCGGCTGCGCCCGGCCGAGGGTGCGGTCCGCACGCCGCCCGGCGTCACGGTCGGGCTGCTCGACCAGGACTCGCACTTCGCCGCGCCGCACCGCAGCGCCCGGCACGTCTACGCCGCGGCCCTCGGTGCGCTGGCCGAACGCGTCCCGCTGGCCGGGCTGGGGCTGCTCGGGGCGGCGGAGCTGGACCGGCCGGTCGGCGAGCTGTCCGCCGGTCAGCGCAGGCGGCTCGCGTTGGCCGTCCTGGTCGCAAGCGGCCCGGACGTGCTGCTGCTCGACGAGCCGACCAACCACCTCTCGCTGGCGCTGGCCGACGAGCTCGAGGAGGCGTTGCGGGAGACGGCCGGCACGGTCGTGGTGGCGACCCACGACCGCTGGCAGCGCCGCCACTGGCGCGGTGCCCGCCTTCGCCTGGATGGCGGCCGCCCGGTCGGGTACGAGCCCTGGCGGGAGGAGGCCTGTGCTGAGCGGCCGGGCGGCGGCGGCACGAGCTTGGCCGGAACTGAGCTAGCCTCGTCTACCTGTGCGGTTCCTTCACGAAGCTGGCGCCAAGGCCCTGAGCCACGAGCTCACCTATGACGACGTGTTCCTGGTGCCGGCGCGGTCGGCGGTCGGCTCCAGGTTCGACGTCGACCTGTCCACTGTGGACCGTTCTGGCACCACGATCCCGATCGTGGTGGCGAACATGACCGCGGTCGCCGGCCGGCGGATGGCCGAGACCGTGGCCAGGCGCGGCGGCCTGGTGGTGCTGCCGCAGGACCTCGACCCGGCGGTCGTAGAGCACACCACCGCGTGGGTCAAGTCGCGCCACCACGTGGTGGACACCGCGCTCACCCTCTCCCCCACCGCGGCCGTGGCGGACGCGGTGAACCTGCTGCCCAAACGCGCGCACGGCGCGGTCGTGGTGCTCGACGACGACGGCCGGCCGCTCGGCCTGGTCGGCCCCGACGAGTGCGCCGGCGTGGATCGGTTCGCGCGGCTCGGCGTCGTCGCCGACACCGACCTGGTGGTGTTGCCGGCCGACGCGCCGCCGCGCGAGGCGTTCGAGCGACTCAACGCCGGCCACCGTTCGCTGGCCGTGGCGGTTGACGACGACGGTCGGCTGGTCGGGGTGCTCACCAGGACCGGGGCGCTGCGCGCGGAGCTGTACAAGCCGGCCGTCGACCGCAACGGGCAGTTGCTGGTCGGTGCCGCGCTCGGGGTGAACGGCGACGTGGCAGCCAAGGCCAAGGCGATCCTCGCCGCCGGGGTCGACGTGCTCGTGGTCGACACCGCCCACGGGCACCAGGAGAAGATGCTCGATGCGCTCGCCGCGGTCCGGTCGGTGCACCCGGTCGCCAACAGCGACTACGGGCACGTGCCCGTGGTGGCCGGCAACGTGGTGTCCGCCGGGGGCGTCCGCGACCTGGTCGCGGCCGGCGCGGACATCATCAAGGTCGGCGTCGGGCCGGGCGCGATGTGTACGACCAGGATGATGACCGGGGTCGGCCGGCCGCAGTTCTCGGCGGTGCTCGAGTGCGCGGCCGCCGCCCGCGACCTCGGCGCCCACGTGTGGGCGGACGGCGGCGTGCGGCATCCGCGGGACGTGGCGCTCGCGCTCGCCGCCGGCGCGTCCAACGTCATGATCGGCTCGTGGTTCGCCGGCACCTACGAGTCCCCCGGCGACCTGCAGTACGACGAGGCCGGACAGCCGTTCAAGATCTCGTTCGGGATGGCGAGCAAGCGCGCCGTCGCCGCCAGGACCAGGCCCGACGACACGTTCGACCGTGCCCGCAAGGCGCTGTTCGAGGAGGGCATCTCGACCGCACGGATGTACCTGGACCCGGACCGGTCCGGCGTCGAGGACCTGCTCGACCACATCTGCGCCGGGGTCCGCAGCTCGTGCACCTACGCCGGCGCCGCGACGCTGCCGCAGCTGCACGAACGCGCGATCGTCGGGGTGCAGTCCGCGGCCGGTTTCGCGGAGGGCCGGCCGGTGCCGGCGAGCTGGACGTGAGGCGGGTCAGCTGCCGGCGTGCGGGCTGCGGGCCGGCGGCACCGCGACCTCGGCGGCGACCGGGCCGCCGACGGTGCTGCCATGTAACCGGGCCGACGGCACGACGGTCACCGGGCACCACGCATGCCGCAGCACGAAGCGGGTGGTCGAACCGAGGGCCGGGGTGAGGAACCCGGGCAGTGCGCCGCTGCCGGTTGCGCCGACGACGAGCTGGGAGGCGTCCCTGGACATGCGGACCAGGACGGCGCCCGGTTCGCCCTCGAACGCCAGCTGGTTGACCAGGCAGCGACCGATCGGCAGCCTGGCCGCCGCGGTGGTGACCGCCTGATGCACCCGGTCACGGGCGGCCTGCACGGTCAGGGCGCGGTCGCGGATGATCCGGCTGCCGTGCGGCGCCGAACCGAAGTCCTCGTCCGGTGACCATGCGTGCACAACGGACACGGCGTTGCCGGCTACGTGGGCCTGCCGAAGCGCCCACACCAGGGCCGTGATCGCGTCCGGGGAACCGTCCACCCCGACCACGATCGCACCGTAGGAACCGCCGCCCACGCTCTCACCTCCGCGTTTGCCGGCCCCCCGACCGGCCTGCCCACGCCAGGTGACACCCTCCCAATCGGGTGAGGTGCCCAACACGGCCGAAAGTCCCATGACTGCCTGTGATTTGCCTGGTAGTCGGCTATCCAAGGGTCGTTCGGCGTGTCAGGCTGCTCGGCGTGTCAGATCACGACCGGGCCGACGAACCGACGTTGCCCGGCCTGTCGCGGGTGCGTCTTGACGTCCTGCTGACCGAGGTGCAGGGCCGGTTGTCCGAGGTGACCGGGGCGCGGCACCGGCTGGACGGGCTGCTCGACGCGGTCGTGGCGATCGGCGCCGGGCTGGAGCTGGACGCCACGCTGCACCGGATCGCCGCGGCCGCGGTCAAGCTCGTCGACGCCACGTACGGTGCGCTCGGTGTGCTCAACGAGCAGCGCGCGCTGGCCGGGTTCATCTACGTCGGGCTCGACGACCCGGCCCGGGCCAGGATCGGCCGGCCACGGCGGGGGCGCGGTCTGCTCGGCAAGCTGAGCGAGGACCCGGGGCCGCGGGGGCTGGCCGACCTGACCGCCCACCCGGCCTCGGGGGGGCGGCCGGCGGGGCCCCCGCCGATGCGCAGCTTCCTCGGGGTGCCGATCCGGGTCCGGGGCGTGGTGTTCGGCAACCTCTACCTGACCGAGAAGCGTGGCGGCGGGCTGTTCACCGCTGACGACGAGGCGGTCGTGGTGGCGCTGGCGACCGCGGCCGGGGTGGCGATCGACAACGCCAGGCTGTTCGAGGAGACCAGGCGTCGGCAGCGCTGGCTGGAGGCGGCCGGGGAGATCACCACCGAGCTGCTGTCCGGGGTGGACCCGGCCGACGCGCTGACCCTGGTGGCTCGGCGGGCGCTGGAGCTCTCCGGTGCGGACTGCACGCTGATCGCGCTGCCGGCCGACGACGACCCCACGGTGCTGATCGCCGCGGTCGCCGCGGCCGGGACGGGCGCCGAGGCCGAGCATGTTCGGGGTCTTCAGCTGCCGTTGGACGGTTCGATCGCCGGCGCCGTCTACCGGTCCAGGCGCCCGCAGCGCATCGCCGGCCGGCCGGCGGGCGCCGCGCCGGATCCGCTGGGCCGGCTGGGCCGGTTCGGCCCGGCGCTGTACGTGCCGCTGCGCTCGGGCGAGCACGTGGTCGGCACGCTCGTGGCGCTGCGCCGCGACGGCAGCGAGCCGTTCACCGCCGACCAGCTTCCGGTGGTGGCCTCGTTCGCCGACCAGGCCGCGCTGGCGCTGGAGCTGGCCGACACGCAGCTTGCGCAGCGCCAGATCGCGGTGCTGGCCGACCGCGACCGTATCGCCAGGGATCTGCACGACCAGGTCATCCAGCGTTTGTTCGCGATCGGGCTGCTCATGCAGAGCGTGCAGCGGCAGGTGCCCGACGGCGCCCAGGAGCGGCTCGGTCGGGCGCTGGAGCAGCTGGACCAGACCATTTCGGAGATCCGCACGACGATCTTCAAGCTGCACGAGTCGCCGGACGCCGAACCGGGTGGCCTGCGCAGCCGGCTGCTGCAGGTCGTCGAGGACCTCACCGCCGGGGTGGAGATCGCCCCAACGGTGCGCACGTCGGGGCCGCTGGACACGCTGGTGCCGGTCGAGGTCGCCGACCACGTCGAGGCGGTGCTGCGGGAGGCCGTCAGCAATGCGGTGCGGCACGCCGGCGCCGAGCGGATCGACATCACGGTCGACGCCGGCGAGGACCTGACCGTCGAGGTCGTCGACGACGGCGTCGGGATGCCGGCGCACGTCGGGCGAAGCGGCCTGCGCAACGTGGAGCAGCGGGCCCTCACGCTCGGCGGGCAGCTGCGGTTGAGCAAGGCCGGCGAGCACGGCACCAGGCTCGTGTGGCGAGTACCGCTGCCGTGACGTGAACTCGCAATGAAATGGGGCCGTCGGCGAAAGCGAGTGGCGTTTGGATTTCGGCCGCGCTGGGCAGTCGAACCCATGGGCCCGTTCCGGGGCGGTTCGAACATGGCCGAGGTCCGAACCGTCAGCATGCTGGTCATCGCCATCCTGGCGTTCCGCGTGCTGTTCACCGCTGCCCCGATGCCGGTGCTGATGTACGAGGGCGGAGCGGGGGTCATCCCGCTCTCACTCGGCCTGATCTCCCTGACCCTGAGCACCGTGTTGATCGTGTTGGTGTCCAGGGGCGTCGACCTGTCCCGGGGGTTCGGCTCGCTGCTGGCGATCGACCTGGTGTGCTCGGGCGCCGTCGGGATGTCCAGCTCGGCGCTGCCACCGGACTCGGCGACGCCGTTCCACGCGGTCCTGTGGTTCCCGTACCACGGCACGGTGATGCTGTGGACGGTGCTGCTGGGCGCCGCCTGGGGAGTGGCGAGCATCGCTGCCGGCGTCGGCCTGTTCGCGGCCCAGTTCACCACCCGCCACCTGCACCAGCCTGACCTGATGCCGCTGCTGCTGTCGCACTCGGTGTGGCTGACTTTGCCGCTTGGCGTCGCGGTCGTCGCGACCGTGCTGCTGCGCCGGATCGTGCACTCGGTGCTGGCGCACGGTGTGCGGGTCGGCCGCTCGCACGGGCACGTGCAGATGAGCCGCACCTTGCACGACACCGTGCTGCAGACGCTCGAGTCGATCGCGATGCGGTCGGGCGAGGAGCGGGAGGCCTCCAACGAGCGGCTTTCCGAGCTGCGCTCGGCCGCCGCGAGGCAGGCGGCGGAGCTACGCCAGCTGCTGGTCAAGCCGTCCCCGGAGCACGACTCGCAGCTTGCCAACGTGCTGCGTGACCTGGTCGCCGAGTGTGCCGGCCGTGACCTGCGGGTCGAGCTGGTGCTCGGCGATCTGCCGGACGAGGAGTTCCTGCCGCTGTCGACCCAGGCGGCGATCGGCGAGGCGACCAGAGAGGCGCTGCTCAACGTGACCAAACACGCCGGCGTGAGCAAGGTCGTGGTCAGCGCGCGCACCGTCGACGGCGCGGTCGAAGTGATCATCCGGGACCAGGGCCGCGGCTTCGAGCCGGACGCCGAGACCGGGTTCGGGATCGCGCAGTCGATGAGGGCGCGGATGCGGGAGGTCGGCGGCACGGCGCAGATCTGGTCCGAGCCAGGCCGTGGCAGCCGGGTTCGGCTCAGCGTGCCGGTCGAGGGGCCGTGATGACCCCAGCCGCCGCTCAGACCAACGTCGCCGTCGTGGAGGATCATCCGCTGTTCCGCGCGGTCCTGGTCGACGTGCTGCGCCAGACCGCCGATCTGCGGGTGGTCGCCGCCGGGGCGTCGATCGACGAGCTCGAGCCGCTGGACGAGCGGCCCGTGGACGTCGTGCTGTTCGACCTGCACGTCCCGGGCAAGGCCGGCGCCGAGGGCGTGCGGTACCTGACCGACCGGGGCAAGGCGGTGCTGGTCGTCTCGGCGTTCGCCGATCGTGACGACGTGCTCGACGCGATCGCCGCCGGCGCCAGCGGCTACCTGACCAAGGACTCCGACGGCCCCGACCTGGTGCGCGCCGTGCGTGACGTGGCGGCCGGCCGTAGCCACGTCTGCCCGACGCTGGCCGGCTACTTCATCCACGACGACGGTCGTCGCCGGCCGCGCGGCGAGCGGCGGGAGGCGCACGACCTGACCGAGCGCGAGCGCGAGGTGCTCGGGTTGCTGGCCAGCGGCGAGACCGACCAGGAGATCGCCAGCATGCTCGGGATCAGCGTGCGGACCGTCCGTTCGCACCTGGACCGGATCAGGGCCAAGACCGGCCGGCGGCGCCGCGCCGAACTCACCCGCCTCGCGGTGGAGTCCGGCTGCGACCCGCCGACCGAAACCAGCTGACCGGACCTTGCCGATCGCTCGGCCGATCGACCGGCCGAGCGATACTGCCCGGTCGGGTCAGGCCGGTTCGATGTTGTGGTTGAACCGGAACCGGTTGTCCGGGTCGTACTGCGCCTTGACCTTGGCCAGCCGGTCGAACCGCGTGCTGTCCCAGAACGCCTTGACCCGGTCGGTGTCCTCCTCGTCGGTGACGAGGTTGAGGTAGACGTCGCCGGTGCCGAGCTCGCGCAGGTCGGCGCCGGAGGACTTGACCCACGAACGGCAGCGCTCGGTGTCGTGCGGCTCCACCCACTGGCCGAGGTAGTGCACGAGCCAGCTGTCCTCGCGGTGCGAGAACGCGGTGGCGTCGGGCGCGACCCTGGTCGGCGCGGCGTTGAACGGGATCACCTGGATGACCGACTGCTGCGCAGGAAGGTCGGTGCCGTGCCGGGTCAGGGTCTCGATCACCTCGGTGTCCAATTGCGGCACGTATTCGCCGGTCCAGTAGTTGAGGTAGCCCTTCGGGTTGAGCGGGTCCAGCATCGTCTGGATCGCCTGGTACGGCAGCGGCCCGCAGAAGTCCAGGATCGGGTCGCCGAAGGCCTGCACCGGCTTGACCACGTCGAGGCCGGTGTCCGGGTCGCCGATGTACCGCAGGAAGATCCCCAGCATGTTCTTGCCCTGCAGGTCTTCCGGAACCACCTCCAGCGGTGGGGCCAGCTGGAAGATCGCGTCGGCGGACAGCTCCTCGGGCGCGTGGGCGATGAAGTCGGCCAGGAACGCCAGCACCTCGGGCCCCTCCTCGGCGCGGTAGGCGACCATCCCACCGGCGACCATCGGGCCGACCTCGTGCAGCTGGAACTCGAACGTGGTCACCACGCCGAAGTTGCCGCCGCCGCCGCGCAGCGCCCAGAACAGCTCGCTGTTCTCGTCCTCGCTGGCGGTCACGATGTCGCCGTTGGCCGTGACGACCTCGGCCGAGAGGAGGTTGTCGCAGGTCAGGCCCCACTTGCGCTGCATGGCGCCGAAGCCCCCGTTGAGGGTGAGTCCGGCGATGCCGGTCGCCGAGACCTGCCCGCTCGGGGTGGCCAGGCCGAACTCCTGGGTCGCGTTGTCCACGTCACCGAGCAGCGCGCCGCCCTGCACCCTGGCCCGCCGCCGCTGCGGGTCGACGTCGACCTGGCGCATCAGCGAAAGGTCGATGACCAGGCCGCCGTCGCAGGTGCCGTGCCCGGCGACGCTGTGCCCGCCGCCGCGAATCGCGATCGGCAGGTCGGCGGACCGGCCGAAGTTGACTGCGGTCACCACGTCGGCGATGTCGCGCGGGCGCAGCACGAGCGCAGGGCGGCGGTCGATCAGGCCGTTGTGCACTCGGCGTGCCTCGTCGTATCCCGGGTCGTGTGGTCGGATCACGTCGCCGCCGAACCGGTCGCGAAGCTGTTCGACGGTGCGGTCTTGGATCACAGCGTGCATGAGGAAACCTTCCGAGTAGATCGCGTGCGTCGGGCTGGTCGGGTCAAGTCATGTGCCGCTCCAGGAAGTCGGTGGCCAGGTCGCCGGCCCGGAAGGCCGGGTGGTCGAGGACCTCGCGGTGGAACGGGATCGTGGTGCGCATCCCGGGGCCCTGGACCTCGAACTCGTCGAGGGCGCGCAGCATCCGCTCCAGCGCGGACTCGCGGTCGGAGCCCCAGACGATCAGCTTGGCGATCAGCGAGTCGTACGACGGCGGGATCGTGGACCCCTGCCGGCAGTAGGTGTCGACCCTGGTGCCGGGGCCACCGGGCAGGTCGAAGGCCTCGAGCCGGCCGGGCGTCGGCAGGAAGTCGCGGCCAGGGTCTTCGGCGTTGATCCGGCACTCGATCGCGTGGCCGGTCAGCTCGATGTCGTCCTGGGAGATCGACAGCGGCTGCCCGGAGGCGATCTGGATCTGCTCCTTGACCAGGTCGACGCCGGTCACCATCTCGGTCACCGGGTGCTCGACCTGGATCCGGGCGTTCATCTCCATGAACCAGAACGAGCCGTTCTCGTCCAGCAGGAACTCCATGGTCCCCGCGCCGCGGTAGCCGACCGAGCGGGCGCCGGCGACGGCGGCCTCGCCGAGCCGCTCGCGCAGCTCGCCGTCGACCACGGGGCACGGCGCCTCCTCGATGAGCTTCTGGTGCCGGCGCTGCACCGAGCAGTCACGCTCGCCGAGGTGCACCACCTGCCCGTCGGCGCCGGCCAGCACCTGCACCTCGACGTGCCTGGCCCGGCGCAGGTAGCGCTCCAGGTACAGGTCGCCGTTGTTGAACACCTGCTGGGCGTGCGCCCTGGTCTGCCGGTAGGCGTCGGCTAGGTCCGCGCGGTCGTTCACGACGGTGATCCCGCGGCCGCCACCGCCCGCGACGGCCTTGAGCACGACCGGGTAACCGATGTCGCGGGCGATCCGGTCGGCTTCGGCGACCGAGCCGACCGGTTCGGTCGTGCCCGGCAGCAGCGGCAGCCCGGCCGCGGACATCAGGCGCCTGGCGGCGGCCTTGTCACCGACCAGCTCCATCACCTTGGGCGGCGGGCCGACGAACGCCAGACCCTCGTCGGCGCAGATCTCGGCGAAGTACGGGTCCTCGGACAGGAACCCGTACCCGGGGTGGATGGCGTCGGCACCGGTGAGCTGGGCCGCGCCGATCACGTTCGGGACGTTCAGGTAGCTGCGGGTGGCCGGCGCCGGTCCGACGTGCACGGCCTCGTCGGCGGCCTGCACCGGCGCCGAGTCGGCGTCCGGCGTCGAGTACACCGCCACCGTCCTGATGCCCAGCTCCCGGCACGCCCGGATCACCCGAAGCGTGATCTCACCCCGGTTAGCTATCAGCACCTTCTCGAACATCCTCGTCACTCCGTTCCGTGTTGATCACGAGGTATTCGTACGGTTCAGATCGTCAGAAAACTCGTGATCAACTCGATGGCGGTTCCTCGGTGGGCGGCGGGTCCAGCTCCATGAGGGTCTGGTCGAACTCGACCATCTGCGCGTCTTCGACCTTGATGGCCGCGACGGTGCCGGGGCCGGGGGCCTTGACCGGGTTCATCAGCTTCATGGCCTCGACGATCGCGACCGTCTGGCCGGTCTCGACGGCGCTGCCCTCCTCGACGAACGGCTCGGCGCCCGGCTCCGGGCGGCGGTAGAACGTGCCGACCAGTGGTGCGGCGACCGCGACGCGGTCCGGGCA
>OBLK01000136.1_pt1 | contig 25331 bp, 19 predicted proteins | sample 1518871 | NCBI WGS metagenome assembly OBLK01 (sample SAMEA2464837, study PRJEB22497) | soil metagenome | biome: Grassland; feature: Farmland; material: Clay | place: Australia | collected 2013-02-01 | depth 0.8 m
ACCGCCACCGCTGCGCGCTGTTCGACACCGCCGCCTTCACGCGCAATCTCGAGGCGCTCTACGAGACGATGTATGCGCGTCACGGGGAGGATTTGCCGCCGGACCACATCTTCGCGGCACTCGCGGGCCCCGCCGGCGACGAGGTTCCGGCCGTCACGCAGCGCAGGGTTGCAAGCCCACGGAAGCCGATGAATTACAAATACATCATCTATGCGCCGCCGTACGATGAGAATATCGGTGGAACCATCGTGCTGCACAGGCTGTGCCACCTGATAAACGAATGCGGCGGCGAGGCCTACCTGCACCCATACATGCCGAGCTTCGAGCTTCATCACCACAACGTCGCGCAGATCGGGCTCTACGCGAAAGCGATACTCGAGGCGGCCAACCTCGCGAATTACCGCATCAACGAGACATTCAAGACGCCGGTCCTCAGGCCCCAGGAGGATTTTCTCCCCGAGCAGGACTGTATCGTCGTCTATCCGGAAATCATATTCGGCAATCCATTGCGCGCGAAAAACGTCGTGAGGTGGCTGCTCCACAACCCGGGCCATCACACGGACAAGATCTATTACGGCAGCGGCGAGATCTATTACAGATACGTCGACTTCCGCAGCGGGACCTTCAGGTTCCCCGGCTCGGAAATGGCCGACATGATCCTGCGCATCCAACACACTCCGATCGACTTGTACAGGGAACAAGCCGACGATCAAAAACGGGAACGGACCGGAGTCGCCTACTGCATCAGGAAGGGCGACGGCAGGACGGCGATTCACGATGTGGAGAACTCCATACTCATCGATGGAAAATCCCATGCGGAAATCGCCGCGATATTCAAGTCCGTGAAGCGATTCATCAGCTACGATCCGTACACGCAGTACTCGTATTGCGCGGCGATCGCCGGATGCGAATCCATCGTCGTACCGCTGGAGCACATGACAAAAGAGCAATGGAAGCCGAACGTCGAGGACCGCTATGGCATCGCCTACGGCTTCGATGATGTCGAATTCGCGCTCGCGACGAGACATCTGGCATTGCAACGCCAGATGTCCCTGGACTTCGAATCGCAGCGAATCGCAAAAGAGTTCATGACCGACGTCGAGGCCAGGATCGGCCGCCGGCAGGCCCGCAGCGGCGATCGGTAGCCTCGCCATGACATCAGAAGACACGCCTTCGAATATTTATGTCACGCAGCCATATTTGCCGCCGCTGGAGGAGCTGATTCCCTATCTCGAGCGCATATGGAGCAATCGTCAACTTACCAACGGCGGCCCCTTTCACCGGGAGCTCGAGCAGGCGCTGTGCGAATATCTCGGCGTCGAGCACATTTCGCTGTTCGCGAACGGGACACTGGCCCTGCTCACGGCGCTGCAGGCGCTTCGCGTCGCCGGCGAAGTCATCACCACGCCCTATAGTTTCGTCGCGACGTCCCACGCGCTCGCCTGGAACGGAATCAAGCCCGTTTTCGTCGACATAGACCCGCAGACCCTCAATCTGGATCCCGGCAGGGTGGAAGCGGCCATCACCCCGCAGACGACCGCAATACTGCCGGTTCACGTGTACGGCCGCCCGTGCGACACCGAGCGCATTCAATCCATCGCCGACATTTACGGGCTCAAGGTCATTTACGACGCGGCCCACGCCTTTGGGGTGGAGGACCGCGGGGGCAGCATCCTGCGTCACGGAGACTTGTCGATACTGAGCTTTCACGCCACCAAGGTGTTTACCACCTTCGAAGGCGGAGCGATCGTCAGCCCCGACGCCAAGACGAAAAAACGCGTCGACTACCTGAAGAACTTCGGTTTCGCCAACGAGACCACGGTCATCGGGCCCGGCATCAACGGCAAGATGAACGAATTCCAGGCGGCGGTCGGCCTGGTGCAACTCAGGCATATCGACGGCGTTCTCGCGCGCCGATCGGAAATAGACCGGTATTACCGGCAGGCATTGGCGGGAGCGGCCGGCATCCGCTGTCTCGAACCGTCGTCCGCCCGCAGGCACAACTACTCCTACTTCCCGGTGCTCGTGCAGGACGACTCCGTGATATCGAGGGACCGGCTCTACGAAAAATTGCGGGAATCCGGAATATACGGAAGGCGGTATTTCTATCCGTTGATCAGCGAATTTCCCATGTACAAGGGACTCCCCTCGGCGAATCCAGCCGGACTTCCGGCGGCGCACCACGCCTCCGACAGGGTCATCTGTCTGCCCATGCACCCGGCCTTGAGCGACGCGGACATCGACAGGGTCGTCGGGATCATCACAGACCGGTCATAGGGCCCGCGGCCATGAGACTCGCAGTCATGCAGCCTTACTGGTTTCCCTATCTGGGATATTATCAGCTGATCCATGCGGCGGACGACTTCGTGATTTACGACGACGTCAATTACATCAAGGGAGGCTGGATCAACCGCAATTATCTCCTCTCGCAGGACGGCAGGCTGCGCATGACTCTCGGCCTGCAGGGCGCAAGCCCGAACAAACTGATCAACGAGATCACGGTAGGCGCCCGACGCGAGAAGTTGTTGAAAACCATACATCAATGCTATTGCAAGGCGGCCGAGTACCGCAATGTGTTCCCGTTGATAGAGGAAATCATGATGCAGCCGGAGGAGAATCTGGCGAAATTCCTGAGTTATGGACTGCGGCGCATATGCGGCTATCTCGGCCTGTCCCGCAACTGGCACATTTCGTCGGATATCGACAAGGACAATGCATTGCGCGGACAGGATAAAATCCTGGCGATCTGCGAAACGCTGGGCGCGAGCCACTATATAAACCCGATGGGCGGCAGGGAGCTGTATTCGCGCGATGCCTTCGCAAGCAGGAACATAAAGCTGTCCTTCATACACTCCAGGCCCGCGGTCTATCGCCAGTTGGGCAATCCATTCGTTCCCAGTCTGTCCATAATCGACGTCATGATGTTCAACGACAGGCGGCAATGCCGCACCCTCCTCGAAGGCTATGAATGTGTCTGAATACAGGACGCCGGCGTTCCGGAGAAATGAACTGCTGGAGAAACTGCTCTCGGAGCTGGGCGGGGATCTGCGATCGGCGGAGAAGGCGCTGGCGGACGGATACTCCCGGCGGGGCCTGCCTCATCCGCTCATCCTGATAATGGGACCCTTGCGCAGCGGCACCACGCTGTTCATGCAGTGGCTCGCGAACACCGGGCTGGTTTCCTATCCGACGAATCTGTTGTCGCGCTTTTACCACGCGCCGATCATCGGGGCAAAGATACAACTGCTGCTGACCGATCCGGCCTACAATTTTCGAGACGAGCTGGGCGAGTTCTCCGTGCCGGGGGAATACGAGTCCGAGAATGGAAAAACGCGGGGCATGCTGGCGCCAAATGAATTCTGGTATTTCTGGCGGCGGTTTCTGACCGGGCCGGCGCGCGAGGTGTGGTCGGACGATGATTTGAGACGGAGCATGGACACCCGAAGCATGCTGGCGGAGTTGAGCGGCATCATGACGGTGTTCAAAAAGCCCTTCGCGGCCAAAGGGATGCTGTTCAACTACAATATCCCGTTCCTGGACGCGACCCTGGATAAAGTCTTATTCGTACGGCTCACACGCGATCCGGTCGCCAATGTCGCATCCGTTCTCGAGGCCAGGGAGCGTCAGCACGGGGATGCCTCCGCATGGTACTCATTCAAGATACCGGAGTACGACCGGTTGAATTGCCTGGATCCGGTCATGCAGGCGGCCGGACAGGTGCATTACATAAACCGCGCGGTGAGCGCGGGAATGAGCACTCTGAGCCCGGCGCGCGGCTTGACGGTGAGTTATGAAGAGTTCTGCCGGTGCCCCGGGGGCGTCTTCCGGGAGCTGTGCGAAAAGCTCGACATCGACCCCGGCGGATATGATGGCCCCGAGTCTTTCCGGATGCCCCGGCGCAGCCCGCGCGCCACGGCGGGCGAGATACGACGCGCGTTGGACCATTTTTCCAGAGGCGCGGCGGCGGATTGCTGATTCCCGCCTCGATCCAGCCCGCAACCGTCGAACCGCGACACGCGCGCCGCCGCGTATCGCCCGAGCTCCGTGTTCAGTCTACGAACGCCCGCGCGTTGCGGAACAACCGCATCCAGCCGCTGTACTCCCCCGCGCCCTCGGGGCGCCACGAGTTCTGCGCATAGCGGGTCGAGCGCTCCGGATGCGGCATGGTGATGGTCACCCTTCCATCGGCATTGCTGAGCGCGGCGATGCCGAAGGGAGAGCCGTTGGGATTGAAGGGATAGGTCGTGGCGACCTTGCGGTCATGATCGACGTAGCGCACGGCCACCAGGCCGCTGCCGGCACAGGCGCCGGCCGCCGCCGCATCGTCGAATTCCGCGCGCCCCTCTCCGTGGGCCACCGCGATCGGCAGGTATGAGCCTTCCATGCCGGCGAGCAGCACCGAGGGCGAGCGCAGCACCTCCACCAGCGTGAATCGCGCCTCGTACTGCTCGCTGCGGTTGCGCACGAACCGCGGCCAGTGCGCCGTGCCCGGAATGAGCTCCTTGAGCGCGGCGAACATCTGACAGCCATTGCACACACCGAGGGCAAAGGAGTCCGGCCGCTCGAAGAACGCCTGAAACTGCTCGCGCAGCCTGTCGTTGAACAGGATCGACTTCGCCCAGCCCTCGCCCGCGCCGAGCACGTCGCCGTAGGAAAATCCCCCGCAGGCCACCAGCCCGGCGAACTCGCGCAGGTCGTGGCGCCCCGTGATGAGGTCCGTCATGTGCACGTCGTACGGGGCGAAGCCCGCGCGCTCGAAGAAGGCCGCCGTCTCGGTGTGGCTGTTGACGCCCTGCTCGCGCACGATGGCCACCCGGGGGCGCGTTCCGCGAGCGACATACGGGGCGGCGATGTCTTCCTCCGGGTCGAAGGACAGCGAGACCGCCAGGCCCCGATCCCCGGCGGCGGTCTGCGCGGCGTATTCCTCGTCGGCGCACTGCGGATCGTCGCGCAGGCGGCGCATCTGCCAGGAGGTCTCCGACCAGGCGGCGCGCAGCGCGGCCCAGGGCTCGTCCAACACCGGCTCGCCGCCCACCCGGACACTGATCCGCATTTGCCGCGCCGGCGCCCCGATCCGCAGCGCCTGTGCCATGAGGCCGTGCCTCGCCAGGATGGCGCCGACTTCCGTTTCCTTGTTCGCGGCGATCTGCAGCACCACGCCCGGCTCTTCCGCGAATAGCTGCGCCAGCGCCGGTCCGCGCTCCCCGGGCAGGTCGATGTCGAGGCCGCAGTGGCCCGCGAAGGCCATCTCCAGAACCGTGACGATGAGGCCGCCATCGGAGCGGTCGTGATAGGCGAGCAGCAGATTCTCGCGGCGCAGCTCGGCGAGCGCCGAGGCCAACCGCACCAGGTGCCGCGGCTCGTCGAGATCGGCGGGTCGGTCGCCGAGCTGCCCGTACACCTGCGCGAGCGCAGAGCCGCCCAGGCGCTGCCGCCCGGCGGCGAGATCGATCAGCCACAGCGCCGTGCCTTCCCCGGGGCTCAGAGCCGGTGTCAGAGTCTTGCGGACATCGGCCACCGGGGCGAACGCCGTTACGATGAGCGATACCGGAGCGACCACGGACTTGTCCGCGTCGCCGTCCTGCCAGCGGGTGCGCATGGACAGCGAGTCCTTGCCCACCGGGATGGCGATGCCGAGCGCGGGGCACAGCTTCCGCCCCACGGCGCGCACCGTCTCGTAAAGCGCCGCGTCTTCGCCGGGCTCGCCGCAGGCCGCCATCCAGTTGGCCGACAGCCGGATGCCGCCGAGCGAGTCGATATCGGCCGCCAGGATGTTGGTGATGGCCTCGGCCACCGCCAGCCGTCCCGAGGCCGGCGCATCCAGCACGGCCACCGGCGTGCGCTCGCCCATGGCCATGGCCTCTCCCGCCGGCCCGCGATAGTCGGCCAGCGTCACCGCAACATCGCTCACCGGCACCTGCCAGGGCCCGACCAGCGGATCGCGGCTGACCAGTCCGCCCACGGTCCGGTCGCCGATGGTGATCAGGAAGGTCTTGTCGGCAACCGCCGGCAGACGCAGCACGCGGTACAGCGCCTCGCGCGGGTCGATCGAAGCGGTATCGAGCGCCCGGCGAGCCGGCGCGACGCTGCGCACGTCGCGCGTCATGCGCGGCGGCTTGCCCAGCAGCACATCGAGCGGCATGTCGACCGGATCGCCGCCGAGCAGCGGATCGTGCACGGTGAGAATGCCGGTGTCGTCGAGGTCGCCGATGACGGCGAACGGACACCGCTCGCGCCCGGCGATGGCGCTGAAGGTCGCCAGATCCGCCGGAGCGACCACGACGACGTAGCGCTCCTGCGCTTCGTTGCACCACAGCTCGAGCGGCGACATCCCGGGCTCGGCGCTCGGGATCGCGCGCAGGTCGAGCTTCGCGCCGCGGTGACTGTGCGCCACCGCCTCCGGCACGGCATTCGACAATCCTCCCGCTCCCACATCGTGGATCAGCACGATGGGATTGGCATCACCGAGCGCCCAACAGCCGTCGATCACCTCCTGGGCGCGGCGTTGGATCTCGGCGTTGCCGCGCTGCACGGACGCGAAGTCGAGCTCGGCATGCGAGGCGCCGCTGCCGACCGAGGAGGCGGCCCCGCCGCCCAGGCCGATCAGCATGGCCGGTCCGCCGAGCACGATGAGCTTGCCGCCCACCGGGACTTCGGATTTCTCCACGTGCCCGCGGCGGATGCTGCCCAGGCCGCCGGCGATCATGATGGGCTTGTGGTAACCGCGCACGCGCCCGGGCGGGTCTTCCGCGGCGCGCTGCTCGAAGGTGCGGAAGTAGCCGCAGATGGCCGGCCGGCCGAATTCGTTGTTGAAGGAGGCCGCTCCGATCGGCCCATCGAGCATGATCTCGAGCGCCGAGGCGATGCGCGCGGGTGCGTCGAACGGCCTCTCCCAGGGCCGCTCGAACCCCGGGATGCGCAGGTTGGACACCGTGAAGCCGGTCAGTCCCGCCTTCGGTCTGGCGCCGCGTCCGGTCGCGCCCTCGTCGCGGATCTCGCCTCCCGAGCCGGTCGCCGCGCCCGGGAACGGCGAGATCGCGGTCGGATGGTTGTGCGTCTCGACCTTCATCAGAATGTCGATGGACTCGGCGCTCTCCCGGTAAGCGCCGGTGCGAGGATCGGGGAAGTAGCGCAGGCCCCGCGTCCCTTCGATCACCGCGGCGTTGTCGCGATAGGCCGATAGCACGCCCTGCGGATGCATGGCGTGGGTGTGGCGGATCATCGCGAACAGCGACTCCTCGCGCGCCTCGCCGTCGATGATCCAGGAAGCGTTGAAGATCTTGTGCCGGCAGTGCTCGGAGTTGGCCTGCGCGAACATCATCAGCTCGGCGTCGGTGGGATCGCGACCGAGCTGGCGAAAGCTCGCGAGCAGATAGTCGATCTCCTGCGCCGAGAGCGCCAGGCCCATCTCGCGGTTGGCCTGCCCGAGCGCGGCCGTTCCGCCCGAGAGGGCAATGCGCTTGACGGGCTTGGGCGAGGCGTGACCGAACAGTCGCGCGGCCTCGCCCGCCTCGTACAGCGCCATCTCGGTCATGCGATCGAGCAGCGCCGGCGCGAGGCTCGAGAGCGTACCGGCTCCGAGCGGCGCCGCGGCCGCCAGACGGTACTCGATGCCGCGCTCGATCCGCTGCACGGCGTCGAGGCCGCACACGCGAGCGATGTCGGTGGCCTTGCTCGACCACGGCGAAATCGTTCCCTCCCGCGGTACCACCCACAGCCGCTCGTCAGGGCCGCCGCCCTGGGCGCCGCTGGCACGCGGACCGTAGCTCAGCAGCCGCTCGAGCTGCTCTAGCTCCCGGGCGGTGAGCCCGCGCTCCAGCGCTACGAAATGCACGTATCGCGCACCCAGGCCGGCGACCGCGGGCTCGAGGAGGCGCAGGCGGGCGAGGAGCTTGTCGATGCGGAAACCGGAAAGCGCCGGGGTGCCCGGCAGCGTGAGGATCCTGGGTCCGCTCATCGGAGGGCTATTTGTGCTCGCCGGGCGGAACCGAGTACAGGGGCATGGGGAATTGCGCCACCGAGGCCCCGCCCTCGAGAGCCATGATCTTGCTTACGCCCTGCTTCTTGACCTCGTCGATGCGCAGCACCGAGTGCAGCGGCAGGAATGTGCGCTTGACCCCGCTGAATTCCCCTTTGATCCGCTCTTCCGAAGGGTCGAGCACCACCGAGGAGCGCTCGCCGAAGACCAGATCCTCGACCTCGATGAATCCGAACAGCCCGCCGTGGCTCACCTTGCGGGCGTAGACCTCGTAGACCTTGCCCTGGTTAGCGAACATAATGCGGAAAATGTGACTGGCTGCCATGGAGAGGGCACGACCCGCTGCTAGCTTGGAGCGCACATTATAGGGGGTATCGCCGCAGGCGCCTGAAAATCGGGTGCCCCGAGGCGGTACCGGCACTTGCGCGAATCCGTCATTCCGAGCCACACACCATGGCGCTTCACCTGCGCGTCATCAGCGACCACCGGCATCTGGCCGGCAACGATACCGTGACCTTCGGAGCCGAAGGCGGCTCCATCGGCCGCACGGCCGACAACGACTGGGTGCTGCCGGATCCGCAGCGCTACGTATCGTCCCACCACGCGCGCGTCCATTGCCACGACGGACAGTACTACCTCGAGGACATCAGCACCAACGGCGTCTACGTCAACGACCACCACGAGCCGCTCGCCAAGCAGGAATCGAACAGCCACCGGCTGCGCGAGGGCGATGTGCTGCGCATCGGGGAATACCGCATCCGAGTCTCCCTGGAGGACGCCGATGCCGGGGATTCGGCGCTGATGCCCTCGCGCATCATGGCCCTGCATCCGGTCGGAGCGGCGCAGACCGACATCGGTGCCGTGCTCGATCTGGATGACCTGCTGGCCGTGGAGCCGGCAGGAGACGCCTTCGGAACGGCCGAGACCGGGCCGCAGCCCGTTGAGCCCGCTCCGCGCGAATCGCGCACCACAAAGCCGCGTGCCGCATCCGCACGGCCCGCACCGCCATCCGGCCCATCCCAGGGACCGGCCTCCAGCGCACGCCCGCGGCGGACCGACCCGACCGAGCAGTCGATGGCACGCCGGATGGCCAATCCGGGGCGCGCGGCCGAAAACGGCACCGCCTCCTCGATCGACGCCGCGCGACAGGCGCTTTGCCGCGGTGCGGGGATCAAACCCGAGCAGGTCCCGGCGCAGACCCAAGCCCTGCTGCACCTTGCAGGCCAGCTGCTGCGCGAGGCGCTGGTGGGACTCAGGGACGTGGAGCGCGTACACGGGCAGGTTCGCGCCCGTTTCGGCATCACCGTGGCGCCGCAGGAGCCCGGCCCCGAGCCCTCCCTGGGGCGATCGACCGTCGAGGAGCTGTTGCTCTCGCTGATCCGCCAGCACGAGGAGCATAGTCTCGATGCGGTCCGGTGGCTGCGCGAGCGTCACGACGAAATAAAGGCCCGCGAGGAGGCGGTCGCCCAGGCCGTGCGTACCGCCTTCCTGGAGTTCATCGGCCGGCTGGATCCGGCCGAGCTCGAAGCCCGCTTCGCCCGCTCGGCCGGGGGCAAGAGCGGGTCCGGACACTGGGAACAGTTCACCGCCCTCTACCGCAGCCTCCGGGGGCCGGCCGATCAGCTACCGCACAACTTCCTGGAATCCTTCGCGGAAGCCTACAAGGACACCCTTCGGCCGAGCACCATCGACCTGGCGGACGGCACCGGAGCCTTCCGCTCCGCCGACAAACCGCGATGAATGCCGACGAGCTGCGGGCGCTGCAGGCGCCTCTGAAACTGAAATACCGCACCGATCCGGGCACGGCCAGGGTGACATCGCGGGCGGAAGTACGCCTCGACCCGGCGCGCCTGGCGGCCGTCCCGACCGGCAACGGACCCAGGGCGGCCGGACTGCACCCGGCGACCGGGGGCACGGGCGAGCAGGCCTGCTCGGCAGACATGCTGCTCGAGGCTCTCGCGGCCTGCGCCGGCGTCACGCTGCTCGCGGTCGCGACGTCGATGGGCATAGGCCTCACGGGTGGTCGGATCGTCGCGGAAGGCGTGTGGGATGCGCGCGGGACTCTGGGCGTCGACAAGACGGTACCCGTCGGCATACGCGGGATCGCCTTGAGCTTCGATCTCGAGGGATCCATCGATGCGCAGGCGCGCCGGCGTCTCCTCGAGATCACCGAGCGCTACTGCGTCATCCTGGCGACGCTGCGGGAAGCGTCCGCGGTCGAGCTGACTGTGCGATGAGCGCGAGCGATTCTCATTTCTGATTTCTTCTGATTTAAATCAACTTCCAATCCTCGAGACACCGCCGTGCCTCGAGGGCTCGCGCATCACCGAGTCGACAACGATCGTGACATGACGCGGCGCGACTCGCGGGCAACCGCACTTAAATGCGCCGTACAGAAAATTTTCGAAGATTTTAGTTTTTTGTCCGCCGTAATTGGGCAACCTCCGTCGATTGATGATTCTCACCGCACCAACCGGGAACGAACCCGGCACCCCCGTCTCTAAGCAGCTCCTGCGTGCCGCACGGCGCGCATCGAACGGCATCATCGCAAAGAGGTACCTCATGTCCCAAGACAGTCATCGTCACGATCCCTCCCGCCGGGCGTTTCTCACCAGCGCCGCCGTTGCGGCCTCCGCGGCCGCCATCGGCCTGCGCCCGCGATCGGCCTCGGCAGCCGGCGCCTCCCTGCCGCACCTGACGGACAAGAACGATCCCCTGGCGAAGTCGCTCGGCTACCGGGCCGACGCCAAAGACGTGAACAAGGCGAAGTTCTCCACCTACAAGGCGGGCGATCACTGCTCGGTCTGCCGCTTCTTCAAGGGCACGCCCGGCGAGAAGTCCGGCTATGCGGGCTGTCAGCTCTATTCCGGATATTCGGTGAACGCGCAGGGCTGGTGCGCCTCGTTCAGCGCCAGAAGCTGAAATCACGGCGTGTCCCGGCGCTGCCGGCACGGTTCCCGGGAGCCGGCGGCTCGATCTGACGATCGAAGCCGCCGGCGCCCGCTCAGGTCTCGAGAAACAACTGACGCAGGCGCTGCGACTCGTCTCGCGAGAGCTCCGTCAGCACCGCCTCCAGCGGTCGCGGCTTGCCGTAGACATAACCCTGAGCGTAATCGACACCCAGCTCGCGCACCCGCCCGGCGATCGCCTCGCTCTCCACGTACTCCGCCACGGTATCCAGGGACATGCCTCTGGCGAGCTCGACGACGCCGCGCACGGTGGCCTGGGAGCGGGGATTGGTCAGGATGTCGCGGACGAAGGAGCCATCGATCTTGACGCGGGTGATCGGCAACGCCTTCAGGTAAGTCAGCGAATTCGAGCCGGTGCCGAAGTCATCGAGCGCGAAGCTGCACTTCCATGCGGCCAGTTGGCGGATGAGTTGATCGGCGCGCGCCAGATTGCTCACGGCGGCCTGCTCGGTGATCTCGAACGTGACGCTGCCGGGCGGCAGGTCCGACGCCTGCAGCGCCTCGGCAAGCTGGGGGATGAACTCCTCGTCTCCGATCGACTGTCCGGAGAGATTGATCGACATTGTCAGGCCGCGGGACTTGAGCATGCCGCGGTAAGGGGACAGCACCTGCAAAGCCCGGCGGGTCACCCAGCGATCGACCGTGGGCAGGAGCTGGTAGCGGTGCGCGGCCTCGATCAGGTCGCTCGGCAGCACGATCCCGCCGTCCGGGTCGAGCAGCCGCAGCAAAATCTCGTAGCCACCGGGTAATCGCGGATTGCGCAGCGGCGCGATGCGTTGCGCGTAGAGCAGCAGCCGATCGGCCTTGAGCGCCGCCCGGAGCTGGCCGACCGCGACCGCATCCTGATGGCAGCGAACCATGGAACGGTCGTCACAGCTATAGACCTCGACCCGGCCGCGGCCGCGTTTCTTGGCCGTCTTGCAGGCCACTTCCGCCGTGGCCAGCGCTCGCGCCAACCCCTGCGGCATGCACACGAGCTCCGCGATCCCGCAACTCACGGAGAATTCGATCGGGTCATCCACCGGGCCGATCGCGAGCCCCTCGATCACCGCCTGGATCCGCCGGGCCACCGCCTCGGCCTCGTGCGCATCGGTCCCCGGCAGCGCAATCGCGAACTTGTCGCCGGCGAGCCGGGCCGCGAGCGCCTCCTCGGGCAGCTCCGGTGGGGCGAGCACGTCGGCCACCCGCACGATCAGCTCGTTGCCGACCTCGAACCCGTGCAGCTCGTTGACCTCGCGCATACCGTCGACGTCGACGTACAGCAAGCTGCCGCCGGCGCCGCCCGAATGCTCCGGCAGCCGCGCGCACATGTGCTCGAGACCCTCGCGGGTATACAACCCGGTCATCGCATCGAACTGCGCATCGATGAACCCGGCGCTCTGGCGGCCGAGATGCTGCGCCAGGAAGATCTGCCGCTTGCGGAAACCGGGAGCGCCCGGCGGGTTGAAGAAGGCGAGCACGCCTGTCACGCGGCCGTTCTCGCGGGCGACCGGCACGGAGAGAATCTTGCACGGCGGCACACCCGGTACGGCGCGGCGCTCGCCGTCGACGATCAGCGGGCGGCGCTGCCGCTGGGCCCACACCAGCAGGTGGCTGCGCGTTCGCTCCCACGCCGAGCGCATCTCGGCCTCGCACCCGGCATCGCAAACCTGCTCGATGCACAGGTGCTTCTCCGGCACGAACACCACGCCGAAGGCTCCGCCCAGGCGTGCGGCGGCGGCGGCCAGCAGTTCCTCGATCACCTGCCGGTCATCGGTCGCTCCGCGCAAATTGCCGGTGACATCGAGCAGCCACTCGAGCTCGGCGGCGCGCTCGGCCAGTACCCGGGTGTTGTCCCCGTCCGGTCGGCGGCCCTGCAACTCCCGGCTCAGGCACTCGAGCAGCGGGCTCAGGGTCCTGAAAAGCCGGCCCGCAAAGCCCTCGGGAGGCGGTGCCGAGCGTATCGAGGGCTGCAGGACGCCGAACACGCCGAGCAGGCCGCCGCCGGACTCCACCGGCAGCAGCGTCAGCCAATACTCCAAACCCTGACGCACGGTGGTTGGCACCCTGGGGCCCGCGTCCCTGCCACTCCAGCCGAGCCGGCGCGCCGCCCGGGAGGCGGCCGCCGCCCGCAGCGATCCGTGCTCGCCCCGGCTGGCGAGCTTGCCGTCGAGCAGACAGACTCCGCTGATGTCGCCGAGGATCGCGCGCGACAGCTTCACGTAGGAGGCGAACACGGGATCGGCCGACGCCGATCCCGGCGCCGTGTTCAGGTCGAGCATTTCCGCGGATTTCATGGCAGCGAGGGTAAGCGGTGCATATCCAAAGCGTTATCGGCAGCGGCGCGGCGCACCACAACAGCGCCGGCCGCGACGAATCCGACCTGAGAACTGGCGCACATCGTCAGTCGCCACCGGCCGCCGTGCCGGCGCGCGCCGCAAGGGCTTGCCCGGACAATGGCGCGAGGAGATCCCGATCGAACACTTCGATCGGCACCGGGCGGCCGAAGAAATAACCCTGGTACTGGTCGCAGCCGTAGCGCGACAGCATGTCCCACTGCCAGCGGGCTTCGACGCCCTCGGCGATTACCGTCAAATCGAGGCTGTGCGCCATCTGCACGATCGTATGCACGAGCGTCCCGCCGTCCGGGTGGGTCATGCCGGCGACGAAGCTGCGATCGATTTTCAACACGCTGATCGGCAGCTGGCGCAGATAGGACAGCGAGGAATAGCCGACACCGAAGTCATCGATGGCGAAGCGCACGCCGAGCGCTCGCAGCGCCCGCATCTTCGGAATCACCTCCTCGATATCCTGTATCGGCAGCCCCTCGGTGATCTCCAGCTCGAGCAGATGCGGGTCGGCGCCGGTGCGGGCCAGCGCGTCGATGACCTCGTCCACGAACCCGTCGCCGGCGAGCTGCCTGGGACTGACGTTCACCGCCAGCCGCAGCCGCCGCGCCGGCTGGCTCTGCGACCATTCCTCGAGCTGCCGGCAGGCGCACCGCAGCACCCACCGGCCGATCTCGTGAATCAGGCCGATCTCCTCGGCCACCGACACCAGGTCGACCGGCGGGACCAGACCGCGCTGCGGATCGTGCCAGCGCAGCAGCGCCTCGGCGCCGAGCGTCGCGCCGCCGCCGTCGACCCGCTTCTGGAAATAAAGCTGCAGCTGGTCGGTGTCGAACTCGTGGCGGAGCCTGGCCTCCAGGCGCGCGCGCCGATCGAGGGCGAGTTGCATCCCCGGAGTAAACAGCCGCGCGGTGTCGCGCCCGTTTTTCTTTGCCGCGCGCATCGCGATCTCGGCGCGTCTGAACAGCTCCTGGAAGCCGGCGGGATGGTCCCCGCCCCATAGGGCGATACCGATGCTGGCCGAGCAGGAGGCGACCTGCGTGCCGATCAGGTGTGGCTCGAGCACCGTCGAGAGCAACCGATCGGCGGCATTGCGGGCGGCGACGGCCGCGGCCCGCGGTTCGGCGCCGAGATTCTCGAGCACGATCAGGAACTCATCGCCGCCGACACGGCCGACCAGATCCGTGCCGGGCAGCGCGGCCTGCAGCCGCCGGGCGGTCTCCTGGAGCAGCCGGTCGCCCGTGTCATGTCCGAGAATGTCGTTGATGGTTCGAAAGCGGTCCAATCCGAGCAACAGCACGGCGCCATGGCCCCCGCCGGGCGCGCAATGGCGGACGGTGTAGTCCAGATGCTCGAGCATGCGCCGCCGGTTCGGCAGCGTGGTCAACGGATCGAAGTTCAAGAGGCGCCAGATCCGCTCCTCCCGGTCCCTTCTCTCGGCCATCAGATCCAGCCGGTCGAGCGCATACTCGATGTGCATGATCATCCTGTGAAGCACGTCGACGACCTTGTCGGAGAACGCGCCGGTCTGCGTGTCATACAACGACAGTACCGCATGGACGCGCCCGTCGCGCCGTATGGGCAGAGCGGCGCTCGCGCCCCACGGCACCGGCCGGTCGCGCCTGCGCCAGAATGCGACCCGATCGTCGCGCCCGAAGTCCTGCACGAACACCGCCCGGGCCTCGCGCCATGCGATCGCGGTGGGACCTCGGCCCTCGGGCCGGGCGGTGTCGACGTGAACTTCGATGCCGCGCAGGTATTCGGTGAACTCGGCGGCGGCCGCGTGGCTCGCCACTGGAACGATCACTCCGCGGGAGTCGGGCCTGCCCACCCACGCGAGCCTGAGCTCGCCGGCCGTGACGGCCACGCGGCAGATCCGCTCGAACAGCTCGAGGTCGCCCGTGCAACGGCCGGCCAGTTGGTTGGTTTCCGCCAGTGTCGAGTAGATCCGGTTGAGAAACAGGATTTCCGCGACCTTGGCCCGTCCGTCCGTCGCGTCGCGCAGCGCGGCGATCACCACTCCGGTGGCGAGCGGTCTCAAGCTGACCTCCACCGGAAATGTCGTGCCGTCGCGCCGCAGAGCCGACAGATTGACCTGGCCGGCGCCCGGCGCGGGCCGTTGCGGATTCCCGCTGTCATTGCGCAGCGGCGCCCGGTCTCCCTGGCTCAGGCTGCGCGGCATGAGCCGCTCGACCGGCTGGCCGATGAGCTCGGCGTGCGGCCAGCCGAAAAGGGACTCGACGAGCCGATTGGCCGCCAGAATCACCCCGTGGCGGTCCACGATCAGCAGTGCATCGGGTCCGGCCTCGAAAAGATCCTCGAGCCGCACGGGAAGAGTCGTGGCGCCGGTCGAACCACGGCGCACGGAGACCACGGCGAGCAATGCCACGCCCGCGATCAACGCCCCACCGACTGCGGCCATCACCATCAGAGGGTCTCCAGAGGAGAAAGTCCGCGCGGGAACCGTGCCCGGCGCTACGGCGCGCACAATCCGCGGCTGTCCGGCGTGTCGACAAGGAACTCCGCCGCACGAGCGCCGACTGTGCCCCGCCGATGCAACTATCGGTCTTCCATGACAAAACCGCGTGAAGCCAAGTCGCAGATTTTCACTCGCTGCGCGCGCCGCCGCCGCCGCCTCGCGAGCCTGCCGCAGGCGCGGCATCGCGCCACGGCGTCCGCGCGGGCATCCCGCTGCGGGTCATCCGTGCGGCCGGTCACAAATGTGAAAGATGGCCATGGATTTTGCCGCGTGCCTGCCGAAATCCCGGAAGTCCGGAGCCAACGCCCCGCTCCGGGGATGAATCGGGGATATGGCAATCTGGTTGTTATCATCACTGCTGCTGGCCGCGCTCGGCCTGCTTCTGCGCCCCGTGCGGCGCAGGGTATTGAGCGGCGCGGCGTCTTCGCTGCCGCCGGCTGCGCACACCCGCGAACCGCCGTCCGAGCCGCAACCGGTGCCGCAGGTGCGGACGGAGACGGCCCAGGCGCTCGAGCACACCGAGATATTCAGCAGGCTGCGACAACTGCAGCTCGGACTGTCGGAGCCCGTGCGGCCGCTGCCGCAGTACGAGCACATCGTCACGGCGGCGCTGGTGGCGATCGGCGATCCGACCATGCAGCGGCGCTACTTCCCGAGACGCCCGAATCTGCTGCCGAAGCTGATGCATACCATCCGGGACGAGAATGCCTCGCGCAGGGAGTTGGCGGCGATCATCGCCGACGACCCGTCGCTGGTCGACGGCCTGCTGAGAATGGCCAACAGTCCCTTCTATCGGATCAATCCCGAGCCGATCGAGACGATCGAAGGGGCGATCGCCCTGCTCGGTTTCGACGGCCTGCGCTCGATGATCGCCACGGCGCTGATGCAGCCGATCTTCCAAGTGTCCAACACCGGAACGTCGCCGCGTTTCCCCGAGCTCGTCTGGGAGCACACCCTGCGTTCGGCGCATGCGTCGGCCCCGTACGCCTCCCTGGTCGAGAAGGCGGATCCGTTCGCGGCGGAGCTGCTCGCCCTCATCAGCGGTCTGGCGGAGATCGTCCTGTTTCGCGTCGCGATGGACCATTGCGCGGGCTCGGCGCAGGCGGGGCCGCTGGTCATCGCCTCGCTGATCGATTCCCAATCCACCCTGCTCGCCTGGCGGATCGGGGCCGCCTGGCAGCTCTCGGCGGCGGCGGTCGCCGCGCTGGAGGCGCAAACCCTCTCGTCCGTGCCGGCCACGCCGCTCGGCCGCGCGCTGCGCTTCGGGCGTCGCGCGGGGGCTCTCGCGCTGCTGTACGGCAACTCCCTCATCGATGACACGACGGTGAAAGAATCGCTGCCCGAAACGGGCCAGTGGCCGCGGCATCTGGATCGCATCCTGACCCGCCTGCTGTATCAGCCCACGGACCCCGACACCACGGCCAGGTCCAGGTCGGCGGCGTAGCCGCGAGGCTCCCGCGCCCCCTCAGGAAGCGGTCCCGGACGGCGATCGGGTCGGTGGACCGGCCCGGGGCGGCGGCAGCGTGGAGCGCAACTGGATGCCGTCGTGATCGGAGATCAGCGCCGCCAGCCAGTCGACGAACACGCGCACCCTGCGCGAGAGATGGCGGCTCTGCGGATAGACCACGTGCAGCGGCGCGGGCTCGGGGAACCACTCGCCCAACACCAGGTCGAGCGTGCCGCGCTCCATCGCCTCCTTGACCACGAAGGCCGGCATCTGCGCGATCCCGAGCCCGGCTTCGGCGGCGGTCACATAGCTGTTCTCGTCCTCGAGCGCCAGATGGCCGGGAAACACGGCCTGCACGCGCTCGCCGTCCCGTAAGAAACCCCACTCCACCGTCTCGCCCGTCCGCGGCGAGAAGTGATTGATGCAGCGATGACGCGCGAGCTCGCTCGGATGGGCCGGGCGGCCATGCCCGGCGAGATAGGCGGGCGCCGCGCACGTGGCGAAGTAAAGAAAGCCGACCCGCCTCGCGACCAGGCCGACATTGTCGACCTCTCCGACCCACAACGCGCAATCGATGCCTTCGGCCACCAGCTCGAAGTGACGCTCGTTGCAGGCCAGCGCCAGCTCGATGTCGGGGTATCGACCGAAGAACCGCGGCAGCGCCGGCACGATCACGGACCGGGCGATCAGCGTCGGCGCATCCACACGCAATCGTCCGCGCGGCGCCGCCGACTGCCGGGACAACGTCTCCTCCGCCTCCACCAGCTCAGCGAGGATGGCGGCGGCCCGCGTGTAGTAGGCGGCGCCGTCCGGCGTGACACTGACGCGCCGGGTCGTGCGGTTCAACAGCTTCACGCCGAGCGAGCTCTCGAGCCTCTGGATCAGCGTCGTCGCCGTGGCCTTCGGGATCCCCAGGCTCTCGGCGGCGCGCGCGATGCCGCCCATCTCGACCACCCGGACGAACAGGGACATGGCCTGGAATTTGTCCATTTCTATTGTTCAGTTTACGGAATAATGAATTCAATAAAGATACTTTATTTCCGTCTTTGTGAATAATACATTTCGCCCGCTTCATCCCACGAGAGGACAGCTCCTCATGAGCCAGACGACCCAGAGCGTGACCGACCAGAGTTTCCAGGCCGATGTCCTCGAATCGGCGAGACCGGTACTCGTGGACTACTGGGCCGAATGGTGCGGCCCCTGCAAGATGATCGGGCCCCTCCTCGAGGAGTCCGCAACGGAATACGCCGACCGGTTGACGGTCGCGAAACTGAATATCGACGCCAATCCCGCCACGCCGACCCGATACGGCGTGCGCGGCATTCCCACCCTGATGCTGTTCAGGGAGGGGCAGCCCGTGGCCGTGCACGTGGGCAGCCTCAGCCGCTCGCAGTTGAGCGCCTTCATCGACCAGCACGTTTGAGCCCTGCGGGACAGGGACGTCCTCGCGACATGCCGTCCTCCGGGCATCCGCCGGGACCGCACCGCGGCGGAAGCAGGTAAGATTTCCCCACGTACAGCCCGGGCGATCCGCGCATCGAATACGATCCGAGGAATCGCCGGCCCGCCCGGGCGCGAGTGTCTCGATGGGGAGTTCGAATGACCCGCGCTGTCTCAATCCGGCTGCTGCTCACCGCCCTTGCCTTCACCTCCATCGCGATCATAGAGGTGCGCATGGCCGGCATATGGCCCGCTGCCGAGATTCCCTGGAACGTCGTGCACACACCACGCGGCCTTTGGGTGGTGCATCCCCGGTACAACTACCCTCTGCCCCCTCCCCTGCGCGATGGCGACGTTCTCGTCCCCAAGGACATGACGCCGGTGGCTCGGGCGGCTGCCGAAATGCGGCTGTACGTGCCGGCCGGAACCGCGCTCGATGTCCCGGTGCTGCGCGACGGGCAGGTTGCGCACGTGTCGATTACCGCACGCGCGCCTGTGTCCTCGGCGTTCGAGCGCTTTGGCCGATGGCTGCAGGCCCTCTTCGTGGTGCCGCTGCTCGCGACATTGGCTCTGCTCACACTCTGGCGGGGCCGCGGCCGCGCGAGCGCAGCGCTGTGCACGTTCTCGATGTACGCCCTCATCGCAGAAGGGCTGACCGTCATCGTGGCGACACCGCTCGCCGCTCCACCATTGCGAGGCGGTCGCGATCTACGAGCGCGCTCACGGCCGCTATGAGCGGCGCGCGTCGCGGGGCGGCTCGTGGCCGGAGACGGTCGACGTGGACGATCCGGCATTCGTCTCCCTGCGGGCGCACCGCGAACAGATCGACCTCCACCGGCTGGGAAGCGCCATCGCCGCCGAAAGCCTCGCGTTCCCCATGACGACCTCGGAGCTGCTGACCGGCGCGGTCGTGTGCCTGCCGCGCGACGGCGAGCGATTCGCGCCGGACGTGCGCGCCGCGCTGGCCGAGGTCGCCCACAGCCTCGGCACTTCACTCTACATTCTGCGCTACCGGGAGCAGTCCCGTCTGGTCGCGGACATCGCGACGGGGCGCATCGATGACCGTACCGCGCGCAGCCGGGCCACGGCCATGCTCGCGAGCGCGGTGTGAGGCGGTGGCGGCGCGGCGCCGGACGCGCCGCAAGCACCACGTAAGTCAATATTTTCAGAGCCGATCTTTGTTGCGACCCAGAAAACGCAATGTCTCCGCTCGCACTCGTTGCTCTTCACGGCCCCTGCAGCGCTCAGGCCGCAATAACTCTCTCTCGCCGCCACGATGTCCGCACTGAGATCTACTACAACAGTCTTCGTTCGAAGCACCCTTTGGTGCCGACCCCGATAGAGCAAACCGGCATCGTGGATTTTCTCGAATCGCTGACCAGCCCAGCGGCATTGGAGGGACGCGATGCCCGCCATGGATTCCCCGACTCGGCAGGGTCTCGGCAGGCATTTGCCGAATGCCTGGCCCCAATCGGCGATGGCGGAGGCGCAGGTCGCGCACGGGGCTCCCATTTCGAGCATTTGACGGCCGTGCGGCGCTGAAGATGATCTGGCGGACGGCCCGGGACGAGCGCTGAGACCGGCCGCCCCCTGAATCCGGCTCGCCCGCCCCGGCTCCGGCTCCGGCTCCGGCTCCGGCTCCGGCATGCGCCGCGACCTCGACCGGCACACCCCCTGCCTGGAGAGCCGAGAACAGGGTTCGCTGATCGGCGCCCCGTTGGCCAGACGACACAAATGGAACCCCGGCTTCATGAACACCGGCGGTTCACATCACATAACGCTTTGAGTTTAAAGGTTTAATTCGTTTAACTTCGTTTAAACGCGGACATCGCCTGTCGCTCCCCGCCGTCAGTTTGGCGGCCAGAGATTACGTGAAATCGGAGATCGAGAGGCGAATGAGCCTCTAACTACGTCTAAAAGCCGCAAACGTGCGTCCTTCATCAATGAACTCTTGCGGTGTGCCACAGCTTCCGCCAGCGCCCGGCGGATCCGGGCTCATCCGTCGAAAACCGCAGCCTTCCATGGCCCATTCCGGCCTTCTCCGGATGCGGGACCGGAGAGCCCTCAGCCAGCTGAATTGCAAGATAAGCTATTGTTTTTATTGATTAATAAAGAGATGGCGGAGAGGGTGGGATTCGAACCCACGTGCCGGTTTTACCCGACCATCCGATTTCGAGTCGGCGCCGTTATGACCGCTTCGGTACCTCTCCAGGGAGAGCTGATATTATAGCGGTAGCTTTTTGTTCCTGTGGAGTCTGTCTTGGTGCGACGACGCATCGGAAAGCTGAGAGGGGTCGGAGCGAAACTAATCACGACAACCGCGATCACCGCTTTTGCGCTGCTGGCGCCACGTGATCGCCCGACGACCCCCCTCGAACAGATTCACGCACGCGGCGAGCTGCGCGTCGTGACCCTGAATCTGCCCACCAGCTACTACCTCGGGGCCCGGGGCCCCAAGGGGCTGGATTACGACCTCGCCAGCCGTTTCGCCGCTTCCCTTGGCCTGGGGCTGAAGATCTACGCGGTCGCCAATGAGGCGGACATGCGGGCCGCGCTGGCCTCCGGTCGGGCCGATATCGCCGCCGCGCAGATCACCGCCGACGCGGCCTGGGATCGGGTGGCAGCCCCCTCGGCGCCCTACGCCGAGATCCCTCAGCTCGTGATCTACCACAGCGGGCGCAGTGCACCGGACAATCTGCCGCACCTGGAGAATGCGACGCTCATCGTGCGGCCGGACAGTCCCCAGGAAGGGGTCCTGCGCAGACTGAGGCTGGTCGCGCCGTTCCTGAAGTGGACCGCCACGACACCCGGTACCGCTCCGCTCCAGGATGTGGAAAGCGGCGGAGACGGCTACGCCATCGTCGACGCTCGGGCGTACGCCTATGCCAGGCAGCTCTACCCCAATACCAGCGTCGCGTTCGCCCTGCCGCAACGGCGGCCGGTGCAGTGGATGGTGCGCCCGGGCGCGCCCGACCTGATGCGGGCCGTCAATCGCTTCTTCCACTCGATGCGCTCATCGGGCGAGCTCGCCCGGCTCACGCGGGAGGATTCCGGCCGCACCGACTCGTTTCATTACGAGCGCTCGCGCCTGTTCGAGCTGTATTTCGAGCAGCGCCTGCCGCGCTATCGCGCCTGGTTCAAACAGGCCGCCGCGCGCTATGACTTCGACTGGCGGCTGCTGGCCGCGATCGGCTTCCAGGAATCGCGCTGGAATCCCACCGCCGTCTCCAACAGGGGCGCCGTGGGAGTCATGATGCTCACTTCCAACACAGCGCAGGAAATGGGCATCACCGACCGGGCCAACGCCAAGGCGAGCATCTTCGCCGGCACGCGTTATCTGGCGCAGCTTCGCAAGATGGTGCCCAGCCACATCCCGGAGCCCGACCGCACCTGGTTCCTCGTCGCGGCCTACAACGTCGGTTTCGGTCACGTGGAGGACGCGCGCGTCCTGGCGCAGAGGATGGGCAAGAACCCCGACTCGTGGGCGCAGGTGAGCCGCGTGCTGCCCCTGCTCGCCGAACACCATTGGTACAGCCGGACCAGGTACGGCTATGCCCAGGGCTGGCAACCCGTGCAGTACGTCAAGCGCGTGCAGCAGTTCATGCAGATGCTCGAGTGGCAGCCCGGCGACGGCGTGCTCATCCAGACGGCCGTGAAGGAGCCGACCCAGGTTGCGGGCACCGCCGGCAGCTGATCGTGCCGCACCCGTCTAAGCGCGGCGTTCGGCGAAAAACGCGGCGAGCATACCGCCGCATTCCTCCATCAGCACGCCGCCAAACACATCCACCCGGTGGTTGAGGCCGGGCAAGGCGAACAGGTCGATCACACTGCCCGCCGCCCCGGCGCGCGGATCCCACGCGCCGAACACCAGCCGGCGCACGCGCGCATGCACGATCGCCGATGCGCACATCGGACAGGGCTCGAGCGTCACATACAGCGTCGTGCCGGTCAGCCGGTAGCTGCCGAGCGAGCGTCCGCCCGAGCGCAAAGCCTCGATTTCGGCATGGGCGGTGGGATCGCTGGCGCCTATCGGACGGTTGGCCCCCGTGGCCACCACCTTTCCCTCGTGCACCAACACAGCACCCACGGGCACCTCTCCGCTGCCGCGCGCATGCCCGGCCTGCTCGAGCGCAAGGCGCATGAATTCCACGTCACCTGGCACGTCACCCGGCATCGTTGCCGCTCTCCGGCCTAATCAGACTGCGAGCCGGTCACACGGGCGCGCACTCTGCCCACCGCCAGCCGCGCCTCGATCTGCTCGCCGGCGGCAACCGTCCCGGCATCCCTGACCACCGAGCCGTCGGCCCGGGTCACGATCGCGAAACCGCGCGCCAGCGTTGCCAGGGGACTGGCGGTATTCAGAGTCCGCTCCGCAAGACCCAGCCGGTGTGCCAGCCGCGAGCTCTGCGCATCCAGCGCATGCCGCAGCCGCGCCTCCAGCGCCCCCCATCCCCGGCGATGCCCGCGCGCCAGGTGCTCCGGGGAGTGCCGCACCAGTCTCGCGAAGGCCTCGTTGAGCCCGTTGCGCCTGAGGTGCAGACCGGCGCGCACGGCGCCCGCGAGCCTCTGCTCCAGATCGTCGAGGCGCTGCGCCTGATGCGCCAGACGCATCCCCGGATGCGCGGATTTCAGGCGGGCGCCGGCGCTGTCGAATCGGCTCACGAAGGCGCGCAGCTCGCGCCGCATGCACACACCCAGGCGCTCGGCCGTCCGCGAGAGCGCCTCCAGACAGGCACGGCGATCGGGGACGACCAGCTCCGCGGCGCCCGAAGGAGTCGGCGCCCGGGCATCCGCGGCAAAGTCCGCGATCGTGAAATCGACCTCGTGTCCGATGCCGCTGACCACGGGAATCGCGCAGGCGCGGATGGCCCGCGCCACACGCTCGTCGTTGAATGCCCACAGGTCCTCGAGCGAGCCTCCGCCCCGCGCAAGGATCAGCACATCGCACTCGGCGCGCCGCGAAGCCAATTCCAGCGCTTCCACGATCGAGGCCGCGGCCGTCGCGCCCTGGACCGGTGTCGGGTACACCAGTACCGAGGCGGGCGGAAAGCGCCGCGCCAGGATATGAATCACATCCCGCACCGCCGCGCCGGTGGGAGAAGTGATGACACCGATGCGGCGAGGGAAACGCGGCAGGGTTCGCTTGGCCTCCCGGGCAAACAGGCCTTCGGCGGCAAGCTTGGCCTTCAGCAGCTCGAATTGCCGCTGCAGCGCGCCGATACCGGCCTCCTCCAGGTGCTCTACGATGAGCTGATAGTCGCCGCGCGGCTCGTACAGGCTGACTCGTCCGCGCGCGAGCAGCTGCTGCCCGGCCTTCGGCGTGAATCCCACGGCCGAGTTCCTCATCCGGAACATCGCGCAGCGCACCTGCGCCTCGCGGTCCTTGAGCGAGAAATACCAGTGTCCGGAGGCGGGCTGGGAGAAGTTCGACAGCTCCCCCTCCACCCACACCACCCCCAGCCCCCGCTCGAGCAGCGTGCGCACCTCGCGGTTGAGCCGCGAGACCGTGAATATGGTCCGGCCGGAATCGGCCTCGAAGCCCGAAGGGAAAGCCGATGACATGCGGGGCACCATACCACCTGCGGTTTACGGACGCCCGGTCCGTGCGTAGAATTAGCTATGCGAATTCTCGAAGAAGCCCTGACGTTCGACGACGTCCTGCTGGTTCCGGCCTACTCCGAAGTCCTGCCGCGCGAGGCCGACCTCTCCACCCGCCTGACCCGCCGGATCCGGCTCAACCTGCCGGTGCTTTCGGCCGCCATGGACACGGTCACCGAAGCGCGTCTGGCCATCACCATCGCCCAGGAGGGCGGCCTCGGCATCATCCACAAGAGCATGAGCATCGAGGCTCAGGCGCGCGAGGTCGGCCGGGTCAAGAAGTTCGAAAGCGGTCTGATCACCGATCCGATCACCGTCCTGCCCACCATGACCATTCGCGAGGTGCTCGACCTCACCCGCTCCCGGGGCATCTCCGGCGTGCCGGTGGTGACCGGCAAGAAAGTGGTCGGCATCGTCACCCATCGTGATCTGCGCTTCGAGGAGAAGCTCGATGCGCCGGTCTCCTCGGTCATGACACCGAAGGAGCGCCTGATCACAGTGCGCGAGACCACGCCGAAGGAAGACGTGCTGGCGCTGCTGCACAAGCACCGCATCGAGAAGGTGCTGGTCGTCAACGACCGGCAGGAACTCGCCGGCATGATCACCGTGAAGGATATCCAGAAGGCCAGGGAATTCCCGCGGGCGTGCAAGGACGAGGGCGGACGGCTGCGCGTCGGCGCGGCGGTCGGCACCACCGCCGACACCCTGGAGCGGGTCGCCGCATTGCGCGAGGCGGGGGTCGATGTTGTCGTCGTCGATACGGCGCACGGCCACTCGCGCGGGGTGATCACGACCGTCGAGCGCATCAAGGCCCGATGGCCCGACCAACAGGTGATCGCCGGCAACATCGCGACGTCCGAGGCGGCCCGCGCCCTGGTTGGCGCCGGCGCCGACGCGGTCAAGGTGGGCATCGGACCGGGCTCCATCTGCACCACGCGCATCATCGCGGGTGTCGGCGTACCGCAGATCTCCGCGGTGGCCAATGTGGCGGAGTCGCTTCACGACAGCGACGTCCCCGTCATCTCCGACGGCGGCGTGCGCTTCTCCGGCGACATCGCCAAGGCGATCGTCGCCGGCGCCCACGCGGTCATGA
>OBLK01000137.1_pt1 | contig 25235 bp, 20 predicted proteins | sample 1518871 | NCBI WGS metagenome assembly OBLK01 (sample SAMEA2464837, study PRJEB22497) | soil metagenome | biome: Grassland; feature: Farmland; material: Clay | place: Australia | collected 2013-02-01 | depth 0.8 m
CATAGGAATGGTGCAGCGTTCGGTGACATTCGGAGCACCGGTGCAACGTGACTTCCTGCATCGGCAGCGTTCCGTTTTCCACCAATTCGGTCAGCATGCTGAGCACGGCGCGCTGGAATTTCTCCTCGCGCGGGTCCAGGAATGCGTCGTAACCGATCCGGCCGCGGTCGAACGCCGTGACGATCTGGTTGCAGAACTTGTCGACCATCTCGTCCACGTCGACGCCGAGGTTCTCGGCCTTGGTGAGCACGTAGTTCGGGTGCACGTCGACGCCGGCTAGCGCGAACATCCGCCGCCCCGACGCCCGGGCCGCGCGGGCGGCGATGTCCGCCGCGAGGAACGGTCCGGACAGGTGACCGATGTGCAGCGGGCCGTTGACGGTCGGCTGCGGGATGATGATTACGGTCACACCGGTCGACACTTCCGTCACCGGACCCTCCTTGCTGCGTATTCGGATAGCTATGCTCGGCAATTGCGCCCGGCGGAGGATATGACAGACCGTGGCACGCTGTCATCGTTTTGCGTAGCGCATTACCTGAATGGACCGACCACCGCCCCGCTGGCTGACCACTTTCAGTAGTCGACACGATTAGTTACCACGCCGGTCTTAGACTGAACGGCCTAATCAGGTCAGTCCGGTCTGGGCCGACCTGGAGCCGCGCCTGGCCGCCGACCGCTGCCACCTCATGACCGTGTAGCCGAGCAGTCCAAGCCCCCAGCCGCACACCGAGGTCCAGAACCAGACGTCGAGCGGCCGGTCGCCGAACAGCCGCGCCGCGCCGAGCCAGACGGTGAGTGCCAGCCAGCTGGAGCTGCCGACCCAGATCACCAGCTCTGGCGCGACGAGCGCGGCCGGCGGCGCCGGCGGTGGCGGCAGTTCCGGCCGGACGAGCGGGAGCTGGGCGTCCGATGGCGGTGGCGTCCGGCGCATTCCGGCAGCGTACCCGCCGTCTCGGCGCCGAACGGGCGATCGTGAGGTATGCTAACGATGTGACCGTGGGCAATGACGAATCCTCGGTGCCGGCCGGCACCGAGCAGCCCGGCGCCCCGCTCGCCGGCCGGCTGCGGCTCGCGGTAGTCCGGCTCAACCGCCGGCTCCGGGCCCAGCGCACGGACCGGACCGTCACCCTCACCCAGTTGTCGGCGCTGGCCAGCCTGAACAAGTGCGGCCCGCTGACACCCGGTGAGCTGGCCGCCAAGGAGCGGGTGCAGCCGCCGTCGATGACCAGGGTGATCGCCGCTCTCGAGGAGCGCGGGCTGGCCAGCCGCCGCCCGCATCCCTCCGATGGCCGCCAGGCCATCGTGTCAGTGACCGACGAGGGCCTGGCCTACCTCGACGCCGAGGCTGCCGCGCGCGAGCGGTGGCTGGACCAGCGGCTGGCCGAGCTGACCGACGACGAGCGCCAGTTGCTGGCCAGATGCGTGGAGTTGATCGACAGGATGGCGGGTCAGTAGCGGGTGCCGGCCTACGTCCACAGTTCCGGGGCTGCTCCGGTAGGAGACGAGACCCAGGCCGCACCGCCCTCAGCTCGACGCCACCACGGAACCTTCGGTTCGCTGCGGGTGCGCAACTACCGCCGGTACGCCGGCGGGCAGGTCGTCTCGCTCATCGGCACCTGGATGCAGCGGGTGGCTCAGGACTGGCTCGTGCTCGAACTGTCGGGCGGCAACCCGATCGCCCTCGGCATCGCGGCAGCGCTGCAGTTCGGACCGATCCTGCTGCTTTCGCTGTGGGCCGGGGTGCTCGCCGACCGCCTCGACAAGCGCAAGCTGTTGCTCGCCTCGCAGATCGCGCTCGCGGTGTGCGCCGTCGTGCTCGGCACGCTCGATGTCGCCGGCGTGGCCGAGCTGTGGCACGTGTACCTGCTGTGCCTGCTCGTCGGCTGCGCGACCGCCGTCGACCAGCCGGTGCGCCAGTCCTTCGTCATCGAGCTGGTCGGCCGCGACCAGCTGACCAACGCCGTCGCGCTCAACGCCATGACGTTCAACACCGCACGCATCATCGGCCCGGCGATCGCCGGTGTCATGATCGCCGCGATCGGCACCGGCTGGCTGTTCCTGATCAACGCCGCGACCTTCGTCGGCACCGTCGCCGCGCTGCTGTCCATGGACCGCGCCAAGCTGCAACGGGCCAAACGGGTGCCGCGGGCCCGCGGGCAGCTGCGCGAGGGGCTGCGCTACGTGCGCTCGCACCGCGAGCTGGCGCTCGTGCTCGCGCTGGCGTTCTGCGTCGGAACGTTCGGCCTGACCTTCTACGTCACGCTCGCCATCGCCGTCCGCAACGTCTTCCACGGTGGCCCAGAGGACTACGGCCTGCTGTCGACCATGCTCGCCGTCGGCACGCTCGGCGGCGCGTTCCTGGCTGCCCGCCGCGCCGGCTCCGGCTTCCGCCCGCGCCCTTCCATGGTGGTCGGTGCGGCCATGGCTTTCGGCGCGCTGGAGATCGCCGTCGGCCTGATGCCCACGTACCTGGCCTTCGGTCTCATGCTCATCCCGGCCGGCGCCGCGGTGCTCACCTTCACCACGGCCGCGAACAGCACCGTCCAGCTCACGGTCGCGCCCACCATGCGCGGCCGCGTCATGGCCCTCTACATGCTGCTGCTCGTCGGCGGCACACCCTTCGGTGGCCCGCTCGTCGGCTGGCTCGCCGCCGAGTACGGGGGCCGGGCGCCCATCGTGCTCGGCGGCGCCGTCACGCTCGTCGCGGCCAGCGTCTGCGGCCTGCTGCTCGCCCGCATGCACGGCCGCCTCGCTACTTTTCCGCGGCACTTCCGCGCGCGGCAAAGTTAGGCTAACCTAATTTCGTTGCTTCGTGGTGGGAGCGACTCAGTTCAGGTGAACTGGTCAAAGGGCCCGATCCGGCGGTGACGCCGGATCGGGCCCTTCACCGTTCCTGCTGGTCAGCGGGCGGTTGGCCAGGTGTGGACCGGGTCGCCGGAGCGCATGTGGTCGAGGTAGCGGCGGAGCATGCTCTTGAGGGCGGCGTCGCGGGTGAAGCCCCGGTGCTCCAGGGCGGCGACGGTGTCGCGTTGCCAGGCCGAGCCGGTGCGCCGGGCGACGCAGCGGCGTTCGAGCACGCCGAGGAGCTGCTCGCGGGCGCGGTCGGAGACCCCGCAGCGTCGCAGGCCCTCGTGGGCCATCGGCAGCAGCTGGCGCAGCACCAGCTCGTCCGGCCGCACCCAGCCGATGCCAGGCCAGTAGAGCTGGGCGTCCATCCCGTGCCTCGCGCCGGCGTAGAGGTTCTCCTCGGCCGCCTGGAACGACATCTGTGTCCACAGTGGACGTTCCTGCTCGGTGAGCGCACGCATGGCGCCGTAGAAGAACGCCGCGTTGGCCAGCATGTCGATCACGGTCGGCCCGGCCGGCAGCACCCGGTTCTCCACGCGCAGGTGCGGCACGCCGTCGACGACGTCGTAGATCGGGCGGTTCCAGCGCCACACCGTGCCGTTGTGCAGCCGAAGCTCGGACAGGGCCGGCGCGCGGCCGGCGTCGAGCTCCTCGAGCGGGTCCTCCAGGTCGGTCAGCGGCAGCAGCGAAGAGAAGTAGCGGGCGTTCTCCTCGAACAGGTCGAAGATCGAGGTGATCCACCGCTCGCCGAACCACACCCGCGGCCGCACCCCCTGGTTGCGCAGCTCGAGCGGCCTGGTGTCGGTGGCCTGCAGGAACAGCGGGATCCGGGTCTCGTGCCAGAGCGCCTTGCCGAGCAGGAACGGCGAGTTGGTGGCGAGCGCCACCTGCACGCCGGCGAGCGCCTGCGCCGCGTTCCAGTGCGCGGCGAAGTCGGCAGGGGCCACCTGCAGGTGCAGTTGCACGGAGGTGTTGGCCGACTCGGGCAGGATCGAGTCGGCGAAGTGCAGCAGCCGCTCGACGCCGGAGCCGCGCAGCGGCACCCCCTCCATGTCCAGCACGGTGTCCTCGCCGCGGATGGAGAAGATCTGGTCGTTGAGCACCGCGTAGCGCGGGTTCGCCGACAGCCACCTGCGCTGGAAATGCGAGGCCCGCAGGGTCGGCAGGATGCCGATCATCACCACGGCCGCGCCGGCGTCGCCGGCCTTGGCATCCGCGTTGGCCAGCGAGTCCAGCAGCTTGGCCTCCAGTTCCAGCGCGCCGTCGCCGGCCAGCGGCTGCGGTGCGACGTTGAGCTCGAGGTTGTGCTGCCCGAGCTCGCATTGGAACGAAGGGTCGTCGAGCTTCTCCAGGACCTGGGCATTGGCCATCGCCGGGGCCATGTCCTGGCCGACCAGGTTCAGCTCGATCTCCAGGCCGATGTGCTGGCGTTCGAACGAGAAGCTGTCTTCGGCGAGCATTCTCGCCAGAGCGTCAAGGCAGCGCTGGACCTTGTCCCGGTAGTGTTGCCGGTCCTTGCCAGTCCTGGCACAGACCAACGTGCCGCCGCCCATGGCGCCTCCCGTGCTCGTTCGGCGTCGATTGGTTTAAATGCGGAAGTTCCACAGTTACACGCAGCTACCGAAGAATCCAGAGGCCAAATCGGTGCCAGCACGTGACTTTGCGCCGAACTCGCAGCTAGGAGGCTCGCGAGCGTTGCTCCAACCGTGGGCGGCTATCTCACCATGCGAAACGGGCGCACCGTGGCGACGGTGACCGAGGTATACAACCCGGACGACGAGAGGCTGTCCGACTTCCGCGACCTGACGACCGCGGACCGCCGGCCCGACCGCCCGGGCGGCCGCGGGCTGGTGCTCGCCGAGGGCGTCGTGGTCGTGCGCCGGCTGCTCGCCTCGCCATACCCGGTCCGCGCCGTCCTCGGCGTCCGGCGCAAGGTCGACGAGCTGGCCGCCGAACTGTCCACTGTGGACGCTCCGGTGTACGTGACCTCGGCCGACGTGATGGCCACGGTGGTCGGGTTCCACCTCAACCGCGGCGTGCTCGCCGCCGCGGACCGGGCCGCACCGATCGACCTCGACCGGTTGCTGGCCACCAGCCGGACGCTGGCGGTGCTGGAGGGCATCAACGACCACGAGAACCTCGGGTCGATCTTCCGCAACGCCGCCGCGTTCGGCGTCGACGGCGTCCTGCTCGGCGCGCGGTGCGCCGACCCGCTCTACCGGCGCAGCGTGCGGGTGTCGATGGGGCACGTGCTCGGTTTGCCGTTCGCCACGTTGCCGAGCTGGCCGGCCGACCTGGACCTGTTGCGGCGTCACGGGTTCCGGGTCGTGGCGTTGACGCCGCGGGCACCGGCGCCGCCGCGGCCAGGCGGCAAGATCGCGTTGTTGCTCGGTGCCGAGGGACCGGGCCTGACCGGCGAGGCGCTGGCCGTCGCCGACGAGCTGGCCGGCATTCCCATGGCGTGCGGCGTCGACTCGCTCAATGTCGCGACCGCCGCGGCCGTCGCCTTCTACGCGATCGGACCGGCGTCTCGCCCGGAGTCCGGCTAGATCGCAGCTACCGGCAGGGAGCGCATCCGCGAACCGGGCGCCGCCGATATGGTGGCCGCGTGGAGCTGCGCGCCGACAGGGGGCGAGCCGTGCTCGTCGGAGCGCCGGCTGCGCTGGAGCTGCCGGACGCGCTCGCCGGGGCGCTGCACGAGTGGGCCGAGGTCGCCACCGCGGTCAGCCAGGAGTCCGACACCGACCCGGAGACCATCGACCTGGTCTCCGCCCGCGGTCGCCAGCTGGCGTCGCGGCTGGCCGCCACCGTCGGCACCGAGGTCGGCTACGCGGACCCGGTGCGCGGGGTGGTCGAGAGGGTGCCCGCGCCGGCAGCCCGGGGGCCGGCTGAGCCGGCGACGCCAACCATGCCGGAGCCCACCCCGTGGGCCACCGGCATCACGGTCAGCGCGTTCGTCGCCGCCGTCGTGATGGCCGCCGTCGTCACGCTCACCTCCGGGCTGTCCGAGGTGGCCTCGCTGCTGGCGCTGTTCGGCAACCTCGTCGTCGCGGCCGGCCTGGCGCCGTCGGTGTGGATGGCGCGACGCACTCCGTTCTGGCGCTGGGTCGCCTACGGCGTGGTCGCCGGCGTCGCCCTTGCCTGGGTGGTCCTGCTGCTTGGCACGCTCGGCCCGCCCGACGTCGAGGCCTGACCCGCAGCGGCGCTGCCCCGGCATCAGACGAGGGAGTCGCGCCAGGCCTGGTGCAGGGTGGCGAAGGCTCCGGTGTCGGCGATGAGGTCCTCGGGCGGACCGTCCTCGACGATCCGCCCGCCGTCCACGACCAGAACGCGGTCGGCGATCAGCACCGTGGACAGGCGGTGGGCGATGATCAGCGCCGTGCGCTCGGCGAGCACGGTGCGAAGCGCCGCCTGGACGGCCCGCTCGGACGGGATGTCCATCGACGACGTCGCCTCGTCGAGCACGAGCACGGCCGGGTCGGCCAGGAACGCCCTGGCGAAGGCCACCAGCTGGCGCTGACCAGCCGAGAGCCGGCCGCCGCGCTTGCGCACGTCGGTGTCGTACCCCTCGGGCAGCGCCTGGATGAACTCGTCCGCGCCGACCGCCCGTGCCGCCGCCTCGATCTCGGGACGGCTCGCCGCCGGCTTGCCCAGCGCGATGTTGTCGGCGACCGAGCCGGAGAACAGGAACGACTCCTGGGTCACCATCGTCACCGCACCGCGCAGGTCCCGATCGGTCACCGAGCGCAGGTCGACGCCGTCGAGCCGGACCGAGCCGTCGGTCGGGTCGTAGAACCTGGCGACCAGCTTGGCCAACGTCGACTTGCCGGCGCCGGTGGCCCCGACCAGCGCGACGGTCTGACCGGCCGGCACGTGCAGCGAGAACTCCGGCAGCACGACGCGGTCCGGCGCGCTGTCGTAGGCGAACGTGACCCCGGTGAACGACAGCTCGCCGTGCGCCGGCGACGGCAACTGCCGCGGCCGCTCCGGCTCGGGCACCGACACCGGCTCGGTCAGCACGCCGGAGATCTTCTCCAGCGCCGCCACGGCCGACTGGTACGAGTTGAGGAACATCGCCAGCTCGTCGAGCGGGTCGTAGAACCGCCGCAGGTACAGCGTGAACGCGGCCAGCGTGCCCAGCTCGAGGCTGCCGGAGCTGACCCGCCAGCCGCCGTAGGCCAGGACCGCCGCCAGCGAGACGTTGCCGACCAGCCGCAGCGTCGCCATGTACTTGGCCACCAGCCGAAGCGTGGACCGGTTGGCGCGCGCGTAGTCGGCGTCGAGGCTGTCCATGATCGCCTCATTGCGGTTCTGGCGGCGGAACGCCTGCACCGCGCGGATGCCGTTCATCGTCTCGACGAACTGGACGATCACCTTGGCGACCGTGCTGCGGGTCTGCCGGTAGGTGCGCTGCGAGCGCCGGCGGAACCAGGTGGTCAGCACCAGCAGCGGCAGGAACCCGCCGAGCGCGATGAGCGCGAGCGGAAGGTCCAGCCACAGCATCACGCCGCCGATGGTCAGCACCGACAGGCCGGACACGAACAGCCCGTCCAGGCCCATCCCGAGCATGTCGTTGAGCGAGTCGAGGTCGCTGGTCTGCCTGGAGATCATCCGGCCGGACGTGTACTTCTCGTGGAACGCCACCGACAGCCGCTGCGCGCGCTCGAACACCCGGCGCCTCAGCTCGAGCAGGACGTCCTGCCCGATCCGGCCCGACACCTGCAGGAACAGTGCGCGCAGACCGCTCGACGCGATGCCGCACGCGGCGTAGGCGATCACCAACCAGAACATCGTCTGCGGCCGGCCGTCGATCGCCGCCGGCACCCCGACGTCGATCAGCGTGGCGATCAGCAGCGGCCCGGCCAGGTTGACCAGGTTCTCGATCACCACGACGAGCAGCGCGAACACGGCGCGGCGCAGGTGCGGTCGCAGCAGCGAACCCAGCAACTGTCGCGACCGGGCCGCCAGGCGAACGCCGGTGGTGTGGTCGACCTCGTCCAGGTCCTCCGCGGCCACCCCGCGCCACGCCTCGTGCTCGGCGGGCACGTCGACCGGACGCTCGTCGGCGTCTCGCTTGCGGTCGGCCTGCTCGTCGACGACGGTCATCGGACGCTGACCTCCTCCCGGTCGGGTTCCCTGTCGAGCGACGACAGGACGTTTCGGTAGTCCGCGTTGGTGGCCAGCAACTCGGAGTGGGTGCCGATCGCGGTGATCCGGCCGCCGGCCAGCAGCGCCACCCGGTCGGCGAGTTGCACGGTCGAGGGCCGGTGGGCGACCACGAGCGCGGTCACGGCGCCGAGCACCCGGCGCAGCGCCCGCTCCACCTCGGCCTCGGTGTGGACGTCGAGGGCCGACAGCGGGTCGTCCAGCACGAGCACCGCCGGCTTTCCGACCACGGCCCTGGCCAGCGCCAGCCGCTGCCGCTGGCCGCCGGACAGCGACAGGCCCTGCTCGCCGATCCTGGTGTCGACGCCCCAGGGCAGGGCGTCGACGAACTCGTCGGCGTGCGCGACCTGCAGCGCCTCGGTGACGTCGTCGTCGCCGGCCCACGGCGCGCCGAGGGCCACGTTCTCGCGCACGCTCGCCGAGAACAGCACCGGGTCCTCGAACGCGGTCGCGATCGCCCGGCGCAGGTCGACGAGGGACAGCTCGCGGATGTCGACCCCGTCGAGCGTGACCCGCCCGGCGGTGACGTCGTAGAGCCTCGGCACGAGCGCGGTGAGCGTGGTCTTGCCGCTGCCGGTCAGCCCGACCAGCGCCACGGTCTCGCCCGGCGCGACGTCGAGATCCACCCCGCGTAGGACCTCGACGCCGGCCTGTGGGTAGGCGAAGTGCACGTTCTCGAACCGCAGGTGCCCGCGGACCGGCTTGACCAGTGGCCGTGGCCGGGACGACTCCCTGATCACCGAGGTCGGCTGCTCGCGCTGCCAGGCGAAGATCTCCGAGAACCGCTGGCTGGCCGACGCGGCGTTGCTGGCCTCGGCGAGCAGCCATCCCATGGCGTCGATCGGCCACCGGATGAACGTCATGGTCGTGACTCCGGCGATCAGCGTGCCCAGCGTCATCGAGCCGTTGGCCACCGAGTACCCGCCGTACCCGAGCATCGCCGCCAGGGCCAGCTCGGGCAGCAGGATCAGCACCGCCCACAGCACGGCGATGATCCGGACCTTCTCCAGTTCGGTGCCGCGAAGCTCCCTGGCATCGGCCATGAACCGCTTGGCCAGCTGCGGCCCGCGGCCGAACGCCTTGAGCACCCGGATGCCGAGCACCGACTCCTCGACCACGGTCGCCAGGTCGCCGCCCTGGTCCTGGGCCCGCCTGGCCGCCCGCTTGAACCGGCTCTCGTAGTGGTACGACAGCATCACCAGCGGGATCGTCGTGACCAGCAGGATCAGCCCGAACGCGGGCGCCAGCCAGAACAGGATGCCGAACCCGACCATCACGGCGATCGCGTTGACGACCAGGAAGATCCCGCCGAAGGCCATGAACCGGCGGATGATCGTCAGGTCCGACACCGCCCTGGACAGCAGCTGGCCGGACTGCCAGCGGTCGTGGAACGCGACCGGCAGCCGCTGCAGCAGCGTGTACAGGTCCATCCGCATGCGGTGCTCGAGGCCCGTGACCGGCCCGGCGACGAGCATCCGGCGCACCAGGATCAGGCCCGCCTCCGTGGCGCCGAGCGCCAGCAGCGCGACGACCAGCCACGACAGTTGCCACAGGTCGCCGCTGACGATCGGCCCGTCGATGATGCGCTGGGTGACCAGCGGGATCGTCATCCCGGCCAGTGTCGCGATCAGCGCCGCGGTTCCGGAGCCGATCAGGAACCAGCGGATCTGGCGCGCGTACGGGAACAACACGCGAAGCGCGGCCAGTCCGCTGCCGCGCTCGTTGGGGTCGCCGTGCCCGGGTTCGCCGGATTGAGGCTGAGTGGTCTGGTCGCTCATGGCTCAACCGACGGTACGGACAACCACCGACAGTGGCATCCGAGTTTCGCGCTGAGTGATCACCCTCAAACCCTGCGCCCTCAACCAATCTTGAGGTCAAGCAGGCCTGGTGAGCCCAGGTGGGTGCGCTACTCGCCGGTCCGGCCGTCGATCAGCTCACGCAGGATGTCGGCGTGCCCGGCGTGCCGCCCGGTTTCCTCGATCATGTGCGCGACGATCCAGCGCAGCGAGAAGTGTTCGCCGGCGCGGCCGCTGCGCGCCGACAACTGGTCCGGCGTCGATGCGGCGACCACCTCGCGGGCCCGGTCGCACCCGGCAAGGTAGAGGTCGATCACCTCTCGGGACGACTCGTTCGGCTCTACCCGCCAGTCGGCGTCTGGGTCCTCGTCGGTCCACGGGAACGAGACGTCCACCCCGGCGAAGACGTGCGCGAACCAGTAGCGCTCGACGTAGGCCAGGTGTTTGACGATGCCGAGCAGGCTCACCCCGGACGGGGTCATCGGCCGGCGCTGCGCCTCGTCGTCAAGATCGGTGACCTTGACGACGATGGCCTCACGGAGGTAGTCGAGGAAGCCGGACAGCGTGGCGAGCTCGTCGGCGGCCTTCGGCGGGTCGGTGCGCGTCATCTGGGTCACGCTGTCTTCCTAGCAGCGCCGGCAACCGATTACCGGTTGGAGCGAACCCCGAGCAGCACGTCCTCCCAGGACGGCACGATCGGATGGTTGCGCTTGCCGCGCCGGCTCGGGCTGGCCTCGGTGGTGCCGGTGGCCTTCTGCGCCGGCTCGGCCGCGGCCGGCTGCTCGGCCGGCTCGTCGGTCGGCGCGGTGATCGATGAGCCGGCCACCGGGTCGGCGTCGGCTGCCGGGGTGTCCAGGGTCGGCTGCTCGGGCTTCGCCTCGGTGCGCCTGGCCGCGGGTTCCGTACGCCTGGCGGCCGGTTCGGTGCGCCTGGCCGGCGGCTCGGCGCGCTCCTGGCGTTCGACCCGCTCGGGGCGCTCAGCGCGTTCCGCGCGCTCTGGCCGCCGCGGCGCCTCGTCGACCCGCAGCGCCTGCTCGGCGAGCGGGGTGACCGGCCGGATCGTGCGCAGCGAGATGCCGGCCTCCGGGTCGATCAGGTCCAGCGCGAAGTCGTCGACCGTGGTGACCGTGCCGCCGTGCGCACCGGGGTGGAAGGTCCAGTGCGCGCGGTTCTCCGACCGGCCTGCCTGCCACTGCAGTTGCACGATCCATTTGCCGTCGTCGCCGCGCCAGGAGTCCCATACGACCGCCGAGTAGTCCTGCCCGCGCTGGGAGAACGTGCTGGCCACGACCTCGCCGAGGGTCCGGACGTCCGGTCCGTCCGGCCGGATGGGGTGGGCGTGCTGGGCCAGCTCCGCCGTGCGGGAGCGTTCGAGCAGGACCGGGTAGGCGAACCGGTCGACCTTCTCCGCGGGCAGCCCGGACACGGCGGCGACCTGCTCGACTGACTCACCCGCTCGGATTCGGGCCTGGATCTCGCGAGGTCGCATCTGGTTCTCCAGCTCGGTCTTGGTCGGCTCCGCCTGTCGAACCCGGGTCAGCTCACCCCGGGCCGCGGCGCGCAGCGTCTCGTCCGCGGGGAGAGTGAAGCGTTCGCCACGCTCCGTGCACTCACACACGAGCGCGCCGCCGTCATCGAGCCCGACGACACGCAGCGCCCGCATCCGCAGCCTCCCCGTAGAGGTCTGTCGCTGGTTGACTTTGCTCAGCTCACCGTATGCGGCGCCCTGGTCGGGACCTTGGAGGCGCGCCGGGTCCGGCCGCGATTGGTCCGATCAGGCCAGCCGTTCCACGACCCAGTCGATGCAGCTGGTCAATGCTGACACGTCGTCGGGCTCGATCGCCGGAAACATGCCGACGCGCAGCTGATTGCGGCCGAGCTTGCGGTACGGCTCGACGTCGACGATTTCGTTGGCACGAAGCGCCTTGGCGACGGCGGCGGCGTCCACGTCGGCGCTGAAGTCGATCGTGCCGACGACCAGCGAGCGGCGCGCCGGATCGGTCACGAACGGGGTGGCGTGGTCGCGGGCCTCGGCCCAGCCGTACAGCCGCGAGGACGACTCGGTGGTGCGCTGCACGCACCAGGCCAGCCCGCCGCCGGCGAGCATCCACTCCACCTGGTCGGCCAGCAGCAGCAGGGTGGCCAGCGCCGGGGTGTTGTACGTCTGGTCCTTCGTCGAGTTGTCCAGCGCCGTGGCCAGCGACAGGAACGGCGGGATCCAGCGGTCGGCCGCGGCCAGCTCGGCGACCCGCTCCTGCGCGGCCGGCGACATCAGCGCCAGCCACAGCCCACCGTCGGCGGCGAAGCTCTTCTGCGGGGCGAAGTAGTAGACGTCGAACTGGGCCGGGTCGACCGGCAGCCCGCCGGCCCCGGACGTGGCGTCGACCAGGACCAGCGCGTCACCGGACTCGACCGGACGCCGCACCGGCACCATGACGCCGGTCGAGGTCTCGTTGTGCGGCCAGGCGATCACGTCGCAGCTCGGGTCGGCCTCCGGCTGTGGGGCGCTGCCGGGCGGCGCGTCGACCACGATCGGGTCGGTCAGGAACGGCGCGCCCTTGGTCACGGCCGCGAACTTGGCCGAGAACTCGCCGAACGTCAGGTGCAGCGCGCGCTCCCGGACCAGGCAGAACGCGGCGACGTCCCAGAACGCGGTTGCGCCGCCGTTGCCGAGCACGACCTCGTAGCCCTCGGGCAGCGAGAACAGCTCGGTCAGGCCCTCCCGGATGGTCCGGACCACGTTGCGGATCGGGGCCTGCCGGTGCGAGGTGCCGAGCAGGCGCGCGTTGTCGGCGAGCCTGGCCACGGCCTCCGGGCGGACCTTGGACGGCCCGCAGCCGAACCGTCCGTCGTTCGGCTTGAGGCCGTCCGGAATTCGCAGCGTCGTCGGGTCGACGGTGGTGGTCACCCGTCCATGCTCCCAGCCGGCCGCCGGACCCGATCGGGGTGGGTTCGGTGGGTCAGGCCGGATGTCAGACCGGTTCGGGGTGGGTGATGTCGTGCCAGCCCTCGACGTCCTGCGGGGCGCGCGGGTCCGGGCCGACGTACTGGGCGGACGGGCGCACCAGGCGGCCGGTGCGCTTCTGCTCCATGATGTGCGCGCACCAGCCGGCGGTCCGGGCGCACGTGAACATCGCCGGCATCATCAGCGGCGGGACCCGCGCGAAGTCGAGGATCACCGCGGCCCAGAACTCCACGTTGGTCTCGATCGCGCGGTCCGGCCGCCGCTGGCGCAGCTCGGTGAGCGCGGCCTGCTCGAGGGCGGCGGCGACCTCGTAGCGCGGCGCGTCGAGCTCGCGGCAGGTGCGGCGCAGCGTGCGGGCCCGCGGGTCCTCGGCCCGGTAGACCCGGTGCCCGAAGCCCATCAGCCGCTGCCGCGAGTCGAGGATGCGGCGCACGACACCGCCGGCGTCGCCGGTGCGCTCGGCCTCCTCGATCATCGGCAGCACCCGCGCCGGCGCTCCGCCGTGCAGCGGCCCGGACATCGCGCCGATCGCCCCGGACAGGCACGCGGCGACGTCGGCGCCGGTCGAGGCGATCACCCTGGCGGTGAACGTCGAGGCGTTCATGCCGTGCTCGGCGGCCGACACCCAGTAGGCGTCGAGCGCCCTGACATGCGCCGGGTCCGGCTCGCCGCGCCAGCGGGTGAGGAACCGCTCGGTGATCGTCACGCACTGGTCGATCCGGCTCTGCGGCACGGCCGGCTGGTACTGCCCGCGGGCCGACTGCGCCACGTACGACAGCGCCATCACCGACACCCTGGCGAGCTGCTCGCGGGCCTCCTCGTCGGACACGTCGAGCAGGGGCCGGTAGCCCCAGATCGGCGCCAGCATGGCCAGCCCGGCCTGCACGTCGACCCGGACGTCGCCGGAGTGCACCGGGATCGGGAACGGCTCGGCGGGCGGCAGCCCCGGGCCGAACCGGCCGTCGACCAGCAGCGCCCAGACGTTGCCGAAGGTCACCCGGCCGACGAGGTCCTCGATGTCCAAGCCGCGATAGCGCAGCGACCCGCCGTCGCGGTCCGGCTCGGCGATCTCGGTCTGGAACGCGACCACCCCCTCCAGGCCCGGTCTGAACTCGGGTGCGAAGGTCATGGTGGTCATAGAGACGACTCCTCTGTCTGGAGTGTGGCCAGGGGTTCGGCGAATTCCGCCGGAAGGGTGGCCCGGCGTTCTGCCTGATGTTTCCCTAACAGTGCACCCGTTCGGCGCAACTCGGCAATCGCTGGCAGCCCGTGATCCAGCGGAAACGGCGTGTTCTGGCTCACCCGTACGTGGCCAGGCGGATCGGGGTCTGTTTCCGTGCCAGCGCAAGCCCTACGGTCATGGGATGGTGCAGCCAAACGTCGGCGCCGGAACCGTCGCGCGGATCGACTACACCGGTGAGCCGTTGCTCGAGAGCGAGTTGGCCCCGACCTGGCACGAGCAGCTGTCCAACTGGCTCGCCGACGCCGTCGAGGCTGGGCTGCCCGAGCCGACCGCGATGGTCCTCGCGACCGCCGACCAGCAGGGCCGCCCGTCGTCGCGGATGGTGCTGTGCAAGGCGATCGACGAGCGCGGCGTGGTGTTCTGCACCAACTACACCTCGGCCAAGGCGCACCAGATGCTGCTCACCAGGTACGCCTCCGTGACGTTCCCGTGGATCGCGCTGCACCGGCAGGCGCACCTTCGCGGTCAGGCCGAGCGGCTGCCGGCCAAGGAGAGCGCCGAGCACTGGGCCGCCCGGCCGCGAGAGGCGCAGCTCGGCGCGTGGGCCTCGGCGCAGTCGACGGTCGTCGCGTCCAGGGAGGCGCTGGACAACGCCTACCGGGTGGTGTCACGCCGGTTCGCCGACGCCGAGCGGATCCCGGTGCCGCCGCACTGGGGCGGCATGCTGATCCGCGCAGAGGTGGTCGAGTTCTGGCACGGCCGGCCCAACCGAATGCACGACCGCCTGCGCTTCCGCCTCGACCTCGACCAGCAGTGGCGCCTGGAGCGCCTGGCGCCCTGAGCTGGGCAGGTCAGAGCCGGGCGCCGACGTGTAGGGCGAGGGCGTCACGGGCCGCGACGTTGGCCTGGAACCAGCCGTCGGCGTTGACCGTGTACGTCGGGCCCGAGCACGAGCCGCCGCTGAAGTTGCCGTGGATGACGTCGCAGTAGGTGCCGGCCGGCAGTGAGCTGTCGTACCAGCGGCCGTTCACGGCGAACGTCTCGTCGTTGACGACGAGGTAGCCGGCCGAGCCGCGGCCGAACGCGATCAGGTCGAAGCCGTTGTCCCACCAGCCGAGGACCGGGGTGCCACGCACGGCGTTGCGGAACGCGACCATGTTGGCGATCACCTGCCAGCGGTGCTCGCAGCGCCAGCCTCCGGTGAAGCACGTGGTGGCGTTGGTGCGGCCGCTGCCGTCCGACGGTGGGCCCTGCTCGTTGTTGGTGAACTCGTAGCTGCTCATGAGCTTGGGCGAGCCGTAGGGCCAGGCCAGCATGAACGCGTTGGCCAGCGCGTACCGGCCGTTGTCGCGGTAGGTGAGCACGCCGCCACCCCGCTGGGTGTCGTGGTTGTCGGTGAAGACGACGGCCTTGCCCGAGGGCAGCGGGGAGCCGAAGGTGCGCAGGTAGGCGAGCCGCTCGTGGTTGAAGATGCGAGCCAGGTCGGAGCCGTAGCGGAACTCCTTGACGTCGCCGTTGCCGGTGTACTCATCGGGCGTGATCGGCTCGCCGGCGCCGAAGATGACCTCCTGGTAGACGTACGCCGGCCGGGACAGCCGGCCGAGGATCGCCCCGATGTCGCCGGCGGCCATGTGCTTGGAGGCGTCGAGCCGGAACCCGTCGACGCCGACCGCGAGCAGGCTGTTCAGGTAGCCGGCGATCCTGTCGCGGACGTAGCCGGAGCCGGTGTTCAGGTCGGCCAGGTCGACCAGTTCGCAGTTCTGCACCTCGTACCGGTCGAAGTAGTTGGCGATGTCGTCGTTGCCGTTGCGCCCGCAGTGGTGGAAGTCCTGGTACTGGTAGGTGCCGGGGTAGTCGTAGTGCGAGTAGGACGAGCCGGCGCTGCCGAGGCCCGTCGACTCGCCGCCGGTCATGTGGTTGATCACCGCGTCGACGTAGACCTGGACGCCGGCGGCGTGGCACGTGTTGACCATGTTGACGAACGCGGCGCGGTCGCCGCGGCGCGTGTTGTCCAGGCGGTAACTGACCGGCTGGTAGTCCTGCCACCAGGGGTAGCCGCGGCCGGGCAGCACGACGTGCTCCTGCGGCGGCGACACCTGCACGGCGCCGAACCCGCGCGGGCCGAGGAAGTCGCGGCACTCGGCGGCCACCGAGGACCACCGCCACTGGAACAGTTGGACGATCACGTCGCGGTTCCCAGGCGGGGTGGCGTGCGCCGACGGTGTCAGTTGCGGCGGCAGCAGCACAGGCACGACGAGCGTGGGGAGCAGGATGGCGGCGAGCAGCAACCGGCGAGCCATGAGGGATCCTCCGCGCCAGAAGGTGATCACGTCGAGTGACCTGACGAACACTGAAACGTAACAAAGCGCACGAGAGGTTGTCACGCCGAAGATTCAGATCTTTCGCTGGACGCACGAAGCGAGCACACTGCGTGCTCATGGCGACTGGCACCGGGTCGATTTCGGAACCGTCGGCAGCCCCACAGCCCCAGCTGAAGCGGGCGATCGGGCCGATGCTGCTGTTCTTCTTCGTGATCGGCGACATCCTCGGTACCGGCATCTACGCGCTGACCGGGAGCGTCTCCGGCCGGGTCGGCGGTGCGCTGTGGCTGCCGTTCCTGTTCGCGTTCGTCGTGGCCTTCCTGACCGCGTTCAGTTACCTGGAGCTGGTGGGCAAGTACCCGCGGGCGGCCGGCGCGGCGCTGTACACCAACCGCGCCTTCCAGATCCCGTTCCTGACCTTCCTGGTCGCGTTCACCGTCATGTGCTCAGGCATCACCTCGGCCTCGGCGGCGGCGAACGCGTTCGGCTCGACGTACCTGGCGGCGCTGCTCAACACCAAGTTCGCGGCGGGCCTGGTGACCCTCGTCGCGGTCGCGTTCATCATCGGGCTGGCGCTGGTCAACTTCATCGGCGTGTCCGAGTCGGTCAAGGCCAACGTCGTGCTCACCATCGTCGAGCTGTCCGGCCTGCTGATCATCATCGCGGTCGGGGTGTGGGCGGTCGGGTCCGGTGACGGCGACGCCAGCCGGTTGACCCAGGTCGACACCGGCGACAAGACATGGTTGCTGGCGGTCACCGCGGCAACCTCGCTCGCGTTCTTCGCCATGGTCGGCTTCGAGGATTCGGTCAACATGGCCGCGGAGTGCCGGGAGCCAACCCAGATCTTCCCGAGGCCGCTGCTGTGGGGCCTGGCCGCGGCTGCGACCATCTACATCCTGGTCTCGATCACGTCGTCCCTGCTCATCCCGGCCGACGAGCTGGCGGCGGCCGGCTCCGGCGCGCTGCTCAAGGTGCTCAACGTCGGCGCGCCCGGCTTCCCTGCGGTCGTGTTCGAGTCGATCGGCCTGCTCGCCGTCATCAACTCGGCGCTGATCAACATGCTGATGGCCAGCCGGCTGCTGTACGGCATGGCCAACGAGCGCGTGCTGCCGAAGTTCTTCGGCACGGTCCACCCGTTCCGCCGCACCCCGTGGGTGTCGATCCTGGTCACGACGGGGCTGGCGATCCTGCTGATCGTGGCGACCACCGGCACCGCCGCCGTGAGCAAGCTGGGCGGCACCACGGCACTGCTGCTGCTGTGCGTGTTCACCGTGGTCAACGTCGCGGTGCTGGTGCTGCGCCGGGAGACGGTCGACCACGACCACTTCAAGGCGCCGACCTGGGCTCCGGTGATCGGCGCGGTGCTGTGCGCCTGGCTGGCGATCCCGGTGCTGTCCGGCCGGCCGGCCAGCGACTACTGGATCGCGCTCGGGCTGCTCGCCCTCGGCGTCCTGCTGTGGATCGTCAACCGGCTGGTGATCGGCAAGACCGAGGTCGACGCCTCGAAGCTCCAGGGGTAGTCCGACCAGGAGTTTCGATCTTTGAGTCCCGCTGCGTGCTGCGCGCAATCGCCCACAAGGGCTAGCGTGGTTACCGTCCAGTTAGGTCCGGCGGTGCAAGCGCGGACGGTCTACAGACGCCGACACGCTCCGCTGTGAGTGTGAGAGGTACCGGGATGCCCGAGACGATCGCGACCACCGAAACCTCGACGCGGCGCTCCGACGGGTCGTCCGCCGACGGCGGCGGCGCTCGGCTCAGCTACCCCGGTGGCGAGCACTCCATGTCGATCACGCCGAGCGCCGAGGGCGCCGCCGGCATCGACGTCAGCAAGTTGCTCGCCAGGACCGGCATGGTCACCTTCGACCCGGGGTTCGTCAACACCGCGGCGTGCTCGTCGGCGATCTGCTTCATCGACGGCGACGCCGGGATCCTGCGGTACCGCGGCTACCCGATCGACGCGCTCGCCGAGCAGTCCAACTTCATCGAGGTCAGCTTCCTGCTGATCTACGGGCACCTGCCGACGGCCGGCGAGCTGGACGACTTCACCGACAAGATCCGCCGGCACACCCTGCTGCACGAGGACCTGAAGCTGTTCTTCAACGGCTTCCCGCGCGACGCGCACCCGATGCCGGTGCTGTCCTCGGCGGTGTCCGCGCTGTCGACCTTCTACCAGGACAGCCTCAACCCGTTCGACCCGACGCACGTGGAGATCTCGACGGTCCGGCTGCTGGCCAAGCTGCCGACGATCGCCGCGTACGCCTACAAGAAGTCCGTCGGTCAGCCGTTCCTCTACCCGGACAACTCGATCGGCCTGGTGGAGAACTTCCTGCGGATGACGTTCGGGTTGCCGGCCGAGCCGTACGAGCTCAACCCGACCGTGGCGCGCGCGCTCAACCAGCTGTTCGTGCTGCATGCCGACCACGAGCAGAACTGCTCGACCTCGACCGTGCGGCTGGTCGGCTCGTCGGAGGCGAACCTGTTCGCCAGCGTCTCGGCCGGGATCAACGCCCTGTTCGGGCCGTTGCACGGCGGCGCCAACCAGGCAGTACTGGAGATGCTGGAGCGCATCCGCGCCAACGACGGTGACGTCGAAACGTTCGTGAAGAAGGTGAAGAACCGCGAGGACGGCGTCAAGCTGATGGGCTTCGGCCATCGGGTCTACAAGAACTACGACCCGAGGGCCGCCATCATCAAGCGCACCGCCGACGAGGTGCTCGACACCCTCGGCGGCGACGACGAGCTGCTCGAGATCGCGCTGCGGTTGGAGGAGGCGGCGCTGTCGGACGACTACTTCGTCGAGCGCAAGCTGTATCCGAACGTCGACTTCTACACCGGGCTGATCTACCGCGCGATGGGCTTCCCGACCCGGATGTTCACGGTCCTGTTCGCCCTCGGGCGGCTGCCCGGCTGGATCGCCCACTGGCGCGAGATGATGACCGACCCGTCGACCAAGATCGGCCGCCCGCGCCAGCTCTACACCGGCCCCACCGAGCGCTCCTACACCCCCATCGACGAGCGCTAGCTCTGGCCCTTTGCACTTGGGGAGCTTTAGTTCCACCGGTGGAACTAAAGCTCCCCAAGTGCGCTTCTGGGGGCCGCCTTCAGTTGGTGCGGAGGGCGTCGCGGAGTCTGACCCTGGCGCCGGTGCGCAGGACCGCGGTCGAGTAGATGCGCCCGGCCAGCCAGGTCAGAGCCACGACGCCCAGCACCGCGAGCGCGATCGCCAGGGCCACCTGCCAGACCGGCGCGACGCCCAGCGCCATCCGGCCAGGCATCAGGATCGGGGAGAACGGTGGCAGCACCGACAGCACGGCCACCGCGGGGTTGTCCCGGTCGGTGAGCAGCATGTTGATGCCGAACACGAACGCGACGACGATGACCATGGTGAGCGGCGTGACGACCGACGCCAGGTCCTCCTGCCTGGACACCAGCGACGCGGCCGCGGCGTACACGGTGGCGTAGAGCAGCAGGCCGAGCAGGTACCACAGCACGCCGGTGGCCATCGTGCTGGCGATCGCGCCTGGCAGCGTGATGACGTCGAGCGCCGCGGTCACCGAGAGCCCGACCCCGGCGATGATCAGCAGCTGGAGCAGGCCGACGGCGCCCAGGCCCAGCACCTTGCCCAGGAGCAGCTGCCACGGGCGCACGGTGGACAGCAGCAGCTCGACCACCCTGCTCGATTTCTCCTCCACGACGCCCTGGGCGACCATCTGCCCGACGAACAGCAGCGAGCCGTACAGCAGCGCGACGATGCCGATGGCGAGTGCGAGCCGCTGGCCGCGCTCCGGGTCGGCCGGTTCCAGCGTGCTGACCTGCGGCTGGGCGTCCTCGATTGTGGCCGCCACCTTGGCCTGGTCGATGCCGGCCTCTGACAGCTCGGCGTCGAGGGCCTGGGCGCGCAGCACGTTCTGGACCAGTGCGGTGAGGTCGTCGGGCACGTCCTGCTTGCCGATGAGCTTGGTGCTGCCGGGTGCGCCGGTGATCAGAGCGTCGGCGTCACCATCGCGCACGAGCTGCTCGCCGGCCTCGGCGTCGGGCGCCTCGATGATGACGATCCGCTGCCCGATCGTGTCGCCGGCGGCTTGCAGCGGCTCCTCGACCACCCGGGCGTCCGCGGTGATCGCCACGGTCGTGGTGCTCTCGCGGTCGGCGATGAACTTGATGAACAGCGCGTAGGCCGCGATCACCGCGAGCACCAGCACGATGCCGATGACGAAAGCCCTGGTGCGCACCCGCGTGACGAACTCGCGGCGGGCGATCAGCCAGACCGCCCTGGTTGGGCTGAAGCTCACTGCTGCACCACTCCTCGGAACAGCTCCGTCAGGGTCGGCCGGTACCGGCCGAACTCGCGGACCGGCCCGGTGGCCAGCGCCGCGTGCAGCAGCGGTTGCTCGTCCGCACCCGGTTCGAGGTCGATCACGGTCCGGCCCGGGTTCGCGCTGCCGCGGTACTCGGCGGCGCGCACTCCTGGTACGGCGTCGGCCCAGCCGGCGGGCGCCGTCGGTGCGTCGACGACCACCTGGGCCGGCGCGTCGGCGCGCAGTTCGTCGACGGTGCCGCATGCGACCATCTCGCCGCGGCGGACGATGCCGACCCGGTCGCACAGCCGCTCGACCAGGTCGAGCTGGTGGCTCGAGAAGATCACCGAGACGCCGCTCGAGCACTGCTCGGTGAGCACCTCGCTCATCACGTCGACGGCGACCGGATCGAGCCCGGAGAACGGCTCGTCGAGCACGAGCACCTCGGGGCGGTGGATCACGGCGGCGGCGAGCTGCACGCGTTGCTGGTTGCCGTGGCTGAGCTTCTGCACCGTGTCACCGCGGCGTTGCGCAAGGTCGAGCCGCTCGAGCCAGAGCGTCGCGCCGGCCCTGGCGTCGCTGCCGGACATGCCGTGAAGCCGGCCGAGGTACTCGAGCTGCTCGCCGATCTTCATCCGCGGGTAGAGCCCGCGCTCCTCGGGCATGTAGCCGATCCGTCGCCTGGTCTCGAGGGTGACCGGCTTGCCGTCCCAGCGCACCTGGCCGGCGTCGGCGGCGAGCACACCGAGCGCGATTCGCATCGTCGTGGTCTTGCCGGCGCCGTTGCTGCCGACGAATCCGAACAGCTCGCCCTTGTCCACGCTGAACGTCATGTCGCGAAGCGCAACGACGTCGCCGTAGCGCTTGCTCACGTGATCCACTTCGAGCACCACACCACGTTATGCGGCCGGCGTGGGCACGCGTCATCCGCGTGCCGGCACAATCGGTCGCATGACCGTCGATCCGACCGCTGCGGCCCAGCGCCGGCCAGTCGTGGTGATCTACGAATACGACCCGCGGTGGCCGCTGCGGTACCAGGAGCAGGAGCGCCGGATCCGCTCGGCGCTCGGGGACCGGGCGCTGCTGATCGAGCACTGCGGCTCGACGTCGGTGCCCGGCCTGGCAGCCAAGCCGATCCTCGACATCGTGCTAGCCGTCGCCGACACCGTCGACGAGGACGCCTACGTGCCCGACCTGGAGGCCGCCGGGTACGAGCTGAGGATCCGCGAGCCCGACTGGTTCGAACACCGCCTGTTCAAGGGCACCGACCCCAAGGTGAACCTGCACGTGTTCTCCGCGGGCTGCGAGGAGATCGGCCGCATGCTGGGCTTCCGCGACCACCTCCGCGCCGACGCCTCCGACCGTGAGCTCTACGAGCGCACCAAGCGCGAACTGGCCACCCACGACTGGCCCACGGTCCAGCACTACGCCGATGCCAAGACCACGATCGTCACCCAGATCCTCTCCCGCGGGCTTACCCGGTGATCAACTTCTGATCGGGCGTAGCGGGCACGCGGTGGGGACGGACTGGAGCGCGCGGGCGACCAGGTCGGTGACGGCGGGTTCGGCGGCGGCGCGGTCGGCGGGGACCAGGCCGATCCGGGTGCGGCGGTCGAGCACGTCGTCGGCGTCGAGTGCGCCCTCGTGGCGGACCGCCCAGACGACCTCGGCGGCGGTGACCGGGAGCCCCGGCGCGACCGGCTGGCCGAGGTCTGGGTCGAGCTCGATCAGCGCGGCGATCCGCAGGGCCTCCACTCCGTAGCGGCCGACCAGGCGGCGCGGTGCGGCGACATCGTCGAGCAGGTGCCGCGCGGCGGCGCCGGCGAGCGGGATCACCCTGGTCCGCGACGGGCCGGCGGTCAGGTTGCCGGCCAGCACCGCGGCGTCGACGGCGTCCGCCGCCATCCGGCGGTAGGTGGTGAGCTTGCCGCCGACGACGGTCACGGGGCCGCCCGGTGCGGCGAGGATGGCGTGCCGCCTGGACAGGTCCGCCGAGCGCCGGCCCGACCCCCGTCCGGGCAGGCCGGCGCGGCTGAGCAGGCCCGACCGGCTGGGCCGGCCGGCTCGACCGGACCGGTCGGCCGGGCCGGCCGGCTCGTCGACGGCGACCAGCGGGCGCAGGCCGGCGAAGCTGCCGAGCACGTCGTCCCTGGTCAGCGGCCTGGCGAGCACGGTAGACGCGGTGTCCAGCAGGAAGTCGACGTCCGATTCGGGCACCGTGCACACGTCGGGCACCGGACCGTCGACCGGCTCGTCGGTCAGTCCGAGGTACGCGCGCCCGTCCGGCTGCGGCAACAGGAGCACGAACCGGTTGGGCTGGTCGGGCACCGGTATGTACAGCGCCGTGCCGGTCAGGCCGACCGCGCCGGCGTCCAGCACGAGGTGGCTGCCGCGGGAGGGTCGCAGCCGGACGCCGTCGACGAGGCGGTCGGCCCAGACGCCGGTGGCGTTGACCACGGCACGCGCCCGCAGGTCCCACCGCTGGCCGGTGAGCTCGTCGACCACGGCGGCGCCGTCGCCAGTGAGCGTCAGGGCACGGACCCTGGTCAGGATGCGCGCGCCGTACCCGGCCGCGGTCCGCGCCAGCGCCACCACCAGCGCGGCGTCGTCGACCAGTTGCCCGTCGAAGCCGAGCAAACCGGCGCGCAGCCCTGACCGGCGCAGGCCCGGGACCAGCGCGAAGGCCTCGGCGGCCGAAACCCGGCGTGGCGGCGGCAGCTCCTGCGAGCTGGTGCGCACGGCGCGGCGCAGCACGTCCCCGGTGCGCAGGGCCGTGGCCAGCGCGGCCGCCGAACCCCGCGACACCGCCTCGGTCAGCGGCATGAGCTGGGGCAGCGCCCTGACCAGGTGCGGCGCCGTGCGGGTCAGCAGCGTGCCGCGCTCGGCGGCCGACTCGTACGCCAGCCCGAGGTCGCCGGTGGCGAGGTAGCGCAGGCCGCCGTGCACGAGCTTCGAGGACCAGCGTGAGGTGCCGAACGCCAGGTCAGCGGCCTCGACCAGGGCCACAGACAGCCCGCGCGACGCGGCGTCGAGGGCGACGCCGGCCCCGGTCACCCCGCCGCCGACGACGAGCACGTCGACCACCTCGCCGGCGGCCAGCCGCTCGGCCTCGTGGGTGCGGCGCGCGGCGTTGAGCGACGTGGCGCGCAGCGAGCCGGCCGGCACCGGGGTCGTGCTCATCGACCCTCCCGCCCGCCGGGCCGTGGGCTCGGGCGCAGCGCGCCGTCGAGCATGACCGCCAGCTCGTCGAGCAGCTTGCGCCGTGCCGTCCGGCCCAGGCCGCTGGTCGCCGGCCGCGCCGAGAGCACGAAGGACTGCAGCGTCAGGTACACCGCGCGGCTGATCACCCGCGGCTCGCCGGCCCGGATCGAGCCCTCGGCCTGACCGGCCTCGATGTTGGCCAGCAGGCCCTCCTCGACCAGCCGCTGGGTCGAGCCGATGCGCGCGACCATGTACGGCAGCAGCAGCTCGGGGTCCAGGTCGAGCAGCCGGGCCAGCAGCGGGTCGGCCCACAGCTCGCGGACCCCGGCGACCGACTGCGCGACCAGGCGCTCGCGCTCGGTGCAGGCGCTGGCGGCTCCTGCGGTGGCCTTTGCGAGCAGCTCGCCGAATTCCCTGGTCATGAGGTCGGCGACCATCGCGCGGACGTCGGTGAACCGCCGGTAGAGGGTCATCCTGCTGACGCCGGCGCGGCGGGCGACGTCGGTCAGCGTGGTGCGCCGGAACCCGACGTCGAGCAGGCACTCCTTGGCCGCGTCGAGCAGGACGTCGTCGCCCACCCGCCGGCCGGTGGCTCGATTGTTACGTTGAGACGGCACCTGTCACACTGTAAGCGTGACCGAGCCGATCGACCATACCTTGCGGGGGCGGTGGACCTCCGAGCAAGCCAACCTCCCGGCCGCGGCGCTGCGCTGGCTGAGCAGCCGCATCGGCAGTCACGAGCCGCTCGGCGACGAGGCGGACAAGCCCGCCGCGCCGGCGCTGCCCCCGTCCGAGCTGGTTGAACCCGTGCTCACCGCGCTGCGCTCGGCCGTCGGCGAGCGTCACGTGACCGCTGAGCAAGCCGCACGGCTCGGCCGGACCGGCGGGCTGTCCTACCTGGACCTGCTGCGCCGCCAGTTCGACGAGTCGCTCGCGCTGCCCGACGCGGTGGTGACGCCGGCCGATCCGGTCCAGGTGCAGGAGGTGCTCGAGGTCTGTCGCAAGCACGACGTGGCCGTCGTGCCGTTCGGCGGCGGTACCTCGGTCGTCGGCGGGGTGAGCGCGCTGCGCGGCGACAAGGCTGCGGTGGTGGCGCTGGACCTGGTGCGGCTGGACCGGCTGGTCGAGGTCGACCCGGTGTCGCGGCTGGCGGTGCTGCAGGCCGGCGTGCGCGGGCCGGCCGCCGAGCGGCTGCTGTCCGGGCACGGCCTGACCCTGGGCCACGTGCCGCAGTCGTTCGAGCGGGCCACCATCGGCGGTTTCGTCGCGACGCGGTCGGCCGGGCAGGCGTCGGCTGGCTACGGGCGGGTCGCGGGCATGGTGCAGGGCCCTCCGGGAGGCCCGCCGGCCGGGGGATGGCGGGGCCGCGGGGCCCCCGCCCCCGCGGCGGGGGCGGCGCCGGCGCGCCCGCTGCTCGGGGGTGGCAGGGCGGTGTGGTTGGGCACCGCGGTGTGCGCG
>OBLK01000139.1_pt1 | contig 24960 bp, 31 predicted proteins | sample 1518871 | NCBI WGS metagenome assembly OBLK01 (sample SAMEA2464837, study PRJEB22497) | soil metagenome | biome: Grassland; feature: Farmland; material: Clay | place: Australia | collected 2013-02-01 | depth 0.8 m
GATATGATATATTTAAATTTTTGTACATACATATTTTATTGAATCGGTGGTTTATACACTTAACGTGTTAAAAAAGCGTTTTTCAGCTGATTTTTGCATCATATTCATACATAATAACTTTAAGATATTGACCCTGTTCATTCATTACAATCGCACTTGAAAATCCTCATAATACTATGCGCCCAAGTAATCGCTGAAACTGCATAGCCAGAAATTTAAGACGCCAATCCATTTCTGCTGGTGTCAGGGCGTTGTTGGGACGCATCAATGCGTGTGAAATTTAATTTAAGTCATGGTATTATTAACATTTTGAGTAGAGGTTCTTTAATACCGGAAAAACAATTTTTTGCCAGTTTCTGGATCAGAAGAATTCATCGTATGATCCGGGGATTAGTTGTGCAGAAAGTGCAGCAAAACAGTCGGAAGTTATATTTAGCGTGTCCTTATTCTCCCTATGATGCCTGGACAGAATCGCGGAGCCCATCGCAATGCGCAGCAAGGAGATGAACAGGTAGTCAGAGTTATCCTCCCCAACAAACGAAAAGGAGAGATGTTTGGAATAGTTGAAAAACTGTCAGGCGCTTCAAGGCTGACCGTAATGTGCGAGGACGGCTATACCAGGAACGCACGAATACCGGGAAAAATGAAGAAGAGGATGTGGATAAGGGAACACGATCTTGTTATTGTGAAACCATGGGAATTCCAGAGCGAAAAAGCAGACGTGGTATACAGGTACACACAGACTCAGGCAAACTACCTGAGTAGAAACAATCTTTTACCCGAAGTTATTAATATATTCAAGTAGGAATGGATTCTGAAAAGTCAGCCCTCAAGACCCTTATTGAATCAGGTGAATTTCTAAACCGCCTCAACGTCGACAGGAAGACTTCTGATCTAGTATTTGATGAAAGGACGTTAAAAGCCCTGTACGAGATGATGGGCAAGCAGTCTATTGATTACATTGATTTCCCGATCTCCTCAGGCAAGGAGTCGGTTGTATTCAAGGCATACAGGAACAAGAAGCCCGTTGTTGTCAAGATATACAAGATGTCCACCCTGAGGTTTTCAAACATAGGCAAATACATAGAAGGGGACTACAGGTTCCACAAGGAGAGCAGATCAAGATCGAAACTAGTGTACCTCTGGGCCAAGAAGGAATTCACAAATCTCCATGAACTTCAGAAATCCGGAGTTCATTGCCCTAAGCCAATAGCGTTTCACAAGAACCTGCTCCTCATGTCATACCTCGGGGACCAGAGGAAGCCTGCGGTCAGCCTCAGAGAATATCACGGAGACCTGCAGCCTATTTTCAGCCAGGTTATCGAGGAGATGAAAATGATGTACAGGGACTCTAAAATTGTGCATGCAGACCTCAGCGAGTATAATATTCTAATACACAGGAAAAAAGCCTATTTCATTGATGTCGCCCAGGGTGTCACAACCGAGCACAGGATGGCTGGTTTCTTCCTTGAACGTGATGTGGCAAACATATGCAGATTTTTCTCGAGAAGGGATATTCCATGCGATCCGGAAAAGGTGCTTTCCTACATTATCTCCGGATAGGTCGGTTTTCCCACTGTCGCATCGGTAAAGCTTAAATTCAAAATGTAATATATCAGCACGTATAAATCCACGGCGGGGCAGCAACCTCATGGTAGTGGAGGATACAATTGATATGGAATTTGTTGGAGTAGGAGACATTAAAATACCCGTTGAAAGGGTTCCGGTCCTTATTGGCCGTGAAGGTACAACCAAGAAGAAGATAGAGAAGCTCGGAAACGTATGGCTCAACATCGATTCCGAGACTGGAGAAGTAAAAATCATCCAGACAGGAGACCCAATTCTCGCATCGGTTACAGTCGGTGTTGTACAGGCCATTGGGCGCGGGTTCAGCCCGGAGCGTGCGCAATATCTTTACAATGATGGTTTTCAGCTTATCGTTATCCCGCTGAGGGAATTTGCCAAGTCAGGGTCCAGGAGAATCACCCAGGTAAGAGGAAGAGTCATAGGCAGGGAAGGGAGGACAAGGAAGATAATCGAGGAACTGACGTCAACTTACGTCTCCGTATACGGTGATACGGTCTCCATAATCGGAGACTACCTGTCGATTAATTACTCCAAAGAAGCCATAATGAAGCTTTTGAATGGCAGCAAGCATAAGACTGTATACAAGTATCTCGAGCACCTGTCAAGGGAGATCAGGTTCAAAAAAATTGAAGAAACCTTTGGATGATAACCCACAAACCTCGGCAAATATTATATTGTGAGTTATAATAACGTAGTCGAAGCGGGGTGGGGTAGCTAGGAGATCCCGGCGGGCTCATAACCCGCAGATCAATGGTTCAAATCCATTCCCCGCTATCTCCAGTTTTTCAGGAACAGTAAAGGCTGCAAATTTCTTCAAAAAGATCATCAAAGTCGGAGTTTCCAATCGGTTCTGAAACAGCAAGAGAATGCTTCTTCAGGGTCTCCGAAGTTGGCTCGCCAATTGAAAACAGCTTGATTCCCGGTGCGATTTCCAGAACTTTGTCTCCAAGGTTACCGACAAAAGATTCCACCTCCATCGAAGAAGTGAATATCACACCGAAACAATCAGGCTCCGTAGCTCTCATTATCTCTTTGCTCTTGATTTGTGATACATTATACGCTGTTATGTTCTGAAACTCTATTTTCTCTCTGTCCAGAATTTCGTCAAGAACGCTGTTAGCCCTTGAACTCCGGAAAAGGAGGAGTTTTGAATTTCTCTCATTCCTGGCGAGAAAATTTGCAAGGCCTTCTGAAGTTCTGACTTCCGGGAACTTGCAGCTCAGGCCATTCTCCATGACTTCCCTGCAGGTAGAAGGGCCGATTCCGTAGTAATTTCTTGGCCGCCCTGAAAGATGCGGATCAATTTCAGAGAAAAAAAGGGCAGCTCCCTTCTCGCTTGTGAAGACAACACAATCAGGGTCGAACTCGTCGATCGCCTTGACCTGATCATCGGTAAAGGGCACTTCCGAGATCTCTGTCAATGGAGCATTTACCAGATCAAAGCAGCATCCGGTTTCGGGCTCGGAAAACTTCCCTGCAGGCCTTGTTGAGATTATGAACTTCCTTTCTTCCAATTCTAGACACCAAACCCATAGCCGAACCTCTTCGGCAGCGTATCCCTGATCTCCTCTGCAAGAATTCCAACCTCTGCAACAGAGTTGACGTCCCTTAGATACTCCCTGTACTCATCAGACAGGAGTGAATAAAACCTTGCAGTTAGTCTGTAAACACCACTATCCTCCACGCAGAGGATGCCTGCAGGCATTGAGCAGCCCAGCCTGAGCTCTGACACGAGTTCTCTTTCAAAAGTGAACGAAGTGTAGGTGGGGGTGTGGTTTACTCGCCTCACTATCTCCGACTCTTTCGAGCCCTTTCTTGACACCACTGCAATGATCCCCTGGTTAGGGGCGGGAACAAAATCCTTCTCACTGAGGGTGTAGTGCTTAAGCTTTACATCCTCGCCCATCCTCTCGAGGGCAGCCTTAGCCAGAATTATGCCGTTATATTCCCCGCTCTTCAGTTTACCAATTCTTGTTCCGATGTTTCCCCTTATGTCCTTTACAACGAGATCATTGCGCAGAGCCCTGAGCTCAGAAATCCTGCGCTTGCTTGAGGTGCCTATTACGGAACCCTTCTCCAGCGACTCAAGGGAAGAGTCTGCAACCAGCACGTCGTTGAAGGAAGCTCTGGGGAGGACGGCGGCAACCTCGAGGGAATCAGGAATGGCAGACGGGATATCCTTTGCGCTGTGGACTGCTATGTCGAAATCGCCTCTTTCAACAAGGCTGTTAAGTTCCTCAACAAAAACACCCACCTTGCTCATTCTGTAAATCGGTGACTCCGTGTCCCGGTCACCGCTGGTAGTGTGGGTTATAATTTCTGTCTGAACTCCGGTGGATTCGAGTGCTGTCTTTAACTGCCCCGCCTGGATCAGGGCAAGCTTGCTCCCTCTGGTCCCAATCCTGAGCCACGTTGACATACTAGTTCCAGATCTGCTCGAAAGCAGAGATTGTTTCCTCTATGTCTGATTCCGAATGGGCAAAACTCAGGAAATTAGTCTCAAACTGGCTTGGAGGCATGTAAATACCTTCCTGGAGCGCCCTGGTGAAGATTTCAAAAAACCTTTCCGAATTGCTTGAAATGGCGTCCGCATACTTGCTGACTTTTCTGCTGTTGAAAAACACCTGGAACATTGGGCCGATCTGGTTTATCTGCACATCCTCTCCGGCCCGCTCTGCTATGTCGGAAATGCCTGCTGCCAGCTTTTCTGTCAAACCTGTCAGGTGGCTGTAGTCGCTGTTTCGCAGGACATCCAGGGTGGCAATTCCACCCGAGACACTTACAGGGTTCCCTGAGAATGTACCCGCTTCATACACCTTTCCTGATGGGGATATCTCATCCATTATGTCTGCCCTTCCCCCGAACAGCCCTATGGGGAGGCCCCCTCCTATTATCTTCCCCAGGGTGGTGAGATCTGGCTTGAGGTTGGCAAGGTCCTGGTATCCATGATACCCGAAGCGGAATCCTGTGATTACTTCGTCCAATATCAGCAAGGACGAATTTCTGTCACAGATTTCCCTCAGCTCTTGGAGAAAACCCTCTTTGGGGGGAACAACACCAACGTTCCCCATTACAGGTTCTGTTATGACGGCCGCAATTTGGTCTCCCATCTCAGAGAATATCTTCCTTATGCTGTCAATATTGTTGTACTCGCCGAGGACAACCGTTCTGGATATTTCTTCCGGCACTCCGGGCGAAGACGGCGTCCCAAATGTGAGAGACCCGCTTCCTGCCTTTATGAGTGAATAATCGTGTGCCCCGTGGTATCCACCCTCCATCTTGAGGATTATCTTTCTCTTCGTATGGGCCCTGGCAAGCCTTATAGCATGCATAGTTGCCTCCGTGCCTGAATTGGTGAAACGCATTTTCTCAACAGACGGGATGGCTTCTCTTATCTTCGATGCGAGAATATTCTCCTCCTCTGTCGGAGACCCAAAAAGGATTCCATCCTCAATCCTTGCCTTCAAGGATTCGCTGAACTTTTCATTGGCATGGCCAAGGATCATGGGGCCATATCCGAGGCAGTAATCTATGTACTGTTTTCCATCGGCATCGAATATCCTGGAACCTTTCCCCTTCTTTATGAAAACAGGATTCGGCCTGTAATATCTTACGGGAGAATTGACGCCACCCGGGAAATATCTCTGTGATTCATCAAAGAGAACCGAGGAACTCATTCTTGGTGATTCCAAGTTGCAATTTATTTATTTGGGATGCCTTCTGTATTTATACAAAATAAAAATCCGGTATCATTGAGGAAGCGGGCTGTAGTGACCGACAGAGCCAATGCGCGCGATGTGCTTGCCGAACTTCTTAGAAGGAGGAAAGTTGACGAATCACTCAGGATCAAGTCCATGGATGGCCGGGTGTTCATACCCGTCAGGGACGGATCAGATATTTCCGGCAATATGAGCCTCTCTGAGGAGGAGTTCGAAAAACGGTTCTTTCATTCCTCTCCGCAGTCAAGAATCAAGCGTGAACTCGAGGCCAGAGGCTTGGCCACTGATGGGGCACCAGAAAAGTGGACAAGGTTCGGCTCATCGGTGCTGATCAGGCTACCGGAAATGGATGAAGGCGCGAGGCACGAATTTGCTTCCGTATACGCTGCTGTACTGCGGTCGAGTTCAGTATACAATATAACCGGAAGGGTACGAGGGCAGTTCAGGGAACCTGAAGTGGAACTTGTTTACGGCCCCGGAGGTGATGTTGCCCACACGGAGAATGGAATAAGGTTCAACTTCGATCCAGCTAAAATAATGTTTTCTCCCGGAAACGTAAACATCAGGACATCTGTGAGGGAAATGGACCTGGATGGGAAAACTGTTATTGACATGTTCGCCGGAATAGGTTATTTCTCCCTTGGCATTGCAAGGTACTCCAGGCCGGCAAGGGTTCATGCCTGCGAGATAAACCCAACGTCTTACGGATACCTTGTGCGGAACATTGCTGCAAACAAGCTGGGTGATGTTATACAGCCACACCTGGGGGACAGCCGAATGGTATCTCCGGAAATAAAGGCTGATGCAATCATAATGGGCAACTTCCTTTCATTTTCGTACCTGCCGCATGCTCTCCGAAGAATCAGGCCAGGAGGAATTATACTGCTCCATGACACAGTTTCCTCTGACATGCTTGCCGTCTACAAGTACGCCCTATACAGGCGGATAGGTATGCATGGGTGGAAAGGAGCAGTTCTTGAGCAGAAAACTGTCAAGTCGTTTGCCCCACATATGTGGCATATTTATGTCAGGGTTATGGTATCCGACAATCGGAACTAAACCTCCACCTCTCGTCGCGAATTTTTGGGAACCCTGAAAAAATCAGCATCAAAAGATATAAATAGCCTCTCATACTCTTAAAATCCTACATGAATAGGCGAAAAAGAGGACCAAGAGGTAAGAACAGCATCAAGAACCAGATGCGAAACGTAAGGGAAGAGAAACAGAGAGGCAGGGCCAAAAGGCTCGACATGAGGAAGAGTGACGAATTCAATTACATGCTCGGCAGAGCCGTTGAAGACCTCCCGGAAAGCACAAAAGGGGCGATTCGTGGCAGCGTTTATGCCATAGTTTCAAGACAGGGAACAAAGGAGGCCAAATCCTTCATAGGCGAAAAATATGAAGAAGGGAAGATCGACTCACAGACTCAGAAGAAACTGCTGGACCTGATCTACGATTACAGCAAGTACAGGTAATTGCATTCGATAGAATTTTAACAGCAATTGTCCTGCTCCCAATATGGAAGAACTCGAGGAAAGAGTTAGAAGGTACGTGGAAATCGAAGAGAAGGCTCTTTCAAGAATAAAAGTTATAGCGCCTGAGGATTCTTACCTGGAAGGTTTGGCCAGGGACAGCCTTGAGATGATAAACAGCTACTTCAATGACGCCAAGCACTTTCTGGAAAAGGGCGACCTGCTGAATGCTTTTGCAGCCCTGAATTACTCTTACGGATGGATAGACTCGGGTGCGAGGCTAGGAATTTTCGACACGTCCGGCGACCATAAGCTATTCACCCTGTACAGGTAACACTCCCGTTTGCAGTGAATTGCAACTCAGAAACGTTTAATAATGTTATAAAAATAACTCAGGACTCCCTGATTTCATTGCACATGCAATGCCTACGGGCAAACAGGCAGCATACCTTTCGTTTGGAAGCATCTTAATATAAGGTTGCAATAGGGGGATATCACGTACACAGGATGATTTAATGGCAGAAAAGAAAAAGAGTTCAGGAAAGAAGAAGGAAGATACGCAGGAAGCAGTCGAAGATAAGGACTTCCTGTACATTGTTCGTATTGCGAACAAGGATCTCAGCGGTGAAAGAAAAGTTCCTCTTGCACTGGCTGACCTGAAGGGTGTAGGCAACAGGCTTGCAGGAATCATTGTTGGAGAACTAAATCTTCCAAAAGACAAGAGGCTTGGGGACCTGTCTGAGGAACAGATAGAAACCTTGAAGAATTATGTGGAATCAAGGGAATTCGAGGACCTCCCCGTGTGGTTGCTCAACCACAGAAACGACGTGTTCACAGGTGAGGATTACAATCTCGTGAGCAACGAGCTTGACATGCAGATCCAGGACGATGTCAACTTCATGAAGAAAATGCGCTCCTACAGGGGAATAAGGCATGAAAAGGGCCAGAAAGTAAGGGGCCAGAGGACCAGGTCCAACGGAAGGCATGGGCTTTCAGTTGGCGTAGTAAGAAAGAGAGAAGGTAGGTAAACAATCGAGGTGAAATAATGGGCGATCAGAGCTTTCCACACAAGAAATATTCTACTCCGCGACATCCGTGGGAAAAAGGCAGAATTGATGCTGAAAAAGAAATAGTAAGAAAATACGGGTTGAAAAATAAAAGGGAGCTGTGGAAGGGACAAGCCGTCTTAGATTCATTCAGGACGCAGGCAAGGGACCTGCAGGCTCGTCTCAGATACAATGACCCTAATGCTACTGTCCAGTATCAGAACATGATAAAGAGACTGAGCCGCTACAACATGCTCGGAGAAAATGCAACACTTGATGATGTACTTTCCCTGACTATTGAGGATGTTCTGGAAAGAAGGTTACAGACAGTGGTGTTCAGAAAGAACCTGGCAACAACACAGAAGCAGGCCAGGCAGCTTATAACACATGGGCATGTGTCTCTGGACGGCAGGAGAACTACAATTCCAAGCTTGCTTGTAGAAGCAAAGCATGAGGACAGCATTGTTTATGATTCAGCCTCACCCCTTCAGGATGAATTGCACCCCATAAGACAGGTGATTCTCGGTGAAAAACAGGCTGAAGAGGAACCTGAAGAAGGAGCAGAGCAGGCAGCAGCAGAGCAGAAAGGAAGGGAAGGTAGACGACGATGAACAGAACAGGTATAGCACATATTTATGCGTCCCAGAACAACACCATGATCCTGGTTACAGATCCAACAGGCGCTGAGACAATAGCCAAGGCAACAGGTGGAATGGTAGTCAAGAATGACAGGGACGAATCAAGCCCGTACGCAGCAATGAAGGCTGCAGATCTTATCGCTGAGAAACTCAGGGAAAGAGAAGTAACAGACCTTATCATAAAGGTCAGGGCCCCCGGAGGAAACAGGTCAAAGATACCCGGCCCAGGTGCTCAGTCAGCCATCAGGGCTCTGTCAAGAGCAGGATTCAAGATAGTCAGAATAGAAGAAGTAACACCCATCCCGCATGATGGAACAAAGAAGAAGGGTGGAAGGAGAGGACGGAGGGTATAATGCCTCTGAAAATAATAGAATCCTCTGAAAGATTTATACGTTTTTCAGTTGACGGGATCAGCCCATCCATAGCAAACGCTTTGAGAAGAACCCTGGTCAACGATATCCCGAAACTCGCAATTGAGAATGTGCAGTTCCACCACGGGCAGATAAGGGACACTGAGGGCAATGTTTACGACTCCTCACTCCCGCTTTTTGATGAAGTTGTAGCGCACAGGCTCGGGCTCATACCGTTTAAGACAGACCTCAAGATGAACTTCAGAGACGAATGCTCCTGTGAAGGAAAAGGCTGCCCCCTTTGCACTGTAACATACTCCATAAACAAACTCGGCCCTAGTGAAGTGCTTTCATCCGATCTCCAGGCAGTGGATAATCCTGACCTGGTAGCGTCTGATCCCAACATACCAATTGTGAAACTTAGTGAGAAGCAGGCCATGCTTGTCAGTGCAGAAGCAATACTGGGAAGGGCAAAAGAACACGCGAAATGGCAGGCCACATCAGGAGTGTCATACAAGTATCATAGGGAATTCACTGTAGACAAGGAAATATTTGAACAGTGGGAGCTCATAAAGAACAGCTGCCCTGATGCAGTGCTGAAGGAAGACAAGAAATCAATAACATTCACGGATGATGTCCCTCACAGGCAAATCGTACAGCTCTTTGAGGCAAAAGGTGTCAGGATTGTGGAGGACGACACCAGGTTTGTTTTTAAATTCGAGACCGACGGCTCACTCAACGCGCTCGAAGTACTGGATTACGCACTCAAGAGGATCCCCCAGAGAATTAACACGCTCCTGGACAGCGTAGTTTCCACAGACTAGACTCAACAACACATTTTTTATTCTGTTCTTTCCATACTTATAGTTAAATACGCTTCTAAAATACTGGACACATTGGACCCAGTATTCAGAATATTTGAAGATATAGGGAGAAGCATAATAGATTCAGTCAAATCGCTGAATCTCAAAGAGGACCGCTCCAGGATCACCGGAATGGGTGCGGACGGAACTAACACGCATTTCATAGACAAGATCGCGGAAGACATTCTCATGGAACAGGTGAAATCAGGAGATCTTCCTTACAACATCATAAGCGAGGAAATCGGGCTTGTCGATCGCGGATATGGCGAGAACCTCATTGTGGACCCCGTGGACGGCACTTATAACGCGATTAACGGGATCCCGTTCTATTCCGTCTCTATAGCTATTGGGAAGGAAGACACAGACTCAGTTTCCCGCGGATTCGTAATGAACCTGGGCAACGGCGATGTTTTCATAGCAGAGAAGGGCAAAGGCGCATTCCTCAATGGCAGGAAGATATCAGTATGCTCAAGACCCAAGAACGTGTACGGGCTGAACCTTACAAAGGGGATTGACCGCATTTCCGAAAACATGATCAGGAATGCCAGGAGAACGAGGATACTTGGGTGCGCCTCCCTTGAAATGTGCCTGGTAGCGTATGGAGCAACTGATATACTAGCTTACACCGGGCAGCATTCAAAGCTCAGGAGTGTGGATGTTGCTGCCGGCACTATCATGGTAAGAGAGGCCGGTGGCATAGTTACAAATGAAAAGGGGGAGCATTTCAATGCTCCCAATGATGTCAGGGGAAGATTCAACCTGATAGCTGCCAGCAGCAGGGAAATACTGGACGGAATAATATGAAAGTAGGATTTGTGATTAAGAAGGACTGCAAAAGATGTGCACTGGTGGTAAGGAAGATAGAGGAGATGCTTCCTTCAGACTGGGTGACAGTTTACGACGAAGAGACAGCAAAATTCCTTGATGTCAGGCATGACCCGCTTGAGAAAATGACAGCAGATATAATCATAACAGTCGGCGGAGACGGAACAGTCCTGAGGACGATAAACAAATGCGACGTCCCTGTTCTAGGAGTGAACATGGGCAAGCTTGGATTCCTGAGTGAGGTTGAGATAGGTGAAGTGGAGAAATCGATATACAAGCTCGTCCGCGGAGAATACAGAATCGAAGAGTCTGAAAGGATCAAGGTAATCGTTAACGGGGAGGAGATCCAGCACTGCACCAATGAAGTCGTGATACATACAAACAGGGTATCAAAGATCAGGAAATTCGGCCTGTACGTGAACAGCACCTTCATCGACAACATTGCTGCGGATGGCGTCATCGTTGCTACACCCATAGGATCGACTTCCTACGCCTACAGCACCGGCGGCCCTATATTGTCGCCAAAGATCAACGCAATGGTCGTATCTTATATAGCTCCGTTCAATGTTAAGATAAGGCCATTGGTGGTATCAGAGGACGAGGAGATTACAATCAATCTCAGGGGCAAGAACCAGGACTGCATCCTGATATTCGACGGGCACACTGAGTACCCGGTCTCTCCGGACGACGATATAAGGGTCCGCGTTTCTGAAAAGAAAGCGAGGTTCGTCACCCTTGGCTCATTCTACGAAAGAATGAGGAGAAAACTGTTGAGGAATGTGGTCAATTAGAAAAAGGACTCTCCGCATGATACTGGAGGCATCCATGGACTCATACCCGAACGAGTTTGGGGCGCTGCTCAGGGCGGAAGATCACCTGATTTATGAGATAGCACTTCTTCCAGGGACAGTGCAGGGCGATCATCACACAATTTTCATGCTCTACAACAAGCCTATAGATTTCAGCCTTGTGGGCTCCGTGCATTCCCACCCTTCCGGCGTGACAGAACCATCTGATGCTGACCTGAACATGTTTTCAAACAGCGGCCCTGTCCACATAATTGTGGGATTCCCCTATATGCTTGAAAACTTCTCAGCTTACGACCGGTCGGGCAGGAAAATAGAAGTTAAAGTGATCTAATGATCACAGTTCTCTTCCAGTCTTGCCCACGTATCTTGACGAGGGCCTGATAATCTTGTTTCCTTCTAGCTGCTCGTTGTAGTGGGCGATCCAGCCGTATACTCTTGAAGACGCAAAAAGCGGTGTGTACAGATTCTGGTCAATTCCGAGCATGTGCATGTATATCGCAGCGTAGAAGTCGAGATTGGCCGGGACTTTCTTCTTCTCCCACATCCTGTTTTCAATGGCCTCTGCAATCTTGAATATGTGGGCTTCCTTGTCCATCTTTCTTATCTCTTCCTTCACAAACTGCGCCCTTGGATCCCTTGTCTTGTAGACTCTGTGGCCAAAACCCATTATCTTCTCCTTGCTGGCAACTTTTTCATCGACATAGTTTCGTGCCTCCTCCTCGTCCTTGAACCCAAGGAAAAAATCAAGTATCTCGGCATTTGCGCCCCCATGCAGTGGTCCCTTCAGCGTGGCGAGAGCGCTTACGATGCTGGAAACCGGGTCCGCGAGAGTGGATGCAGTTACACGGAGTGCGAAGGTTGAAGCATTAAACTCGTGTTCCATGTACAGGATAAGCAGTTTGTTGAGATACCTGGCCTTTTCCGCGTCCTTCTTTCCGGTAAAAAGGTAATAGAGCCTTTCAGAAAAAGATGCGTCCACATCTTCCAGCGGTTCCTGGCCCCGGGAAATCCTGAACGTGTCCGAAATAATTCTCGGGAATCTCGCAGCTATTTCCAGAAGCAGGTCGCTGTCATCCTTCGATTCATACGGGTAAAGGGAAACAATTGACCTGAGGTTCCTCATTACGTCTTTCTCCTTCAGGAGTTTCATTACCTCTGAGACTTTTCCATCCATCCCTGAATGTTCCTTCAACTTATGCGCAAATTCCTTTCTTTCTGAGTCGGAAGGAAGCCTGTCGTTTACTATCAGGTAGGCCACATCCGCAGCATCAACTCTCTCAGCGAGTTCCACTGCCCTGTATCCCCTGTATAGGAGATTTCCCGAATCATCAGTTGTCGCTACTGCGGTCTCATCAACTACAACACCGTTAAGCCCTTTGGGCACCTCAATTTCGCTCATTTTTTCACACCCTTGTAATTGAAAATCTCGTTATCCTCCTTCTCGTATTCATTATAACCTATCAGGTCATAATAGTCTTTCCTGGTCATAAGCCTGTCAAGGAAGTTGTTCTGTGTTCCATCTCTCTTCAGCTGGATATACGAGTCTTTGACCGCCTTAAGGCTGACCCTGAACCCCGTGAGCGGAAAGATCACGATCCTGTATCCTATTTCCTCAAGTTCATCAACACTGAGGAGTGGGCTTTTCCCGAACTCGGTCATGTTGGCCAGGAGAGGGACATCCAGTTCACGGGCAAACTCCCTGAACTCATCCCTCGACTCGAGCGCTTCTGTAAAGATTGCGTCTGCACCGGCCTCGACATATTCCTTTGACCGTTCAATAGCTTCTTTCACTCCTTCCACGGCTCTTGCATCGGTTCTGGCAATGATCATGAAGTTCTCGTTCCTTCTTGCCGATACAGCTGCCCTTATCTTTTTCACCATTTCATCCAACGGTACAACTTTCTTGCCCGAGAGATGGCCGCATCTTTTCGGGAGGACCTGATCCTCGAGGTGTATGGCGGCTACCCCAGCATCCTCCATCATTCGTGTGGTCCGTACAACATTCATTGTCTCCCCGAACCCTGTATCTGCATCAACAATAAGCGGCAGCCTGGAAACGGAGACGATTCTCCTTGCATCCTCGACTACTTCAGTAAGCGTGGTCATCGAGAGGTCGGGCAGCCCCATGTTGCCTGCCACTCCGGATCCTGACATGTACAGCGCTTCGAAGCCCGCCTGCTGGGCGATCAGCGCCGACACTCCATTATAGGCGCCCGGCGCAACTACAGCCCCCTTTGAAATAAGCCTCCTCAACTCATCAGGGCCACCGTTGGAATTATCTCTCAGTATCGACATCGGAAATCACCTCAAGAAGTTCCCTGGCACTTCTTTTCTCGAAACTGCTCACAAGATCGACAACGTTCTTTGCGAAATCATCGCCTGCAACCCTCGCCCCTTTCTTCCTCAGGTCATCCCAGGAGTAGGGGCTCTTGTGGTGCCCTTTCGGTATGTCTATCTCTTCCTCATACTCTCCTGCGTCTGTTGTAACTTTTATCTTCACCGGAAGGAACTCAGGGTACATGGAATCAAATTTCTCTGTGACCCTGAAGGTGGACCTGTCTATGAGGTCCAGTATTCTTCCGTCTTTCAGGTACTTGTCACTGTAGGAATCCGGCACAGGGTCACCGTATGCAAGCGTGTAGGCGATTATGAACGGCATGCTGTGGTCTGCTGTTTCCTTGGTCTTTGGCCTGAGCTTTTCAGGGTCCTTTATTATTATCGTGTGGGCAACGGTGAAGGTCTCAACCTCGATTTTCTTTATATCTCCCTTCATCCTGTTTCTGATATTGGAAGCAGCCTCAGCCGCGCTCATGGCGTGGTATTCCACAGGATAGTTCTTTATCATGGTCTTCTTTATCCTGTCAGCTTTCAGGTCGAGGTTGAACTCTCCTGATACCTGCTTGAAAAATCCCATCTCCCCTTCAAAGACCGGGTAGGGTCCTGTAAAGCCGTCATTTGCCAGTAATGTGGCGAAAACGCTGTTCCTGGAAGCGTTTGCGGCCGTGCATCCTTTCCACATGCTCAACTCGCCCGCTCTTGTCTGCCTCATGCTTATATTGTTGTTTATCCCGAGGCTTACTGCATTCTCAAACTTGACCGGGTCCAGATCCAGAAGATGGGCCAGGCCCGATGCAGCTGATATTGATATGTAAGTCACATGGTCCCAGCCAAGGTCTCTTATTGATACGGCATCAGCGAGGGAGCATACTACCTGGTACGCCACCCCTATTGCGTTTATTGATCTCTTCCCGTCGATGTCGAAGCTTTCAGATAGTGCCATTACCGGAGGAACATTGTCGGAAGGGTGCAGTGCTTCCTTTGAGAGATATGTGTCATTGTAGTCAAGATACCTCGTCATGCTTCCGTTTATAAAGGTGGCAATTTCCGGAGAAGCAGTCTGCCGGGTGAAGTATACAGTTGAATTTCTTTTTGAGCCTGATGGAAGGAGAGCCTTTCTCATGATGTTGATTGGCACCGAATCCTTTGCTCCGTATGATGTGAATATGGAGTCTGCAATCCTCTTCTTTATTTCGTTTGTAACTTCGGAAGAAAATCCCTGTCTGTCCACTTCAGTTGAAAAATCATAAATTTTCTGAACAGTGTTGTCCATCCTGTTTGAATGATTGGAATCTATAAATAAGTTCCCAGAAGTGCCTTAACACGTATTTTTAGGCACTCCTATTCAATAAAGAATCTTTCCCGCCAAATCTTTTCTTCACGAAACCACACCACTGATCATGAAAAGGTCAGGCTCAGTGAAAGGTAGAAAGGGAGCGAAACTGAAACGGAGAAGCTCTGTGCACCCAGAACCGTTTTAAGTTTATGCATTATGTCGATAAACTTCCTTATGAATCCGGTCAATACCCTTATGATTCTTGGTTTCTTCTGCGCTGCGTGCCCGGTGAAATCAGAAAGGGATACCAGGTGGCTGTAGGCTTTTTCGGGATCTGTTTTTATCTCCTCCTCAATCGCAGAAAATTCAGAACTGATAAATGATTCCCAATGGGTGTCTGCGGCCTCAAAAAAATCTCTTACATCCACTTCTCCAGTTTCGAGCCATTTTTCAAGGGTTTGTTTTATTTTTTCTGCCATATCCATAGGTATTCATAAAGCACACTTGTATAGCAATATTTTGGGACACGGGTCTCACTCCAAAGGGCGCCAGATTTTCAACAGGGTCTTTAACGCTTAAATACTGATTTGTGAATGGTACTGCATATGCAGGTCTATGAGCGCTTCGGTGACCTTTCGATTTGGGACCGGATAGGCAGAAGGCTGGACTGGTACAAGGGAGTCTCCCTAAACCGGTTTCCTGCGAAATACCTTATCGCAAGATACACCGATGCCGGAAATTCACGGGCCTTTGCAGATACTGATGTAGGGAAGCACATGGAAATATACCGGAAGTCTGCCAGGTCATTCAAGAGGCTCAAGAAATCGGTTCTGCAGGGACAGAAATTAAGTGAATTGCCTGTTCCTGAATACAGCCTTCTTGACCTTGCAAGGGACATAACATCAAATATGCTCAGAAGTTGCATCTTTTGCCGTTGGAGATGCAAAGTTGACCGTGTCGAAGGCAAAAGGCTCGGCGCCTGCATGCTCACTGACGAGAGCAGGGTGAGCTCATTCTTTCACCATACCGGGGAGGAGCTGGTATTCAGGGGCACTCACGGTTCAGGCACCATCTTCTTCACTTCATGCAACATGAGGTGCCTCTTCTGCCAGAATTCTGACATTTCAAGAGACAGGTTCAATGGGGTTCCCGTATCTGGAAAAGATATCGCAGACATGGCAATGCAGCTGAGAAACGAGGGATGCCACAATATAAATTATGTCGGCGGTGAACCAAGCATTCACCTGCATTCCATCGTGGACTCAATATGGCATATGGGAAACGAGGGATCGAAGGCGGAGTCTCCCTTTATCAGTTCCGGCATAATGGTTGTCAAGCAAGACCATTTTCCCTACCCTTACAGAAAGGAATTCTCCGAACATGATGGATTTTTCAATGTTCCAATACTCTTCAACACAAATATGTTCCTTTCCTTAGAGGCAATGGAAATACTCCGGCCACTTGTTGACATATGGCTTCCGGATTTCAAGTTCGGGCCCGGGGGATGTGCGGTCAGGCTTTCCAGAACTCCCTGGTATTACGAAACAGTCACGTCCAACCTGAAGAAGCTGAATCAATGGAATGAAGATGTAATGATCAGGCATCTGATAATGCCAAACCACGTGGAGTGCTGCACAAAACCTGTGCTGAAATGGATATCCGACAACATGAACGACGTTCCGGTGAATATTATGGCACAATACAGGCCGGAAGCTTTTGCAGACCCGACCTCCAGGGATTTCAACAGGCGTGCACAGGATATAGCCAGAAAGCCATACCAGAGCGAACTGGATGAAAGCTGGAATTACGCTGAAGAACTTGGCATCAACTACAGGGAGGCATCATTCGAATAGTGCCAGCAATGGGAATAGCTGTTGAAGCCACTATTGTTCCTATCATCTATGAGCCCCATGATCAGGTAAAGGACTTGATAACATCCTTTCCGTAGGGGGCAGCAGCAACCAGTGACACCGGGGACTGGTGATTCTCCATGGCAACTGAAAACACGGTCCTGAGATATCCGTTTATCTGGTTCGAAGGCATGATCACCAGCATTCGGACCTGATCACCCTTTCTCTTTACAAACATGTTATACCTTATAATCATCTGCTCATTGGCCCTTTTCCTTATTTCAGAGAGTAGTATATTTGTAACATGATCTTCGGATATGGCAACGAGATTCCCTTCTTCGTCTTTCCCGTAAAGAATCACCTTGATTTTGTTATCAAGAAGCAGGCTGTTTTCAGTCTCAAGAAGATCAATGTCCTCCCTGAGAAGAGAGTCCGGGACATTTGCAACTTCCAGCGGAATCTCAAAGATGACAGTAGACAGAGGGACTTCCGAGTTAAGCTCGTCTAAAATAGTCGATAGGCCAGGCGAATTTCCAAGGTAGAGCAGCCTGATCCTTTGGGTTTTGTGCATATGTGTTGCAAGTATCTGTGATACACTCCGGTATTTTGATCCGTGGAACCTCAGGTCAACAATAAGCCACCCGTTTGACACATACACGGCATTTGAGGCAACCATATATTCCGAAATCAGCTTGCTTATAATGCCCAATTCATCCCTATTGCTGATCTTCTGTTTTATGACATAAACTTCATCGAATTTTATCGCACCGTATTTTTCAAGAAAGGAGATATCGTGGGCATTCGTGTCTTCACAGTTGAAGTATAGCTGAAGCTGGGCATTATTGCCTTCCAGGAATATATAAGCAGGAATCTTGCCTCTTATCGACTTGAGAAACTTGAAAAGCTCGTTGTCCTGCTGCAGAGCGAGTATGCATCTTGTATCAAGGCCTCCACCGGATTCAAGAAAAGACATATAAACTCGAGATGCATCATCGAAATATTATTAAATTTTCTCTTTATAAATACATCTACGAAATGAAAAATATGGGATTCTATGTTGCTATTTTCAAAGTTAATTAAAAAATGACCAATAGTTGAGGAAAATAATATACTTCTGCCGGGAGTTCAATGCATATAGCTGAATTGAGATTCAGTGACCTGTACGCCAATATGCCTTTTACTGGAGAGTCAGAAATTCAGGAAGCCATGGAATCTAGTTTCGGTCTTTTCCCATCCTTGCTATATGAGTTTTCATCGACGAACTCACAGTGGGAATAACACACATCGAAGCGACATCCAGAGAACTTCGTCCCAGTCCTTTGCTTCAGTATCAATCTCCTTGTTTATCAAAGGAGGGCATTCATTTGCTCAATGTCGAATTACCTCAGTGCAGAAATGAGGCATGTGTGCAGGGGCTTTCCCGAAGTTCCATCGAAGCATGAGATCGCTGCATGCATTATCGAATCCTCCGGCTTTATTCCAACCCCCTGGTGGTTGAGATCTGCACATCTGATTGCTATTGTGAGACGGCTCCTGAATTTCTGAACCCTTTCACAGATGTGGGCCGGTTCTTCTTGAAATCTGAAGCCTCCCTGGAGTTTTTGCGTCCCAGTTTCCCCCGTCATCCTTGTGTACTCTCAACGAGTCTGACAAAGGTTTCAGATAACATGAATCAGGAAACAGTCTGTTTAATTTGACTGTCAGATAAAATCCCACAGATCACTTGAATATGGCATAAGGTACTTCACAACAATGGAGTTTTTTTCAAGCCTTGCCACGTCGTACAGGATAGAATAATATTCGTACACCTGGCTTGTTGGAAGAAAGGTTGAAACCTCCAGTTTCCCGTTTAGGGGCTTGACGAAGAACCTCATTCTTATGATGTGAGCCCGGTTGGATCTATCCCTGACCATGCCGAGGAACCTGTTAGAAAAGGTAAAGCTGTGGACCCTTTCATCAGGTGATATTTTTGTGGTTCCCTCAGGAAGCCTGTCCATCTCCCAAGGGTCCGCGTATAAGATGCTGCTAAACTCACTTTCAGAGTCTGCTCCCTTTACCTCCACCAGTACATTCCCTGCCTTGGAAAGGCTATGTGGAGAATTGTCATCGTCACTTATTTCGTAAGTGACCAATGAAATGGGATATTGTGAGTTGATGAGGTCCATTATCTGTATTATTCCAGGGGACGGACCCAACCACTCGACTCTGGAATTTGCCCGGTCAGAAGTGTATTCGGAGAGTATGTGGGAAACCTCATCAAGGTTACAGCTATGGAATCTCGCATAAACGTTCAGAAAACCTGAGCTAATATCTGCCCTGTTTAGAGTCATCGATGGAAGATCGAGAAGTTTCCTGATTATTGCAAGATCTTTAACGTTGTTTATTCTCGTGGTTGTTACAAACGAATCTTCCTTTTCATCGGCTTCAAATTTTCGAAGAAGCAAACTCATGTCGTTTCTATCAGTTTGCTTTGGGAAATATGTGCTCATGAACATCTTTCCCTCGTTTTCGTAAATGAAAACAGGCAAAGGTTTGCTGAAGTTCGCAGTGGCGCTGAAGAGCTCTGTATCTTGCCTGAGGCGCAGAACAAGCCTCATGTCAAGATGCTTATCAATGTCGTTTACTCTCACCAAAAACGATAGTAGTAATGTTTTTAAAGGTAAGCTTGCAAATAGTAGCATGAGAATTTCCCAAAACCTGCCATTACACTTCAACAATACTGCTTATTGTCTTCAATGATGCATGATAACAGTAAAAGAACTGCATCAGGCTGTATTATTGCTGTATATTTCTCTTATTTCCCCTAAAATTCGAGGGCTCACGCTATCCTGTCAAGATATCTTGCCCTGACAAGGTTGCAGCATATTGCAGTGAAGTATGTCTTCACCCGCACTCTCTGCACAGTTGTGACCATCACATGCGCGAAGTGGAATATCCTCCTGAAGAATGCATATGGATGTTCCACAAGCGATCTTATTCTGGATATCCTTAGGTTTCGCCGTACGCTTTTCATGGGAAGCTTGTGATTTCTCACTGCCATATCCATGGCGGCATCGATTCCCCTGCAACCGGAGCCGAAGTATCCCCTGTCACGGTAGCATACTATTCCGGGAATGCTCAGATCTATCTGTGAGTCGTGCACGTTGGCAGGCGTTACTGACAGTCTCTCGAGGATCTTGATCTCATTCACCAGCGAGTGCATCTTGTACCAGAAATGCTTCTCATGGTTCTTCGTTTCAGATGCACCATCCTCAGATCTTCTTGTCTTTGCATCCTCGCCTCTTGGCTTTCTGGAGCGCTTGCGTCAAGACTTCACGAACACATAGAGAAATACCGTTCAAAGACTACCAAAGAAGCACTTTTTACAACAACTGTCGGAAGGTTGAATTACAACTATACAAGAGGAATGATCAAAGCCATTGCGAGTGTCGGGAGGCCCAAAATTCCACGCCCATGCTGCAAAGCAGTGGTATGCCAAGACCTTGTTAAATGAAGGCTCCAAAGGACGCAGGCTTGGCATACGCGAGGTTCAAATCCATTTGGCACTCGACCCCTTCCCTCGACACAAATGTATACCCATCTGAAATAAAGGGAGGTGGCTGTGCTAACATCAGAGCACATGACGGAATTTTTTCGAGGAGGGAGAAAAAAAATGAAGAGGTCAAATCCCTATGGGACCGACTTTGCACTATATGGGACCGCTGAGATTCGAATCATGGGCTCATTGCTATTCCAATCCGGTCACTATATCTGATGTGAAATCTAAGAGTTCTTTAATTGTTTCAAAGTAATCGTTGTATATCTCCTTGAATCCTTCTAGATCCAGTGATGATTCATAACTATAGCCTGCATCACCTCTCATTCTCACAACCTGATCGAATCGGTCAAGATACTCCTCAAACCTTGAAGATTTATCAATCGGCACGATCTGGACATCATGGATTAACGCACGAATGATCCTTGATACATTATGTCTCTTGGGAACATCGTAGTGTTTCTCTATGAGCAAGCACTTAAGTGCCACCTCCCCAGCCATTTCCAATTCATAAACTGCAATGTCATAGGCCTCCAATTTATATGAGGAATCTGAACTTGACAACCATCTGTATGAGCTTTCCAGGGCTCTTTTCGCTAGAGGGTCCAATTTATGACCTCACTGGAATCTATGATGCTTCTTTTGTTCTCGACGCCCATGACCCATCTGAAAAATTCTGAAATCACAGATTTTCTCTCGAAGAGCATTATCCCATCTCTCAGGATACCCAAGTATATGGGCTTAAAAACATCCAAATCATAATATGGGACTATGAACGGCTCAATGTCTGAATAGTAGCCGGAATTACTCATTTCATTTTTATTCTTTTTGAGTTCCTGGTCGTGTGAGAAAATCATGCGGTAGGCGTCCGCCTTTTCTCCGTTGTAAACAATAAATATATCAATGTCGCTGAATTTTGTATGGTCGCCCCTTGAATAAGAGCCAAACAGGACTACCCCTAATACCTTCTCATCCACAGCTATCCTTGCCACAAACTCGTTAACATATTCCCTTACTGGTTTAGGGAGTTCATCAAGCATTAAACTACCTCGCATGTAGTGCTTTATGGTTTCAGCCACACTAAAAGGATGACCAAACTTCTTCTGCAGGATCCTTTTACCCCTGCCAATGAGTTGGTGTGTCTCCTCATCGAGAAGGGTCTGCCGGTACTTAGTCATACGATATGTGTATTGACAATATACATATAGATATTATCATAAAACCAATGCATGGGTCCAAATGCAATCTCCTGCCACGTAGGATGCAAAGATTTCTTCCCGGAACGCACCCTCAAATTCCTTCCCATTATTGATTGTAACATGAGGTACTGAATCGATCCCTGCTTCAACGGCAAGGTCGTGGAACTCAAGTGCCTCGATAACATCTGTCCTGATATGGGGGGTCATCATTGCAAACTTGTGTGCTGCCTGGACAACCATTGGAGAATATGGGCAGGTTGGGGTCACAAATATCCTGATTTCGGTGGGAATAGACGCACCAGCAATCCTCTGGAGGGTAGAAGCGGTCAGTGAAGCCTCGTTCCTTGAAAGATTCCTGATGATTTCGACCAGGGAAGTGAACTCATGAGGGAAGCTCGGTGAACCTTATCCTGCCATCCTGTTCCAACGCCTGGCAACAATTGTGGTAGGGGCCCCTGAGATCCTGTAAGCTTCAGAAGCTTCCAGGTTCTTATCCACATTATAGTACATGAAATGGATCGTCCCCCTCAGCCTTGAGAGTTCCCTGACTATGGCAAGGGCAGAATCGCAGTGTTCAGTGCTATCGTTGGTGAACACCACAACATCCACGTCACTTTTCAGGCTCTTCTCGAAATCAAGGTGAAGAGCCCTTGCGTATTCGTCTCTGATTAATCCCATATGTGTATTAGTTGAGGGGGTTAAATCGTTTGCTTTAAGAGTACCATGGCTTACTTTCTCAGTTGAAGCCCAATAAACAGGTTTAAACGATATAAACCACAATGATAAATTAGCTTCGAATAAAGAGAAATAATTTTCGTCGGTCAGTCAGTGTCATAATTATACTTCTCGCAAACCAGGCTGGATAGGCGATAGATTCGAAAACGAGAAATAAGCCAACAGCAAAGGGTGATACTCCCTCAAGCTTTAGAACGTAAAAGCCTAACATAATAATTCCGATTGATAACGCTATAAGGCTACCTGAAATAGTTTTGTTTCTAATGATACCAATGGTCATGTGCACCAAGTGCTGTAAATTAAAGAGGGACTCCAGGGGACAAAGGCTTGACATAAGGGAGGTTCAAATCCATTTGGGTCACCGGTCCCTTTCCTCTACACAAGTCTATACCCACTTACGAGAAAGGGAGGTGGCGGAGCACACGTCTGAGCACCTGGACACGTTTTTTCGACTAAATGAAAAAAGTGTGGATTCGAACATTAATGTTCAAATAATTCTCGGGACTGAACATGAATATGATGGGGGGGATATAGATAAGGCCGAAAAACGTGCCGCTTTTATATTCCATTTAAAAAATTTTACTCAGCCTTATCAGATTTCAGATAACTCTCAAAAAGTATCTTGGCAATCTTTGGATTTTTTTTCAATTCTCGTTATAAAATTGCTTTCTCTTTAAATTACAGATGTAGATTTCTCTATTTTAGGTAGTCTTCAATTACCTCTATATCTCTCGCATCTACATCATACACATCGTATACCAACTGGTTTATCTCGGATTCCAATTTTCGAACTGTTTCAATGACCAAGACTGTTTCGTCCGTCTTGAGGTCTTGAATTTCATTTAATTTGTCATTTAATTCGAGAAGTCTTTCGCTAACCAAAGATATTTCACTTTGTACCTTTGGTTCAATGCATTTTATTGGAATATTTTTCCAATCGTCTGGATATGTGTCTATTTTACTTCGATTATTAGTTCTGAGTAAATATTGGATAAGATTCGAGTTTAGAACTGCTAGTAGGTATTTTATATGGAATTTCTCTGAAATTTCTTCAACTTCCTTTCGAACCATACCGGTGTTGGTAAAATATTTTGATATGTGTGAATTATAAACATTCTTAAGGGAGAAATAAGGAACGCCCACAACTATTGTATTATCACAGATTTCTTTATTTTTTGAATATGCAATAACTCTTTTTTGCCTTGCCATGAGAAGTTTTTCCGGTTCATAGAGTTCTCTAAAAGTTGGTCTGACCAACCTGGAAGGGCTTCTGTCGGTGTCCCATTCTACGTAGAGTCTCTTAACAATCCTGAACTTATCGAGGTATTTCCCTTCTGTGTATGCACGAGCATGGACGTTATCCTTTGCTGTAGATAATAAATCAGATTTTTTGAATTTCAATGGGTCATCCTTATCGCTGTTAAATCTAGCACCATAACTTACATAACAAATATTGCCCAAGGGGATCGTATTTTCCAACTTGAATTTAATAATTGGTGCTTTTATCCTGAAAACACTGTAGTCATCATTTGTTGAATTGTCAAGCACCCTCTCATTTGTAATTTCTTTTTCGTGTATAACACGTTTACACTTGGTTATCTTTTTATCATTCTGAACGAAAATAATCTTACTTCTTACTCCGACTTTTGTGAATACCTCTATATCGGGAAAGAAATCAATTTGATACAATGAATATTTATCGACAATCATCTTTCCCAGCTTTTGAGTGTAGTCGGTTACTCCTATGGTATCGGGGATGATCATCGAAAACTTACCATGTTCTCTTAGTAGTTTTAACCCTTTCTCAACAAAAGGGACAAACATATCCCACATTTTGTATGGTGTCTCATACTTTCCAGAATTTTCAATGAACTTTCGTGCTTCTATATCCTTGGCGTCTCTAGATTTAATGTAAGGGGGGTTACCAATAACAATGTCAAAGCCTCCCATCTCCATTATTTCTGTAAATCCCTCTTCCCATTTGAAGGCCCTATCGCTTACAGTCGGATCATCTATCAGACTGTTTCCAATCTTTATATTCCTTTGAAGTTCTGGTAATCTATGCTTTCTCTCTGATATCTGCAATAACAAATTCAACTGAGCAATTTCCACGGCTTTCGGGTCAAGGTCAACTCCGAAAATATTGTTTTTAAGAATTTCGGTCTTAAGGGTATATACTTTTTCTGAATTCTCTAAGTCAAATCTTGTCTGTTTCAAATCGCTTTCGTCAAGCTTCAACTCCCTTTTCCAATAATTCTCAAGCTCTTTGTATGCCCTTATCAGAAAGCTTCCAGAACCACATGCTGGATCAACTATTTTGACATTCTTGATTTCCTCTGGTGTATGTGTTTTTATGTATTCGCCAACAGTGTTCTTGACAATATAATCAACAATATATGAAGGCGTATAGTAAATGCCCTGTTCTTTCCTATGTGTCATTGATTCCGATAGCTTGGCCCTCTTTGGTGTGGTCTTGAGAATATTTCCCAGATACTGTTCATAGATATTCCCAAGAACGTCTGATTCTATTATGGAGAAATTATATCTGTATGAGTTATCTCTAGAGTGATTTAGCCCCTCAATTACCTCTAGCAACACCTCATTGTCGAGATATAAGTCATCGCACAGGTGCTTCGCAAATAGTTTGCTGTTGTACTGTTGATCGACATTGTCAACTTCCGGTTGATAAGTACCGGTGATACCAGTAGGATGTCCGCAG